>Ga0208408_1000037_pt1 | contig 105343 bp, 102 predicted proteins | sample ETNtaG_4_FD_185776 | JGI IMG/M metagenome (GOLD analysis project Ga0208408, IMG submission 185776) | Marine microbial and viral communities from oxygen minimum zone, Eastern Pacific Ocean - ETNP201406SV67 (SPAdes) (version 2) | ecosystem: Environmental > Aquatic > Marine > Oceanic ... | reverse complement strand
TCTCCATCCAAGCTCCAAGAACTATTCCAACTCCAACAACTGTTCCAACTACAGCACCAACTGTTGTACCAGCAAAAGGTACAATTGAACCAACCGCTGCTCCAGACATCATTCCAAGTTTAGCACCTGCTGCAAGTGAACCTAACATAAGTGCTGATTCTCCAGCTTCAGACCCCAGTTTCTTATTTTTACTAATATCTGCGGATTCATCGGTTTGCTTTCCCGAACCATCCTTCTCTTCCTTAAAAACAGTAGTATTTCCCCAAGGGTTCTCGATAGATACAAGTTCTTCTCCATCTTGATACTCAAATGTTGGTGGTTCTTGTCCTAGTAATGCGTAAAACAAAGTTTCTGGTAAATTTTGTATAGTTTTGTAAAAATTAGGTGCAGGTAAATCCATTGATTCACCTGAATCATTTTGTAATGTTAAAGTTGAGGGTTTACCATGTCCATCTCGTGGTACAACAGTATCTAAAATACTAACACCTGTAGTTAATATTGTAACCTCTGCATTAAATCCACCTGCAGTCATTGAATAATTAAAATTAGAAATAGTCCCAAGAGCAAAATCATAATCTCCTTCTCCAGCTAAAATTCTGTTCTCATATTGTTCTGCTAAGTTCTTTTTATTCCAAAGTAAAGACTGATCCCTCATTCCCATTATTCCAAGTTCCTTAACATTTTTAACTAATTCATCACCCAATGTTAATCCTTTTGGATAAGTTGACCAACCAAACTCTAATAAGACTTCAGCACCAACTGTAAAAAAATGTGGTGTCAATCTCTCTAAATCATCTAAACCAGAAACCATAAATGAAACAGTAGCTTTTCTCAAAGATTTTACATTACCTTCATATGATATACTTACATTTTTGATACCAGATGTAGGTTTATAAAAATCTCTATTATTTAAAGTCTCGTGTCCACCATATACTTGGTCAAACCCACTCTTCATAATAGGTTCACCACTTTCCATATTTACTTCACCACCTGCTCCTAAAACAGCTATTTTACCCGAACTAGGATTGTTTTTTTCTCCTACCACCGTAAGAGATATCATCTGAGCCCATGTAGTTCTTGTATATAACTCACTTAGAGTAGAATTATCTGATATTGGTTGATTTGGTGATTCAGGATTTTCTCTTCGTAATAACCTTGATTTTCTGTTTAGTTTATCCTGTATCGTTTTTCGTATTGGACGTAATGAAAAATTAGACATTTTAGAACAAATCGTTTAGTTTTTTCAGTTCAATTAAAATCTCACCTGGAGTACTTGGTATCCTTACTTGTTTTTCTGAATTAAGATATATAGAACCATCATGAATGTTATTCGCTTGTGCTATTATCCACCATAAAGATGGGTCATTATAAACTCTATGAGCTATATGTTCACATCTCTCCATAGCTTTAGGATAAATGAATATATCATCATCTTTTAAAGGTATTTTAGGATAAATTGTAGGTTTAAACACACTCTTTCCTTTAGAATTCTTTTTAATGTCGGTAAATTGATATCTTGATGTTTTAGGCATTAGAATATCTCCGTCATTTTTTCACCTGCTATATCAGTTACTAATTCTTGCTGATGATATGCCCTTGGATTTACTTGAAAATCCATTGGTTGAGTTGGATTAGTTCCACTTTCCCATACCCTATCATTATCAATACCAATATGTTTACCATACTTATTACTCAATACTTTACCAACATAACGGAAACCACAACTTACAGTAATGTATTTTGGAAATTGCATTCCAGGTGCTGTTTCCCATAATCCAGTATCTTCAATCTGATATGAAAAGTTTTCAAAAAATCCAGGAAACTCTTTATACATATCACCTATTGTCAACTCTGCAAAAGGACCTATCATTCTTTGAGACTGAGATTCATATTCAGGATATGTCAATCCTATCAATGCATTTAACTTTTCTAATAATATAGGTAATTCTTGTTCAGATTTAGGATGTATGGTAAAAGAAAAATTAACCAATCTATTATTACCAGTATAGGTATAAACATTTTCAGCTCTACCAATAAATCGTTGACCACTCCACTCAGGAGCTAAACTGTCTGATATACCTGTCATTATAGCTCTAAAAACTATATATTTGTTAGAAACTAAATCTTTAAATCTAAGATTAACTAAATCTTGAGGTAAATCCGCTTTTCCATTTTCTGGTTCACCATAAGGAAATAAATTTACCTTATCACCTAAAGTATCTTTTACTTTCTTATTGCTATGTATAGACTTCTGAGTATAACCAGATAGTTTAGTACTACCTTTATCAAGTTGTCCTTGATGACCCATATCATCTATAATTTGTTTACCTTGTAACTTTTCTTCTTTAGACTTAATAGATGATTGCCACTTTTCATCACCTTTCTCGTAAGCTTTTGAATTTATACGGTCTTGATAATCAGTAGATACAGGTTTTAATTTTTTATCATCAACCTTACTTAATCGTGATTTATATTGAGTAAGTTTATCTTTACTACCAAGTGATTTGTCAGAATCTATATACCGAGTAGGTGGATCGGGTTGAGTTAACTTCATTCCTAAAACTCCACCAACAGTATTCAAAATTTCTTTTTTAACTTGACCTACTGGGTCACCTAATGCATTGTTTAATTTATCCCAACTACTTTGTTTTTTCTGTTCTTCTACTGAACTACCTCTGAATGATTCATTTGTCCATTGAGCTAATTTATTATCTTTACCTCTATAATCTTTTTGAGTTAATGGATTTTGATTAAACCTATCATAACCTTCCATTACTTCATACATACCAGGAGTTTGTTTTACACCTGTGAATAAATCAGTTAAGGTAGATACATTAAGAAATCTAGGTAATTTAACTATTCGAGATGCTCCTATTTGAGCAAAAAATGGATTTATAAGTCTTGTTTCTTCTCTTGGATTTAATAATTGTAAAACTGATTGTTTACCTAAATGTAACTTTCCTGCGTCAGTAGAATGTTGGAATAGATTTAACCGTGTAATATCGGTTTTTATTCTATTTTGAAGTCCTTCCACTCCACCTCTTACAAATTCAATTGTATTCTTAACATTAGAAAATCTATTTGTTCCTGAGTATCTAATGTTCTCACCTATATCCATCAAATCACGATAAATTAATGGATGCATTCCCTCTACTCCAGATTCTAATCTAATTTGTGAAGGTGTTCTGAATTGATAAAAATTGTCAAATTTAAATTTTTGTTCATTCATTTCAGGTTTGGTAAATTTTCTTTTAAGTTCTGATTCAACTACTCCATTGTCTTTAGAAGTATATCTTACTGTATTTACATCATAAGTCGTAGTAGACTTAACTTCTTTTCTTAAAGTAGATTTATCCTTTAATACTTGACTGAACTCTTTTAATTTTGGTATGTTAAAATCTTTTAATCCCATCATTATTCCTTAATTGCATCAACTGTATTCTTAAAACCTTTTTCTGTTACAGTTGCAAGTTCGTGTGTAGCCTCAATTTGAGCTTTAGCTCCTTCACCAATAGCGGCTCCACTTGCGGCAGCGGCTCCAGCCATTGTGTTTGCTTGAGTTGTTGTCAATCTTGCTAATTCTGATGTGGATAATCCTACTGCTTCAGCTAACTTCTGTCTCTGTATGACATTCATTCTATTGAATTCAGCTTCTCCACCAACTTGGTTCTTAACCTCTCTCAATACTCCTTCTAAATCACCACTTAAAGCTAATTGTCTTGCTTTATCAAGATTCAACTCTCTACCAATCAATACTGAAGCTTCCATCTGTTTACTAATTGAACCTTCAATATCTAATAATCCTTCAGCTACCTTTTGTACCGTAGATAAATTAAGACCTAAAGATTTAGCAGATACTGCTGCTGCCATAACATTCTTACCACCATCAGCTGAGAATTTTGCAAATGCTTCTGTACTTCCAGCGATATCAGCAAATACATCAGCAGGTGCTACACCTCTTTGTCTTGCTAATTGAGCTGTCGCCATTTGCATATTTAATAATTGTTCGTTAGTCGCTCCACTAACTGCTTTTTGAACACGAAGGATTGCTGCAGCATTTTCTTCAGATATTGAAAACTGTAAACTCATCCGTTTCATCTGTACGGCTAATCCTGTCGTAACCTCATTAATATTACCAAACTCTTTAGTCATAGCAGTTACTGCTTTTTCATTAACAGCTAAAGCTGACCCTAACTTGACCGTTTGAGCATAAGATAAACCAGTATTAGTAGCGAACTTATGAATATTTAACGCCATAGATACAACAAAACCACCAGCTACTGCTAATGGACCTGCTAACGCTTTTGAGAATTTCAAAATCTTTGCAAAAGATTTTCCACCAGAAAGAACCTTGTTAGTAAAGGAAGATAATGCTTTATTCTTCTTTGCATCAAACGCTTTACCAACACTTGCTGACCATTTCTTCCCTACACCTGGTATTTTACCAACCATTCCTTGAACATTATCTCTCGCCGAGTCAAAACCTGAAGATATATTACCAGCCATATCATTAGCAGCTTCATAATGTTTACCCTCTTTCTTTATAGCATCCAAGTTTTTCTTTTTAAGTTTATAATCATCTTTACTCATCTCATTTGATTCTACGGCTGCTTTCATGGCTTTTTCTACTTGTTTCCAGTCAACACCCTTAAATGAACTCTTACCCATATTGTTAGCGTTCTTTGCGGTTTGTTCAGCCGCATCTTTAGCTAAATTTATAGCTTTATTAAACTTATCGGCGGATTCTTCACCTTTTTGTATACTACCATCTAATTTGTCAAACGCAATCAATACGTTTTCACTAAGGTTTCCTAGTTTTTCAAACTTACCTGCTAATTTTTCGACCGCTTCTGGAGTCAGTTGTTTTGCCATATAAGACTTTCAATATTGTTATATTTGAATTAAGTTGTAACAATTATATTTTAAAATCAATGTCTTTACGAGATTGTCTTTAATCCAAGTTTTTTCATCCGTGCTTTAACTCGTTTTGCTAACTCTGGATCATCTTTGAACGTTTTTTGTAGCATCTTTTGATTCTTTTCTCTATCTCTCTTTATATCATTGGCTATTTTTTTTGCAGATGGACTATTACCAAGTGCTTTTGCAACCTTATCAGCTCTACCACTTGTTAGGGCAGCAATAATACTTCCGAGAAACTCAGCTATTAAATGTTCGTTTTTTATTTTGATTTTAGACATATAAATTCCAGTTTTAAATAAATATCAGATTATCTATTTTTTAAGACATTATGACGAGCCTTCTCAAACTCTTTAGCCTCATCTTCATATGCTTTTATCAATCGTTTTAAATACCAACGACGTAGATAAACTGGTAAATTATAAGCTTGTTTGTAGGTAAATCCACCTTTAGAGTGGAATATTAATTGAAATATTTGTTCGTGTAACTCTGCACGATACTCACGAGGAAGGCCAAAAAAACTCGGCAGTTAATGGTACTGCCGCGTCTATCTCCTCTCCGTATTTGTCCGTCACCTTCACGATCATTTCCAAGTCTGGGGTTACTGACATTATATACGCTCTTAGAGATAAACTATCAATAGAAAATAATTCGTTATCAACAAAGTTATTTATAACTTTTCTTTCACGATTACCATCAACTTCTGTAATTTGACTTTTTAATCTTGTAGTCAATGTTCTATCTATTTCTGAAACCTTTTGTAATGCTTTTGTCTCCGCATCAACTTTGTCCATTTGTCCAGATGTCATTACTCTAAATTTAATAACTCTTTCGGTTTGTGGTAATTTATATTCCACCTCACCATTTTCATCAATTGTAAATGAATCATAATCTATGTCCACTTCTTCAATCTTAGACAAATCTACTTCAAATTCTTCCATCTCTTCGTTAGAATTTGTCCCTTGAAATTTATACTGTTTACCATAAGCTAATATTCTTGCTGATATCAATATTGCATTCTTATCACCAAGTAACATTTCATCTAATTTAACTTTTTTATCAACAATTAATTCTCTTAATAGGTAATCTACTACGATACCTTTCTTAATTAATGTCTCAGAAGTTAAAATATCTTCTTCTTTAGCTGTCATGTATTTTAATTCCACTTGTCCATTAGACAATGGATTATCTTTGTTGTAAAAGCGTCCTCTTGACGGTAAGTCTATGACTTCCGTAGGAAACTTTGTAGTCTCAGGCATTTAATATTCTCCTTAATGAAAAACTATAACTTTTTTATAAATATAACCGAAAAAAATCTATCTTCAAATTTTTTTATGTCCTCGTTGTGTTTACTTTTTGGGTGAGAATTTCTCTTTGATTGGTTTAAGTAACATATCAAATAAGATATCGTCATATTTAGTAGGCGTCATTTTTACGATTTTTTCTAAAGCGTAAATAACTACTAAAACATATTCCCAATTTGCTGCTATCCATTCACTCATTTTTAACTCCTATTGTTAGAATTGTAATATTGCGTAATCGTATCGAAGTGTTAACTCGATATCTACTGGGTCTGTACTATTGGAGAAATCCACATCATTAAAGTTGACATCTTGTGCCCAAGCTCCCTTTAATGTCCATTCTTCTACAACATCACCAACAGGCCCTAATAAATTAAATGTTACATCTTTTTTATAAAAATCGGTATATCCATCACGACCTGTAACTGATTCGTGAGATAATCTTACCCATTCCATAACTGACTGTGCAGCTGACGGTACAATTGGGTCATATAGAGTAGTAGCCAATGGTTGCCATTCACCTTTACCCTTAACATATCGTTTAACATTCATGTGATCAAGAACGATTTCTTCAAATGTAATTTGAGGTCTATTAGCTGTCTTAACAAGATACGCTGGTATTCCCTCTATATACATAATAAACCGATTCTTAGTCTTCGGTTCAAACGGAGTGAACATAATTTCATTTGCATCAATTAATTCGGGCATTTACTATCTCCTTGTTGGATAAATTTTTCTTCACATATAAATATAATGATGTATGAAAAAACAATACATTAATCATCACATTTCTTTGAAGTTTTTTTGAAGTTTTTATAAAAACAAAAAACCCCAACCGAAATTGGGGCTTTTCATTATACGTTACTGTTTGTTATAAGTCAAACTTATTCAGGGAACGCTGCTCCCGTAGGTAACACTACAAAGTCAAGAACAATAAACTCTGCTGTTCTTGTAGGTTGAATGAATATTTGTCCAACAAGACGATTTCTATCAACAACATCTGGTGTGTTGTTAGTATCATCCATTACGACTCTAAACGCATTCAAACCACTATTTGCTTGTACTGATTCAAGATACGGATTAACCGTGTTCAAAAATCTATTTCTTGTTTGTGTAGTATTTTGTTCAAATACTAAGAAACGAGATGTAGAAGCAATATACTTCTTCAAGTTAATCAATAATCTACGAACATTAATCCTATCAAGTGCTGATGGTTTAGACTGAAGTGTTTTCTGTCCAAATACCGTTACACCTTGACCTGGGAATGTTGCGATTGGATTAACTCTATTTTCATAGAGTTTATCTCTCTCTGCATGTGTTAATCTTGATTTAGCTTCTGTAACAGAAGTTAGACCACCTCTATTAAGACCAGCTGGTGCGAACCATTCTTGTCCAACTCTATCATTGAACGCAAATACTCCACCTAACACTACTGAAGGTGGCACCCACATTGGTCTGTTAGTAGATGTATCCATAATTTTTACCCAAGGATAATATACACCTGCATAGTTGGTATCTAAAGAACTAATACCATCTGTAGCATTTGTTATACTATCTGACCAAGCAAATCCATCCATTATATAAAACGCATCAGCTCGAGCTTCCATCTTAGTTATCGCGTGATTCGTTACCGCATTATGCATTGTAGTACCTGAAGAAGCGTGTATCACACCTGGAATCATTAATAAATTAATATCCCATTCATCAGGGTTACTTAAAGCATTAATTGCTCGTTTATAAGCTTTTGAACCAGTCGCATTTGATGAACCACAATCAAAACCTTGTGTGTTCGTTGAACTGATATCATTACCAGTTTTTGCTTTGGTTTGTGGGTTTCCACCATCAAATCCCCATTGGAAACCTACTCTAAACTTACGTTGTCCTATATCTGATAAAGCTAATGTTACTAATTCTGAACCATCTGAATAAGTATCAACATTTAAAGATGTACCTACATCTGTATGTCCATACATATTAGCTAATGAGAATACAGAATTGTCACCATTACCTGCTGAACTCCAAACTGGTGATAAGTATGCTTGTGCGTCTTTACTATCTGTATCAAACCCATAAAACATATTAGAATCATAATCACCTAGATTATTAATTTGTTGTGTGTTAATAGAAGCAGTTGGTATATTAGTTCCTGGAACTGGATTAACCATCTTATTATATCCATAAGGTACTACATTGGTAGAAAATGTTTCTATTGTTGAGTAGTCACCTACACGAATATAAGATGAATTGTTAGCATAATCCCCATGCCAAGTCAATTTACCATTAGCATCAATAACAACATGTCTATCACCAATTCTCTTAGCGAAGTAGTTAGATGATGCTGGGTCAAAATTACAATTATCAAATTGTTCTAATAATTGATTGTTGTCGGCATTGTCTGGATTATAATTCCGAACCTGTACACTAAATTCACCATAATCACTACCTGGTATTGAACCAGCAGCTTTAATGTTCAAGATACAAACTGTTACATCTGTATTTGCATCTGTTCCATGACTTAGTGTGTAGAAACGGAATAAGTTTTTCTGAGCACTTGTTGCTGTATCACCTTGATCAATAATATAAGGTGTACGAGCTGTTGAGTAATCTACATTACCACCCCAAGTTGAGGCTACACCAACACTATTAAACTGTGCAGTGTAAGCACCATTTGAACCACCTGAAAAATCTAATCCTGCGGAAGATGATGCACTACCTGTTATGGTTAGTTCCATCCAATCAGAGGATAGAGCGTGTGCTGTATTTTTAAATTGTTTATACAAGTAAACATAATCTGTTGCACTTGTAGGATCTTTTGTGATAACTTTATCTACATAATATGCAGAACCAGTATCTAATGAAGCGGAAATGGATTGTAAAAGTCCATTAGAACCACTAACACGAATCACGAATGAACCGCTATCGTTTGAAAATCCAACTTCAGTCTTTGATATGTCTGATGTAGACGCTAAAGATGTATTTGACAAAGTGAAAACGGTTTTCCATCCACTTGAACTACCTGATGCTTGTACATGTACTGAATCTGCTTTATATCCACCTGTATTTAAAACACGAACTATCGTGACGGTAGATGCAGAACCAAGATATTCTTGTACAGCATAAGGAACATAAGTGGTCTTCGTTAACCCACCGAATTTTTCTTCAAATTCTTGAAAATTTTGAACAATGGTAGGTACGAAAGCTGGTCCTTTTTGTGTAGCTCCTATGACACCTGCGCCAATGTTTGATATTCCTTGTGGGAGAAACGAAAGGTCTGTTTCCTGGGTAAAGACACCAGGACTGACTATTCTTTCGGCCATTGAATTTCTCCTAAATGATTGTTAAATGTATTATATACGAAATTTTGTTAAATATAAATATAAAGTAAAAACCCCAAAATCACTCATTTGGTGTAAAAATACCACTATCTACGTCTAAATTTCCATTTCCGTATTTGTCCGTAAGACTTTTAACAACTTCTTGTTCATTTTTTTGTAATGCTTGATGTTCTTGAGTCAAAGCTTCACGGTTTTCTTTTAACTCATCAAGTGTAGATTCAACTGAATTCATCTGTAAGCTGTTCTGACCAATCCGTAATATGACATCAGTATACTTTTGTTGTAATTGTTTTACTGCATCAAGTTCTTCTTGTGCTAACTTTACTCCACCAGAGTATTCTGTTTTTGTTTCTTCTACTATTTCAGTTGTTTTTTCTTTTTCGGGCATGTTATAACTCCTAAATTAATTAAAATTGTTTTATATAAATATAAGTTATTTTTTCAAACACTTACAATTTTCTTTAATATTATCTATTTCTTCTTTTAAAGTTTTAATTGATTCAACCAATACTGGAACTACCGCTGCATAATTAACAGTTAAGTGTGATTCTTTTCCATTTAATCCATCTACTTCCTTCACAATTTCAGGAATTACAGACTGAACTTCTTGGGCTATGAAACCTATATCGTGTCCCCTACCTTCTTTCTTCCAATCAAACTCTACACCTCTTAACTGTAAGACATCACCTAAACCATAAGATATATCTTCTACATTTTCTTTAAGTCTGGCATCAGAAGCTACGGTTGATGAAAACGCTACGACATCTGCATCAGCGTGAAAGTTACCACCATTAGCGAATCTAAATTCTTCTACAGCTCCCAATGAAACTCCAATATCATCTGCACTTTCTAAGAAGAATCCTGTATCTCCATCTGAAACAAAGTTTATTGATGGTTCGGTAGAAGTACCATTTCCTACATCAATTCTATCAATTACTTTCATTCTCGCAATAGAACCAGTTGAAACTGAACTACCACTTACTAATCCAAAATCTTTTATTGTTCCTGTAGAGGTTAAGTTAGTAGCTGTTAATGTAGCAGTATCAAATGATAAATCACTATCGTCTGTAAGTTGTCCATTTGTTGTAGTAAATACAACTCTACCACTCGTCAAATCGTCTGCAATAACTGTGTTAGCTCGGAAGTCATAAGCTCCTATATCAACATTAGCTCCAACACCTTCAACTATCGCAGCTTTTTGAGCGGCTGAGGTGGTTAATGTACCAGCACTAACATTTAATGTTTTACCTGAACCAACAGTTACATTAGTTCCATCTACAGTACCACCATCAATATTAGCAGTTGTTACAGTTCCTAAATCTGCTATTGTGTTTCCTTCATTTGTCCAGTTACCAATAACCTCACTCATTACAACCGCACCAAATGAACCAGTTGAAGTTGATGAACCACTTACGTTACCACTTGTTTCTAAACTTGTGAAAACAACATCATCACCAGTTCCAACTCCTATTGAAGTTCTTAATGTTGCACCACTCTCAGCAACTGGGTCTGTTGTTCCATCTCCAACAATCATCTGACCATCTGTGAGAACTGCCATAGCTTGAATAGCTCCAGCTCCGTTTCCTAAAAGAACACCACCATCGGTTAAAGTACTTACACCAGTTCCACCATCCGCTACTGCTAAATCTGTAATACCATTAATTGTTCCACCATTAATATCTACGGTTGTAATAGTTCCTAAATCGGCTACGGTGTTTCCAGCATTTGTCCAATTACCCTGTATACTATCTAAATCAAGTGTAGCTGTTGATGTTCTACCAAACGAACCAGTTGAAGTTGATGAGCCACTTATATCACCACTAGCACTAATAGCTGCAAATAATACATCATCACCAGTTCCAACTCCTATTGAAGTTCTTAATGTGGCACCACTTTCTGCTACTGGGTCAGTTGAACCATCTCCAACTATCATTTCTCCATCACTAAGTACTGCCATTGCTGTAATTGCACTTGTTCCACTACCTAATAATACTCCACCATCAGTTAATGTACTTGCTCCAGTTCCACCATCGGCTACTGCTACATCTGTACCACCTGCTCTATAAATATGATTACCCTCTATTGTAATATCTCCAGCACCTGATCTGGCTATCGTTGTATTACTGGCGTGTCCTAATTCTATTGCTGTAAATTGTGGTGAATCACCAGTTCCAACTCCTATTGAAGTTCTTAATGTTGCACCACTTTCTATTGATGGGTCTGTTGAACCATCACCCACAAGCATCTCTCCATCTCCAAGTGCGGCTGTTGCTGTAATTGCTCCTGTTCCACTACCTAATAATACTCCACCATCTGTGAATGTTGAAGCACCTGTACCACCATCGGCCACTACAAGGTCGGTAATTCCTGTTATTGAACCACCATCTATATCTATTGTTGTAAACTTACCTTCTGATGCACTTACAGTTCCACTTGAACTTATATGTCCAACTACACTCAATGCTCCACCTGCTATTGCTAAACTATCACCAGTTTGAGTTAATGTAACATCTCCGTTATCAAAATTAATTACAGCACCTTCAGCTAAGAATAAATCACTCCATTGTAATGCAGTTGTACCTAGTGCAGCTCCATCACTTGTTTGAGGTGAAACTGTTGAACCAAATCTTGCTCCATTAGCTATAAACTCAACACTTGAAGAAATAGCTGTTTGTGCATGCCAATATCTAAGATTAGCTACTGTACCACCAACTCCAAAATCTAAACCAGCTGCGTCCATTAACGCTGATGTAGTACTTCCACTTGCTATAGTTATATTTTTATCTACAACATCAAGATTTGAAGATGAAATACTTGTTTGGTCGCCTTGTACCGTTAAATTACCTGGAATAGTTACATTATTTCCACTAAAAGTAGAACCTTCAATTAATACATCTCCCCCACTTGCGGCTATTGTCATGTTACCGCTATCACCAGTAATATTTCCTGTAATTGTCATAGCTCCATCTATATCTAAATCACCACCACCTAATGTTACTTTATTAGAACTATGTGTTAGAGTTACATCACCATTATTAAAATTAATTACTCCACCATCTGCGAGGAATAAATCACTCCACATCTTAGAAGTAGTTCCAAGTGCTGCTCCATCTGAAGTAAGTGGTGATACTGTTTGTGTAACTCCACCAACTACTGTTAAATTTCCAAATGAACCAGTTGAAACTGAACTACCACTTACAAGGGTAAAATCTTTTATTGTTCCTGTAGTGGTTAAATTTGTTGCTGAAAGTGTTGCTCCAGTAAATGTTAAATCTGAATCATCACTTAATACTCCGTTTGTTCCTGCAAATACAACTCTACCACTTGTTAATCCGTCTGCAGTTAATGTTGCCGCTCTAAAATCATGAGATCCTATATCTGTATCTCCACCAACACCTTCAACTATAGCTAATTTTTGTGCAGTTGATGTCGTTAATGTACCAGCACTTACATTTAATGTTTTACCTGAACCTACAGTTACATCAGATGTTGCTATTGTTGCTCCATCAATTGTACCACCATTTATATCTGCTGTAGTGATAGTACCTAAATCTGCTACTGTGTTACCTGCATTTGTCCAATTTCCTTTTATGGAAGCTAAATCAATATCAGTCGCAGATACTCTACCAAATGAACCAGTTGAAGTTAATGAACCACTCACATTACCTGTGGTTGTTACTGAATCAATAAAGGCATCTTTCCAATAAACTGATGAAGTACCTAAATCAACATCACTATCTGTAAGTGGTTGTACTACTCCATCTGCAATCTTAATCTGTACCTGATTATCAGCATTAAATCGTATTTCATTTGTTGTTCCAAAATCAATAGCAGTTTGAGAATCTTCTCCTAAAATCAAATCCGTAGCATAAATTGAAGTAATATTAGTTTGAGCTGCTGTTGCAACTTGTCCATAAAGATTAGCTGCTCTAACATCTCCACTCGCACTTATAGTACTACCAGTTATCGCTGTAGAACTAAGACTTGTCGCTGTTAATGTCTCTCCACTAAAAGTGAAATCACTATCGTCTGATAGAACTCCATTTGTTCCTGCAAATACAACTCTTCCACTTGTTAAACCATCTGGTGTTATTGTAGCTGCTCTTAAATCAAAAGCTCCTATATCAATGTTGGCTCCAGCTCCTTCCATAATTGCTTCTTTTTGAGCTGCTGATGTGGTTAGTGTACCACCACTTACATCTAAAGTTTTTCCACTACCAACCGTAACATTAGCTCCATCAACTGTTCCACCATTAATATCTGCAGTTGTTACAGTTCCTAAATCTGCTACTGTATTTCCAGCGTTTGTCCAATTACCTATAACTTCTGCCATAGTAACTGCACCAAATGAACCAGTTGAAGTTAATGAGCTACTAATATTTCCACTTGCTGTAATATCTCCTGTAATATTTAAATCATCAGCGAATGATATTCCTCCGACATCTTCACCTGCAGATTGAAAATTATCTGCGTATATTGTACCACTTGCACTTATATGTCCACTAGCAGTTACATTTCCAGTTAATTGTACTCCAGCATTACCACTTAATGTCAATAATCCTGCTGATGTTGATAAATTACTTGCCGCAGCTGCGTCAATTGATATTCCTGATGTACCATCAATAGTAATTGCTCCACTTGCATCTACATCAAATGTACTTGCATCCATGTCTATAGCTACATCTGAATCTCCACCAATAGTAATTGCAGAACCATCTATGGTAACTGCTCCACCAGCATCTATATCTAATGTACTGGATGGTGTTATAGAAACAGTTGTCATTCCTGTTTCAGATAATGCTCCCGCACCGTCAAATTCCCAAGTACCTACATCATCACCAAATGATGCTCCACCAGCACCTTTTGCACTCAATGTTGTAGTTGCATCTATCGCAACTGTAGTAGTACTATCTATATCTACTGGTCCACCACTTGCTGAAAGTGAACCACTTAAATAAAAATCATTCCATCTTTTAGAATCACTACCTAAATCATAAGAATCACTTGCATCTGGTATTATACTTGAACTTAAATCTGCTGTTATAGTTATTGAATCAGATTCCGCATCTCCTATTGTTATATTTCCACCAAGAGTTAAATCTCCAGTAATATTAGCATTACCATTAACCATCAACCCTGAACCACTAATAGCTGAACCACTAATATTACCTAAAGCAAAACCTGTTGTATTTGCTGTAAGTGTCTGTATAGTACTTCCCTCACCATCTACAAATACGATTGAAGATGTGATTACATATAACTTACTCCACGCTTTGGCTGCAGAACCTAAATTATAACTGTCTGTTGTATCTGGAATTAAAGAACTACTAACAAAAGCAAAACTTCCTGTTACAAAATTACCTTGTCCCCACCGTTGTCCTGACTTACCGAGTTTTCCCTCGCCATCAGTGCGGGGGACTATATTTTTTGTTGCCATTCTTTAACTCCTACCTAACCATATATGGTTAGATCCTCAATTTGTGCATCTGTCAAACCATTCGTTTCATATGCGTGTTTAAAATAGTTGCTCACTCTTAACATAATATCTTGTCCATCTTCACTTAATTCAAAATTTGGGTCATTTATAGGCCAATACCTATCTATAGGTTGTAAATCACCGTTAGAGTTTAATTCAAATACTCCTCTTTCCATTGTTGTTGGGTCATTGCCTATATATGCCATATTAAATAAATATCTCTTTCTAAGTAATTTGTAGTATTGAAGCTACAACTTGTGTACTATTAGCTGTATCAGGTCGTATACAAAGTGAATCTGTTGTTTCTAAATTAACTGGTTTATCTAATATAAAAGTACTTCCAGGTACAATTATAGCGTTTGTTATAAGACTAGAAGTCGTAGACGCTGATGCATCTAATACTTTTAAATCAGCTTTAATTGTTTCCGAACCTGTATTTGACACATAAACCGCATGTACAACTGAAGTTGTCGCAGATGGTGTCGTATACAAATAGGTATCTGCAGTATTTGAAGTTACCGTAGCTGTTGCATTTTTAAACGTATTTGCCATTATTATTTCCTATTAAGACACTTTTCTTCTACTATAAATATTAAATTTTTCAAAATTAACCTCCAAATACTATAGCCATTGCAATAGAAGATGGGTCTGAAGGTAAATTTTCTAAATCTGAACCATCACCTAATACTTTACCAAATGAACCAGTTGAAGTTAAACTACCACTTATATTACCAAATCCTTGTGATAATTGTGAAGAACCACTAATAACTCCACTTGGAAGTTGACCACTACCACTCATAGTTCCACTTGGAAGTTGTGCACTACCACTCATAGTTCCACTTGGTAAAAGAGATACAACTTGTCCAGAACCACTTACTAAGGAAGTACCCAAATAACTACCACTAATACTAATAGACCCAGTAAATTGGTGTGTATCTGTAATATCATCACCAAAAATTGTACTACCACTTGAAAAACTTTGTGTAGTATAAGTTACAGATGAACTTACAATATATTGTTGTGCTGTTAAATCCCCTTCTACTGTTAATCCACTAAATGTAGGTGAATCAGTAGTTTGTAATCCTAAATCTACTGCTGAAGCAGCTACTCCATTTGTAGTAAGTGTAACTTGACCTTGAGCTGAGCTTGCCATTGAAGATCCAGATACAATACCACTTCCTGTTATAAATCCTTGCCAAGAACCACTTATATCACTTTCAATTTGGACTGAACCAGATACTATATTAGATATCTTTGAACTTAAATGTGCTTGTGATAAAGAACCACTTATATCATCTTCAATCTGAACAGAACCAGATACTATATTAGATATCTTTGAACTTAAATGGGCTTGCGATAGTGAACCACTTATATCTGAAGCTAATTGAATAGACCCACTAACAATATCTGATACTTTCGAGCTTAAATGTCCTTGTGATAAAGAACCACTTATATCATCTTCAATCTGAACTGAACCAGATACAATACCACTTCCTGTTATATATCCTTGCCAAGAACCACTTATATCACTTTCAATTTGAACAGAACTTGATAACGCCCCTGATAAAGTAGCTGATATTGTTCCACCTGAAATATCTACTGAAGTAAACTTAGCATTTGAAGCTGAAATATCACCTCTAATATCAACACCTGTAGATAATGTAGTTCCTGTATATTGATATACAGACATAAAAACATATTGACTATCAGTTGGGTCAACTGAAGAATTCATAAATTGAACTACACCTGTTTTATAATCAAATATATAATCATTGGTAGATATTTTATCTCCTGACGATAAGGATGATGTTTGAGCACTTTGACTTACAGCCGTTGATTTATATAATACTGCTAAGTAACCAGGTGTGGTGTCCTCTACAGTAGAGGTCGCTAAAGATGATACTGCATATTTAGGTGATACAAAATTTACCTCTTGATTATCATTAATCAACTGAGCACCTACTCCATCATCACTTCCAGCTGGGTCCAAAAAGAACCAAACTTCATTATTAGTATCTGATTTTGTCAGTTTATGTCTATACCAATATTTTAATACAGATGAACCACTAACAGTATGAGTTTGATTAACATCAGCACTTCCACTAAAAGGTAATCCAGACGAAGGAATGTAACTTCCTTGAGTATAAATCTCTTCTTCTCTTAAATCAAGTACATTAGTAAATGACTCTTGAGCAGTCGTAAGCGTATCATGTGTATATCTTCTTGACGCTAAGAGTCTACTTGATTTTGAACCTGAATCTATTTGAGCCATATCATTCCTAACTAAAAGTTAATGTAATTGAAGTTACAGGAGCTTGATCTCCCTTATATCTAACTATTACATATAATTCATTATCTGATGCATTTAAAATCATACCATCTGCATTTCTTATTGGCATTGTATATTCTGTACTACTAATACTTCCACCTGTATTACCATATAAATCTATTGCCGTTGTAAATGGATTTTTAAAGTTATCCGCGGCCACACCTGTTTCTATCACATTATCGGTTGTAGCTGATGCATCATATAATCTACAAGTACTTAAAGGTGAAGCTCCACTACCACTCGCTGAACTCTTATATATCATTCCTACGGCAACACCACTTGTTGTAGTATCCCAACCCACTAATGTTTTACCTACATCAACTGTCATTGAAGATTTAGTTCCACTTGTTTGGAATCTTCGTATATAAAATTTATATGTTCCACCACTATGATAATTATTTGGATACCAATATCTGTAAGTACCACCTGGGTCTACTAAGTATCCAGGTTTTACTTGTAAATCGTAAGTTCCTAATTGATTTATCTCATAAGTTGTAGTCCAAGCAGTTCCATTAAATGCTGTAACATTATCTAATAATTTTATTCTATAATCTTCACCAGTAAATGCTTCACTTGTTCCTGTTAAACTACCACCATCATATCCTTGTGCTCTACCATATATTCCTAAACTACCACTATCGGCAGGTTGTCCAAAATTACCTGCGGTATGATATGTGATAGTTTGAGTATCTAATGTAGATTGTGAACTATTTCTATTTCTTGCCTTTGTAGCTACTGTAAATGTTGTATCACCAACTCCAGTTTGATTTATATTTTCATTATTTCCACTATCAAAACTAACTGAAGCAGTAACTATAGCAATATCATTATATCTTGGTACTCCGCTATTTACTGGAGTACTTCCATCACTTTGAAAAACTTTCCCACTTGTCTGAATTGTTCCCCCGCTAGTTGAAATCACATCACCACTTATTGAAACACTACCAGCTCCTACTGAAGATGCTGCCATATCCACTAATGTGGTTGATGCTGCATACATTGGATTAAACAATCCTGTAATTTTTGTTGATACTTCATAAGTTGCATCTATTAAATAAGGAGCTCCACTTAAACTTCTTGATGTTGCAGTTAATGCTTTTTGTGCTGTTCCAACATCTGCTAATGTATTAGTTCCTATTGCAGAATCAATCGTATCTACTGGTGCCCAAAAATTATTTTTATCTGTTCCACTTACAGTTTGATATGTTGTACTTGAACCAGTTGCTATTCCTACTGCCAAACCATGAAAATTATAATATCCACTTGATGATAAAGAAGTCCAAGTAGCATTTGATGCATGATATTTTCGTGTTAAAGAACCAGTCATATCCGTTCCACCTACATCTGCTAACTTACCATCTTGATACGCTGATGGAATGACTGCTGGTTGTGTTGTTATCAATTTGTTAAGATTCATTCCATTAGATGTTCCAAATGAACTTAATGTTAAATCCATTCTTGATTGTGTGGTGTATGTATATGAAGATGATGGATTTGCTATACTACCTGTATCACTAAAAGATTGTGTTGCATGTATTCTAACTTTAAAGTTTGCTGCATCTCCACTTGATAATCCACCTAACCCAAATAGTTCTGTATCATTTGAAGAACTAATTGCTGTAGAACCACCACTATTTGAATCAAAATCTACATAATAAGTTGGACCATTATCGTGATATACCGAAATACCATTAAAAATTGTTGAACCTACACTCGCCCAATCTTTACCTACTAAATAATTTAAAGTTGCGTTACTTAAACCTGTATAATTTGTTGGTACATATCCAGAAATAGAATCAGTACTACCTAAATTAGTTTCATTAGTATCTACACTTGCAAATGTTTTTGTATTTGGAGCGGCGTCTGCTACATCTAAGGAATGACTTAACACTCCAGACATAAATCTTAAAATCTCACTCACATGAGTTGTATTATCAAAATTATTAAAATAACTACCATCTAAACTTTTTTGCCATAAATTAGAAGTTGGATATCCATTTTGTACATTATTAGTATAAATTGCTGTAGATGAAGTTAATGGTGTAGTTACTGCTAATGTTCCAGAAACAGTAGAAGAAGAACCAGTTATATTAAGACTACCAGTAATTTGATGTGAATCATCTAAACTATTACCCCATATTGTTGAACCACTTGCGTAACTTGAAGTCATATAAGTAACCGAAGAACTAACAATATAATTTTCAGCTATCACATCACCTTGAGTAGTAATATTTCCAGTAGTTGTTAATGAATCAATATAAGCATTTCTCCAATATTTGGATGTACTACCTATATCATATGTACTATCTACATTTGGTATAAGATTAGAGGTTAAGTCTGCGTTGATTGTTATTGAATCACTATCCTCATCACCAATCTGTATATTACCACCAAGTGTTAAGTCACCTGTAAGTGTTGAATTACCAGCAACCTCTAACTTACCAAAAGAACCAGTTGAAGTTACTGAACCACTAATATCACCACTTGCAGTTATAGCACCTGAAGTATATACACTTCCTGTTATTTGTAACTCGTTTGTAGTAGAATACGCTGACCCTGTTCTTACAAAAATTCCTAACTCACCATCAATCGCAGAAGTAGGTATATTAGTTAATGAACTACCTGAACCAGCAAATTCAGAAGCACTAAGTGCCCCAGTTGCACTCACCTCTCCTCCAACAGAAAGAGAACCAGTAAGTCCTGAACTTCCAGAAACTTGTAATGAACCACTAAGGATTCTATCTAACTGTTTTAATCCAATGAGAGCCATTCGTGTTCCTTATAATGTTCTTGTTGTTTTCTATCTTCCCAATAAACTTTCATTGACCTTGAAATATTCCTTTTATGATTCGAAGTTTTTGGTTGTTTCATTTTCTCAATCGTTTCTACTGTAAGTTTTCTATCCATCTGTGCACAAGACTTACATACAGAGTTGTTACCTACAGCTCTGTCAAATGTATCCTTTCTCGTGTAAGTAATCATTTTACGACAATCAGGACATCTTCTATTTTTTCTATTAGACCAAGATCGTTTTCTCATACTAATAAATATCAAAGAATAGTAAAAGAAAAGTGGTTAAGGGGATTTAAGAGTCAAATTTTCCGTGAGCTATTATCTCATCATCTGCCTCTAAAACATAACCAATTGAAGTTGTATTAACTTTTAACATAAAATTAACACCACTTTGTTGTACTTCCAAAGCATCATGTTCCATATATTGACCATTCATAAAAAATACAAAATCATTTTCACCCACTGCAGTCAAACCAGTTGGAGAAGATGCTGTTGTAGCTGTGAAACTAGCGGTCGCATATCCAGTTATATCATTTAAAGATACAGAACCACTATAACTTGCTGCTCTCTTTACATAATTCTTTCTTAAAAATTCATTTCTATGGTCTACATAAAGTTTTGAAGTAGCTGCACCATCCACACTTGCAGTAGCGGGTAATCCTAATACCTCACCATCACCACTAAAAGTTATATTAGCGGCGCTAGCCATTGTGGAAGTTGCTAATCCTGTAATTGTTTTGTTTGTTAATGTATCGGTAGTGGATGAACCAACTATATTGATATTACTACCAGCTGCATTATCTATAGCCCATCTTGTTTCACTATGGTCAAATACTAATTGTGCATTAGTTCCACCACTTCTACCAACTCTCAATCCTGCATCTTGAGATGATAAAGCAGTTGAACCACTAAAATTTATATCAATTATTGGATCTTCAACAACCATTGTAGCTGTATTTTGTATAGAAGAAGAACCTTCAACTATCAAATCACCATAAATTGTTACCGAACCTGTCATATATCCAGATGGATTAAGTGTCATTATTAATTTACTACCATAACTTCCAGTAGTATATAAATTTCCACCAGTTGACTCATCATACATGTACATATCTCTAGTTTGTACATCTCCATCCGTACCTGTATCAAATGAACCTGTTCCCAAACTAGCTAGTGTTAGATTTCCCCATTCTACATCATATAATCCAGTTGCGGAAGATGTAGTTGCAGAAGTTTTTGCAACTTGTCCTGCAGTTGTTGATGCTTTAGCTTGTCTTGTTAAATCAATTAATGCCATATTTTAACCTACGTTTTTCGGTTGTATTTTATATTTTAATAAAATTTCATCTCCAGAAGCTAATGTAATACCTCGTAAAACTCCTGAATCTAGTGTTTTTTTCCTCAACCTTAGTTTCTTATAATTATCAGCGTAATAATAATCTACTCCTGTTGTTCCTGTCCAAGACGGTTTATTAAATTGTAAAACTGAATTTACAAATAATTTACCTGATATTGGTCTAAGTTTATACCTACTAATAGAATATAAAGTACTTAAATCAAATTCTTGATAAGTTGATGTGGATGTAGATATATCAGAATATCCCCACACTTTAATTCTTTCTCTACTAAAATCTAACATCGCTCCCATAGACAAAACATCGTGTTTTCTTGAAGGTTCACCTAATATATTATTCATCCTAAAAGGTAAATTTGAACCAGATGCGTCTGTGAAAGTAAATTTATCTGCATTAAATTTTGACTCACTTACTGGAGCTACAAAATTTCGTATCGTACCCTTATATCCTTCTAATTCTGTTCTCATTTTATTACAGTGCTGTAATTTATTACTACATTATCTTCTTCATCTAAATTAATACCGCCTCCTGTATGTTGTTTATTTATACTGACATATCCAGAATTAGATGATGATATAAAAAAATCTTTTAAACTACTCGTGTTCTCTTGGTTACTAAGTGCAGACAAACTCATACCATTTACATTAACAATAACAGAACCATTTCTAACTTTATGTCCACTAGTTACTGATAAAGTATAAACTTGTCTATCTGGAGTTGGACTTGTATCCAATGATGAAGATTGTGAACCAGATAGATATAATGATTGATCTAAAAATGACGCACTTACATATCCCATAGTCACAACTGCTTTTGTATCTTGAGAGCTTGTAGGTTCTCCACCATACCTCATTACATACTGAGTCTCTCCACCAAAAATATTTGTAAATTCTAAATCTTGTATCTCTTGACCAACTGCAGGTGATATACCTCTAATAAAATCTGTAACTCCACCTAATTGACTTGAACGAGAACCACGAGTTCCTAAAATTCTAACAGTTTCACTTTTACTATCAGGTCTAAATACAGACGCTATAGAGAAATCAGATTCATCTACAATGTCCAATCTCTTTGGAGAAAAGTATTTAGTTGTAGTTACATAATCATTAAAACTTTCTGGAATCAAATATCCTCTAAAATTAAAAGTAAAATTAGTTTTAATAATTCTCTCTGCTTCAGCCATTTCAGTTGCGTCATCAAAACTATCTATGTTTACTTTAAATTTAAACTTACCTGGTTCTCCCCAATAAGCTCCATCACTATAATTTATCCTCTCTACTATAGAATTCATTTGTTCTATATAAGGTGTCCAAATAATAGCTTCATATGTCATAACAACATAATCGGGCATTGCTACAGTATAATATTCTTTTGATTTTAACAATCCTTGTTGAACATTAAACTTATCATAACGATTTTGTGTGGTATATTTTCTTTCAAAAGTATAAAAATTCTTTGGGTCATTAGCATCTACTTTATCAACTGCTATAGTATCATCTTTAGCGATAGTTGACCTTCTAAACGCTACCAATGGTGTAATTAATTGTCTCTTTCTATCTCTTAAATAACCACTTTTACGAATAGCTTTCCATCTTTCAGGATTTGCATACATAACAGGTACATCAACTGTCTCACCTGCTTCCTCTACTGTAGGCTTGATTACATTTGTAAAATAATACATTACTGCAGCATCGTGGTCCATCAAAGAAACAGATACATTCTTAACCGTATCGTTAGTTCTTTTACGTTCAAACCCACGATTGGGTACTGGAGTTGTCATTCTAACTCTTTGAGACCGTGCTATTGGTTTAGTCCGTGCCATACTACATAAATCCTTCTTTAACAACTACTCGTTTAGGTGTTATATATTTTTGAGTAGTAACTTTATTGTTAAATGATTTTGGAATCAAGTATCCATTTAAAGTTACATCAAATTCAGTTTTAACTACTCTTTCAGTATCAGACATCTCAGTAACATCTGAAAAACTATCAATGACTGTTTTAAATTTCATTTTATCTGGTGCACCCCAGTATGAACCTACACTATAATTTACTTTCTCTACTATTTTATTCATCTGTTCTGTATACGCTGTCCATATTATAAAATTATAAGTTAATGTCATATAATCTGGTAGAGTAACATTATAAAATTCATTTTGTGGTATTAACTTCTGTTGTGCTGTAAATTTATCATACCTATTTTTTTGTGTCCATTTCTTTTCAAAAGTATAATGTAACTTTGGATTGTTAGCATCCAACTTATCAAGTGGAATACTTTCATTCTTAGTCATACTTGTTCTTTTAAACATTATTACTGGAGTTAATATTTGTCTTTTTTTATCTCGTATATAACCAGTCCTTCTTACCGAAGCCCACCTTTCAGGTGAACCATACATAATAGGTACTTTTATTTGTTCTCCTGCTTCTTCTACTCTAGGTCGTATAACATTATCAAAATAATACATTATCGCTGAATCCATATCCATAAGACCTACAGATATATTTTTTACATTATCATCTGACCTTTTGTAGTCTCTACCTCGATTTGTTTCAAGTACTGGGGTAGGAGCGGTTGGCTTTTCTTTCGCCATTAATTAACTCCTTGTCTTATTCTTTCTATCTGTAAGTTTGACCTTCTGACTAAAAATGTGTTACACACAACCGACCAATTAGAATCTACATTACCACCTACTAATTGATTTTCATTTATAGAACCAATCTCAAAGTGTGCATAATTCCAATCAAATATATCACCAGGTTCTATAACTAAATTTAACTCTGTAAGATATTCTCTTTCTACCCAAAATTGTGCTGTCTGTTGAGCATCTAATCCAAATTCATCTGTATTAAAATCTATATCATCCGCTGAAATCATACAAGGTACTTTAACTCCTGCTAAATAAGTCTTACCACCTGCTGCTTCACCGTAAAGATTCGTTGTAGTATCTGCTACTGATATTCTATATAAAACAGCAGTTTGATTTATAATACCATCACCGTTTTGTGCACCACTCTTAGGGTCGCCAACTAATTCACGATTGATACTTGTAAATAAGCCTTGATCTCTTGTAGATAAGAACCTGCTTGCCATTATGTTATCCTATAAAAATTGGAGATATTGGTATTCTACCTAACTTATCTGACAAAAATTCTCCTTCATCTCTGTCTTTTTCAAGGAGTGCCCTTTTTGAAGTTTGTTCTAACATTTCTCTGAGTTGAGTAATTAACATCTCTTTATCAGCAGTTGCTTCACTTCTTAAAGTTTCTCCATCTAATGTAGTTTCTGAATTAGGAATAGGTATTGAAGCATATTTTCCTCTAACATGACCCAACAATTCTTTACAAAGTGCTAATCCATATTTTCTAATCCACGTTTTACTCGTATCATTAATCTCACCATATTTCATATTACCATAAGGTGCGTTAGAAAAGTCAGAGACTACTCCTAATCCTGCTCCTGAACCAGATGGTATACTTGTAGTTTTGTCATTCTTAACATAATAGTCAAAATAAACTTTAAATGTCTCTCCACTCGGATTAGGGAATATCCTCATTTTATTATCCACTATATGAAAACCATATGCGGATTTTCTTATCGTGTCATTCAATTCAATAGCTTGCATTCTCAACATATCTTCAAATATAGGCATCATTGTATAAGATACCGCTGGTGACATACTACCAAATCCAAAACCCGATATTAAATTTTGTGTACCATATCCAGTTGTTGCGTATGGGTCAAAAAATCTTTGAATAGCTGGTGTATTTCCATGATGAACTCTACGTATTTCAATAGCATTGCTACTTTCACTTACATTTGCCCATAGAGTATTTAAATCATATACTTGAGAACCACTCACAATATCTATCGAACCAGATTTTAAAGTAACTTCTCCACCTACTGGTATAGAAGCTTCTGTTCCATATTCTTGAGCTAATTCTACTACTCTACCCATAGATGGATTTATATTTCTATGTGTGTACTCACTTCCAGTAGACTGTCCCTGTAAGGTCATTAAGTTATCAACTATATTAAATTGATTTACTTGTGAAGAGTATTCCGCTATAGACTCTTCAAAACAAGCATAAAAATGAGAATCTTGTAATTCAACATCCATAATAGGATATCCAAGTCTTTTGCCCGCCCATATTGCAAAATTAGGTGCATCTGTTTGAAAAGTTGATTCATTGTCATAAAATCCAAACGGAGTACTACCACTTGCGGCCGAACCACTACCTGGCCATATTGAAGGTTGTGCCATTTAACTTTCTCCTATTTATGTTCTTGTTCATTATCGTGTTCTCCCATTGCTGGAGATATAAGTTTATTGTTTGCAAAATAATTAGTCATTTCTTCTCCAGTTGTATCACCTATAGTGTAAGTTTCAAACTCACCATCTATATCTTCAAATCCAACTACAGTTACTGCTTCCTCTACCATTTTATCATAATCTCCATCAACTTTTTGTCGTATGACTTCCAATCCTAAATTCCCATCTAAAATTGGAAACCCACCAAGTTGTAACTGTGCTGTTTTCCATTCATTTTTTGTAACTATATTATTAAATCTTAAATCATTTATATCATATTTAGTTTCTGTATATTTTCTTTCAGGAGAATATGATTCAAATCCTACATTACAACAAAAATGATATCCTAATTCTTTTGCCCAATCATCAACATCGTCTATATCTGTAATCGTTTTTGCTCGTGCACCCACTCTATCATATTCTTCCATATTTTCATCTACTTCACTACACCCACGAGTTTCTATACCATCATCTCGATAAACTATACCACACGGCATAGCTTGCATCCTCATTGGATGTCCAATAGTGGTAATCAAATCCGAACCATCACTATACTTTATTTTAACTAACTTTGTAGCCTTTTGTTTAGTTTTTTTAGCTACTCTCTTATAAGTAGCTTGATTCATTTCTGGATGAGCACCATCATAATCATCAGAATTCATATCAAATGTTTTGATTATATCACCCTCTTGTACTTCTTCTATTGGTTTTTGATAACTACCATCTTCATGATACATAGTTATCATAGTACCTCGTACTACTCCAGGTTTAATCTGTTCCATTATTTTTCCTTAATATGAATTATAACGTTCCTGCACATATTAAAATATTATTTGCAAAAACAAACGATGCATTTTCTTCGGTTATTCCCAAACAATACATAGTATGAATGCCTTCTACATTTTCAATAGATTCTAATGTAATATCTGCAACGGTATCCCCATCATCTTGATGTACAGTGTTACCTACTTGTAACTCTTGTGCTAACTCTCCTGTACCTTCAACGTCTTCACTTTCATCAATATTTTGTCTACCGATAATTTTTTCCATAGCTTCTACATTAGGAACTAACCAACCCGTTTCTTCTGATGCTCCATAAATTGGTTGGTCGTTTGTCGTTATTAAACTTACATCATCTTCAAAGTTTAATTTTACTATATCTGTTGCGTCGACCTCCGCTTCAATAACATCAGATATTGTACATACATTTTGTTCATTTTCACCAATATGAGCCATATCAAAATCTTCACTTGTTAGGTAAGTTTGTACCTTATCACCTTCTGTTAAGCTTTCTATTGCTTTTTGGTCTCCGTTTTCCATCGTGATCAATGTTCCTGCATTTAAATATGATTTCAATTTCATCAATATTCTCCAATTAAAAAATTGTTATAATTAGTCAGTAATAAATATCTATCTATGAAGTTTTGTATATAAAAACCATAACTCATATATATAATCCAATTAATTAGAAAAATAATTTGTCATATTTTTCTCAGAAGAAGTAAAATCGTCTTTATCTATTATATCCTTCAAAAATAAATACAAATTATGATTATTTTTCTCATTTAAATGATTTTTTCTCGCATCATCTTTCCCAACTTCTATTAATTTTAACTCTTTTTGTGACATAAATTCAAATTCTTTCTTTGAAATATCTTCATATAAATGTAAATTTCCCCAAACAACATTTTCTGGTGTATAATTGGGAAAACTTTCTGTAAAACATTTTAATAATATACATTTTTTATTATATTGTTTAATTACCGCATCAATTTCACGAAGTAATCCTCTATGTGTTGTTTCCATATGTGAATCATCATATAACATTTTATAATAATATCTTATAGCTTTTTGTAATAGTTTATAATCAAAACTTGTAGGTGGTATTCCATGACTATGTAAATATTTTTTATTATCTTGTATTTCAATAAAAGCGTTTTTATAATCAGATTCCCAAGTTGTAATTGGTAATTTAAATGGACTGGATAATCTACTTGGGTCTGTAATACAAAATATTATATAGTCAGCTTCGTTAATGTTTTCCATCATCCTTTCATACGCATGGAATAAACTCCAACCATTTTTTCCTTTACATAAAATTTCAGCTTTATATTCTTTACTTAATAACCATTGCCAACTTGGAAATGGATTATCTGTAATGTCTGATGCGAAACTATCTCCACAAAATGCTATTTTCATATATAACTCCTATTAAATAAAAAAGGGGAGACCGAAATCTCCCCTTTTTTTTAATTCTAAGCTTCAATAGAAACTTAGTGATCGTTACTATGTTTAAATCAATTAAACGTAGTTGACATCGCCTACGATAATCTCGCCATAGAATTCTGGACGAACCATCTTCTTAGCGTAACGAGTCATTACACCTTTACGTGGTGTAAAGTTCGAAGGATCGTAAACAAGTGGAGTCATTATCAACGGAACATATGGAGCATATACTGCACCTGTTTCGAGGAAGTTAGACCCGCGGAAACCAGCAAGAATTACATTCTCGGTGAAGTAAGGGTTCTTGTAAACAGTATATCTGTTATTAAGAGCACCTATCTTTTGTACACCCATTGCGAATGAATTGTTTGAGGCATCGCCATCTGAATCTGCAGCGTATCCTGGAATACTCTCGATGATGGTTGCTGTTTCAGGAGAAACAACTATAAAGTTTGCACCACCACGAAGGGTTTTCTGATGAATAGCATTAGAAACTGATTGTATCTTGTTACCTAATGTCTGGAACCAAGTTCCTTTTGTATAAGCAGAAGCATTATCGCTTGTTGCTGCCCATGCACCTGAATTAGCGTCGTATTCATATCCGACTCTTGCTGACCATCTTTCAGTCTTAGCATTTGCGTTAGCGCGTAACATATCAAGGATTTCTAGATCGATTTCCATTGTTACATACTCAGATAACATTGCTGTTAACTCAGCTTCAGCGTCAACACTATGATAAGCGTTAAGGTCTTGAGCAAGCTCAGGAGTCCATACAGCTTTTAACTTACGGGTTTTAGCGACGATACTAACTTGACGCAATTGAATATCAATTTCTGGAATTGAAAGATCAGTTGCTGGTTCAGTTGGTGTATCTTCGAAATCACCACGAGTTGAGTCTGTAGGTTGTGCAGAGTATTTAACGGTTAATGCACCGATAGTACCTGCAGCAGATTGTCTAACAACAAACACTACTTCAGTATCAGATGAACCTGATAGTTTTGTATATGCAGGGAAATACTCATCAAAACCAGAACCAGAGATTACCATTGAACGAACTGCTTCTGTGTCAGGACGTGTCATAGCTGCTGTGGATACTGTAATTTTGTTAAGTGAATTATCTGCACCAGTTGTTGTTAGAGAAGAAGCAGAAAGATCTGGTTCAAAATCAACATCAGACCAAGCAACTGAACCTGTGGTAAATGTACCTGATCCAACACTTGATGCGTGAATTGATTGAGCAGAAGTTTCTTGCTGCTTAGTTGAGTAGGCAAATTTGCCTTGTCCGTATAGGCCGCCTGTTGCGTCACCTGATGCGGAAGTGTTACCATACACATCTTCACCAACACTCATGCCTTGGTTAGCTGTGCCATACTTGAAGTCCAAATAGAAAATAAGACCACTTGGTAAGTTCATTGGTTGAACAGAAACGAATTCCTGTGCTGCCAATTCACCAAAGATACGTCTGACTAGAGGAAGTGCAACTCCACTCCATTCTTCTGTACCTGGACCACCTACGCGAGAAGATTCGTCAATTAACTGACGAGCCTGGTTCTCAAGTAGCTGAGCCATACTGTGTATCTTGTTTTCGGATTTAAGACCTTCAAGTAATCCTGTGGCTTCCCATTTCTGTACAAGCTTCTCAGTTTCTTTCCTGCGTTCTTGTACTGGGTTATAGCCACCCATTATTTCTTGAATTGCCTTTTGTGACATACCTTATCTCCTTAATAAGATTAGAGAATGTTGGCTAACTTCTGGAAACGTGCTTTTACATCTGAGCCTTCAGAAATTATTTCTTCTTGCTTTTCAGATTTTGTAGAAGCAACAGCTTTAGAAGCAGTGCCTTTTCTCGTTGATTCTTTAATTGTATCTGTAGAGGTTTTTGTTCCAAAAGATTCAGCCATAGTTGTAAATACCAACTTAACTTCTCTAAGGTTCTTTGCTCTATCAAATGTTTCAACTACTTTCATCTTCTGTTCATTGTTTAAACCATACGCACGGAAAAGTTTGTTGGTAAACAATAACTTAGAATTAAGTAGGTTGACTTCGTTCAATTTAGAACGAAGCATTTGTACGACATCACGATGCTCAGCTATATCTTTTTCAAGACCAGCTATTTTCGTTTCGAACGCTTCTTTAGATTCATCAACATCATCAGTTTCACGAAGTGCTTTGATTACTTCTTCAAGATCTATTTCTTCATCAACTTCTTCAGTTTCTTCAGAAACAACTTCAGCTTCAGCTTCAGTAGATTCAGCTTCTTCAGCTTCTTCTTCTTTAGCTTCTTCTTCATCATCAGCTTCAGTTTCATCTTCAGTAGTATCTTCAGCTTCAGCTACTGGAGCTTTTTCTGTAGATTCTTCTTTAGATTCATCTGTTACTGGATCTTCTTCTTCAGTTTCTTCATCTTCTTCGTCTGCTTCGTTGAGTTCTTCTTCAAGTTCACGGAGTACAGCTTCAAGGTCAAGTTCATCTTCTTCAGCTTCTTCTTCAGATTCTTCATCTTCAGGTTCTGCTTCTACTTCAACTTCGTCCTCATCTGCTGCTGGTGCTTCGTCTGCATCTTCTTCGCCATCTTCTGCGCCAACATCTACTGTACCGACTACTTCTTCTTCATCAGAAAAATCCATTTCTGGTTCTTCTTCAGCTTCAGGAGCTTCCTCGTCATCTTCTTCTGCCATATCATCTGTTACAGCTGGTTCATCTTCAACTTCTTCTTCTTCTTCATCGTCTTGTTCAGCGACTACTGCTTCAGCTTCAGCTTCTGTTGATTCTGCTTCAACGTCATCAGATTCTTCATCTGAAACTTCATCTTCAACTTCAGAATTATCTTCTGAAGATTCATCTTCCATTTCAGCTTGAATCTTCTTAGATAACATAGATTTCAAACGTGGTGTGAAGGCCTCTTCGAGTGCCATTTTTGCGTTCTGGAGTGCAGTTTCACGAACTGCTTTTGCATCTGCGATGGCTTCTTTTAATAAGTCATCCATTTTATTTTCTCCAAAAAAAGGATTCAATATTGTTATTAGTAACAATAATAAATTAATCAATTCGGTACACTATATGATATAGGACGAATGTCCCCATAGTGTATTTAGTTTAACATAAATATAAGATATAATATAAAAAACCTAATATTTTATGAAAAATTTAGTAATTTTTGTCTATTTCTTGCTGTTTTTTCTTATTTCTAAGCTGAGCTTTAAGATTTTTCTGTCTTTTTATCGCACTTGGCTTAGTATAAAACCTTCGTTCAGAAAGTTCCCATAGAATGCCAGTTTCCTTAATTTGTTTTTTAAGTTGTCTTATAGCCTTTTCTACGTTGTTATTTCTAACTTTTATTTCTATCAAATGTGCCTCTTTTATTTCCCCATTGCTTTAGTAATAGCTTGTCTTTTTTTATGTAAATACTCATCAGAATCATCTGTATCACCATCATTATCTATATCTTTATCTTCTCTATCTTCAAAATCATCTTCAGGTTCTACTTTACTTGGGTCTACCTTATCTAAAGCTTCATCTAAATCATAATATCTACCAAGAATGTGTCCCATATCTTCATACAATGCAGTCATTCTTTCTTGAAGGGCTTGTGCTTCAGTAGAAATCTTTCGAAATGAATCGGAGAGTGTATTCAATTCTTTCATATTACGATTTACTGTAATCTTATCAAACCATTCTTCTGTTTCTTGTAAAGCATGTTGACGAGAAGCCTTCGCTATAAAAGATAATGCTTCTGCTACACTTGTCAAATCATCTTCACGATAAATAGCTTTACCTAAATGACCAAATTTAGCTAATGATTCAAAAAATTCACCCTCATCAATCTTCTCTTCAGTCCGTCTACCAAACTTCTCATCTATTAGAGAAGATAATTTAATTTGTTTCTCTTGGTTTGGTTTAATTTTTGTTCTAAACATATCCATGTCTACCATAGATGGTTTGTTAACAAATCCACCTGCCATAATCCATTCGGATAATTTTATTCTCTTGTCTTTTTTCATTTTAACTCTCCTAAAATGACATTTTACCTTTAGGCATATACTTTCTAAATCTATTTGAAGCTCTATGCCATAGGCTTGTTAAAAAATCTTTTTCATACGCATGTGAATCTCTCACACTACCTTCTTTAAATGACCTCATTAAATCTAACGGACTATACTTATGTCCTTTGATATCGTTTATCATAGATTTAATTATTTTTTGTGAAACTTTACCCAACTCATCAGATAATTTCTTAGTAGCGGCAGCTGCTTCTTTAGCTGCTTCTGGTGAACTATACGCCATATTATGTACTGTCATCTCGTTAAGTTCATCTCCATCATGTTTAGCTATCATGTATTGACGAAATTTTCTTTCCCACTCATTCTTATTTTCAATGTTAGACATATGATTATTTATCCTCTAATGGAATTGATTGTAATTGGTCTAACCAAAGTTCAAAGTCTTTGCAGGCCTTTAACCAGGGATTGTAAACTTTTTGAAAATCTTCTTGTCCTTTACCAGTAAAAGAAATATCCTTACCGTGTTCTTTAGAAGCATAATCTCTGATTTTTTTCATATTTTTTCTCATCCAACTTTCATTCATCTTTCTGTATTGTTTTACCCAATCTCTTTTAATTGGTTCAATGACTTTATATGAATATTTTTGTACAGAACCTCTACGCTCTACTAAATTTTTTAATTTAATCATTATTCGTTCCTCATTATTTTATTGATAACATGTTCTGTTTTACAATAATCACCACAAGTTCTACCTTGTGTTTTAGTTGTTCTATCAACACCCTCAGACATTGGATACATAAAAGCTCCTTGAGTAGATGGATTAGATACGAAATCGAATGCAATAAGTTCAAAATCAGGTTGTACTTCCATTGTATCTGGTTGTGCGGCATCTTCAGCTTCATCAATAGCTTCTACTGAACCCATACCACGAGAACTAATTCCTAACTTAATACCTGATTTAAACAACTCTTTTAAAATATTACCACTTGGTGTTCCTAAAACTTCAACTGTTCCATACAAATCATCACCATTCCAATGCATTTCAGTTACATTATGAGATACATTTTGTAGATTAACTACTGAACTCTCTGGATGGTCTAATTCACCCATTGCTCTTTTCTCATCAATAAAATTTTCAGCATACTTTTTTGATTCTCTCATAAGAATCTCTTTTGGATATACTCTACCATTTTGATTTTTAGCTTCTGCTCTTTGTAATACACCTTTAACAATTAATTTACCATTGTTTTGTTTCATGGATTCATTAATTTGTTCAGGTTGTATTTCGAATGGTAAATAATCTACTATAAGTTGTTTCATTACTTCATCCTTTTCATTAATTTCATTAAGTCCATCATAAACCTTGTTACGTACTGTTTATATGACCTTGATACTTTATTAGCTTGTGTACTATCAAATTCCTTAGATAATGCTTGTACCAAGTCCCACATAGTTAAACGAAATCGTGACTCAGCTTGTTCTATATTCTTAACCAGTTTTTTATAATTGGTAGCCTCTGTTAAAATATCTGGATCTGAGGCCTCAAGAAACTCCTTCAAACTAACGGACATTAATACATCTCCCCTACACGTTTAGCCATCTTAACTAATCTTTCACTTATTTTGGTTAAAGCTCCTTTGGTTCGTTTCCAATACTGTCGAGAATCTACTCCCAATTCATTTTTCAAACGAACATTCATTTTAATACTTTTATCCAATTCATTCAACCTATCTCTAATTTCTCGAATAGATTGTCCAATTTTTTGTTTAGGTGATAAAGACTCATCATTTCTGTAATCGTGGTATTTACCTTCAGTTACAGATTCGGCTGGATGTACTACTGGTAACATTGTTGGTTTTATACTAACATGTTTCCAAGCTTCGGATGGTATATTGTCTTCCATATATCGTTGTGCTGCTGCTTTAGAATCAAATACCGCTCTAACACCACCATAAATATTTTTAGGTACTACAAGTAAAAATTTTTTCGTCTTAGCTGCCTCTGCTAAAGTGAACCCAATTAAATCTGCCATATGTTTCTTTTTCTTTTTAACATCTGATTTTTTCGTAAAAGCATTAGGTGTATTATACCCAGGTACGTTACCTGTAACAGAAGCCTCATCTAATTCTTTTAAGACTTCTCCTACTAACTTACGAATTAATTGTCTTAGTTGACTTTCGCTTATGGACATTCTTTATTTCCTGTATGAGTTCATAGTACCGCATCAACTTAGTAAGATTCTCTTCACTAATTGTTTTCTTACTAACTATTGTATCTGCTTGTTTAATAACTTCAGATAACTTTATCTTTGTAACTTCATCATCAATATCTGGTAACAAAGTTGTCAATTCTTTTTTTATTTCAGTTACTTCACCAGAAACATATTCATGTAAATTATTTGTATTAGAAACATTATTAATATAATTTTTCAATACACGTTTCTGTCTTTCATTTAAAGTAGAATACTTTTTATTAAATTTTTCTATCATTAGAGTATATGCTAACAGACGAACATCTTTATCCTCACCAATTACACCAGTTGCAGTTTCTTTTTTAACAACTTTACTTGAGGATATACATTCTACTAGATAAGAATGAACATCTACATACTCATTTGGTACAAGAGTTTTATCTGTTGCTTCATGTTCAAACAATTTATAAATTGAAGCTAATCTTTTATAATTTGGAATACGAGTTGCAAACAATTCATTAACATCATAATTGTTTTTAATCTCTTTAATTAAATTATATTTTTCTCGTCTTAATATAGAATTTGCTAGCTTCTGACGAGACTTCACAACTGCCTCTACTAACTTAGTAGCTTTCTCTGTTGTGTTATATGTTTCATTTGTTAGAATATTATATAATTCTAATTCTTTACCAAGTTCTTTATCTTTATTAAAAAACTCTTTAATGACATTAACAGCATTAGAATTTCTATTACTAATAATGTCCGCTGTTACTTGACGGGTCAATACTTCAAATAATACACCCGTATTTTTAAGCTTCGCGTGCCTAACTTTTTTTGACATGAATCACTCCAATGTATTTACGTTATATATAAATATAAAACTTACAAAAAAACTTGTAAATGTTATTATTTATCTACTTCATCCTTATATTCTTTTTCAATCTCTTCGGATTCATTAATCAATTTGTAATCATTATTATTAATTAAGTTATTTTTTAATTTTTCAACGTGTGCTAACGCTAATTTTTTACCATATTTAAGGTTTGCAGAGCCATCTTTCCTCATTTTATGTGCTCCAAGTGGGTCTCTACCTCTCGCTCCACTGTCTTTTCCGTATTTTCCACCCTCTTTTGGTCTACCAGCTCCATCAAATCCACCTTCTGGAGCTCCACCTTTGTCATCTAACTCATGTCCAGTCCTACCAGATGCCATATCTGAAGGTGTTCCTTGTGCTTCACCACTCGCTGCAGGGTCATTTCCTTCATCCTCTATCTGTGTGCGACGGAATCTTTGTTTAGTATCCCATATAATTTTATTTCTTTGGTCTTTTATTTCTTCACTTGAGAAATTAAATACATTTCTATATACCCAATCTGTAGAAAGAATTCCTTCTTGCATTATTTGTGAAGCAAGTGTTGCTTTCTCATTCCAAAGATTAACTTTTTCAGTTTCATAAATCGTAGATGGGTTTGTAAGTGTTAAATCAAAATTAACCAATTCTTCATCTGTAAACCCTTGTGCGTATAAATGAACTATAGCTATCTTAGTTAATTCACTAACAGTAATTCTCTGTATTCTTTCGATAGTTCTCGCAAATCTTACATCTTGTGCCGCTAATGATGCTCTCTCACCAACACCTTCTTCAAATCCTAAGAAAGTTCTTGGTACTCTAAGAGAAGCTACTAATTTATTTTTTAAATAATCAATATCATCAATGGCTTCATAAGTTAATCCAGGTGTAGTTTCAATTCTCGTTCCACTATCACCACCACGAACTGGTAAGAAGAAATCTTCAGTAATATTCTGCATATTATATTTTAAATTATAATCACCTGTAGATTCATCTACTACAGGAGCTTTTTTCATTTTATTAATTATCTGTTGCATATATTGGTCTACTTCCGCTGGTGGAATGTTTCCAATATCAATTTGAAATATTCTTTTTTCTGGAGCTCTCATAATTCTATGAATCAACATAGCATCTTCCATAAGAGATAATTGTTTCCAAGTCTTTCTACCACCTTCAATCATAGACTTACCATAAGGAAGATAATTTGAATCAGAAAGTAATCTAAAGTGTGCTACCTCAAAATTCTCATATTCTTTTTTCTGTCCAGAGTGTCGAGCCATTTGTCCTGAAGAACTCATTGTTTCTAACATAAATTTAACATATTCTGGATTTTCTTCATCTAATCCTTCTATTCGAGAAGTATCATAAACTGACAATGGTGTAACGTGATGAATACCATATTTAGGATGTATATCTAAATGTAAGAAAAAATCTCCATACTTACACATATTTCTAATCCACGACCATAAATTAAATTCAATATTTAACACATCATAAAATAAATTAGTTAATATTTGTTTTATATTATCGTTATCTGTATGTATAGCTAAAACTTCACCATATTCAGATTTCATTGTTGATTCATCAGCGTAAACATCAAGAGCAGATGCTATAATTGAATCTGCGTCCATTGTTTCATAATCTTTAAACAACCCAAGTCTGGTGGCTTTCGCCATATCAGCATCACCATATCCACCATAGGTGTTAGCCCCATGTAATCGTGTATACCTATCAACTAACGAATGTTTAGCTATATGTTGTGAATTAGTAGTATCAACTACTTTTAATTTACGACCACCTATATTTCGAACTACCACGTTCGATGAAAATAGTCTTTTTAATCTTCCAAATAATGTTGTATCTGCCATTATATCCTCTACTTAATTAACCAGGTTAAATCTTCTTTTTTGTCACCTACATCCCATTCCCAACTATCATTCTTATTATTTGGGGTGTAGATAGCTTGTGAATTTATTCCACTAATTGTTTTTTTAGCTAATTCTATACCTTCCGCTCTTAATCTTAATGCGGTTTCTCGAATCCATAAAGCTGTACCAAAAGAAATAACAAGGTCATCATTATATCCTGTTAACGCTTCAGCTCTCTGTCCGTTATATATAAATACAAACAACTCATCAATTAAACGAGTAGAATATACTTTTACTAGCTTTTCTCTAAAAAATTCTTCTAATTTTGATACCACAAGAGGTCTTGTTTTCGCTGACATTGTAAATCCTGGTATCATTTTCTTTTCATCTCTATAAATCTTGTTACTAACTTGTTTAAGAGTATCAACATACAATAAATCCTTTGACATATAGAATAAATTATCATAATCCCTATCTATTGCTTGTTGTATAGTAGCCCAACCAATATTATTATTCTCAATTACAAGTAATGCATTATTATATTCAGTAGCGACATTAACTAAAAGATTACCATAATCTCTTGTAGACATTCTACCTTTATATTCTGCTACTTGTTTACAATCATCTATATCTAATACATGAAATGCTGAATAATCAGTTGAATCTCCACGTGCTACGTCCGCTACTAATACATAATCTCTTGTATAATTTGGTTGTTCCCATATCCAAAGATTACTATCTATTCCTCTCTTTTCCATTGGTTCAATACACATAGTTTGTTTATATTCTTCTAATATACGACCATCTACTACAGATTGTCCTGAAGTAATAAAATCACAATCACATTCTTGAGCTGCTCCAGATGGACCTAATAATTTATCCTGAGACTTTCTCCATTCTTTATTTCTATCTGGATGTACTGTCCAATGTAACTTTATCGTGTTCCAACTATTCAATCCATCTTCTGCATCAGTCCAAGTTCTATGAAACCAATTACCAACACCATTTGGTGTAGAAAGTGCAATACATCGTCCACCTAACGCCAATGTTTGAGATGCAGCTGTCCAAATTGTATCAATCTTATTAATAAAAGCTGCCTCATCAAGTATCAACAATGACAATGCCTCTGAACGACCAGCTTCGTCTGAACTTGCTACTGCTTTTATCTGAGAACCATTCTTATATCTTAACGATAACTTATTATCCTCAATACAAGTCTGTTTCAACCAAGTAGGTAAATTAGCATGCATCACACGAACCTTTGTTACCAAGTTTTTTGCTACCTCTTGTTTAGTAGCGATTACCAAGATATTTTTATCTTGATAAAAGGTCATAAACCATAATGCATAACCTGCTGTCAATGTACTAATACCTAGCTGTCGAGCTTTCAATATTACATTATAATCATTTTCTACAAATTGTTGTACAGTCTTTTCTTGAAAATCGAAAAGGTCAAATAACATCTTGCCTTTTTGTGGATGTTGTATATAACAATACTTTCTCATAAAATATACTGGATCTTGAGCACATTTCATGAACTCGGTACGAATTGCTTGTTTTAATTCTTTTTTATTATCTGACATTACAGTATTGAGGTTATTTGATTAATGACAGATGTGATAGCATAGGATAATACTGCCCCATATCCAAAATATAACCATTTATTTTCATACCAACTTGGTTTTACTAATTTCGCTTTTTTTGTTAATAACTTAGTTTCTTCTTCTAAAATTTTTATTTTATTGTCTTGTTCAGAAATTGTTACACTATCCTGTGCAATATTTTCCTTATAAGTAAGTATCAACTCATTTTGTAGAATTACAATTTTATTTAAGGAATCAGATTTAATCTCTAATTCTTGTATATTAATTGCTATATTCTTTGCTTCTTCTTCACTTAGTGTTACTTGACTGAGTAATGTTGATACAAAAAAGACTAATACTAACCATCTCATTATTTCTTAGCGAACTTTCTTAAAAAATCTTCTGCATCTTTAGAGTTAGCAATCTTTTTTCGTTTAGAACTTGTCTTTTTAACTTCATTAATTTCTTCCTCTATTGATTTAGCTTTTTTCTTAATAGCTGTTGCTTCCTTTTTGGATTTAGCTATCTTTTTAGTAACAACTTTTTTCTTCTTAGCGGTTGTTTTTAACTTTTTATCAATTGCTTTTACTTTACGTTTTTTAGCAGAACTCGCTTTACCACTTAAACCCAAGATACCTAATATCATACCTATGAGTTTTACCAAACCTTTCATACTTACACCGCCTTTTTAATTTTAGCAATATATCGAGTAACTTCACCCTTATCTAATCCGAGAGCGTCAATTATACGAGCTAATGCCGCTATTTGTCTCCTACGATTTAACTTAGCGTCTTTTATCGCCCCTACCGCTCTATCCAAAAAACGTTCTATATTAGCTGGTAATTTAGTGTCCAATTTTTCTATATCACTTTTTTCAGCTTCTTTCATTGAAACTATTTCTTGACGAATTAAGTCTTTAAGTTCCTCTAAATGCATTATAATTCTCCAAATTATTGTAATTTTATATAAATATCAATTAAATAGATTCTTCCAGTTTTTGTAAATGTTCTTCCGCTTCTTTAACTAGATTAGCCATTGCTTCCGTATCTCCCTTCCACTTTTCACTATCTACTGAATACCCATCTGGTCTAACTTGTTCAAAAAATTCTACATAATCTTTAGAATTTTTCCATTCCTCTATTGATTGTTTTAAATCTTTTATATAAGCTAACTTATTCTGTCTAACAGTTTCTTTCACATGCTCTTGTTGTTTACCAGCGATAGCTATTTTATTATCTTCTTCTACCTTACAATCTAAACATTTATTAAATTTACGATAATACTCACTATCAATTCGTTTCTTCATTATTCTATCACATTCTGGACAGAACCAAGGTGTTCGAGCTTCTTTTAAAACTTCAGATATTTCATTCTGTTGTTCTCGCTCTTCCCTTTCCTTTTCTTTAATCTTCTCAGAAAACTCCTTATCTACACCACCTACGAAAATCTTCTTTTCAGGGGTTTCTCCCCTCAAAATTGATTTAAGAGCTTTATTTTGTCTTTCCGTTTCTCTACTATAACCCATTTTTTCTCCTAACCAAATTTCAAACTACCAATTATTTGATTAATTGGTGCAAATGCTCCTGTAAATTTATAAATATTTCCTTTATACTTAAACACTATTCCTTCACTTGGAACAACTGCGTCTAATCCACCAATTTCTTTTAGTTTTTCTATTTGTATTTTTAAATTCTTTAATTTATCTATATTACGTTTACTCTGTAATTCTTTCATTGACTTAATAACATCTTTTCTAATCTTCGAAACAGTTTTATCAGGTGATACTGCTAAGAATCCACTAATGTTTTTCAATATCTCTGAACCGACCTCAAAAAATAAAACTTCAAAAGGTTTAATATTTTCCTTTGATATTTTTGTATGATTTTCTTTATCTGTAGATAATACCCAATCTAACCATTTAGGATCAGATTTAAAATCTTTTTTCATTTGAGATATCTTATATGTCTTATCAAAAAACGCCCATCTATTTACTAAACCTACTAAATGATTATTTTTTAAATTAAAATCAAATTGTTTAGACGCATTAAAAATATATTCTTCCCAATACGCTCTATGATACTCTCCTAAAGTATCTGTACTTCGTAACGCATACTGTTTTTGTAATGTATTTAACTTCTTTAAATACTTAGCTTTCTTTTTACTAAAGTCTTGAGATTTTGGAACTGTTAAAAAATTAGGTTTACCAATTTTAAACATCTTCTGTATATGATTGTTTGTTTGTTTAATCATTCCTGCCAACATACGAGCTGAATCTCTTGGTTGTCCAATTGGTCTACCACTTTTATTATACTCTACTGTACCATGAAACACTATTTCAGATATATCATAATCAATAATATTAGCAGTTTGTGGAAAAATAATCTCTAAATTCATCCATTTACTACCATTACCAAATATCTTTTCTTTTTGAGGATCTGTTAATCTACCTATCGCCTTTTCTAAATCCGTCATAGCTCCAATGAATGCCTTTGCTATATTCCCTCTACCAGAAAAAATACTCTTAACTCCTTTTATCGTAGGAGCAGCTTTACCGTGATTTTTCAAATGACCTTTATTACGAGCCGCTCTTAATTCTCCATCTACCCAACTTACCATTAAGTTTTGTCCATCAAGTTTCTCTGTAACATTATCTTCTCTATCTAACTTTCCACCTAACCCATCTATAATTATGTTTCTCAAATCCCCAAACGTTAAATTATTATCATCAAACGGATGTGCCATATGTCCATAAGCTCCACCTTCTACTAATAACTCAATTTCTTTTTCTAAATTAAGAACTTCCTTTACATTTTTACGAGATTTTTTATGTGGTATAACTATTGTTTGTTTAACTCCCTTTTTTCTCATATCCAACTTAGCATCAATTGCAGTAAGTGAATCACCTTGTTTATCTTCCTTTGATGTAAGTGCTAAATTTTTCTTTCTATCTGTATTTTGATTCTTCCCATCTACTCCAAAACCTACTGGTACTTCCACATCAACTCCTGTAGTCTCTTTACCATCTTTAGTAAATCCTAACCAATCTAAAACTTCAAATCCTAATCCATCTATCACATATGAAATATGATTCTTATATGCTTTAATTGGATCCTTTTCTCCAAATCTTTCACCATACGCTCCTGTACCTCTTTTTCCATAAGCAACAGCTGGTACGGTATCAGTCTTTGATGTGTAATCAAATCCTGGGTCAATAGCTTTATCTCCTATCATATAACTTACTACTTCCCATCCCATATCACTATAAAGTTCATCAACCCACTTATTAACTATAACTTTATAATCACCAAAACTATTATAAAAAGTTGGAGGTCCATCATCAATACCAAATGCTGTAGTGGTAGATGCTTCGTTTAAAAGATTTGGAATAGTGTCAGGGTTATTAATTAAAAAATCATCTATTGATTCAAATAACTTTTTAAACTTATTAGTCATCATATTATAAACACCTTGATCAAAGTAACCAAAGAATTTTTTAAATCTCCGTTTTCTATCATCTTCGTATTCTGGTGACCCAAGTAATTGTCTCATAGAAGTTCCACTAACTTCCATACCTGCGGCCTTCATTGCAACGTGTGGTGCTGTGAGAATATATCCACGTTCTTTAAATCCCACCATACTATCCTTATTCTTTTTATAATCATCAAAGTATGCACCAGATTTTAATCTACCAGCATCTTTTTTTCCAACAACATAAATTACTGCAGTTGTATCTTTATCATATCCCGTTAATGCGTCCTTTACACCATATAAATTTTTCTCTTGACTAATCTCACTTTTTGGAATACCCATTTTTACCATATGTCTAACTTTTTCTTTAAAGTTCATTGGGTGTCTTGGTAAGGATTTAAGATTAGATGTAACTATATAAACATCATCAACTTGTGTCTTTAACCAATCATAAGTTTTTTTATGATGAGGACCGAATGGTTGAAATCTACCTGGATATATACCAACAACTTTTTTGATTGTGGGTGATTTTTTTTGAAGAGCTTTACTTACCTTACGACCAGCCCCTTTTGGAAAAATTTCACTAACTTTTTCATAACCACTCATTCTATCAGTTTTATTTTTCTTTACTTTTTTAGAATCTGGTGAACCATTAATAATACCACCACCAGCATCTAATCCAATAGACTCGTTTTTCTTTAATATCTGTTGTTTCCTAATCCAATTTTTAGCAATTTGACTTTTAATTGGTTTATTCATAAATACATTAATATATTTTCTTGTTAAACTACCAAATTTTTTCTCAATTTGTTTATCATTTAATGTTTCATTATTTTTAATTTCAATAAAATTGTTTTTAAATAATGATTTAAATGCTCCACGATTTTTCTGAACATCTTGCCATGATTTCTTTAACAAATTTGGTGGTAAAATTCTATCTCGTTCTTGATTTCTTTTTTGTGCCACCTCTAATGAAGTATCAACAAAAATCATATAAGTATCATAACCAAGTTTTTCTAATTCTACTTTATCACTTTTAACATTTTTCCACTTATGACCTGTACCATCAATAATCATTCCAAGTCTACCTTTTTTATATAATTTCTTTCGTTGTTTAGTTAGACTTTTCGAAAAATCTCGTAAACCACTATAATCTTTATCTGTAGGGTCTGTAAGTTGTTTGAATAAATCATCAGGCATTTTATCTAAGTCTGTACCGAATCCGTATTTTTTTAACAAATGTTTTAACTCTTTATCCGAGTTAACCATTTTCATACCACTCATACTAATATTCACACTATCGGGCATACCAAATAGTTGTCTACTAACAAATGTCTTACCACTTCCTGGACCACCTGCTAAGAATACTGCTTTAAAGATACCTTTATCCTCAACACCTTCTTTTAATTGTTCTGATTTATTATTGAAATCAAGATTGGAATCTTTTGTCATTCTAAATTTTAAGGCTGGTCTACCATTGATTAGTAAATCACCTTTTTCATTCCAGTCTATTTTTTTAACTACAACCTTTTTATTTTTAAACTTACCCATCTTAACAGTATCACCAACATTAATAGGTAAATTTACATCCTCATTTAAATCTTCAATAAAGGGTTTAGTTAACCATTCTGTTAATTTGTTCATTATTTAAGACCAAATGCTGCACGTTTCTTTAATGACTTTAATCGTTTCCGTAATATCATACCCATTTTACCACGCCTCTTTATAGCGGCCTTTTTCATAGCTTTTTTCTTTTTGATTTTCTCTTTGGCAGATTTTTGAACGCATTTGTTTAATGGTTTAACAAACTTTTTATTTTTAGGACAAATAACTTTCTTAAAAATCTTCTTACCTCTAATAACTCGTTTAAATTTAAGTTCTGATAAAAAAGCTTCCATCATAGTACTAAACTGTTTTGTATCAGCGATATCTTCCAAAGTTATATCTTCAAAAAATCCATTTTCATATGCTTCTTGAATAACTTCTTCTAATTCATTATAGGTTAACGTATTATTAAAAGCTTCTGGTGATTCTTTTATTGCTTGCTTTAATTCTTTTACACTTATTTTCATAATCGTGGTGTTCCTACTGCTTTCCATAATTTTAAAATTAGATTAATGAGTTGTTTTACATTCATCTTATTCATTTTTTCTTTACTTGAATCGTTTACCTTATCCCATACTTGTGCCATCATACCTGCTGTCGTAGCATCTATGAGAGTTCCACCAATTTTTGTATGTTGTTTGTTTTTTACAACATCAAGAACTTTTTTAATATTACCTTGTGGTTGTATCTCTTCACTTACAGAACAACAAGTTTTTTCTTCTTTACAATTATCACAACAATCTTTAGATTCTTTAATAGTATTTTTATTTGATTTTAAATACCTCGCTGCTAAATATTTTTCTCTACTATATTTAGCTTCTGACCATTTTTTCTGTAAACTTTGTGGTAATTCTTCTTCTTTTAATTTATTATTAATAAATGAAGTAACTCTACGAGCATCTACAGGACTTATCCTCTTATATCTAAATTCTTCGAGTGTTTTCATCCACTTCTTTACTTCTTTTACAGTAATCCTTTTACTAACACTTTCATTTATGGATTCATCTACTGGCATTTTTATGATTTGGTTCATAGATTTTTCCATATCTTTTACAATAGATACAAGTCCAGTTCGTTTATCAGTTACATATCTATCTGCCATTCCCCAATAATCTGATTTCATAAATGTTTCAATTTTTCTTATAGCACCCTTTGCAAAATTTAAAGATGTCTTAAAATCTTTTTTAACTTTTTCTCTCTTTGGATTTTTACCTTCAGTTACGGATTCTTTTTTAGAATAATCAGGATCTAACTTTCTCATCTTGATTAGAATATCACGGACTCTTTCTCTATCCAAAGTATCACCTTCGAATTCAGATGTTCCATACTTCTTGAGATAAACCGATAAGGCTTTGTTTATATCCCCAACCTTCAAATCCCTACCTTTCTTATCAGGATAAATACCTTTCTTTCCGTAGAAATCACCCATGTATTTGTAAAATGACATTAGATTTTCTTTTATTACAGTTTCATTTACTGATTCAAATTTCCATCCTTTTTGTTGTGCCATTTTATCTATTTTTTTCCAATCACTACCCATTGTGCGTTCCATTCGTTTCCAATCTCTTGGGTTAGTTATTGCCATCTGCTTAAAAAATCTCCACATACCTTCCCAATTAGGTTCAACATTAATAGTTCTAGCTTCATTTATGGATTCTTTTTTCAAACGACTTTTTTCTGCTCTACCTCTATTTTTTGATTCTGCTTCAAATCCCACTATCTTTCCACCTTTATGTGAAGCATCTTTACCATCTCCATTACCATAAGTACCTTTTTGACGATTATATTTGTTTAATTCTGCTCTATATTTCTTTGCTTTAGTAGATGAACCATATTTTTTGTATTCTGCCTTGTAATCTCGTTCTTCTTTTACATCTGGTGTTCCTGATAATGTATATCCTAATTGTTCACCATTTTCTTTTCTAGCTTTTTCAAATTTCTTTTTATCACTGCCTTTTAAATCTCCACCAAAACCTTCATCTGTAGATTCCTTCTTTGTTTTATCATACTTATCTTTAATCTTACCTATTTCAGCATGTGACGCTTTTCTTCCCGCAGCTTGGACAATTTTGGTCATTCCTTCTTTTCCGTATTTCTTCACTCCAGCACGGTACATAATACCACTTTCTTTTAAGGATTCTTGTTTAAGATAAGACTTAATTAATTTGATTAAATTTTCTTTTTTCACTTTATTCGGTAATCCCTTGTGTTTTGTTTTAGCGAAATCTTTTGTATCTTTCTTCTTCATAGATTTAGCGGCATCTTTTACATCTTTAGATACCTCTGAACCTTTTAGTTCACCTTTATTAAAGGCGTGAACCATACCCATAAATCTTTGTTGAGCTTTAGACTTAGCAGGCATTATATCTTCATATATTTTGAAAAAGCTATTGCCCCATGAATATATCCTAACATCTCTTTTTTATCTACTCCCTTAAAATGTGGACTTTTCATAACAACATTATAAATAGCTTTAGGATTTTTGTTCTTATGTTTCATCACTAACCCCTGTAATATATCTGCCTGGTCTTTCGATAAAACACCCATTCCACCTTCATTTACGGATTCTTTTTTAAAAAATCTTTTTAATTCATTCGTACTATATTTTTTTCGAAGATCCATCCAAACCCTATTGGGTAAAGTTTCATTTACGGATTCTCTTAATCCCATTCCTTTTTTTCTTAACATACCAATTCTAAACTTAACTTGGTCTAACTCAGATGTAATTTCATCTTCATCACCACCTTTAACTGCTATAAACAAATCTTGTACATCCGTTGCTAAATTTTTAGTTTGAATTTTCAAAAATGAAAGATTCATCTTACCTTCATTTACGGATTCATTATTTTTCTTTTTCTTACCTTTGGCCTTATATCCACTAGCAAATGCAGCTCTCCTTTGTGCATCACTCTTGAATCCCTCCAACTCAATACGAATCATTTCTATAAGTTTTGATTTTTTAATCTTCATAATTATTTTCCGTTATGTTTTATATCAGTTTCTAAAAATCCCTTTAATACACTCTGTTTATACAAAACATTATAAGCATTCTCTACTTGTCCTTTTTTCAAATACTTAGAAACTTCAGTAACTATTCTCTGCATACCACCCTTTAATTGTTTACGTGTCATAACACCATATCCAGGTATTTGTATCTTAGCGTCAAGTGGAGTATCTACACCTTTCTTTGGTGCAGTAATTTTAGCTTCCTTCATATTTTTCATTAAAGACTTTAAGCTAATCATACTGACAATGCCCTTTTATACCATCCAAATATAAATCGTTCTTGTTCGGGTTTCTTGTTTACTAAATCATAGTAATGTTTTAATCTGTAACAACGAACTCTATCTAATTCAGGTGTATGTTTTGCCAAAGCAGCTTTTGTACCTGGACCGAATCCACCATCAACTGTTAAATCACCACCCTTTGCATTAATAGCTCGTTGTAAAATCTTTACGGCAGTTCCTCTACCTTGATTCACACACATATCAAAAAAGATATGTTTTAAATCATCAGGTACATCATCAACTTTATTCTTATCCCAATAATCTCTTTTGTAGATTTCTTTTGCACCATCTTCTGTTAGGTTCTTAATATCTACGTCAGGATAGAATCGTTTTGCTATGCCAAAATTAGTTTCACCACCTAAATCAGTCGGGTCGTGAACATATCCACCTTCGTGGTCTAGTGTTATTTGTATTATTTCATCAAAAGTTGTTAACATTTTATTTAAGCTCCGTCCATTTTTGGGGATTCGAATGACGCGACCTATAATACCACTTATTATCTTTAGTATTCCAAATATACGCATATTCTTCTCCCATATTCCATTTTATTGAATCTCTATTTTTAAATTTTTGTATTGAAGAAGTTTTCTCACCCCTGTCACGACCATAAAATACACTAACATCTTTTTCAGGACTATTAAATGTATGGTCTTTAGTTCCTTTTATTTTTTTGTTAATAGAAGAAATACCAGCTTTACCAAGTTTCAATAAATCTTTTACTTTAACTGTATTAGAATAATGTTTTTTTAACATTTTACCTGTATATTTAGGATAACCATCCCAATGACCGTAAGTAGATACTATTTTACCATTTGGTCCTTCCATACCCATTATCCAACGTGTAGCTTCATTTAAGGTAGTTTTTTTATTTTCTTGATGTCTTTGCTTTACTGAGTCTAAAGTTGGTAAACTTTCACCAAAACTCCTACTCCAAGCATGTTCTGTGAGTAATTTTTTGAGCTTAATCATGATATATCCTTATACTTTAAGTGATGGTCACTATTCTCTAATAAATAGTGTTCTATGTATTTTTTCAATTTATTTTTAATTTGATATTACCTTTACTTTATATTTTTTTTCAAAAGATAGTGCATCTTTCTCATCATTAACGATTGGTTGGCCTTTTATGTTCAAACTTGTGTTTAAAACCATAGGACAACCTGTTTTTTTATAAAATTCTTTAATTAACCTATAATATCCTGGATTATCTTCGTGACTTACAGTCTGAACCCGTGACGTTCTGTCAATATGACAGATTGCTGGATATTTGTCAGGATACTTACAATCTGCTACAAACTGCATAAATTGTGATTTTCGTGTAGGCATATCGAAGATTTCGTGTGCGTGTTCTTCCAATACACTTGGTGCGAATGGTCTAAACTCTTGTCTATGTTTGATTTTATTTACTTTATCTTTAATATCTTCACCTCTTGGGTCAGCAAGCAGACTTCTATTACCTAATGCTCGTGGACCATATTCAGCTTTACCATTTGCTACACCAACTATGTTACCCTTGAGTAATTCTTTACTCACTTGAGTAACAGGGTACTCACCTTGTATCTCATGACCCAAAAAAGCATTAGAAAACTCAATATGTTGTTTAGTATAATCTAAAATACACCCAAGAGAACTACCAGCATCTCCTGGATTTGGTAATATCCATAAATTAGGATAATGGTCTCTTGCTATAATTGAGTTGGCTACACAATTTAATGCCACTCCACCCATATAAACACAATTATCCGTTTCAGGAACTAATCTTCGTGCAATAGTAAATACTTTTTGAATTTCTTCCTCACATATCCATTGAACATTCGCTGCTATATTGAATTTCCAATCATCACTACCATCATCAGGGTAGTATTCTGGATTCCAATCTAAACAACCTCTATGTAAATTGTTCTTTAAATCAATCGGTTTATTAGAATGATTAAAAAAGTCTTTACGAATTGCATTCTTTAGTTTGTGGTCTTGTGTTCCCCAACCAGCCATTCCCATAAGAATGTATTCGTCCTCTTGTGGTTTTAATCCTAATCGTTGAGTCATAGCTGAATACCACAAACCTAATGAGTTTGGATAACTAATAGAATATCTTTTTTCAAGATGATTACCGTGAGCATACCAAATAGAAGCACACTCCCATTCCCCAATCGCATCAATCACTACAATACACGCCTCATCATAAGGACTTGTAAAGTAACCAGCTGAGGCATGTGATTTATGATGTGATACATACTTGATATTACTATAAATGTTAAATTTCTTTAAATATTGAGATGGTATATTAAATACATCAAACACCTCACTATACTGACCTGCGTAGAATTGTCGTGTCTTTTTAAGATATGGTCTTTCAAACCAAACTACCTTATCTGGTTTACCATAAGATAAAGCTTTATCCATTATATCATGATTCAAGTTTGGATCATTTTTAATTTTTGAATATCGTTCACTATGTGAAGCAAAAACAATTTTATTATCTTCAACTACACAGACCGCCGCGTCATGATTCAACGCATTAAGACCTAACAGTCTCATTCTATCTTATCACCTATCACATATGAAATACACAAACGATTAACCTCTGTACCTCTATTTAACTCTTTATATTTATCTCCATCTGTCTCTAATGCAAATATAACACAATCACTTGGTTTCAAATTATTTTCTTTACAAAACTGAAGTTGTTTATCCTTCCATTTATTAACAGTATAATCTGATGGGAAATGTGATAACAATTTAGTACCAAGATGTGCTGATAAATGACTATACTGATTCCATTCATTCATAATATGTATATTGTCATCATAATACTTTTTCGTATATCTCACACCACCACGTAATCTATTAGAAAGATGAAAACCTTTACTTAAACTAAATGTTATATCTTCAATACATCCGTACTCTGTGAAATCAAATTCTATACCTTCACCTATTAAATAATAAGCACAATCAATCAATACTGGAACACCAAACATTTCACATTCTTTTAATAGTTCTCTCATCTTAGGATGTTCTTTACCATAATCTGAAAATGGTAAACTAATAACTACTGCATCATTTGTATTAATTCTATCATCTTCTATATAACACCACTTATGAAACTTTTTCCAATTTGCTTTATGATAAAAGAACTCTCCTTTGAAACATCTAAATCTTTTATCATGATTTCTCATCCAAAAACTATCAAATGTTTGACTTGTTCCATGTACATAAGACCTATGTTCATACTCATCTAATCCAATTAGGTTATTTAACTTAGACGCCTTAATATATTCATCAAATTTATCAGTAAATAATTTTCCATTATTAGGAAATGAATAGTGGTCTGTAAGAATAACATCAGTTAAATCCTTTAACGACTCTTTCCAAAAATCAATTACCTCTAAATCTGGTATTGCGTTTCCCCCTCTATACTTTTCTGTTATATTCATTTTACATGTCCCGTTAATTGTAATGTATATCTATAACCAGCTCCTATGTTAGCTGCCATATGTTCTACCTTTCCTTTCCACCACGCATAAGTTCCTGCTTTGTAATCCACAATTGGATTACGGTCTACTTCAAAGTAATGACCACTTCTCCAATCTTCCATAAACAATAAAACTCTTTCTATCTCATCTAAAGTACAATTAAACATTTCTGAATATTGTACATACATATCTTCATGTGGTGGTAATATAACACCTGTTTCCATTCGATAATAATTTACTCCTACATCACTCCAATTAAAATCTTTTTCTAACCACTCTACTATTTTAGATGTCCAACTTGGTTGATTCTCTCCATGTTTACACATCATACCAGTAAATAATTCGTTTGGATGTGTATATCCTTGACCTCTCCACCATTCCAAATCTTTTGGATTATTAAATGGTTCTTTTCTATAATTTAAATGTTTATATTCATCGTCCCAAAATGGTTCTATTTTTCCTATTTTCCAATTATTCATCATATAACCTCGTATGTGTATACTCATCTGTATCATAAATACTTCTATGTGGTGGGTCGTTCTCATCATACTCACTTGAACTAATATAATAAAAAACTCTCAATGCAGTTCTTACTTGATTCTTAGGACAAGTTAATTTTTTTACTGAATGATACGGAGATTCTTTTTTATTTTCAAACATTATGAATCTATTAAACATTGGTGCTACTTCATCAAGCATCTCCCCATCTCTTGATTCCCAATATTGTTGATGACCGCCCCAAGTTTCTTTCCAATCTGGATTTAAAAATAACATACAAGTTAGTTTTCTATGTAATCTTAATCTATCATTCCAATTAAAATCATGATGTATTTTTAAATCTTTATCTTTTCTAAATCTACTAAATCCTGCTCCCACTAAATGTGGATCTGGCATCAAACCTACAATACCTGTAAGTTGTTCTAACTCATAAATGAACTCTCCACTATGTAATAAATCATAAGTTATTTTATGTGCAGTTTTTGTATAAAACAAATCATTATATTCTTCCATAGCAGAACCAGCTCTACTGAATAATGTCCATCCACCTCTTGGTGCATTCAAACATTCATCATGTAATTCTAAACAAGTTTTTTCATCTAAGAAATTATCTACATATATAAACGGAACAGGAGATTCATCCCATTCTCTTTTCTTATATATCATTTTATTACCTCTAATATACTATTTTCTAAATTTTTTGTCAATTGTTTCTTATTTCCATATCCCATCATCAAATCATAGTTATATTTTAATGTAGGAATCATCTCAAGATATAAATTATGTAATTCCTCAATAGACATCTTATTAAAACCCATCAATAAATTAAAAACTTTTTCAAATCTCTTATCATTATCTTCTTCTTCATCATAACTCTCATCCCAAAAATCTCCAAATGTTTTAAATCCTATACTTCTCATATGTTTTAATGTATATGGACTACCTAAAACTATAAATGGATGATAATGTATTATAGGTTTATAAACTTTTTCTGTTATAATATAATCATCTTCATAAAAAAACGTCTCAGTAACTAAACTGATATAACTACTCTTATAAATATCAACCGTCTCATCCTTAATAGTAAAAATATATCCAGGACTTTCGTGGGAAAAAGATTCATATACATTTTTTTTATTTTTTACTAATGTATCCATCTCTGTATATAATTCTTTTTGTGATATTAAATTATAACTTCCTTTTGGTTGTGCAGTTAAGTTAATCAATTCTTCTAAAGGTGGTACTTCTGAATCAAACTCTGGGTCTAAATTGTAAGTGATATAATTGTTTTCAAATAAGTTATGTTTACTTGATAATGCTAATAATAATACCCTATGCCAACAATTATTCAATCTTCTATTCAATGATAAAATTTTCCGTTCTCTTTTGTCTGTTAAAAAACTTAAATCTTTATAAAATGTATCAGAATACCTATTAGAATGTAACCCAACCTTATACATTAAAAAATCACTATTTACAAACTTTATTTCACTTTGTGGTAATGCAAGATTTCTATTAATTAAAACCATAACTTTATCTTTTTTTATTCCTCGTAATTCTATAACACTTTCTAACTCTGAAATAAATCTTTTTACATCTGAATCTGTTATCCAATTTATAAATAAATAAAAATTAGGTTCTGTATTAGCTCTATTCACCAAAACATCTGATAAATCCATTATTATGTTAGACTCATTTTTAAGGTTATGGGTATCTCTTATATCGTTACCTATAATAGTACCAAACTTTTCACAAACTGAACTAAAATCATTTGGCTGCATTAGATATCCCCATTAACTTACTGATAAAATCATCTATATAACCATCATTATTAAAAAATCTTTGTTGATTATAAATTACTTTATCTTGTATTTCCTCAAATATGTGATAGAAATCATCATCTGGTAAAGATAATATCTTTTCTATTTGTTTCCAAGCTGAAACTGTTCGTTCTTTCCAAGTTTCCATACCATCATATGTTAAATCAAATATATCATCATAAGTCTCAAATCCCATTTCTTTTAAAAACTTCAAAGAGTTTTTCCAACCAATCAAGATAAACGGATGACCATAATATAATGGTTTAGTAATTTTTTCGGTCAAAAAAGAGTGAATATCATCTTGGTCGAATGCTTCCCAACCACCACCAGCTTCATTAATTATACTAAAAAAGGAATCTTGATGAAAATCATTTAAAAGAAAAACAGATGGTTCATCATTTCTATCTTGACCTACCAATTTGTCTATTGAAATTTTATCTAACTTTATACCTTTACTCAAATTACTCAAATATCCATCATTTTTAAATTTGTCTAATTTATTTATAATGTAATCTCTTGATTTATTATACGTCCCATTCAAACAAATAAATTTTTTACTTGGTTGTACTTCTCTGTCTTGATACTTTATAAATTTATATGGATTTGTTTTTAAATCTTCCCTATCATGTAAAAAATACCAAGGGAATCCAATACAATTAATTGGTTTATTAAAACCACTTTTTTTAAACCACTTATTATAATTTTTACTAAGATTCATATCACCATTAATAAAGACAACTTTACTCTCATCTAAGTTAAGTTCTTCACAAACCTTGTGTAAATTTTTAATATCAGTTTCGAATGGTAAATAAGCTTCGTGTTTCATCCAAAAAATCCATAAATCAGTATCTTTCACATAACCATTACCTTTTAACATTCTATAATAATCTACATCATAAAATACTGCGTCACCTGAACTTAAATCAAATATAGAATTTTTACAAACTCTATCAAAAACTACTTTTAACTTAATAGTAGTCCATTTAACTGTATTATATGAAAGTCGTTGTGGATGTTCAATCATTTAGAAATATGTCCAATTTAATTATATACATCTATAACTTCTCTTTTCATATGTTCACCAACACTTTGTATTTTACCAAGTTTTTGATATTGTATTAAAAAAGACCTTCTCCATCTATCTTTGGTTTTATTCTCATCCGAACCATGTAACACATGAGAATTTAATGGTGCTACTGAACCTGCTTTCATCGGAACATATACTTTTGGATATTTATCTACCCACTCTCCATCAACCCAATTACCAGGAACATAACAAGGTTTACCTCTTTCATTTGGTTGTCCTTCTGGATTTGTTTTTATTCGTTCTTCATCTTTTGAAGCAAATTCAGTATGTGATGAATCAGGAATAGGATATACCATTCTATCACTATGAGAACCTGGATAAAAATATAAACATCCATTTTCTTCATCAGAGTCATCTATTGCAATAGTTACATTTACTACTTCTCCATAATTTGCGTGAGAATAAAATATATTATGATGTACATCTCTACCCAACGATCCTGGTGGTTTTAAATATGCCCAAGTTTGGGTTGCCTCTATCTTACAATCTGGAATATCTAAATCATTTCCTATTAATGTCTCCACCATACTAACAAGTCGTTTGTCCTTCGTTATTTTTAAAAATAACTCTGATTTTAAATGTGGATGTTCATAAAATTTACTAACATCTCCTCTCTCCTCAAGTAATCTCATTAACTCAGTTTTCATTTCTTTTACATCTTCTGAAGTGAATAGTGGGAAGTTTATAAATCCATTTTCTTCCCAAGTATTTATAATTTCTTTTTTATTTTTCATGATATTTCTCCTTATACCAAGTTATTGTATTTCTCAAACCTTGTTCGAGTGTATATTTACATTTCCAATCATACTTTTCTTTCATCTTATCCGAACTTATTTTTCTAATTGGTATCATAGATGGTTTTCCGCTAATATGTTCAATAGGTACATTATAATTTTCTATTTCCATACATTTTTTTAATATTTGATTTATTGAATAACTTTCATTACTCCCTATATTGACTACTTCATATTTTTCTTCACACTTATCCATTACATTTACTAAACCATCTACAAAATCATCAATATAAATAATATCTCTAACATCCTCTCCATCACCCCAGACTTGTATTGGATTATGTTTGTCTACAACCTTTTTAATTGTAGCGGGTGTTACATGACATTTATCAAATTCATATTTGTCGTGAGGTCCATAACAATTAGCAGGACGAACTACTAAACAATCCATATTTGGTGATAACTGATTTGCATATAAATCACATAATACTTCACCATATCTCTTCATCCAACCAACTCCATGATAAACTGGATAAGGTTCTTCAAATATATTCCAAGTTTCATCAACCTTTTTATCATATGATGGTGGGTAGACCGTTGAACTACTGATAAAAACATATTTTTTAACTTTATTAAAATATGCAGACTCTATCAACTGTGTATTAACTATAACATTTGGTGTAACATGAACTAAAGGTGATTTAACTGTATCTACCGCATTAGATGTATTTGCGGAACAATTAATCACAATATCCTTTCCCTCTGTCACACTATCGCAAAATTTTCTATCTTGTAAATCTCCGTACTGATATAAAACTCCCGCAATAGGTTTTATATTTTTATGAATTACTCCGAATACTTCGTGTCCTTCTTTCAATAATCTCTTAGATAAATTATATCCAATTAATCCAGTTGTTCCTGTTACTAATATCTTCATAACGACGCTCCATATGTTAGTGGAAATGCATTTCTAAAATGACTTACATCATTATTTATAATAATCTGATACGCCATCATCAATTCTTTTATACCATCATCCAAAGAATATTTTGGTTTCCATCCTACTGATTCTACTTTTTTATTTGATACAATATAATCCCTTTTATCTGGATCTTTATAATAATCCGAATATGTTATTGTCAAATCGGGAATATATTCTTTAATTTTTTCTGCTAATTGTTGTTTATTAATATTTGTATCTGATAATCCTACATTAAAAATTTCTCCATTATAATCATCATAATTATCTATCATAAAATCAAACACACTCGCTACATCTCTAATATGAATATAATTACGAACAAACTCCTTTTCAAATATTGTAATATATTTGTCTGTCAATGCCTTGTATACGAACTCATTTACTAATAAATCCAATCTCATTTTTTGTGATACTCCAAACACCGTAGCTAATCTAAATATAATTCCATTACTATGTGATCTAATATAATTTTCTGCATCACATTTAGTATGTCCATAATGTGATATCGGTGTAAGTTTATTATTTTCAGTAACCATACCATCTACTCTACTACCATAACCACTATTAGTATTTGGAAATAATAACCTCTGGTCATCTGACATATTATCCACAATATCTTTTATCTGATAATAATTTACTGCTGTGGCTAATGGTTTATCTTTTTCACATGCGGGAAATCCAACTATTCCAGCCAATGGTATTATAACATCTGATTTATTAACATATTTATTCAGTTTTGTATACTCTCTAACATCACCATATACAAAATTAAAATTCTTTTTATAACATAAGTCAGTTAATGTTAACTGATTATACATTAAGTTATCATACACAGTTACATAATGTCCCTTTTCTAATAAAGTAGGAACAATAACTGAACCAAGATATCCTGAACCACCTGTAATTAATATTCTCATAAATCTAATTCCTCTATTATATGTTCTGTAAATACTCTATTACCTACTGAACTAGGATGATATGATCCTCTACCTTCAAAAACATTATTATTATCTCTCATCCAATCCATTGCCCTCTCCCATTTATCACATTCATCTAAAATACATTGTATACTTTCAGTATCCCTATGAAAAAATCCACCTAATCCCTTTTTAGATATATCTTCCCAATGTGGATTACCACCAACACTAACAGGTAAAGTATCTCCATATTTCTTTTTAAGTGAATTAACTATCTTATCACTACCATATTTTAAAGTCAATTCATAAAAATATTCAATCATAACTTTATCAATCGTTTTGATGTTACCAAAATCTCCACCCAACCACCGAGTAAAATTTCTCCAAACTATAAATTCACAATTTGGATATTGTTCTTGTAATTTATTTAACTTATCACTAAACCAATTTTCATAATTTACAAAATAATCATAAAATGAATTTCCTCGTAACATTAGTAACTCCGAGTTATAACCACATTCAACTTCCCAATCCCTACCTGTTTCGGTTAACTGTACAACTACATAAACTTTATCATATGCTTCTGATAAATACTCCACAGAACTTTCTAATCCCATTAAAATACCAACATTAGATTGTCCTGGTACTGCCTTTAACAAATAATCGGTATCCATCATCCTTGAAAAATGACCTCCAAGATTGTTATTCATTCTATATGAAAAATTATCATATCTATATCTAATATGATTTACTTTTATCTTTTTACCACCAGCTTCCCAAGTCAACATTTCGTTCATCTCTGGGTCATTTGGTACATCCTTAGAATTAAGATCTAATTGTTGTGCTCTAGTCAAAGGCACTGATTTTATTTCCGTTGCCATACTATCACCGAAAGTAAAACTTTCACCAAAAAATGCACTACATACTTTTTTTCCTCGTTCAACTAAAACATCAGTATTAGGATGAAGTATACCATGTTTATCACGGAAAACAGTTGTGTGAGGCCATTTAAAAATCAATTCACTATCATTTAATATATTAGTTTCAGTAAAATCGTGACTAAAATATGGATGTGTTGAATTATATGGTGATTTAGAACCATCTGTAGGGCGTGTTTCTCCACTATCGCTCGTCCAAGTTGATATTATCTCTGGTAACTTTTCGTCCCAATTAATTTTATATTTCATGTGAGTAACTCCGTCATATTTGTACCAATAAATCTATCCTGCCAATCGTTTTTGTTAATATTTTCATTTAAAATTTTTAAAAACTTTTTATGTTCCGTATGATTTGATTTCCATACAGCTAATTCTTCATATGTTTCTTTACTATATGTTTTCCAATCAGTTATTTTAGAAAAATACAGATATATATTTTTATTTCCTGTACTATCAATTAATTTTTGTCTTAATTTTATTAAATGTGGTATTTCCTGATAATTTGTTTTTTGAACAACCATACTAAGACCAAACCAATTAACTTGCGTCGGTATAAATAATAAATTTTCCATTAAAATATCCCAATCTCCACCTCTTCTTATCTTTTCATATGTTTCTTTTGTACCTGCATCAATAGAAACTTCAGCATCATTGACAACACCATGAAGTCCTTCCATTTTAGACCACAATTCCTTAGTCCATAATATACCATTAGTATGTAACCTAATTCCCTCTACACTTGGAAAATTTTCTTTTTTAAAATCTAATAAAAAACTTCTAAGAGTTTTACTACCGAAAGGGTCTCCCGTTCCAGTAACATATAATTTCTTAGCTCCTCTTTTTATAACACTTTCAATTAAATAATTTTGTATTTTTTGTGCTAAAACAAGTTCTTCTCTATTTGCTGTTTGTAAATCAACCCTACAAGATGGACAAGACAAATTACAACTTTTATCATAATCTAATTTTACTACCATAGGTGCATGTTTCATAGTAACTAAATTATTTTCAATAATATTTCTATGATGTTCTCCCCGTTCTTTATATAACAACTCTATATCTTCAATTTTCCTAACAGCTGGTGCGGAATCGTCAGAACCTACATTTGGATTACTATGAACATTCTGGAGATGTGGACATACCGCATCATTACAATAAGTAAAATCACCACTTAAAATAGATTCTCTAAATCTTTTAGCCCTTTTTCCATTCCAAACATCTTCCCAAGATTCTTTAAATAGATTACCAAACACATATCCATCACTTCCATCTTTATCCAACAACCAACCTGGACAACAAGGATATACATCACCATTAACAATTGGTGTACCATCAGGTGCTCCAGTATTACCTACCTCAACCCAATCTCCCATACCTATACTACAATACTTTCTACTCATCTTAAAAAATTAAGTACCTTGTCTATATATTGTTTAGAGTTCATAGAAAAAAACAAATCTTGATTATGTTTTAAAATAGAACTAACTTGCTTTAAAAAGTTTACCTTATCTTTTACAGACCTTTCTGAAAATTCTGTCATTACTTGTTTTACTTTTTCGAATCTTTTCCAATCATCTACCTCTTCATCATATGATTCATCTATATAATCACCAAAAGTAAGATAACCAAATTCCTCTTTTATATATTTCAAACTAAAAGCTGGTGCTAATAATACAAATGGATGTGAATGTCCAATTGGTTTCCATATTTTTTCAGATAAATACCCACTTGGAAAATTATCATCTTGAAAAAACAAAGTTTCACCTACAACACTAATATATGTTTGTGTATATAATTCTTTTGATTCATAACCATACCCTTCAATACCAGTAATATCTTGAATATCTAATACAGATGAGGTATTCATTAACAAATCTACCACTTCTTCATTATTATCATATGATAAGAACTCATCAATTAATTTTTTACTCACAGAAGGACCAGTTTCCATTGGTTTATTCGTCCACGACACCTTTGACTTATCTAATCCCAGTTTATGAATATGTGATATCATAAGTAAACGCTCAAGTTTCCAATGTCTTGTAAAAAATAAAAAATCTTTTTTAGGTTCAGTTATATTTTCAAGAAAAACATTATGTGTCTGTATTGAATCTTCACCATATAATCTACCAACTTGATCAATTTTACCACTCCATCCATTAAAACCTGGATTATGTAATATAGTATTAAATTCCTGAGATTTATGTAATTGTGCTAAATTAAAATTATAAAAATTATACTTCGTGTCAAAAGTATCTGTAAGGTTTTCTTCTAATTTAAAATCTTGAAATATCAAATAAACTTTATCTTCACTAATATTATTAGTTCGAATAAATTGTAATAAAACTTCAAAAGAATCTTGGTCTACTCCAAATCCACCATCTTGAATAAAACTAATTAAAAGTTTACCTTTATAATTTCTAATCTCAGTTAAAGCTTGTTTTGATATTTTATCTAAAAACGTAGTTCTAAAAGTTGCATATGGTTCAATTAAATAATACCAATCATATTCTTTATCTCCCTGTCTATCTCGAACTATATCATATACTGATTTTTTTTCTACATATGAATTATAAAAATTAGTATTAGAAACCAAACTATTCTCTTGTAAATTAGTTTTAACTTTTTTAATACCTCTGTCTAAATACCAACTTTCATCTTGTAACTCCCCAAAATGTTTAATATTAAAACCATTTGGTATTTCACCTTCAGGTGAATATAAATCATATCCAAAAACTATTTTATCCATTTGCTTACTACTTTCTTCGCAAACATCTTGTGTGCTTTATCTGACGGATTTTGGTCTAAAGGTAAATTATTTACTCTACTTCTTAAATCACCAGTTATAAATCTATCTTCAAATACCATATTATCCAATGACCACTCTGTTAGACCACCATAATTTGATTTACCTTTTTCGTTATCATAACTATATAACCACCACTTAGACCAATCTATCATTTCCCACAAATGATATGCCTCTACAATATATTCTTTCAAAAAATCCCCAAAATTAAACTGGCCAACTGGCTTTGTATGTTTTAAATTAATATTTGGTAAGTCCCAACCAAAGAAAAACGTATAATCTAACTTATTAAGTTCTAAATACCATTGTAACTTTAATACTTGTTCAAATGTATTAACCAATCCATAAATTTCATTAAGATAATTAGTTAAAAAATATTTCTGGATAGAATCATCATGCCAAGAATACTTCACCCAAACTTTATTATCATTTTTTAATCTATCTAAATAATGTAAACTTGATAACTTATCATTTTCATTTAAATCATTATAATTAAGTAAAAGTTCATCACGGTTTGGATTAGAAACTTGAATAATAACTTGTGGTCTTATACTATCATCTAATAATTCCTGTACTTTATAAATTACTGAACGACTTATGTACGAATTTCCAACTCCAGGTGAGGCTTGATTATATAATTTAATATCGCTATCAAAATCAGTAAGATGATGTGCCCAACTTTTATAAGTTTCATATGAATTTACATCAAATGGTATAAATTCCTTCAAATGGTCTACACAATGTAATGTTTGTGTAAAACTACATCCACCTGTAACTAAATGTTTCATATTTGATATCCACTATACAACTTATCAGCTAATCTTCTATTAGTCATCTCACCATAATGCATACCATCCACAGATTTATCTAAAATTTCTTCTTCATAAAAATCAATATCCGAATATAAAAATTTTATTCCTAAATTATTTAAATGACTTTTTATAATATGAAAATTTTTAAATCTATTAATCTCATCACTATAATCATTCTGATGTAAAGTTAATGGTTTATCCTTACTTCCCAATACATAATAATTCATAAGTCCATCTTCACGATATACCTCTCTTCTATGTGGATATGTAAATAATATTGCGACTACATCAGGTTTAAGTCTTTCAGTTACAGATAAAACTGCTCTACATATATAATCATTAGACTGTGCCGCTCTTCCATAGTTTATATAAGAGGCTTCTATATCTTGAGCTAACATATATGACCAAGTTTTATCTTCAGTTAATCCAACTCCCTCTGTATGTGAACATCCAAATGTTAATAATGTTTTATCTCTACCCATCCATTCTGATATACCATCACCTCTACACCCTATACCGTTAAAATTATATTCTATAGTTTTTGTTCTATCTATAGAGAGTGTATCATATGACTTATTCGCCCTATAAAACAAAGGACAACTTTCAATCCACCGAGTTGCATCTTCTGTATTTGGTTTAATACCATCTAAAGGCATAGTATGAAAATTATCATATCCCCAATATGAATTATTTGGTAAATTATTCATTTATCATCTCACATAACTCTGGTAGAGTATCATTAAAAGTTTGATTACGATTTTTATCAAGAATCTCAGTATAATTTATAAAATATTTTAATAAATGACTATCTGTTGGTTCTTCGGACATTAAATTTTTCAAAGCATTAACTGAATTTAAAGTTATAGAATCATCTTTATACAAATGAGAACTCTCAATGAGAAATTCATCTAATAAATCTATACATTTTGTCCTTATCTTCTTACTCAAAATTCCAACATTTAAAAATTTAGGATGATTTAAGATAATCAAATCAAGGTCTATATATTTTTTAAATTTTAATCTACAATTAGTTACAAAATCTAATAAATTTTTAACATCTAATATATTATAAACTTGTATAGTAGAATTTACAAAAAGTTTTATTGGACTTCGGTGCCAATCTTCCTTTACATTATCTAATGACATTAATTTTATAAAATTAGTATATACAACATTCCACTCAGAATTTCCACGTATGTAGTCATTCACCTTTCCAATCCCATCTATTGAAACATTTATTTGAATCTCAGCAAATTGACTAATTAATTTTAAAAATCTATCATTCACATTCATCCCATTAATGTTAAACGCTAATGCTAATTTTTTATTATATCCTTTTTCAATTATAGCTTCCATAAATTTATAATTATTTTTTATAAGTGTAGGTTCTCCCCCTGTTAAATAAACTCGTTTTAAATATGGTATCATTTCTATTAATTCATCCCATAATAAATTAGATTCATACCACTCCGAATTCATATTATCATTATAATAATCTTCTTCTAAAAGAGAAGTATCATTTGGCCATGCTATATCATTTTTCTCATAAATTTCGTTATAATCTGTATTGTTTTTTAATAAACTATAATGTTCTTCTGCAAGTTGATTTGAAGAAAATGGATGACACATCCTACATTTTAAATTACAAAGATTACCTAATCGTAAATCCAAATACACGGGAGATGATAAGGTCTCATAATTATTCTGTAAGGAATATATGATTTTATTTTTTATTTCTTCTTCACCTAAAGTCTTTAACCAACCCTCATTAATATTTTGTCTTAAAGATGTTCTTCCAACTCGTTCATCACTATAACAAGAATTACATTCATCTAACTTAACACCGTCTATCATTTTTTTTCTAAATGTTTTCATATGATTAGAATTCCACGAATCTTTTAATTCATCTTGTGTAGAATTGTAATCACTATCATCATCTTTTTTTAGTATCGCACCTTGTGATACACAACAAAGTTTATGTGCTCCGTTAGTATCAATCATCTGATGTATCCAAGGTACAAGACAAAAAGTATTAGACTTGATGATTAACCTATAATCCTTCATTCAAATACCAATCAATGGTCTTTTCAATCCCAGTTTTTAAATCATATTTCAATTCAAACCCATAACTCTCAAGTATCTTAGTAGACATTATTCTTTTCATATCACCCATAGGTTTACTAATATCCCAAACAATATCTCTATCAAGATAAGTAGCTATTGTCTCTGCTGTGTCTTTTATTGTAACTCCTACTCCACTACCAAGATTTACTGTATCGTAAATTTTATTTTGAACCATATGTAACATACCACGAGCCACATCTTCAGAATAAATAAAATCTCTAATTGGTGAACCATCTCCCCACACTTCCAATTTTTCATTTTCGTGTGCTTTCTTAATTAATGAAGGTATAACCATAGAATTTTCACCAAAATTATCATTCGGCCCATAAATATTCGCAGGTCTAACTATAGAAATATTTTCATATCCATACGTAGCACTAACTGCATAACAACTCAACTCACCCATTCGTTTTATATAAGCTGGAACTCTATCATTCTCACTTGGAACTTTGTGCCAAACTTTATCTTCTTCATAAACTTCGGCTGGTGGATAAACACCTATTGAACTCGTATATAAAAACCACTCTGGTTTGTACTTACCTACTGCTTCTATTATGTTTGCGTCAAACTGTAACATCGGTAGATAATCTGCAGGTCTTTCTTTTGCTGTTTGTGGTGAACCTTTCTTTCCTGCAACATGATATATGTGGTCATAACTTGCAATAATTTTAGCATTCTCTTTAATCGTCATATCAGTTTCAATATCAACACCTCTAATCTGATTATACAGTTTAGAATTAGAAAGAACTTTCATTAAAGCTGTTCCTACCATTCCATTCGCACCTATAACGAGTGCACTTTTATTTATCATTATAATAATCTCCGTGTTCTACTAATAAAGTTGACCTATCTGCATTATATGCGTTTTCAAATTCTCTGAATATATCATCTGGTTCTTCTAATAATACTACATCTACTTCATGTAACATTCCTCTTAATGGTATCGTATAATCTTGGGTATGTTGTACTCCACCATTAAGAGGGTTCGTTGAACCTATTGAGGTTCTCATTATAACCTTTGGTTTAAATGTTCTCTCTGTCATATGTTGCATTTTATCTAAATGATTTACTAATGAATCCATACATCTCATTATAAAATCAAATCTTGGAAAACAACTTATTGGAACTAAACCATTCATAGCCATTCCTGTACTCATTCCCATTTGTAATTCCTCTGTTACAGGCATTTCTATTCTTTTTTCTTCTGGTAATGTTTTTAATGTATTATAAATTGCATTACCACTATACTTTACTGATTGTCCAAGAAAAATTGTATCTTCTTTCTCACTCAACCACTCCATACTTCTTATTAATTCATCTTTATACTTCATTAGAATAACACCCAATTTCCTGTTCCATGATGTGGATAATCACTTTTATATTCATAGAAAAATACATCATTTGGTAATGCTTGTTTTGCTCCCCAAGCTTCATCTGTAGGTGTATTTGTTGATAAATTATTATCCTCTATGACAAATTCTAAAGGTAAGTCAAAATTTCTACTATATTTGTATGTCTCATAACACAATCCCGTTTCAAATGTCATATCACCTACAAAACACCACACTTTATTTTTTTCACCTTTCATATGAATTGATGAAGCCACACCAAGTGCTATTGGTAATATTCCACCAACTATAGAAGATGAATAGAACTTCGGTTTATCTGAATACACACTCATACTCTTACCACGAACAACCATATCCATAAGTGTATCTCTTGGAATACCATGTAATAATGCGTGATAATGATTTCTCCAACTACAAAATACCCAATCATCTTTATCAATCATTTTAAATATCTTAATAAGTTGTTCTTCATTGTTAGAACTCAAATGAACTGGTGCTTTAATCTCACCTGCCTCATATCTCTCTTTAACTTCTGTTTCAAAGTCTATTAAGTATTGTTTATCTATTTTATCCATTTCGAAACTACCTCTTTTGCAAATGTTTTATGTGTTGTATTTGATGGATGTTGGTCTAAAGGAGTACCATCTTCTGTAATTCTATCTCCTGTAATAAATCTTTCATTAAATGGTAAATTATCCTCTGACCATTCTGTTATCCCACCAAAACTACCACCAAATCTTCTTACTTGACTATACTTGAATTCATAAAACCACACATTATCAAAATCTATCATATTCCACAAATATTTTGTTTCAGCAATGTTCTCAAACTCAAAATCTAAAGGATACTCTCCACGTGTTGAAATCCATTGTTGTAAAACTGCCCAACCTGGAAATATTTTATAATCAATATCATTTAATTTTAAAAACCATTGTAACCTTAACACACTCTCAAATGTCTCAACTAACGCACTGAGTTTATTATTATAATACTTATAATGATATCTCATTATAGAATTTTCTTCATATGTATGTTTTAACCACATTTTATTATCATTAAGTTCTTTAGCATTGTGTGGGTCGAAATGTAATGGCATTATATCTGGAATATAATGTACTAATAAATTATTATCCGTTTCACTTTTTACATCATCACAATCAAGTAAAAATTCTTTCCTATCAGGAGAGGTTAACTGCATAACAACATATGGTTTTATATTCTGTTTTAATAATTCATTAACTTGCCATATAATTGACCTAACTATAAAAGCATTTCCTGCTCCTGGTAGGGCTCTATTATAAACTTTTGAATCTGGAATAATATCTTCCAAGTGTAACGCCCAACTTTTATATTTATCTTCATCATAATCTTCAGAAATCATCTTATGTGTTGTATAATCACAACAATTAGATGCATCAGTAAAACTACATCCACTCGTAACTATATGTTTCATTTATCTCTCCAATTTAATATAGGATTATCTATCGGCCAATCTATATTAACTCGTTCATCATTCCATTTCATAACATCTTGATCCATCCAATCAATATAATCTTTTGGATAAGATTGTGTATAATGAAATAAACACTCTTCACTTAAACATAAATGTCCATTCAGAAAATTAGGTGGTACTAAAACACTTAAATGATTTCTTTCTGAAATAATAAAACTATCCCACTTCAAATAATTAACTGAATCTGGTCTATTATCAACTACAACCAAATATATTTCTCCCCAAACACAAGTAATATGTTTCCAAGTTACTTTATCTCCATGTAATCCTCTAAGTACATTTTTTCTTGAACGTGTGAACTTAGATATTTTTTCCATTGGAGTTTCCATCGAATCTTCACTAAATGTCCACATCTCACCTCTATAATCAAACCAAGGCTCTGGTTGAAATACCTTAACTTCAGGTAATGTTTCTGAATCATATGTTTTGTAATTAAAGGCCATCTGGGTCTCTCCAAAAATCCTTATGACTTCTCCAAAAGTCTAATAAATCATCACATATCTCTTCTAAACCTTTAGTTGGTTTCCAACCTGTTTTTTCTCTGAATTTTGTACTATCTGGTACTTGTAATGTAATATCGGTAGGTCTTACTCTATTAGGATCTTGTAATTTTATAAACATTTCTGGTTTTTTTGATTTAGATATCAACATATCCAAAGCTTCACCTATCGTACAAGTTTCATCTCCCCCTATATTATAGACTTCACCATATTCACATTTGGTCGCGGCTAACCAATAAGCACGAACTGCATCATCTATATGATTATAAGTCCTTACTGAATTTAAATTACCATGATAAACTTCATACCAACTACCCTCTTTACCAAAATCTTTTGATTTTTCATGTTTTACTATTTGGAATGCGAAAGAAGATAATGCAAATAACTTCCCTCGTCTTTTACCTTCGTGAGAAAACATTCGAGTAGTAATAACTTTCATATCATATGCACTATAATAGTATTGAGACATCAAATCATGTCCAACTTTTGAAATTGAATAGGGATTTGCAGCTCTGATTGGATTTGATTCCGTAATTGGAATTTCGTCTTTGGTAGGATTACCATAGACCTCTGAAGAAGATACACTAATGATTACAGGGTCACATACACCATCATCTTTAGCCTTTCTTAGTTCTTCTAATAGATTAGTAGTTCCTATAACATTTGTTGTTAATGTTAAAGTTGGTGTTACAAAACTTGACTCAGGAAAACTCTGGGCTGCGAAGTGATATACAATATCTGGTTTAGATATCTGTAAAGCTCGGTTTAAACTTGAACGATCTGATAAATCACCCTCAATAAATGTAACATTAGGATGTTTATATAAATGATCTACATTATCAAATCTACTTCTCCATTTACGAAGTCCATAGATTTTTACGTTAGGTTCATTTTTGAGAAGATAGTCAGCCATATGACTACCGACAAAACCTGTTATACCCGTTATTAATACGTGCACAAAAAAAGCCTCCAATTATGGAGGCACCAACTTACCTTGATGCCACCCGTGTTTTATAGTCTAAATGTAGAGGGATAGGTCTTTCAGGATTTTCACCCGTGTTAGCTCTACTCGACTTATATATAAATAGTTAGTTATTATAGTAAATCATAAATAAATTTATGCAGTAAATGTATTATATAAGTTATATCTGACTTCCCCAAGATTTTTAGTAACTTGATGATATAGGTTTCCTACTATATCATTATCAATAGAATGATTTAATATTATAACTTTCGTATAATTACATAATATCTCGTGATAAGAATCTTTATCTATATTAACATTCCATTTTGTAAATCCACTAACTGGTATTTCGTCATAATATCTAAACAATCCACCATCTTTAAGTGTTCTACCAACATTTGGATAATTTAAACAAGTAAACTTTCTATTTCTATCACCTTGTCCATCTTGATGGTATGGATGGAATTGTTTTGCATATAATACATTTAACCATATCTTTCTTTTTCGTTCTGCTGACGTTAAATTAATTAAATTTTCCTCTGATTCTGTCCAGTCTCCAACTTTAGAATCAATTGGTAATTCTTCACTACCATTACATAATTTCATTAATTTAAAATTAATATCGTCAGTCATTAACAAATAATCTACTAAAGTCGAACCTGATTTCATTGCGGCTTTTAATCTATTAAAACCTTCCACTTCGTGAAATGGACATTGATGATAAAACCCATTAGATATAGTACTTACGCCAGGAATCTCACCATTTATAGTATTTTGATCTATATTGTGTTTATCAAAATATTCAAAACAATCCTTAGTGAAATTATAATCCATTTGTATATATATATTATCAGTTTCTTTATGATAATATGTTTTTTCATACAAATAAGAATAATCAGAATCTAATAAATTATCCATATATTTTATAAAATCACTATTCCACGATGGACATCCATCTTCATATGGTAATCTTTTTTGACATAAATTTAATTTACTCGAAAAATATTTTCGTACGCTAATTACAGATTCTTCATATTCTTTAACATAAGAATTATCAAAAAAATCTCTAATATCATATATATTAAATCCTAATTTTATAGTATCCATACTTATAATTATAACAACTCATAAAGTTTATTGTATGGTTTAAAAAAAGGTGAAGGATTATAATTTAATATTCTCTTCCAATTATGTTTCAAAATATCTTCCATTTCGTGATACCACTCGTGCATTTCTTCTAAACTCATATCACACAATCGTTTAACTTCTTTCACTATCATCAAGAATCGTTTTTCACAATCTTCTTCTTCATCATATGATTCATCAATCCAAGGTGAAAATGTCTTAAATCCTTGTGAGTGTAGATGTTGTAATGAATGTGGTGGACCCACCCAAATAAATGGTTTAAATTGTCCCAATTCCTTCCAAAATTTTTCGTCAGGGTGCATCCAGGTAGTATCAAAACTTGTAGAACTCACTATTGAAAAATAAGATTTGTTATGAATAACTGGAAAAATGTCCATCCAAGAAGATTCCCAAACATGTTTCATTTGTTCTTCTTTTAAATCTACAAGAAATGGTGATTGTTCTTTAACTTTTTCCCAATATGGCATTATTTTAGCCTTTTCTTCTTCAGTATATATTGGTGTTCTTCTATTCCTATATGTAGGTATAAACTGATCTCCTTCAACAGCTGGTATAGTATATACAGAACCTAAACTTGTCAATCCCTTATCAAGTAAATTCTCTTTCATCAAATAAGCTACCATTAATGTTCTATGTAATTTTGGTTGTCTATTATAACACATATAATGATATGGTCTAATCTCCTTTCTCAAAGGATTAAATTTCTCTAATGTATTAATTCTAAACCCATCATGATAATCTTTACTCACTTCCCTAAATGTTGGTGGCTCCCATCCATTTTTATAACACTTATAATCTAATCTATACATTGTTGAAACATGATTATAATAATAATAAATTGAAATCATGGTAGACTTATCTGTAATACTATTTTCCTCACAATATTTATCATATTCAATTTCTAAAGTGGCATTATTCGAACAAAATACAAAATTCTTTCTTGGTATAGTATTTTTATCACAAAACTTATGTAGGTCTGAAAACAATCCATCATAACTATCTCCTTCTTGAATAAATGAGAGACACAAAACAGCTCTATCATTTGATAAATCTTCCATTACATCCTTCGGTGTATTATAACTTATAACTTCAAAAATATCATTACCATCTACTGACTGTGGTTGTACTAAATAAACGTACTTTTCCTTTCTACTATTCGTCAATACTAACTCAAATTCGTCAACTATTGCGTTTAAATTTTCTTTTTCTGATTCTGGAGTAACTAAAAATCCATAATGTGACATCGTTTGAAATGGTTGTTTACCTTCTTCCCTAAGCCTTGGTACTTCCTTACTTTCATTTTGTAAGAACCAGTTAGTGTCATCACTATCCGATTCCAAAAATTCATCATAAACACAATCAGGTATACAGTTAGGGAATGGTAAAGTAGAACTACCATCTCTATCTGAACCCATTCCACTATGTCCACCCCATACAAACTCTCCTATTGCTCTCTCGTGATATAAAGGTATTCTTTTTTTATTCATAATGTTTTTCCCAAACTTTTAAAAATTGTTTTGTACTATTCTCTAAATGTTTATTAGTCATAAATACTTCCCTATTGTGAATTAATACATCAGACTGAGCTCCATACCAATCTAATAACTTATTTATAGGCATCTCACATAAACTTTGTAATTCTTTAAATAAATATTCACTTCTTTCATCTGGATCTGAAATAATATCATAAGTTTCATCAATCCAGGGTGAAAAACTCTTATAACCATTACGTTTCATAAAATCTATAGTCTGATAATTAATCATTCCCAAAAATGGATGGTAATTTAAAATACATTTGTAAATCTTTTCTGAAAAAAACACCATATTTGTAGACATTGACCAAGTCTCATACACATAAGAAAACATAGTATCCTTATATAACTTAGTATCCCAATGATGAAATGAATCTAAAGTATTAAAACTTGTTTTATCCACTAACAAAGGTAATTTTTTTAAAAAACTTTTAATATTTTTCTTTCGTCTGAACGGAAACAAATATCTTCTTCTACCTAATACTCCAAAATGATTAAATTTTGTCCACCACTCGTCCACTATATCATCTAAAAATACACTATCTTTTAATGTTTTATTAAACTCTGTATCATCTTCGGTTGCACAATCACTAAAAGTTACCTCACCTGCATTATTCATTTCCATTTTAGTTCTATCTATATCCTTAAAAACTGTACGAATTTCCCATTTAGGTAGTATACAAGATACAGAACCTTTATCTAATAAATTAAAATAATTCAAACCCAAATGATGAAATATTCTTGGAGTTTTTAATCGTCTACATAGACACAAATAATGTTTTATAGTATCTATGTTATCTTTTTTATAATTAAAATTATCTTCAAAAGTATCTTCCAAGTGTTTAAAATCTGACGAGATTGCTTTTTCACACCAATCAAGTAAAATCCAATTCATTGGTTTTTTTATATTCTTTTCTTCACACCATTCTTTATAATACTCTACATCTTTATGATTAGCACTTAAAAATACTATATTCTCTATGGGAAATTTTTCTTCTTCTGCTCTTTTATGTACTGTTTCTGCTAGATGAGGATGTCTACCCATATCCAATATACTCATTTCATCAGTTCCATCAATTGGAAATCCTTCAAACGACAAATCTATAGTAACTACCACCTTACCTTTTCTAATATGTTCTTTTGTATGTTCTTTTATATTATGAAATAAGGTATTTCTCTCCGTGTCTCCACCACACCAGAGCTCTGGTCCCCCATTTGTTGCTATAATATATACGAAACTCTCATTATCCTTGATAAAATCAGTAGTATCTTTATGTATCAATGTCATTTTAGGTTGATGATGATGTTCTAATATGTTTACTATATTGTGCCACGCATTTGTTGGTTGATATTCTAAATCAAACAATGGAAGTGTATCTGAATCATTTGGATAAATTCCATCAGGTGAAAAACCACTAAAATTTTTCTCTATTATTTTTTTTATTTCCGTCTGTTTGGAATAATGTAAATAATCCCAACCAAATCTAATGTTCTTCATAATAATTTATATATTTTCTTAATTTCATTTACAGCATCTACTATAGGATCTTCAATTACATATTTTTTGAAATTATAAATAAGAGTTTCAGACTGACTTGCATACCAATCTAATAATTCTATCTTTCGCATATCACATAACCTATTAACTTCTTTTAATAACATTTCTGACCTTATGTCAAATTCTTCTACTTCGTCATAAAATTCATGTATATATGGTGAGAATGTTTTATAACCTCTCTCCTTTAAATATCTCAAAGTATATGGATTTGTAACTAATATTGTTGGATGAAAATTTAAAACAGTTTTCCAAAACTTCTCTGTCACATAATTAGTTTTATTATTATATGCGTAACTCTCATACAAATATGAAAAAAATGAATCATTATAAAAACTTGAATTCCAAGTTGTAAATCCACTTATTGGTGTACCATCTTCTTCTTCAAATGACTTCAAATCAACATATAAAGGTATTTTTTTAAGCAAACTTTGAATGTTATCATTCGACTTTACAAATTTACCATGTTCAGTATTACCTATTAACCTAAGTTTAAGTTTTATAACTCTTATATATTCTTTAAAATCTTTTATATTTTTATTAAATTCAAAATCATCAACATCTTCATCAATAAATTCTCTCTCATTCAATACAACTAATTCGTTTTGTGGTATAATTAATGAAGTTAATCCCTTTTCATGTAAATTATAATAATTCAAACCTAACGAATGATATAATCTCCAATCCTTTACCAATTTACACAAACTTAAAAAATATTTTGTTGTTGGTCTACGATAATTTTTTTTCTTATACTCAAATATTTCATTAAACTTATCCTCTGTCCACGTTGGATTCATGTTTGGATTTTTTTGATATTTTAATCTAATCTCAGAATTAACCATTGTTATAGCTTTTATCTTTGATTTTTTAAAATTAACAGCTTGAGCGTTTCCAGTTAAATAACAAACCTTATCAAACGGAAAATCTTCTCTTGTACACGCCCTCTCTATAGCTATTGGTGTACTCGGAATATCTCCAGTTTCAGAAAGTGTCAATTCGTCTAAATTTTCTACTGGATATCCTTCTCCAGACATATCAACTATTACCAATACCTTACCATCTTTAATATAATTTTTAGTATGTTGTTTTATATTATGAAATAATTTATTTCTATCACCTCTTCCCCAAATTTGTGGACCAGACTTTATACCTATAAGATAAATAAATGGAATATTTTGTTGTATTAATTCAGTAGTGTCTTTATGTATTATCTCTACATTACCATTATACCTTTCAAGTGTTGTAATTAGTTGATGCCAATCATTTGTAAGCTCATAGGTAGAATCTGTTAAAGGTAATGTATCTGAATCATTTGGATAAATACCTGTTGGTCGAAAATCTGGAAATTTTTCCCTAATTATTTCTTCTATATCTACATCTAAAGAATAGTTATAATAATCCCAACCAAAATATAATTTATAACTTCTCATAAATAAATTCTGCTAATTTTGGATTAATTTTTGTAATAGATTGGTCCCTATTCATATCAAGCAACTTTGTATAATGTTGTAATTTATGTCTCGAATCTAATTCTAAACCTTCATCTAATCTTTCCTGCATAGTTTTCAGATTACTATCTAATATACCTAACCATTGTTTCTCACCATCAGTCCATTCAGTATCACTTTTACTCTCTATTGATTTAGTAATTCTATCTATTGCGTCCTGTTTTAACTCATCTGACAATATACGACAATCATAATAACTTGGATGTGTAAGCCAATTTGGAAATGGTACTCTCCATACTCCTAAATCTGATAATGAATACGTCCAATCAAACAATTCACCCCAATCTAAAACATTTAATAGTTGAAATGTTGAGTGTATTTGAATATCCATACTTACTTCATTTCTAAATTTAGATAGTTTTAGTAAATTTTTAGTTATTACATTCCATTTAGATGGATATCTAATATAATCATTAAGTGGACCGATAGCATCAAGACTTACTCCTACTGAAACATGTCTAAAACATTTCCATAAATCTTTAAGTTCTTTCTTAATTACAGTTAAATTAGTGGTATAAGATAAAATCATCTTAGGTGCTACACCAAACTTAATACATTTCTTTAAAAATTCATAATGTTCCTTAATTATCAAAGGTTCTCCACCAAGAAAGTTTACTTGTTTCAAATGCATAAAATTCTTAACGAAAAATTCATCACTTAAAAACTTTTTATCTACTTCTAAGGTAGTGGATGACTCAAATCCTTCTATATCAAGTCCTAATAAATCAGATTCTAAATCCCATTGGTTAGAATTTTGTAAATTACACATCCTACATACTAAATTACATTTATTCCCCATAGTAAAATCTAAAAATGTTGTAAAGGGCTTATCAATTTCTCCATCATCATTAACAGAATCTAACATTATACCTCGTAAATAACCAGATGCTAATGTACTATTCCATATAGTTCTATAACTGTCTGCTCCATTATCTTCTGTTTGCCAACATCTAATACAACTTTCATCTTGTTTATTATTTAAAATGTTTTTACGTATCCGATTATGTAAATCACTATTAAAAGCTTTCTTTACATCAAAATCTTCTGAATATACATTAATTGGTTCAAGGTCTTCTCCCGTTGGTACTTCATAATTGTTACAACAAACCCTAACCCTACCTGCGTGGTCAAAACTTAGGGAAGTAAATAAATGTGAACAAAAATATTTTAAATCTTTCATTAATGTTTTCCTGTCATAAAAGTTCTTTTTAAATTAATTTTATATTTCTCGATGTCAAACGCATCAATGTAATTTGGAACACCATATTTTTTTTGTAAATGTTCTTCGTCATCATACCTATCATTCATATTTCCCTCATCTACAAAATTATCTTCAAATGATATATCATAATAATTTACAATCATACCATCTTCACTCAAACTAATAACATCTTTTAGTTTATACTGTTTAGCTCTTAGATGTCTATCTTCACTATGCTTAATTCTTACCTGTCTTTTTCTCTTTCTATATTCCAACATATCATGATGTTCAAGTCTATTTGGTAAACATAAATGTATTGTTTGTTTAGCATCTCCATCTACTGTCAATTTATTATTTATTTCAAGTCTATAATCACCATTAAGTTCAGAAGTAAATTTAAAATTACTTACTAATCTCGCTCCATCTATATTTCTCTCACTATAATCTTCATCAAACTCCACTTCAATATCATAAGCTCCTACCATTTGATATAATAACCAACACCAAACTCGTATTTCATTTCTTGTTTCTATCTTTATAGTATCTTCTATACTTACCGAAGGGTCATACTCATCATGTACAGGTATATTTGCAAATTCTAAATAAGGAACATTATAATTCATTTTTTCAACTTCAAATTGTTCTGGATATTGATTCTGCCAATGATGTTGTTGCCAAAATGTTCCATGTTCTCTATGATTCCACTCTGTATAATCTTCTATATTAAAAATACTTCGAGGAGCTTTTACTTTGAAATATTTTAAATCTTCACGTACTGACCAAAAACCAGAATAATATATTTTCCACATCTCTAAAAACATATGACATAGTTTAACTCGTAAAAATCTGTTTATATATGTATTCTTAAAATTTTCACTAACCCAATCATAAAATATTGTAGTATGATGTGAGATAGCAAATTTTTCTCTATATTGATCCAACGCTGTTCCTGGAGTTACTCCAGCTGGAAATTGATTAGCGGCCACAACAGGCATAAAGTGTTTATTCTCATATAAGAAAGCTAAACTGATTATCCAATCAACGTGATTTTCTTTTGGATACCCTGATATCCAATTAGCATCCATACGAATACCATTTGCCCAACATGCATGCCACAACTGAGTTATTAATTCTCTGGTCTGTCTTTTTTCTATAACTTCAAGTATTTTAGGTGTTCCACTCTCTACTCCAATAGATAACCATTTAAACCCTGCCTTGGCCGCCTTTGTCATCAACTCCATATCCATATCTTTATGTGTTCTTGCATATCCACCAAGACTTAATTCTTTCAATTTTGGATTTTTATCCACTTCATCACACAACTCATCAATTAATATCTTAAACTGTGGCATTGAACCATTAACAAGAGAATCTACAAATGAGAAATGTGTTATATTATATTTCTCAACTTGGTCTATTATTTCTTTTGCTAATGTATGCCCTTTTTTAAATCTAAAAATTCTTGTCTCTGAACAAAATGTACACTTATAAGTACATCCTCGTGAACCTTGTAGTGGTAAATGTGCATGACCTTCATAATGAAAAAGTTTATAATTCTGTAATTCAACTCCGTCCCAATTTGCTGCTGGTACATCATCTAAATTTTTTAATGGTTCTCTCATTCCAGTAAATAAAGGTTGTTTATCTTTATCCCAAGTCCATATTCCTTTTACATTTTCATAACCCTCACCTTTTTCATAATAATCTATTAAATCATTTATAATTAATTCACCTTCAACATCACACGATACTTTAATCCAATCTCTATCAGGTTCTCCTTGTGGTTTAGATGACCTCAACCCACCATGTGGTGCATTCCAACAATATGGACCACCATAAAATATATGTAGTTTAGGATTTTTCTTATATAACCTCTCAGCTATATAATCCGTTACTACTACATTTGAAAAATAAGTTGTAAATGTAACAATATCAAACGTTGACAATTCTTCTATTATAGTATCCCAATAATCTTTGTACGCAGGAATAATTTTATCTTCAAAAGAATGGTCATTAGTCCAAAAGAAATGACCAGTCGGTGCCCACAATTCTTCTTGTGTTTTTACATCCACATACATTGCCGAAAGTAAATTAATATGAAATTGTTTCACATCTCTACCTTTAGTTTTTAAAGCACCTGCCAATAATCCAAGACTAAGTGGTGGTGTCTCTAAAGACCAAGCTGGACACATACATAATGCAATCTTAGTCGACATTTATATCTTCCTTATCTAATACTGGATAATCTGTTTCTCCATCATATACTTTATGACTTATCTTTGGTATAATAATATCAGTTCCACAAGTACAATGTGATTTAGGACATATAATTGGTCTTTCTAAAAAGTTTATAACATCTTCATTTATATTTCCTATTCTACCACTAACTCCACAACTACCAGCACTGATATCACCATATGGATTTATAAAAATAGCGTCATTTAACCAACAATGCCAACCCTCAAAGTTATTTAATCTTTCTGCGGCTAATCTATTAGAGTTTACTGGTTGTATTTTACCATCATCCCAAACTTCAGCACTATACGCTGGATTAAATTCTCTATGTTCATTTACTGTTCCCCATTTTCTCCAATATCCATCTGTTTCTTCAAACCACTTCCTTTTCCACTCCTCATTATAATACCAAGGCTGTGCCCCTGTTGATAACTCATCAAGTAACGGCACCCACTCCAAAACACAATTATCCATCTCTTCCCAAATCTCATTTCCTCTATCTATAACATCTTGAAAGTCATGGTCATCCATCATCATACGAATAGCAAGGTAATTCATCTTATCTTGTAAAAATTGAGCGTTCTGTAAAAATCTTTCATGGTCTACTTGTCCAATATGGTAACTCGCTACTACATCTTGGAAATAATGATAATTTTTCTTCCACCATAATAACGAATTACTCAAATTAGTATTGATTGCTAACAATGGTTTATCACATTTCTCATGTAAAAATTCTGCAACTGGTAATAAAGGTTTCCAAAAGACAGGTTCTCCTCCTGAAAAAAAGAATTTGAATGATTCATAACCTTTAAACTGAAATCTTGTTATTAACTTATCAAGAAAATCAATATATTTTTCAGTATCTTCATTTTTATGTGTACCACTCCAATTACCCTCATTACAATAAGAGCACCTATAATTACAGAAGTTACTTACTTGCCAAGTTACACTTAAATACTTCTTTTCACCTGGTAATATCTTTACTAAATCACTCATTTGCTTCCTGGAAGTTTATCATCTATCCACCAATTTGGTGTTACTAAATGTTCACCTAAACTATCATCAAATTCAAGTTTTAATTCACGAAATTCTGGAAATGTTCTAAAAAAATTAGTATTACGAACCTTATCCATATAATAGGTATATTGATAAAACATCTTTCTTTGATTTAATTCTGTTTGTTCTACACCTTGACAATATTTTCCATAACTTGCGTGTGATTCCCAATCACTTTCTAAGTAAGAAATGATTTTATTTGCAGTTCCGTGAAAATCTAAATATTCATTGTTATAAGTTGAATAATCATAAAATTCCCTATATAAATTCATTGCTTTATCTCTTATCTCCCAATGAATCAAATTAGTTCTTAAAAATAAAGGTTGATCTATCAATATAGAATAAAATCCAATCTCTCTATTTAATAATCCGTCCATTCTCAATGAATCTAACCACTTCATCAACTTATAAGTCTCAAACATATTATAAATTTGAAATACCGTATAGATTTGTATCCTAATTTTGTTAGGTAATTGAATTAATTTCTTAAAATTTTCCGATACCACTTCCCAACTTGAACCATATCGTATATATTCTTGAGATTTATCAAAACCATCAAGACTTATCTGAACTTCACTCCTATCAAAAAAATCTAACTTCTCATATAAGTCTAAATTCCAAGTTGTTAAGTTAGTTGTAAAGGATATATGACATTCTTTATTACCTATTTCAATTAAATGATTTATAATTTTAGTATTTGCTTCAATAATACTTGGTTCTCCACCAGTTACATACAATCTTTTCAATGTTGGTGCTATCTTTTTAAAATTTTCTAAGAATTTTGGATTCTCATGCCACATCATATTGATTTTTGATATATCATACTCCGAAGGATACCACATTTCAAACAACCAATCAGGCATATCTACATCTCTACTCTTCAAAAGATTCAGTCTCTCGGTATTTATCTTACTACTACTATATCCCCAACACATATTACAAGCTAAGTTACAATGATTTCCAAGTCTTAACTCTAAACTCTTCAAAGATTCCTCAACCCAACCGTCGCCGAGAGTAGATAATACATTATTTTCAATAAACTGACGATGATAACTAAAAATACCATCTTCTTCCATATAACTCTTTATACTATCCAATCTTGTACTCGTAGGTGCATCATGACCACCATAAGATTTATTAGCGTTCTCTACATTCCAACAGACATTACATTCTTTTATTTGTTCTCCATTCAAAAGTTTCTTTCTAATATCTTTTATATGGGTTGAATTCCAAACATCTTCTATATCATCTTCATATAAATTATAAGTTGTACCATCTTCTTTTTTCAAATGTATATTTTCATTTTGTGCACAACATATCTTAACAGACCCATCAGTATTACTATTTAAATTCATAAATGGAAAAGGACAAAAGGTTTTACTCTTTTTTAGTTTCTTAATATCCAAGATTGAACTCCACTATATCACCATTCTTTAAAGATTTATCTTTTAAGACTTCATTGAGTTGTTTACCAAAGGATTTATGAACTTGTGGTGCCATGTGTAATGTCCTATCGTCATCTTCTAATTTAAAATCTAAAAGTTTTGAAAATTTTAATAATTCTGGTTTAATATTAACACCTTGATTAAATATATGTGGATAAAAATCAAAACTTATATCATTTTTAATTAAAAGATCAATATCAAAAAGTTTATCTTGTTCTTTAAAACAATAAAGATGTATAATTTTTTTATCTGAATAATTTTTTTGTAAAAATCTATCAAACCATTGTAATAACGATATCCCTTTCAAAAATATCGAGTCATCATTTTCTTTTCGAATGTCCATTTCCCTATGTAAAGTAGACCAACCAAAAATACAAACATCAAAATCTTTTTCGTGATTCAAAAAATCCATAACAGTTGTCCATATACCATTACCACCTAAACCACAACCATCCAAAACAAAATTATTTTCTCTACAAATAACATCTAACCAAGATTTTGGTTCTAATTCTTTGTAATAAACACGTTGAGCTACAAAACTATCTCCAAATGTAACTAATTTAGACATAATATTCCAAAAATTTTAATTCAGGACAAATTTTAAACAAAGATTCTCCTCTTAATTCATCCAATGGTGTATTTCTATTTATAAAATCTGATATAAGATTATCATAATTCTTTTGTTCTAAAAAATCAAGTATAGATATAAATCCATCTTTAGCAATACCCTCACCAAAATTATTATCTATCCATTGTATATGTTCATGATACTTCGTAATAAACTTTTTCCTTTGTTCCTTCGGTATTATCTGTATTCTATGTTCCATTGGATATGTTAATATATTCATTCGTATATTATTAGGTTCTAACAATCCTCTATCAATCCAATCTTTATGAAAGTCTGGTAAATGATAAACATTCATAATACTAACTGTAGGTGTTATCTCAAAATATACATCGGGACATTCTTTTATCATTTGTTTTCTATTTTTTTCTATTACATCCCAATTAGTTCCTGCTCTAATCAACTCACCTCTTTTACCCATACCATCAAGACTTGCAGCTATCCTCACATCCTTAAAACTATTCCAATACTCTAATATAGATTTTTTCTTAAAGTATAGATTACTGAAGTTGGTAGTATATCTCAACCTCACATCTTTCATCTTATTTTCAATCCAAAAATCTAATATCTTATAATGTTCTTCTGTAATGATTGGTTCACCACCAGCCCAACAAGCTTCTTCTACTGTTAATAGTAATGGTTGTAACTCTTTCCAAAACTTTTTATTATCTGCTACATTCATAAGTCTCGGATTATCAGGTGGTTGTCCATAAATTTTTAAATGTTCATCATACCACGCACTACTTAATTCTGGTCCACAAGTTCTACATCTAAAATTACAAATATTAGAAACTCTAATATCCATATAACTCATATTTAATTCTTCTACCGTTCCATCTTCTTGTGTAGTCTCTACTCTATCAATATGTTCTTTATAATTTTCATTTACCATATTTCTTAATGTAAAAATATTAGATTTTTCCATCTCATAACATCGTGTACATTCTGAAGATTCTTTTTCTTTCAACATATTTCTTCGAAGTTTTTTATACTTCTCATTATTCCAAATTTCCTTTAATGAATTATCATTTAAATCTCCTACACTTTCACTTGACATACAACAAGGAAAAGATTTTCCACTTGGCCAAATATGTGTATGAATCCAAGGCATCATACAAAATACTTTGGAGTTATTCAATTTATCTTTAACAGTCATAATAATCTTTTAACTCAGGAAATACTTCTGAAAAGTTTTCACTTCTAATATTATCTAAATACTTTGTATAATTTTCAAAATGTATTTTTTGACTATTATATAAATCTTCAGAATCCATATAATCAAGACAATCACCTATATATTTTTTAAATTTGAATTGTGAGTCTTTGACAATTATATCTCCAAGTCTATCCATAAAATCTTTCCATTTATCTCTAACTAAAGTTTTTAATTCTTTCGGTAATATATGTGAACTCAATTGTTCTGGGCCTGTTAATGGTATTACAAAAATATTATGTAATCCCTCCTCATCTAATAAACCTTTATCTATCCAATCTTGATAAAAATCAGGTATATGTAAAGCATTAGTCAATTGGAATACTGTAGATATCCCTATGTTTACATTAGGTAAATTCTCTTTAACATATCTGAAGTTATCTTCGATTAATTTCCAATCTGTCCCACTTCTCAAATACTCCGCTCTATCACCCATAGCATCTAAACTAACTCTTATGTTTATATTACTAAATTTTTTCCAATAATCTACAACACTTAATTTTAATTTATTATTCTTTAACATAGATAAATTAGTATTATACTCAACAAGAACATCTGTATTATTATTTTCTATCAAATAATTTAATATCCAATAATGTTCTTTTGCTGCTAATGGTTCACCACCTGCAAAATAAATTCTTTTTATTGTCTTAAATGCATCTTTAAACTTATCTATAAATTCTTCTTCTGTTAAATCATGTCTTGGTATATAACCATCCCAATCTTTATATGGATGGTCTTTATTATCTTTAGCTTCCTTAGCCCAATTAGAACTCCACTCTGGTCTACAAGACCTACATTTAAAATTACATAGATTAGAAAATCTAAAATCTAAATATATTGTCTCAAAATCATCTAAAGAACCATCAGTATTCATATCAGGTACTTTATCAAAATAATCACCATATTCTCTGTTGAAATCATTTCTATAAGAATGTCCTGTACTCTTTTCTAACTTAAAACAATCTGTACAATTATCATTCTCAATATCATTTATCATATCCAATCGTAATTTTTTAAAATACTCACTATTCATAGTTTCAATAACTGGTTGTGACATAATATTTGTTAATTCGTATTCGTGGTCACCAAGTGTCATAGTTTTATTAACACAACAAGACCAAACAGAAGAATCTGTGTTAACATACATATGTACCCAAGGCAACATACAAAAAGTTTTAGATTCTTTTAAATAATAATCTTTTCCTACATACTCTATAATATCCGTTAACTTTTTCATTTTATTTATAAATAAAAGGGTCTCTTTTTCTTAATTCTTTTATCTTTTTACGATATCTTAGCTCTAACTTTAGCTTAGCTATTTTTTCTCTTAACCACTTACAACATCTCATCATTTTCTCCTCGATTTAACTCTTTCTCTTAATTTTTTTCTTCGTTCCATAATTCTCATTCGTCTTGAAGTTCCAATTGTAGCCTCTTTAGATAAATTCCAAAAATTTTCATACTCTGGAAAGGTCTTTAAGAAATCTGTATCCCTTCTTTCGTCATGTTGTGTAAAAAAATTATAAAAATCACTTCTCCCTTTAGATAAATATTGTTCATCTGGGTCTGACGTTTCATAATAATCTACAACTCGTTTAAATTTAGCTATTTCTAAATCGTCAAACTTATTTGGATCCCATTTGTGATTATTAGCATACATAAAATCAAGATGGTCTATCATATATGGTAAAAATTCATCTTTAGGTAGTATTAACATATCATAATGTGGTGGTTCTTTCAAATGTGGTGTATCAATTTGTACTCTTTGCCATCTCTCTTCATTCTTTTCATCTGGCTTCTTGGGCCAGGGTTTATTATGTCTCTCACGTAACTCTAATATCATCTCTAATAACTCACTAAAGTTACTAACACACATCAAGTTAAAGGTAATCATAAAAGATATTGCAGAATTCGGAATATCGGTCAAATATTTGTTTATATTCCTCTGAAATAACTCATAATCCAAACCATTCCTTATATATTCCGCTTTATCTCCCACTGCATCTATACTTGTAAATAATTTAAACTCCCTAACCTTCTTTTCTTCTATGATTGGTCTTATTTTCTCTATAAACTTATCAATTAACTTAGGGTTAGCTCCCATATTGGTATTTATATTCAATTCCATATTAGGAACTGGGTTTTTGTTTATCTCATCTAACAATCTGTATGTACTTCCGTGAATTAATGGTTCTCCACCTGTAATTCTCAAGATATTTAAACTCTTTCGTAAGTCGGGCCACCATTCAAACCAAGCTTTTACATAAGGATTATCCTCATCATTCTTATATAAGTTTTGTTCAAACCATTCTACACTATAATCTCCACTACTTAAATTTTTATATGGACCTAAGTCCTTTATTTCATCAAAAAACCTCGAACTATATCTTGGATGACAATAACCACACTTGAAATTACATTGATTACCAAAAGACAACTCTATATACTCTGGATTAACATTAAAATCCCAAGGATTCTCTACAATCTCATCAAGTAACCAAGGCTGTCCTTCGTGTATTGATACTGAACGTTGTTTTCTATCACTAATATACTCATCACCCATAGCTTCAACCTTCCAACAATACGCACAACCTGGTGGTTGTTCTCCTTCCAACATCATCTTCCGTTGTTTCTTCTTCTCTATCGTATTATGTAAAGCTGATGGATTATTTTTTAGTTCTTCAAGTGGAATTTTATGTGGTGATGGATGATAACAAGAATGAGTTTCACCTAAATGTAAATAAATTGTACAATGATGCCACTTTGCGAGACAAAAAGTAGGTGATGTTCTTTTTTCTATCTCAGGTAAAATAGTTTTTATTCTATCATGTTCATGTTGACTCATTAAAAGATACCTTATATAGTTTAGAATATTCTGTTATGTCTTTATAACTATCAACTTTGTATTCTAAGTTAGATAATCCATCATTTAAAACAATATCTATCTTATTCTCTATATTAAAATAATGACGTTGGTTAATATAAGTTTCTGGTTGTTTCCAACCTTTACCAACCCATCCTTCTGTTTGATGGAATAAAGATAAAAATTTAGATTTACGCCTAAATGGTAATTTTTTAATTATCCTCTTTACAAAATAAGAATCTTCATTCAAAACACCTGACATTACATCGGTTTTAAAATTTCTAACTTTATTATTACTTAAATCCATATAATAATCTGAAGTATGATGGTTAAAATCATAATAACAACATAACTTATGTGGTTTATACGAATTAAAATCTTGAGTTAGACTTCTACCTCTTCTTTTTAAAAATAAATCTTTAACTTCTCGCTCTGAAAGTTTCCTGTTATATACTGCATGTTCGAATATCTGTCCTTTATAAAAATATTTATTCGGATGACCTTCTGGATTCTCAACTCCTAAATACATTGACTCTTGTTCATCAATTTTTTTCATATCTATTTCAACAAAATCTATAAGTTCTCCATTAATATAAAAATTTAATCTATTATTCTTACTATCATACGATATAATACTAAGTGTTGGTATTCTATCAACCATCCTATATATTTGTTGACATACAAACTTTTCACCATCTATGTTTGTTGCAACTAAATCTAAAGAACCTCTGTCACTAAACAATAAATTAAAACCCAATTCTGGTATTGACCATATACATTCTGACACATTTTCCTTTTGCATAACCTTATCAGGTAAAAAATTAGTCAAAATAGTAAAATCTTCAGAAAATATTTCTCTTATTTCTTTATTCCCAAACATTACTTCACAATATGAGGTTGTTCCATTAAAATATCCTGAACCTAATCCATAAGTTACTGGAGATTTTACTTCTTTCTCATCTATCTTCAATCCAAAATTGACACATCTTCTCAATAAATCATCGTCCTCAAATCCCCATCCCCAGTATTCATTCGAATATCCATTAATATCTGTAAAATCTTGTTTATTAAATAAGGTAACTCCACCAAAGTAATATTCCCAACAATCACGGAACTCATCCTTACTCAAATTAGTAGCTAAATGTACTGGATGTTCGGTGTAAGAATAATCTACATCATCTGGAATTAAATCCACATCATGAAAACAAAAATAATCACTATCTTTTGTTGATAAATCATAACCTATGTTTAGAAGTTTACCTCTATTAAATGGTTTATCATTATTTTGTTCAACAACCACTATCGAAAAAGGTATATTAGATTTATTAAGATAATCTTCCATATAAGGAATAAATTTTCTTAAATGTGATTCCCTTTTTCTATATGGAACTATTAAACTTAACTTTTTCATAAAAAATCTTTCAAATGTTTAGCATACACTTCAGCCAATATCGTATGACCTTCAGGTGAATAATGTAAATCATTATTATAACCACACTCAATCAAACTAAGTGCGTTATAATATTTTTTACCTAAATTACTCATTTTACTAATTTCAAAATCAGGTTCTTTCCATAATTTTAACTCTTTAAATAAAGATTTCCTATTAGGAAAATCTACTTTAACATGATTCCATTGATTAAAGTTCAACATATTCTTTTCAATAAATTCATCCTCTCTCTCATACGGAAAACCTTCCTCAGTCATATTATGTGGTAGAAATAAAATTCCTTTAGATTCTAAAAACCCTCTATACTCTACCAATTGCATCAAAAATTTTGCAATATAAAAGTCAAAATCAAAATTATATTTAAAAAAGTGTTCTAATCTTGGATGTAATGCTCCTCTACCAAGTTTACCAGTATCATCTCCTCGTTCTCCTCTTGATATCTGAAAAGGGTAAAAATGAAATCTTGGTTCTCCGTGTATATCTAAATTATTTAATAACTCAACTCTACTTAATGCTGGAATTTGATAACAAACTATAGTTTTAGTATAATCAATTTTATTTTTATTTTTAATTAAAAATGAAGATATTTTTCTCAATTGTGATTCCACTCCATAACCACCAATTGCCAAATTATATGTATCCAATTCTAATTTTTTACCCACCTGCATAGGATAACTTATTTGTTTTACTGCCTCACATCCTTGTTGCATTGTCTCGACATCAGGAAATGTTTCATAAAATTTTGGATGTAACCATTCTACTTTTTTATCACTATATAGTTCTTCAGTTGTTTTACCTTGTTCATCAATCATTCCATTACCATATGTCATAGAACAACCACTCCAAATTAGAGTTTTATATTTCATTTCTTAGATACAGGTGCTCTACGGTCTGGTCTACTTTGACCTTGACCAACCACTTTACTCTTAGCCATAAGAAAAAATTCATTTAAGTACCACTCTAATCGTTCAGACCAAGCTTCTGGGTCTACATTTAAAGTAACATCCTCAAATGTCTCAACTGAATCTGCTATTCTCTTAAAACTATCAGCAATTGATTCTAAAGCAACTACTTCTCTTTCCTTATGAGTTTTAGTTTCTGCCATTTTTAATCTCCTTAAAATTTAAATAAAAAGTTATTGAATCTGCTATCATTTGATGTCCCTTTGAACTTAAATGTGTATCCTTCACACCCTTTATCACATCACATATTCTTAAATTCTCTGTACTTGAAAAATTATAGTTATTAAATGTATCTCCAGGTAAAACTTCTTCAAATGAATCGTATTCTTTCCTATCATAAAATATAGGAACATGATTTTCTGGAAAATGTTCTTTTAAAACTAAAGCTAAATCTTTTCTCCAAGAAATCCCTATCCATTTTTTATTTTGTGTCCTCTTTTTTATTACATTATTAATTTCTTCTATTTGTTTGAAAATAATACTATTAATTTTTTCTTCTGAAAGTTCTTCTGGGTTAATAGCACGAAGTTCCGAGTATCCTCGTACCCAATCCGTAAATTGAACCACAACTAATTCTGCTTCATGAAATGGAAGGGTTTTACAATCTTCTAAAATACTATAATTACTACCACCATTATGTAAATTAAGAACTTTATATGTTTTATCTATCTCCTTAGCTACTAAATTTGGAAAATGATGTTTTTTTCTATATTCATCTGCCTCATACCCTACATCTTCTAACTTAAACATGGGTGGAATATGTTTATTTATTTTATCAACACTCCAACCTTCTTTATTTCTAAGATAATCATACTGTAAACCTGCTCCCCAAGTAAAACTACAACCCGTAAAATAAATCACAAAGCAACTTTCATAAACTTTGCATTTTTATATTCCGTTTCATCTAATAAATTAAAAGTTAAATTTGAAAGACCATCTTCAACTGAAAGTATTTTCAAATCTTTAACCAACTCATTAAAAAATAAATAATTTTCCTGTATATCAGGGTCTTCAAAGTAATCTATATTAATCCATTTCATATTTTGTTTAATATTTTTCATTTTGTCTTTAGTTAAACTTTTAAACTTACCATTCAAACGTTTAGGTAATTCTATTTCAGTACCAAGTATTGTTTCTTGTTCAACAAGTAAATCTTCAGTATTTTCGAGACAGTATATTTTACCATTTGAATGAGTAAATGATGAATCAAAAACAAAATTATTATAAAGTTGATCAAAAGGAAAATACATACAAGGTTCATCATAAAAATGTGTCCACGAATGTTCCGATGGATTCTTTTCATAAAGTAAATTAACTTCTTGTTCATTCAACGCATAATCAAACCAACAAGGTTCTGATATCAAACCTTTAAAATTACCAGTTTTTTCATAAGAAGAACCAATAAAATAAGAACTATCATAGAATTTCAAACTATTCTCATAAGTTATTTTTTGATTAGTACCATCCACTTCAACTCCGTCTAAATAAACCTGTATTTTCTTTTGTTTATCATTTAAAACAAAACAAACATGACTCCATTCATTTATTTGTACACTAAACTCTATTGCAAAATTATCATCAACTGAATCTGCAGTATCTTCCGTGAATCCCATACACCTAACTTGAACATCAGTATCAGAAATATCAACTATCTGGATACCAGTATGAAATCCCGCACGTGAAACAATACTTATAGGTTCTAACTTAGTAGCTTTATCATCTTTAGTAAGTTGTGGATTAAACCAAGCCGAGACTGAATAAGAACCATGTGTTATATTTGTAATTCTATCATTATTATGTATTTTTACATAATTATTACCATCAAATTTTAAACTTCTAAACTTTCTATTCATTTTAACATTAGCTGGTATAACTCCGACATAATCATATATTTTATTTCGAGTCAAATTGGAAGTATCATAAAAATGTTCCAACTCTGTTAAATGACTTTCTCTCATTCTTAATAAAAAATCTAAATCTTCAAATCCCCAACCCCAATATTCATTTGAAAATCCATTTATCTTTTCAAAAATATGTCGAGGTATTTTAAAAGCTCCACCTATATATTCAAAATAAGGTAATGTCTTATTACCCTCAACCTCTGAAATTAAATGAACTGGTTTTTCCTCATATCTGTAATCAATACTATCAGTCATTGGTAATAAATCTATATCATGAAATACAAGATAATCATATTCTTCTGGTAACATTTTAACACAACTGTTTATCAACATTCCTCTATTAAAAGGATAATCATCCATTTGTTCTACTACAAATATATCATAATCTAATTTCTCAGAATCTACTGCTGAAGTTCCACCATATCTTTGTTCTTGAGCTGGTCTTGATAAAAACTTTTCCATGTGTGGAAGAAATATATTTAACTGCTTCTCCCTATCTCTATAAGGAACTATAATTGCTAATTTATGTTTATTCATTTCTCTGTATAACTGCCAATCCACTTGAAGTTGGGTGTTCTGTTTCTGGTGTGTAATCCATTAAACTTATAAGTCTCCATTTTTTCTTATCTAATTTTTTTATAAACTCTGATGGGCCTTCGCATTTATCATATGTTTCTGTTTCTGTAGTTTGAATTGTTTCATTCCATTCTGAATCTATATCGTGTATAGTTATTATTCCATTCTTATTTAATAATTTAGAATATAATTCAAAATCTCTTTCTACATCTTCTAAAGAGTGTCCTGCATCTATATGTATCATATCTGCTTTAATATTTCTTCTTACAAAATAATCATAGTAAGCTTTTTCTGTAGTACTTACGATTGTATCTATCCAAAATCTTTTTATAAACCAATCATCTTCACCCCATTCAGTAATACCATTTATTCCATTTTTAGCATCTACTAAATAGACATGGTAATCTTCTTCTTCACCAAAACCTAAATCCTTAATATCCCATTGAGCCTGTCTAATAATTCTTGGGACAAATCCACCACCACTACCTAATACAATACAAGATTTAAACTTGTAAAAATAAGTCAATGCGTAAAAAACCATACCGAGACCTAAATAATCTTCAGTAGCTCCGTGTGTCCATTTATATTTAACATCCGACTTGAAATCGTTAGAAGTTAAGAACTGTTTTAAAACCGATTGATTAATTAATAACATTTATAATATTAGTGTTGTGAATTATTTCCCTTATTGTGTGCCAAAATACCATTAACAAAATATACATCTACTGGTTCTACGTTAATATTAACAACCTCAACCTCAAGATGATTCCATTCAATTGATTCTACTTCAATTATTCCATTCTGACTAAATAACTTATCACCCGCTTTCAATTGTACAGCTTTTTTAAATCCCCATTTACCTATAACAGGCATATACGGGTTTGCATCATTATCAGTAGTATTATTCAAACACCAAAATTCGTGTTCACTCGTAACCTTTAGTAATCCATTGTTTATATTTAAATATCCAGTATTAAAGTCAAACCACACATTTTTTACTTCCGTTTCTATGTGTTCTCCTATAGTAGTATCTAAACTAAAATTTCTATATCTATCTATACCTAAAGATTCGTCTGGTAATCCCTCTAAATCGAATGATTTTATTTTATCCCCTACTACTAAATCTTCAATAGGTAGTATTTCACCGTCCGCTAACTCAATTGGTGTATCAGGTAAGAAACAAGTAATAGCACTACTATTATATGTATCCTCTATCTGAACACTCTTTGTTAATTTACTATTATAGTTTGTTGCGTGGTCATTATATCCATCTGATTGACCATCTTCTGCAAATGTTCCACCAACTACTGCAGCTGTATCATTGGTATGAGCTGCGTGAAAAGTTCCACGAGTTCCATCACCCTCCGTATTTGCTGTATCTACATTTGATATCGAACCAGCTGTGTATACTGCAGTATAATCTTGACTTGATCCAGGTGGAAATAACGCTGAACCACTCCAAGAGAAATTAAAGCTTTGAGCTCCTATTCGTGCAAGAAACCGAGCCCCAGTATCAGAAAACTGTAAGGTATAAGTTTCAGCTGTTTGTTCATCTACAAACGCATATCCTGTAGGAGCTGCGACAGCTGAAATATAAAAATCTGACATTGATACATTTGCATTAGCAGATGTCGTTCCAGCACACACCTCACCTAATTTAGATATATCAGTATACGAATTGTTTCCGTCCACTGCTCTTCTTAGTTTTCCTAAACTTAAATTTTCATTACTGGGTGCACCCATTATTAACTTCCTTGATTATATATAGATAAATATCTCTCTGTCCATAAATCAGGATTATTATACCGATCATTTAGGTTAATTCGTAAATTATCAAGTATTTCGTTCCTTTCATTGACAGATAGACTACAAATTTTGTTATATTCAGTATTAAAATCCTCTTTAGTGAATGCTCTAAAAGGATATTCTATATCAGTACACCAATTACTATTCAATATAGGTATTTTTCCATAATCTACCGCTTGGAATATAGAATAACCAAATGGTTCATCAATAAAGGCTGAATGACTTATTCCCCATCTCTTTGATTTAAAAAATTTATCCAAATAACTAAATCTAAATTGAGTTACCCTAGTTTTTTCAAATTTATATCCAAGATTTTTTGTCCACCACCATAAATCACTTGGTTTAGTAAATGCAATTGAATCTAATCCATCTATAAAGTGTGGACATTTCCTTGTCTCACATCTCGAAGTAAACCCTATAGTATTATTTTCAATAGATGGTAGATATTGATTAAAAATATAATAATTAGGTATATCAATTATATCTACCGTGTCGTGTAATGGAATTTTATCAAGTCCTATCCATATAACATTCTTTGCTCGTTTAGCAACTTCATCTTCCCATTCAGCTGTTCCTGAAAAATGTTGAATTGGATCCAAATTTAAAAGAAAACCAGCTTTTAATGATACTCTTACCGATACATGTAAAATAACTGAATGTAACTTGTCAAAGTTATTAATTATTATATCCTTTGGACGATAAAACCCATGTAATATATTAAGTCGTCTACAATTATTGACTACATCTATAAAAAAATCTTTAATTTCCGCTCGTGCCCACATAACATATAAATCAGCTTCTTCTTCTAAATCAGATTCCTTTTCAACTTCTACAATTTTTATCCCTTTAAACTTTTCAGCATAATATCCATGATACCAATTCTCATCACTCATAGGTGTTTTAATTCTATCTATACAAAGTATTGGTTTTACATCTAAACCTTTTGTAATTAATTCTATCCAATTATTAATCCATACATCAGAACCACCACCTACAAAATGTAATCCACCAGTTGAATAATAAACATCATATTTACTTAACATCGTAATATCCAATCGTAGGTTTTACTTTTATCTTCTCACCATTAGGTCTAATTAAATAATCTTTATAACAAACACCATATCGAGCTCGTTTAGGATTGATATGTACTGGTACTTTACTTATACCTAACTCATTATATGCGATAGCTGTATGAACTCCATCTATCATTGAAATAACTCCCTTAACATCTCTAACTCTTAAAGGAATCTTTATATCAGACTCTAATAATTCACAAATATATTTTACAATTGCTCTATTAGTAACTTCATTATACTTTTCATATACACACGGACAAACTGAACCTCGTCTTTTCTTCAAACCATGATTCATATGTGGTAAATCATTCATCCATTCCTCATCTCTTGGCCAACCAACTATATCTGATAATTCTAAATGACCATCAGGTGCTTCACCATATAATCTTCTAACATAAGCTAATTTTTTTTTATCATTTATCATAGAAAGTCTTTATATTAATCATTTCATAATTTAATTCTTCATTTTTATCTATAGAATTTATTTCATACTTTGAAGAATTCAATCCTATTGATTTATAATCTAACTCTTTTGTTTGCATTTTATTTCTATAAAGTCTTTCATTAATAGCTGTAGTCTCTCCCTTATTAAATTTACCATCAACTATTCCTAAATCTTCATGTTTTAAACACTTATACTTTCCATATCTTCTATGTGGTATTGGTAAATCATAAAACTTATCTATTGTATCTCGTTTTGCAATAGTATTACCTATAATTTGACCATGATTATCATTTTCACTCAAATCCTCTACTACTCCACCACCAACATCTGAAAAATCATAATGTAATACTACTTTACCTCTATCATTAGTCATTTTTACTGAAGCTATATCTCCTGTAAAAAAAATATTATCTGAATCCTTACCTATCCAATAAGGTACTCTACCATATCGTTTCATAGGTATTTCAATCTCAAGTGGTAACTTTGTTCCTGCACCGTGTCTTCCATCTTGAAACTTGTCATTAATCATAAGATAATGTTTTTTATCTTCACTCTTATAAGTTAGTTTAGTCCAGTCATTTGGTTGTTTCTTAACCCATATATAATGTAAATCATTTCTCCAACTCCAAAAAGTAGAAGAATATGCTCTTGAATTATCATACGCTAACCTAAAATCATAACCTGGTCTTACTAAAATAGGTAAATGAGTAAACTTTCTCTTACTATCTCCAATTAAATAATTGGTCAGGTGTGAAACATCTGGTCTAACTACTATCTCTATTTTACAATTTTTAGTAATAACTCGATTGATAGAATGATTAGATGGTATTTCTATATGAGTTGAACCATCAAAATGTAAATAATTAGTTTGACCCAATCCATCTATAGTTCGATTATTTACCATTCCTTCTAATTGACATCTATAAAATAAATCATCATCTTCGAATCCCCAATCCCAATAATTAGGATTATACCCATTTACTTTTTCAAATTGTTCTCTCGTGAATAATACACATCCACCAAAATACTCCACATCTCTAAGATTATAATCCCATTGTGATAGATAAGTTGCTATTTGGACTGGGTGGTCTTTCGGATAAGAATAATCACACGTGTCATCTTCTGGTAACATATCTACGTCGTGAAAGGCAAAATAATCATAACCTTGATCGCGTGCGATTATAAATGGAACATTCTTCATTAGCGACCGATTAAATAAATTATCGTCATCTTGATGTCCTATAAAAAATTTATGTTCTATATTTCTTTCGTTTAAGAATTTAGTGAGATATGGAATAAACTTTTTTAAATGTTCTTCCCTAACACCATCTCCACTATCCCTATACGGAATACATATTGCTAATTTCATAACCTCTAACCATTAAATGAACTATACTCCATAGATTCTGGATTTAATTTGTTTAACCAATGATACAAATCTTCAAACCTTTCTTCTAAATCTTTATTTGTTGCCAATATCTCTCCATTACCTACCTTTTTAAGATTTACATGACTCTTTGATGGATACGACTGAACATATTCTCTAAATCTCTTGTGTATTATCTCTACACCATATAAATCTGGATTCATATAAATCGGTGTACCAGGATAAGGTGTGAATAATAAACAAATCCACTTATCAGGTTTTAAATCTAATACAAACTTCTTTGTTGCTTCTATTGATTCTTTTGTTTCACCAGGTAAACCTGTAATAATATAAACCTTAGCTTTCATTCCCCACTTCTGTATAACTTGCACTGCATCTTTGTGCATATTGTTAGTTGCTTTACCAGCTTTGTTAATAAGTTTTAGTATGTCGTCATCTGCTGATTCAAAACCTATACCAACTTCTCTACAACCTGCATGATATAATAACTCACAATATTCATCATTCAATAATACCGAACTAATAGAACATCTGAATCTAATATCTAATTCGTGCAACATCGGTGCTAATCTTTCAAACCTTTTCTTATCTATGATTATGTTGTCATCTAAGAATCTAAAATGTTTTACACCATACTTATCAATCATAAGTTTTATTTCTTCTACGATATTCTCAGCACTTCTAAATCTTGTCTTTTGTTGTAGGTTAGCACAAAAAGCACAAGCGAAAGGACAACCTCTACTTGACATAAGTGTTGCACCAATCACATTACTTTCGTAGTTGTATCCACCCCACAAATCTGCACTAGCTGCTCTATGGTCGGGAAGTAAGTGTCTTGCTGGATGTGGTATCGTATCTAAATCAACAACTCTATCACCTCTATGAACACCTGTTGGTTTCTCTGTACAAATCTTTGTTATAATACTCTCTGCCTCATCTTGAACTACACAATCGAAATGGTCGACACAATCTTCAGGTAACCAAGTTGCGTGAGGACCACCAATAATGGTATATGCCTTATCACCATATTTCTTTTTGATATTACGAGCCACTTCTTTCATATCATCTATTTGTGGTGTAACTGCTGTTAAACAATAAATGTCACCCTCTGGTGGATTATCATATGTATTGAAGTCTTCCCTTAAATCCCATAACTCACATTCGAAACCATCTCTCTCTAAGACAGCTGCAATGTATAATGGACCTAACGGTGCATACGCAAATTGTTTGGCGTCCATTTTTGCATCAGGGTTTACTATGATTACTTTTTCCATATACTAATAAATATACTCGTGTTCTCCAAGTCTTATAACTTTTATATCTTCTTTATCTGAAATGAAACGCCAAGGGTCAATTACTATCGAACCCTTCTCAAAAGGAAAGTTTACAAAATCTTCATGTTTAGTTCCAATAAAATATAATTGTGGTTCATCTTCCCAACCATATTGTTTCTTCATATCTTCCCAAGATTCATCAATATACGGATCCCACATAAATACGGCGTGTCCTCTTTCTTCTAATATATTCTTTAATAATATAGATGGACTTCCTGTAGTGATATTTGTTTGTGGTTTAAATGATTTACCAAGAATATTAATTGCTAATCCTCCTGAATGTTCTTCAATTAAATCAGCTAACCATTCAGTTTGAACTTCTCTCTGTTTCATTATGTTATCAAACCAATTAAATCTTAATCCAAGTTCATCACTCAACCAACTCAATGCTATGTTATCTCTTGGATGACAACCACCACCATCACCCATACCACCACTTAGATACTTGTCTGATATAATACGTTTACTACACATCTTCAATCCATTCATCACCTCATCTACATTTGTATTTGGTAAATGATGACACATCTCCATTAGTGTATTTACATATGCTATCTTAGTTCCTATAAAAGTATTATAAGCAACCTTAATCAATTCTGCATTCTCTATAGTTGTATCATAAAATGGTGCATGATTAATTGTTCTGTAAAACTTCTTTGCTTTCTTTGCCGCCTCATCATCATCCACACCAAATAAAATAATCTCTGGTCTAAGAAAATCTTCTATAGTAGTTCCCATAGCAATAAAGAATGGATTATAACATAGTTTAGTCCAATCACTTAAATATGGCATAATCTCTTTTCGTATTGTTCCAGGTAGAACTGTAGAAATTACTACTACAACTACTTCCTTTTTTTGTTTTTCTAATTCTATATCTAACTCAACAAGACCATTCTTTAAATAGGTATAATCAAAATCTTTTCTTTCATCTGGTATCCTAGTTGAACCCTCAAACTGAGTGTCATGTGGTGTTTGTATTGGAACAAATATAATATCTGAATGTTTTACTACTTCTTCAACACTCTTAATTTCTATTTTACTTTTATCCAAATAACCTTGAGCATAAATTTCTTTATATTGTAATTTCTTACTCTTAACTATTTCTTGTACTTGAGGTGATGGGTCATAACCTATTACCTTATGTCCCTTGCCCTCTATTGCAAGAGCCACAGGTAATCCTAACTTACCCATTCCCATAAATCCTATATTCATAGCGAAATCTCCTAACTTATAATTTTATCTATCAGATTTAAATCTAAACATTCTTCACTTTTGAGATATAAATCGTCTTTTATTTTAGATTTCCAAAAATCTTTATCTTTATTAGAAATTTTAGATAAAACTTCCAAAATATTTATTTTTAATTCCTTTAAATGGTCAGAAGATTTTACCATATATGAAGTTTTACCTTCTTCAAATACTGCACTGTGTATCATAAGAGTAGAATTCTTAGACATGGTTCTTTCTCCCGTACCACTTCCTAAAATAATACTAGCGGCAGACATTGACGCACCTATACATATAGTATTCACTTTAGCTTCAATTAAATTAATATAATCAATTATAGAAAATGCTGCATATAAATCCCCACCATAAGAAGAACAATATATTGTTATATCCTCACTTGACATAGAAATCATTTCATTTATAGTTGATATAAAAAATGGCACAAACTCCATTGTTAACTCTGAAGGTAAATATATCTCTCTTCGTTCTATACTTTTATAATATTTCATTTATATTCTGGTTCTTCTGTATTCAAATAGTCTGTTTTTACGGTTTCACTATATAAATATGAACCAGAAGAATCCTTCTCTAATAATTTTAAAATGTCTTTTTTCATATCATTAAATTCAAATTGATTAAATAAATTGAAAATAAATTTATCTTCATCAAAATACCTCTTAATCAAACCTTCAACCAGAGGTTTTGTATCTTTTGTTATAGAATGACGTATTCTTTTAAACAAACATATATAATCATCACCATTAGAAAGTGTAGTATTTGGATTTACAAGTTTATTTTCGAGTATATCATCTATATCAGGAATTGTATATAAGAACATTTCAATATATCTATGAATCTCCCCCAATGTAGAAATTGCTAAAGCTGATGATTTTTCTTCATCACTTCCAACATCATAAAAACAATTTAGTATTGACAGTATCCATCTGGAAGATAAATTTTTAAATATCTCATCTGTATTTTCATGTATCAACTCTTTAAAATCACTAAAGCTTTTTTCAACAAACTCATTAGAAAAAGTATCATCCCAATTGCCGCTATTTTCATGGTGACTTATACGAGTATGTCTCCTAAAAATTGCAATATACCCCTTTAACTTCTTATAGATATTATCTTCATTTTCTAAATTCCATATATCATATTCTTCCTGCCAACCAAAACCACCTAACTCATGCATATATTGATTATAATCAAAATCTTTATTTTCTGGTTCAAATTTCACTTTTTCTCCTTATTAATCCACACTTCTGTTAAATAAATATCTTCCATAGAATGTACATCAAGTGAATAATCTACTATATAAGGTTTTACTTTATTGCCCATATGGAAATATGGTGGTTGTCCATCTTCTGTAAAACATTTACTAACTCTATGAACATAAAAACTATGACATAAAAAATAACTTGCTGGTTTTAATTGCTGTCTATTAGGACTATTACTTTCATCGGGAATAGGAACAAACGGTTCTAAAAACCCATCCTCAATTCGTTTTGTTCGGTAAGGATGATGATCTTGATCCTTCACTACAGGTGCAACAGTTGAAATTGATTCATCTTCTTTTAATAAATCTATACAATCTTTTATCTGTGATGATTTTATTGTAGCACAGTTTGCCATTAAAACAACAAGTATATCACATTCATCCATAACTTGTACCGCGTGTTTCACTACATCACCATGTCGAGCAGTAGGAGTTCCTAACTCGGCTGGCCTTTTAATTTTTTCATATCCGAGTGAATACCCTACATCTAAAATATTATCATCGTCACTACTAATATAATATTTAGAAATATCCTCAAGTTTTTTTGCTTCAATGGCCCCATATGATAACAAAGGTTCACCATTAACTGGTAAAATATTTTTATTATTTAAAGTATTATTACCACGACCAGTAATTAATGCTATTATATTCATTTTATCTCCTCTAACTTCAATTTCTATCTCCAAATAATTCTTTATCCTCGTCAGTATAATATTTTTCTATTATATCATATTCCTTTTCTTTAAAATAAGATTCTTTTGGTTCATATTTATACGGGCCAACTAATGGAACTACTGATAATGTACAATAATCAGTAAAATTAGGTATTTGATGTATTTGTCTTTCAAACCACAACAATTCTTCTCTAATCCCAGGTCTGAACATTAATTTTACTTCCAAGTGTTTTACCCCTTTGTTATCATTCTTAACTTTTTCTTGTGTGATTGTATCTAAAACTTTCAATAATCTCTCAGATTTATAAAATTCAAAATGAACACTTATATTTAAATCACTATAATATATTAATTCTTTATAAACTTCAGGTTTATTACTTCCATTACTATGTGATGAAACATAATATCCTTTATTAAATAAATATTTAACCCAATCCATATAACCTGGTTGAAATGTTGGTTCTCCTCCCGATATACAAAAATTACAATTTTCTCCTTTAATGAATTTATCCTCTATTTTATGAGTAGCATCCATTAACTGCTCATAAGTATTATATTTTTCTTTTTTATCGTGTTGCCAACAATAAGAACACGCATAATTACAAACAAGAGACAAATCCCAATAAATTTGTTTTTTATAACCAGGTAAAAAGGATTTCTCCATTGCCACAATTTCAAAATCTTTTTTAGTCCGTTTACCAAAGTCTGTATATAAATATTGTGTCTTTCTCAGTAAATCCAAATCTTTTTTTGTTTTTGCTTTAGGTATGAATAAATCTGCCCCACAAATACATTCTTTTTGTTCACAAGTTATCCAATCCGCAGGTAATTCGAAATCATCAAACACATTACCGAGTATATTTACACCATATTCATGTTTTATATTTCTCAATTTTTGTTCTTTTATTGACTTAGGACTATTAACTCCCCACTTACAAGAATAAGAACCAACCGTTACCTCACCATGAAAACCTACATGCATACTCAATGTTCCAGCACCACATTTCCATCCTTTAAAATGATGTAATTTGTCACCTACTAATTTCTCGTTATTAAAATCTTTCCAATTACCATCTTTATCATATATTCTTAATGGTTTACCTGGAGTGAAATCATCTATAACTAATTCATTTTTATCTATTGTTTTTGATTTAATTTTCAAACTAAATCTTCTTTCTTAATATAATCCTTATCTAATAAAATCCTTAATAACTTATTTGCCCACAATTGATGTGCTTCAGCTGAAGCGTGGGAGTTCTTTCTTAAAAATTTTGGTTTACAAATAAACTCCGTAATCCAATCATCCATCAAAAAATTTTTGTGTTTTAATATTTCTTCTGTGATGCAATTCAAATCATAAGTACTGGTAAAATCATTATTGCCCTCTTGAAAGCGATTACTTACTTTCATTTCATCTGTAGTAAGTAATTGGGTGATATAATTTAAATTTTTAACATTATAAGTATCTAACAAATTTATATAGGATAACAACATAGTTAAACTCATATTAGCCAAAAGGTTATATTGTACATTATGTTCTTCCATATTTAAATCAGCATCAACCCAAGTATCATGTCTACCATCATAATCTGCAATAGTTGATATTCCGTGTTCTTGATCACTATAATATTTTAAAAATGACAACCATTCAGCAGTTTTTTCAAACTTATTTATATTTTTAACTGAAACTACTTTGGGAAACCTCTCAACCCAACTCCATTGAGTAATAAAAATAAGTTCATCTTCATTGGAAATACTTTCCATTAAATAATCAATATTTTGACAAAACATTTGTGAATTAGATTTACCACACGATGCCAAATTAATTACCTCAATATTTTTTAATTTTTTTTGTATCAACATTGGATATGAGTTATTAAAATTATCTAAATGTTGGTCTATCCCATCATGAACGGATTCGGCCCCATAAGTCAGGCTACATCCATTAAATATAATTTTTTTCTTTCTCTTTTTATATTTTTTCAGAGGTTCTAATAAGAATTCTTCGGGTATTTTGTTATATCCCGCATTCAATGAGAATAGTTTATCATCATAATTTTTATTCTCTCTTTTTATTTGTCCATTCTCATCCCATGCAATCCAAATTCCATCTTCTTTTCCATCTTTGTAATTTCCTTCAACTTTTTTCTGTCCATTATCATACCAAAGAGTAACTAATCCATGTCTAGTTTCTATAGGATCGTTTTTATAATTTATTTCTCTATATTTTTGCTCCCCCGTTTCTTTTTCATACCACCAAGTCCATTTTCCTACTCTAACCAGCTTTTCAGGAATCTCTTTATAACTCCCTTCACAGCTCTTTTTTCCACTCATCCAATAATGAGTCTGTAATCCATTTACTCTACCATCTTTCCAAGTCCACTCTTGTTTTAATTGACCATTTGGCCACCAACCTCTTGATATACCGTCTACTCGTTTTCCATTCTTATATTCCCACTCATATCTCAAGTTACCGTTTGACCAATGTTTTCTAAATTTTCCATTTTTAGGATTATGGTTTGGCCCGTACTCTTTATGGTGTACTTCATCCTCTCCTGAAACCAAATAATCCTCATAATCAATCCCCGCTGGTCTCGTCCTTATTCCATCCGTATATATATCTTTTCTTTCTACCTGCCCATTAGGCTTCCATAGGATAACCACTCCTTCCTCTTTCCCATCTTCCCACGTTGCTTCATACGCCTTACGACCATTAGTATGCCACTCAATAGATAACCCATTAGTTTTACCATCATGGTAAGGCTTTTCATAATGTTTTTGTCCACTCTCATGCCACCCAGTAACTAATCCTTCTAGTTTCCCATCCTTGAAAGTTCCTTCATACTCTTTCTTTCCATTCTCATAATAAATAACCACCTTACCACTATAGGGGCTATCAATATTATCACCATAATATAACCCTTCCTTATAATTTACTTCATATATCTTCTGTCCATTTTGATACCACCTAGTTTCTACTCCATCTTGTTTCCCATCTTTGTAAGTTGATTCTTTTCTCTTATGTCCATTTGGATACCAGTAAGTCTGTAATCCATCTCGTTTCCCATTCTTCCAAGTATATCTAGCCGTCTTTACTCCATTCTTACCCCAATGAATCTCTAATAAAAGTTCTCCGTCTTTCCAAGTCATTTCCTGTTTTAATTGTCCATTTGGCCACCAACCTCTTGATATACCATCTGCTCTTTTACCATCTTTGCAATACCATTCATACCTAACTGGTAAACCTGTATTTTCTACTGAAGCATTACCATCTTCAGTCCAATAGGCTCTAAACAAACCATTATAGGGACGATTATTATGAATCCATTCGGTTGAAATACGACCATTTATTGATGACATAACACTTCTCTCATACATACGTTTCCATATTATTACCAATGGATGGATTATCTCTTGAAAATCTACCAGGTTTCATCTGACAATACTTACATGGATCTGGAAATATAGATTTTGCCACACCTTCTCTAAACTCAGTTGATTTATTATAAGCTTCTACTATAGTAGTATCCTTTATATTACCAAATATTAAATCTTTATGTGCTGGATTTTCTATTCTAAAATTACAACAAAAAGTAATGTTACCCAAATAATCTATAGCCAATACTCTTTCGGGTTCATAACACGCTTCAGTTCTTAATTCATCTGTATTATATGGATCATCAAAATAACCCTTTCCTTTTAATGTACCACCTCTATCACACATATTACCTATACTATCTAATTGCATCATTCTTACACCACCGTTGTCATCTTCATCGATAAATTCTTCAAATCTATTATCATAATCCATTATAGTAAGATAATCCGCATCAATATCTTTTTGGATCATATCCACCATCTCAGTTCCATCTCTCCCACTCTTACGATAATAATCACCATTAGTGTTTATTCCAATCTTTACCTTTGGTAGTTTTTCTCTTATCTCCGCTACACATCTATTAATATTAGGTAAATTTGCTAGAGGTTCATTATATCTAAATAAAAATATATATCTGTCATATCCCAACTCTACAAGTTCATCTATTATTTTTGAAAACACCCCCCTATCCATCTCTTTCATAAAATGCCGTGGATAGATATAATCACTACAAAAGTCGCATGTTCTATTGCAATAACTATGAGTTTCTATATCTATTTTTCTAAACGCCGGAATTTGCAAAATTAGCACCACTACTTTTAAATAATCTATTTATAATCTCTTCACTTTTAACTACTGGACACCAAATATCATCAATCCAATCAATCGTAACATTGTTACCCACCTCATGCAGTTCTTCCAATGGAATTTCTTCGTCCTCATATTGATGATGTGTATCTATCAAATCTTTACATACAATTGGTTCTATACCTAATGCCTTTAATCTAATAATTCCAAAATTTCTATCCATGATACACCCATTCAAATGCACCCCCACCACAATCACTTCTTTAATATTATAATAAGATAATATATTATATATTTCTTTAATATTATCATCTATAATAAAATCTTCAGACTTTATTTGAATTTCATCTCGTTGTTTTATTGGTTGCCATACTTCTGGGTCATAAACTTCCATACCACAACACGGGGTATCTTTATGAGTATCACATGAACAAGTTGTTACCTGTCCTCGTAGATTAGGTGAAATTCGTGTAGGTATCAGGGTTGATAATATATCAGAAAATTTATTCCACGAAATATTAGGAACTTCTACATCGGGTAAATTAAATACATTTTGTCGTGCTTTAGTATCTTTATAATACTCCATACACATACTCACTCCATGAATAATCTTTATGTTATCACTTCTACAAACAGAAATAAAATTATTTATTTTTGGTGCCAATTCTCCTATTCTTCTATCAGAAGAAATACAATGATGATTATCCCACATATCATAAATAATAACGGCCTTAGTTTTCATAGCTAAACCACCTCTCCAATTCTTTTTTAAAATCATATTGTTCAATCATCTCTTTATTATGCTTTAATTTAGGTATAATACTCTGATATAATTCATGTACTTCTTTTAAGTCTTTATTACACAATTTTTCAATTTCTCTAAGACAAAACCTATACCGTTTTTCGTTATCATATATATCATCATACGATTCATCAAAAAATTCAGGAAATGTTTCGAACCCAATAGACCTTAAATATTTTAAAGTACCTGGACATCCTAAAACTATAAATGGATGCATATAATATAATGGTTTATAAGTTTTTTCAGATATTAATAAACTATAAATAAATTTATCTCTATCTATCCTCTCAGCATCATTAGTATATAATGGATCCATTGTTGTTTCTGTTATAATAGAAAAATAACTATCCAAAATATTATCTACAGGCAATGCTTTATCATTATCATGAAAAGTATAACCATCTACTAACATTGGTATATTTTCTACTATGAATTTTGTTTCTTCAATTAAATTATCTACATGTGCCCAATGATATCCACCCATACCTTTATCGATAAGCACAAGTAATTCATCCAGTTCTTCTCTGTTATACCTCAATGGATTTCCACTATCATCAAAATCATATTCAAATGGCATTCCAATTAAACTACAATAACCTTTATCTAATATATTTCTACTTTTTAATTCTGCTAATAATCTCACCCTATGTGGTTTAACATAACCATTTAATGACATAAACCACTTTTTACGAGGTTTTGATAAATCTATTTCATCCAAACTCTTTCTGTTTTCTTTTAAATGTGAAAACATTGGTTGATATCCTTCTTTATATAAATAAAATACATATTCCCAAAGACACCCATTTGTTGGTAATATATTCATTTGTGATAAATTTTCAATTTGTGGATAAATTAAACTTAATTTCTCTATAACTTCAGAATAATTTAAAGTATGGTGTCTTAAATACAAATTTTCAAATTTTATATCATAATATCTAAGAAATTCATAAATTGAATATAATCTAAATATATCACTTTCACTTTCAACTAAAGAAGAATCCTTCTTAAAAATATTATCCCACTTCAAATCATCTTTATAATATATAATATCTTGAAATGGACACCACAATAATATTTTTAAATCATTTTCTTTAATAAATTTTATAGTATTTTTAGGAATATTAGTAAGTGGATTTGCGATTGTTATTGATCGTACATCAGTTATTTCTATAACATACCAATTATATTCATTCTTCTCAACTGTATCTTGAATATTTTTAATTTCAAAATTAATTTCTTTACATTCTCTAAAATATTCTATCAATCTTAATTCTCGAGCCCATCCACCAGGATTCATATAATACCCATGATAAAAATCATTTGTTTCTTTTGGAATTTTATTTTGTAACGAAATATAAAATTCAGGAGGCATAGCATTTGGTAACGGTATTACATCTTCACCTTGTAACTCTACAATTTTATTAGAATTGGTTAAAAAATAATCAAAATAAAAATTAAACTTTTTTATCATTAATATACTCCAATAAACATTCTGCCCAATATTTATGTGCTTTTTTGTTTGGATGTAAATCCTTTGGAAAAATTCTCAGTTCAGGATTGTATTCTAGCAATTTGTTCATAGATTCATATTCTGGATGTTTATACCAATTTTCTCGTGATACTAAATTATCAAATAATAATTTATGACCCAATTTATCTTCTTCATCATCACATACACGTTCCCAATATTTATCAAGCGATATTAAACCATCAAAAAATATATGATCTATATCACTCACTTTAAAAAATGATTGTAACCCTAAAATCATATTAGTTGCCTCATAAAATTGTGCCTTTGCATTATGAAAATATTTATACCAATTTTTTACAAATGTATTAGCTTTAAGTTTCGCTTTGTTAGTCCACCAATATCCAGCTTGCCATCTATCCTCTTTATTACTCCAAAATTCCATCCTATCTGGTTCAGTTATACCAAATATAATTAAAGTATCTTTAAACTTATCTTTATTTCTACTACACCAATCTAAAATAACTCTATTCATATAATGTAATGAATATCCAGAACGAGAAAAATTATACAATTCTGCCCCATAATAATCTGCAATTAAATCTCCATACGTTTCTCCTGAATTAACAGTTCCCATGTATTTCCCATTCTTAGGCCGTGACGGATTATCATCACTTGCAGAATAACTACATCCACTTACTACCACATATTTATACTTTTTCATTATTCATATTCCTTTAAAAATTCATATATTTCAGGAAAAACTTCTCCAAAAGATTCATTTCTATAATCATCATGAATTTTAATAGTTCGTAATGCCTCTTTTATAAGTCCTGGATTTTCTGGAGAAGAATACATAAAATTTATAATATTATTTATTTCTTCATTCACGTTTTGAGTACGAGATGCATCACATATTATATACTTATCATTCATCTTTTCAACAAAAGTAGGTTCTGTTAACTTCTTTTTAATTAT
>Ga0208408_1000036_pt1 | contig 109961 bp, 84 predicted proteins | sample ETNtaG_4_FD_185776 | JGI IMG/M metagenome (GOLD analysis project Ga0208408, IMG submission 185776) | Marine microbial and viral communities from oxygen minimum zone, Eastern Pacific Ocean - ETNP201406SV67 (SPAdes) (version 2) | ecosystem: Environmental > Aquatic > Marine > Oceanic ... | reverse complement strand
CAGGTACCAATGCTGGCTCCGGTTCAGGCTCTGGCTCTGGTTCAGGCTCAGGTTCAGGTTCAGGTTCAGGTTCAGGCTCAGGTTCAGGTTCTGCCTCAGAATCTTTCAACAAGGTGATCAAATCGGCCTTCTTCAATTTGGAGAAATTCGTCAAACCGCGCTCGCTCGCCATATCTCGCAGTGTGCTGACGGTCAGATCTGAGAAATCCAGAACCGATTCAGATTCTGGTTCAGATTCGCCATCAGACTCCTCCAACAATGAGATGAGATCGGCCTTCTTCAACTTGGAAAATCCAGCCAGACCACGCTCACTCGCCATGTCTTTCAGAACATTAACCGTCATGCCCGAGAGGTCTAACTCAGATTCTGGTTCTGGTTCAGGCTCCGCTTCAGGCTCTGGCTCTGGTTCAGGCTCCGCTTCAGGCTCTGGCTCTGGTTCTGGTTCTGGTTCTGAAGACTGAACTGCTGGTAAGGGTGACACGGCAGCCTCTTCGTTTACAGAAGATGGAGGAATGGAACCTTCGATCATCGGCAGGGTCGCAACAGGTTGTTCAACAACTGGCGATGGATCAGCGGATGCCAAGGGCTGTTCTGACAAGGAGATTTGAGATTCTTGAGAGGGAGGAAGGCCAGCTTGTGAGCCGGAAGGCAACGGTTGTTCGGGAACTTGAGGTGCAGAAGTTGTCGCTAACTGGGCAGTGATCGCCTCAGCGAAGGCATCTGAAGCTTCAGCTGGAGTCGCAGTGGGTTCGGACTGAGGCTCCTGAGCCGATAGGTGGAGAACTGCAGGGTTGGCTTTGGGAACGATGTGAGTGCGCTGAGACTGAATTTCCTGATCGAGAACTATCAGATTGCCTCTGTATACGCCAGGGTCTGATAGGAACGCGGTCAATTCAGCATACCTCTGCATCGCACTGGAAGAACCACCGGCCGCAAAAGCCAGAGCGAGGGCTGCAAGGAAATGGTCATGCTCAGTGAACCGCTCCAACGCCTCAAAATGCTGAGGAACAAGGTCAGTGGGCGGAGGCAGGCCCGGCAGATCCTGCGAATCAGTCCCACCAAGATACCTCCGCATCGGGTCAGCCAGCTGAATAAGACCAAAGGTTTCAGCCATGAGATAGTAGATCTCACCACCCTCACAGCCAAGACGTTCGGCGATGGCGAACAAATCGACAGGACCGGGAAGAATCAGATCTGCAGTTGCTTCAACGAACTTGCACAACGCTTCATCAGGAGAGAGTGAACGAAGAGTTTCGAGAATCGCTGCCGATTCGGTGATTCCGAAGTACGCCGAGGTTTCATCGACGTCGATGCCCGTGGGCAGAATCTCGCCTTCGGCCATGGTCACACCCTAGCAAAGCGCTTTATCAAGCATTCAGTAACTTCACACGTGGTAGTTCGCAATCTGGTATGGCCGGACCTCCCTCTCGCAGAGGTCATCATCGTCTGTGCGGGTCAGCTTGGAAGAGAAGGAAGAAGACGGATAGAAGCATCTGTGCTGGCCGAAGTGCCGATCATTGCTGCAGACGGTGGCCTCAAGCACATCGATGGATCTGTCGAGGCACTGGTTGGCGATCTTGATTCTGTTGAGAATAATCTCACTGGCATGAGTGAAAACGTGTATTTGGATGACGACGTATCGAATACCGACCTTGTCAAGGCATTCAAGCATGCTGAATCCAGAGGATGGGCATCAGTGGATGTAGTGGGTCTCAATGGAGGATCGCTCGGCCATCAATTGGCCGTCATCGGAGCACTCGCCACGTCCGAGGAATCAATGGATGTATGCTGCATCCTTGAGGATGGCATTCTGGCAAATGTTCCTGAATACCGCAGAATCTCTGGACGTAATCAGCCATCATTCAGTGTCTTCGCTTTCGGAGAATCAACTAAGGTCTCAATCGAGGGCGCCAAATGGCCCCTAGCTGAGAAACAGTTGAAACTCTCAACCTTGGGAGCTCGCAACATCGCAGTGACTGATGCTAAGGTCACGAATCATCACAATGTTCCAGGACTGTTAGTCGCTCTGGACTTCAATACCTCATAGGGTATCCCAAGGCTCCCATGCATTGGTGATAGCATCCCACCACTCAATTCTACCATCAGAATGCCTCTGCCACCATTGACCATGGTCATCCTTCTCGACCTCTGCATATGGGTCACCAGGGGGTTGATCATCGAAATGTGAGTCCGAACCACTACGCCGGGGCGATCGCACCCGTATGGATATCACAAGTGCTAGGATGAAGAGTACACCTCCGCCAACGACCAAAGGTGCCCAGATGTCAGGGTTCGCTGCTTCTGGAGCAAAAGCAGCTGCTTGCGAGCGATTCACCCAACCAGTATCCTCCTTGATGACAAGACCTGGCACATGGCGTATGACATGAGTGGGAATCAGAGTGGTGCGGCCGTTGACGTCTGTCAGACCAATCTTGACAAGATGGGCGCCTGGGTCCCAATCCGTGCAATCGACAAAGAGGGCATCGCGCACAGCACCATACGGTGTTGAGAATACAATCGTGGTATCACTGACAATCGGGCCTTCGTCCAACTCGAATTGAATGAGGCATGATTCACCAGAATCTGTATTGTTCCCCGAGACGGTCACCACTCCAGATGGGGGCAGAGGTTGTGAGATTGTGACCTCTAACGAAGTGGAGGCCTCAGCGCCGAGTGAATTTGTGACCTTGAGAGAGAGAGAGTATGTGCCTTGGGGCCAATTACTACAGTCAACATCATGCTTGCCATGATAAAGATCAACTGGGAATGGATGTCCAGTTAGCCTAACACTGGTAAGCAGATCGTAACGTTCAGCAATATCATCAAGTATTGACATCTCGATTGAACATGTCTCACCCTTCCAGACTGTCTGCTGCCCAACAAGACGCATCGTCGCCTCGGGACCTGTGAATCCCTGAGAAAGACTGCGATCCCCAAGGTCAATGCGCTGGAGTTCCTCTCCACTAGGTCTAGTAGCAATCAAGGTGAAACTGTAGGCGCCATCGGCCCAAGCAGTGATGTTGAAGGCAACAATGCTCGGTTCGGCCGTAGATTGAACAATACGCGTCATCACTAATTCATCAGAAGAGGATTCCGAAAGAAGACTGACGTGAACAACTGTGGTAACCGTAGATTCGATGGTTGCCACGATACGAACAGTGTCATTCCTTGAATCACCATCTGAATCTCTCAATTCATTTGCCGTGAGAAGAAGAGACACCTCAGGTTCTTGATCCACACCTTGAACGATGGAAGAAGCGAACAGGAGCAGCATTATCGTGGCAATGAGGAAGCGGGGCCGCATCAGAATTCACCCCCCCCCGCCTTCGAGAAGATCCTGAAGCACCTGGGCGCTCGGCACTGATTGATAGGCATCGAAGCCGGCTGCGTACTGCCCAGTACCACCAGCATATGGCGAATATGCAAGGGACTGTGCCTGCATGACCGAAACTGTGGGATCAAAGACATCTGTTGAATGGGAAGCAAGGTACGGAGAAGTCTCGAATTCCTGTTGCAATTCTTCGAGTAATTCATCTCGATTCAGTGGCCTGTTTCCAAGACCGATGAGCAATCCAAGCAGGCCGAACAGGCCCCATATCGACCATGTTATTGGAGATGCAGTGGGATTATCCTCAATCTCAAGCATGGACGACTCAAAACTACTGACTGCTGTACTCATTCCATCACCATCCGGGTCAGGACAACCTTGGCGGTCAAGGGTAGATGTTCCAGCGATACCGGGACAATCATCACGCCTTGGCCCGATTGGATGATCACCGTAACCATCTCCATCAACATCAGACCACTGAAGCCTATCGGTCGGAAAGGCATCATTGGCATTCGACCAGCCATCTTCATCATCGTCGGGACAACCAAGACGATCTACGAGACTCGAGCCACGAGATTCAGGACAAGCATCACTCTGATGACCTTCGGGATCATCACCAAAACCATCACCATCCATGTCCCGCCATTGGGTCACCTCGAAATCAAACGCGTCGGTGAGATCAGATATCCCATCTCCATCGAAATCAGGACAGCCATTCAAGTCAAGACGAGACGTTCCCGGCACAGTAGGACACGCATCCGTCAGATTGTTGCCAGGAGCATCTCCCCAACCATCACCATCGGTGTCGCCCCACTGCAATGATGCTAGAATCCAGAGTTCGGCCTCGGGTAGCCCCGTGTTGCGCCAAGACAAGGATTCTGCATTCGGGAACGCATCAGCTAGGCCAAGCGGTGAGGACAACCAAATGGCATCAGCATTTGAGTAGCCATCACCGTCTTCATCGATGCAACCAAGTCGGTCACGGGACGAGGTTCCTTCGGTACCCGGACATGCGTCTGGACGCGACGCGCCTTCAGCCTGGTTATCACCATATCCATCTCCGTCTGTATCATGCCATTGAGTCGGTTCATTCGGGAAGGCATCGGCCATGCCATCGGGATGAGCTGGCCACGAAGTATCGGGATTTGAGTAACCATCCTCATCATCATCGAGGCACCCAAATCGATCATAGCGACTCTTACCTGGGACAGATGGGCACGCATCTCCGGTCGGACTCGAAGAGTTGTCACCCCAACCATCGCCATCTGAATCAACGTGTTGGGTAGGATCCAGGGGGAAGGCATCAACCAAACTTGCGTTGTCAATCAATTCACCTGGCCATGATTGAGGGCGATTATCGAGGTATTTTCTATCGTCGAAATTATCACCCCAGCCATCACCATCGGTATCTCGCCATTGTGTTGCCAAACGTGGAAAATCATCGACCTGAAGAGCCCCAGGAATGCCGATGCCAGGATCACTTGAGTGGCGATGTGGAGGGTGATTGGAGTCGTAATTATCACCCCAGCCATCACTATCCGTATCGTTCCACTGACTCGGCTCCTCAGGGAAGGCATCGGCCGAGCCTACCGGATGGGGATGAACCTCATCAGTAGGATCTGACCAGAGGTCTCCATCAGTATCAAGGCAGCCGTATCTATCCATCGTTGAATTACCGGGTTCCGTGGGGCAGGCATCTCCTTGGAAGCCTTCCAATTGGTCGCCAAAGCCATCGTCATCGGTGTCATTCCACTGCGTCGGATCTAGCGAAAAAGCATCGGCCGAGCCATGCGGATGAGCAGGAGCAAGAGCCTCGGGATCTGACCATCCATCCTTGTCCGTGTCATCACAACCAAGACGATCATGCTCCGATATCCGGCCCGTCTGAACATTCGAAGTGGAAGAGTAGGGACAGATATCTGCAAAATTACCCGAGGCGTTATCACCATAGCCATCTCCATCAATGTCTCGCCACTGCGTCACCTCATTAGGAAATGCATCCGCATTTCCGGTTGGATGTGCTCGTGAGTTGACATCAGGGTCTGACCACCCATCACCATCAGTATCTGGACAGCCCTTTCGATCGGTAGGATTTCCTTGACCATCCGTTCCAGAGGTTCCAGCCATATCGGGGCACGGATCATCGTTGTCAATCTCTCCATCCTCATCTGTGTCACGATTATCCTTACCAAGGATCACCGTCACAGTATAGCCGGAATTGTCACCGAACCAACTGTCCTCGGACCTTAGGTGGATGTAGTGATTTCCACTGACAACAGTGTTCGCTGATTTGAAAGTGGATGTCGAACTGTCATCCACACAGGTTTCTGAGCCAAGCATGACTCCTAAGGCATCCGTGATCTCAAGGCACGTAACATATCCATCGCCAAATGATGAACCCCCATTACCATTGGTCGTACTGAGCGTCACCTCGATTCGATCACCCATGACTGTGGATATCTTGTACCAATCATGTTCGTCTCCACCCCCGTAGTCCACAGAATCACTCACAGAATCCCCATCATTGATCGCTGTGGCATTGCTCCGGGAATCATCTGCAGCGACGGTTAGCGAAAATAGAGACAAAAGTAACAGGCCAGCAACAACAACGGCACGCGGCCTAGCCTCGACCATATTGACAGCAGGACAGACTCGATTATCAAGCAATTGATTGAATTGCCCCTTTGTGGAAAAATGGGTTAAAACAAGCAAAACTGCAACTCTGACTCTACTTTTTCAATTCCGCATAGAACGACAGCATGCGCTCCGACGCACCTCCCTGGGTGAACTCTTTTCGACCATCAATCAAACGCCGACCAGCCTCACCAAGGTGAGCCCACACCCCGGGATTCTTCAGAAGTTCACAAACTACTCTCGCTATATCATCAGTGTCGCCGGGCTCAAACAATCGACCGACTTCTTCTCCAACCATCTCGGTCAGCGGCGGCCGGCCAACTGTGAGAATTGGCCGACCACTGGCCATCGCTTCCAAGGGAATGAGACCTTGGCCCTCATACAATGCAGGATGGATCACAAGGTCGGTTGCACGGTAGGCCATCGCTAGATCCTCGAACGCCATAGAGGATTCAATGCTCACATTCGTACTAAGGCCAAGGCGACGGGCATCGCGCTCGAGCCTTGACCTCATTCCTCCACGACCCACAATCAACAGATGGGCATGAGGGTGATTCTCAACAATACGTGGCATGCTTCGAACAAGAGATCTGAAACCTTTCCGCCCAGCAAGACGCCCGACTGCCAATAGGAACGGAGAATCAGCATCACCTGGAATCGAGGTTGCCGAAGGCTGATACCGACGGCGTAAGGCGAGGGCACGCTCCATGCCATCACTCCCATCCACTTCCAAGGGATGGAAGAGATCTGGGTCGATGCCACAGTACACAACTTCACATCGCCAACCATCTGGTGGACTATAGCGGTCGATCAGATCCTGTCGTGTCGCTTCCGAATTGGCAACCACTACATCGACATTCTGAACCGCAGCACGCTCGAAGCGAGCATACCAACGTGCTGTGAGTAAGATGGCCAGATCGTTGGGGTTCAACCAAGCCGAAGATTCACCTGCACGTGACGCAAGACGAAGCCCATCTTTCTCCCCTAACCAAGTTCCATGCATCGTAGCCACAACCGGAGCTATCTGCGCTCGTATCGAGCGAATCTGCCGCGATGTCAGCGCAATCATCGGACAATGCAAATGCACGATGTCGACCGGGGTCTGTCGATGGAGATGCCTGAGTTGCCGAAGAGCAGCCCTCCCGTAGGATCTGGTAAAAGCCATGGGAACGGGCGCCCAGGCAACAGGGTGTACTTCGACACCTTGTAGATCCGTACTAGGATATGCACCCACTCCAAGCCAAGACGTGTGACGCGTGATGACACTTACTTGATGGCCGTCTGCAACCATAGCACTAGCTAAATGATGTGTTGCAGTACCAAGACCCCCCCACCGCGGCGGGTACTCACCGGCTAGCATGGCAACGTGCACAACAAGGAGATGATTGGTGTGGATTTGGAATCTTTCTGTGATTGGGAGGTCTCAAGACGACATTAGGATTCATATGCACGCGTCAAGCCCACCCCACGATGGTTGCCCTCGATGTTGACGTGACTGTTGTCCTGCCGACCCTGAATGAAGAGATAGGAGTGGGTGAGACCATTCGTGGCATCCCGAAAGATTGGTGCCGTTCACTGGAGATCCTAGTCGTTGACGGTAACTCAAAGGATCGGACCGTGGAGGTTGCTGAGGCAGAGGGAGCCAAGGTGATCAATGAACCGCGCAAAGGATACGGACGAGCCTACCGAACCGGGTTTGCTGCTGCCTCAGGAGATATCATCGCCACACTCGATGCAGATGGCACATATCCTGCCGAGATGATACCTGAACTTGTGCAACGACTCGTCGATGAAGAACTCCAGTTCATCAGTTGCGATCGCCTTAGCCTAGCTGAAAAAGGATCGATGTCAGGACTGCATGGCCTAGGTAACCGTATCCTCTCACTGACCGCAAAAATGCTGTTCTGGTACGGATTCAAGGATTCACAAACCGGCATGTGGATCTTCCGAAAGTCTATCTTTGAAAACGAAAAGATGCGCCCGACCAGCGATGGAATGCCACTATCCGAGGAGATCAAGATTCTGGCACGTAGACACCTCCCCAAGGGCAAGGCAATCGAAGTATCTGTACCATATCGCTCTCGACTCGGAGAAGCAGAGATCAATACTTGGAGTGATGGTTGGAGAAATTTGAGATTCCTGTATGCAATGAGACTCGGCCTGAGGCGCGCTAAGACGCCGTGGGGGCCCGACAACTAACCCAATAGATCCTCAAGTTCATCCGCTGAGGGAAGATCAGCAATCAGAGAAGAATCTGGCCTTTCAGATAGTTCATCTGGCCCGGGGATCGCCTCAAAATCAGGGCGTTCTGTCGTGTCAACTACAATGTCCTCAACTGAATCCTCGAATTCTGACGACTGTTCGACATCCAGACTCCACCCAGAGACGGCTGCGCCAACAAGAGAGGTGCGTCGACGGCGTTGAATCATGGCACCACCGGCTGCTAGACCGCCAACCAACAGAAGAGTAATCCCGAGAATGTAGACAATGGGGGAGGCGAGACTATCCCGGAGTAATGAAGACCAACTGCTCGATACGCTCTCAACGCCGACAATACGGAAATCCCTGAACTCACCATCGTCGGTCGAATCCATCAAACCTGTCGTTTCATCAAGACTCGCCACAGGATCATAGATGGTCACCTCCAAACGAGCTGCCTGACACTCACCTACAGGATCCACCTGAATGTACCCAGTCCAATTCGTGACACTTGGAACGAGGATGTCACGCTCGGTCGTGTTAAGGAACAGCGTTTCGGTCACATCGCATCCGATCACTGTGACATTGACCTCAGACGTACTGTAATCAGGGTCCCATACCCTAATGTTGATTGAGACGTTAACACTCTGACTGCGATGCAGCCTATCGACGAATTCAATACCATAGATTCTAGCCTTAGTGGGCCTGATAATCAGTTCAAATGCTAACCGATCTGTCAATCCCGATTCATCAGCCACCTCAAGCACAAGCGAATGGATACCTGGATCCAGCCCGATGATGAGCGAGGTCCCGTTACCAAGTTCGGTCTCATTGCCATCAGCACCGACCAAAAGCCAGCGCTGTAAGACCAGATCACCGTCTGGATCTGTGGAAACACTGTTCAGAATGATGACATCACCGGCTGTGAATTTTATCTGCGAGCAGCGATCACGACTATCCGAGGCTGCACAGAGGCGACGATCTGCTGATTGGAAGTCAGCAAAGGGCAACGAAGGAGTCACATAGACCGTGATGTTGGTCTCCGAAGCCATACCACTTTCATCCTCTGCAAGAATCGTGAGATTATGCATTCCTATCGACAATTCAAGGTTGAAGGGGTCCAGAACCGCTGTGGAATTTCGAAGGATGGTAAGATTGTCAGCATCAAGCACAGTGACGTTGAACCCATGGCCATCATAATCAAGAGAACCGGATAAGTCGAAGATGATTGCTTCACCCAAGGCATACGATGACCCGTTCAAGGGGCTATCAATGACGATTGAAGGGGCAGAGGCGCTGACCTCGACAATGATGGATGCATTGGTGACCACACCGGATTCCGTGACCATCAGCGTCACATTGTGCAGACCCGCCGGAAGGCGCTCAATTGCAGACCAATTGGAAGCAATCTCACCACTGATGTTTGAAATCCATCGAACGTCAATCATCTGAGCCGGGACAAGTGGGTCGGGATCACACCATATTCCATCAGGAACATCAGCACAATCGACGTCCCAGTCACCAGACCCAGTTGCATTGAACCGGAGGAGCATGGATGAATCGACCAAACTTCCATTCTCAGGACGGTTTATGTTGGCGAGCGAGGGCGTATCATCTCGCACGATTGGAACTTCAAACGTCGTTGTTCGCTCTGCTGTCCAACCAGATGATGAGTCCGTTAACTCAAGGCGGAGGGTATGTTCACCCCGTGGAAGGTGCCCGTCCCACATCAGTGCTGCAGCACCCCCGTCAGTCAACTCGATCGAGGCCAAATCGGTGATCAGAGTCCATCGTGCACGCACGGAAGTCCCCTCAGGATCAAAAGAATCTGAAGCATCCAGATGAACAAAATCAGCAGACGTATTGCCTTCGGTAGTAACATCAACAATTGGAATCGGGCGTTCATCCACTAATCGAACGGCCCTGGTGACTGACACCCAGGGGTTATGCTGATCATCAACGTAGATAGTCAGAGAGAATTCCAGTGGTGCATCGAGGCCGAAACTCAGAACCTCGACATCAGAGCAATCAAGAGAGCCACTTGCCCCACCCACACCCTGTCCTTGTTGCATGAATGAAGCCTCCACCCAACAGCCTAGGGAACGATTCTCAGGATCCTCAGCCCCATAAGTGAGAGTCATGTTCTGAGTCCGATTCAGGACGATCCAGCCCTCGACATTAGGCATAGGATCGGTTGTGACATCCAGCGTGGGGGGCAGATTCAGCAGATCAACCGTCCGCGTCTCATTCACGCATTTCCCCAGTGAATCACAAACCTCGGCGGTGATCTGATGGACGCCATCCGAAAGACAACTGCTGCTAGAACCGACCATATTGGCGGTAAAAATAGAGCCATTCTCACCAAGTGGTAATCCATCATTCAGACAGGCGCTGATGAGGTCACCATCAATGGTGCTCACCCACGAATATGTGAGTGGGTCATCATCAAGGTCCCACGATTCAGTGGCATCAAAAATGACCTGCCCCCTACTTTGGAACACCTCACCATCTGACGGGGTATTCCAAACAACGAACGGAGCTTGATTCGGCAGGTCCAGTTGGCATTCCTTGAGGGTTACCGGACCAGATAGGAAGAAGGGAGCTATCTCTGATGAAACATTGTCGAAGGAACAGGTGGCCTCAAAGGTGGCAGGTCCAGTCACGCCTGAAGACGTCCAATGCTCAACATTGAGACGAACAAGACCAAGTTCACCACTGAAATCCGTCGTGGCATTGATGGTTGGATTGAACATATCGGAACGCACCTCCACATGCGCAAAGGGTATACCTCGCTGAATCTGGTTGACTGCCCGGACCTCGAGGTCGAGTTGATGATCCATCTCAGCAGCACCTGTGATGTCAACAGAGGCCGGATCAATTCCGCTTGGACGATGAAGCCCAATGGTTGACGAACCGGACAGAACGAGTGAACGAGAGCCACTGGAATCCATCCAAGAGGATAGCACCCCATTCACATTGTTCAGGACGGGATCGGCAGTGCAGTCGCTGATGTCAACATGAGCAGAGGCAAGATCGACCAGATCAGAGGCAACAAGACAACCCGAACTCAAGTGGACATTATCGAACTGACTTGGACCACTGCTTCCAACTGCTCCGCCAGCGCTCCAATTGACACCACCATGAGAGCCTTGCACTCCAAGGCCCGTGATTAACATTCGAGCAGAGATCAATTCCAAAGCCGCCCCGTTCGAGCGATTCTGACTCACTGTAGCATTGTCAAGAGTCACTGTTCCAGGCTGAGCAGTAGATGACTGATTGATGTGAATAGCTGCGACATCCTCGAGAGGGTCGTGCACGGCGATGTTCAAGAGGACAAGGTCGAGCGAGCGACTGATGTGAAAACCACCCCATCTGTCACCAGAAGATGTACAGCGATCGCATACCACATCACCCTTTGAGGTCGTGACGTACATGCTTGAGTCGAAGACGAAGCCGGCACCATTCGACGGCCCATCTGCTATCAGGCCGTTCCCGCTGGTGGTAATGTTGTCAATCGTCGTCAGAATCAACTGATTAGCGTACATTCCGCCTAGGCCATTGTCAGTGAAGGTTGCACCCGAGATTCGGCTCTGAGACGTCTTCGACCACAGGCCCCACCCTTGGTTCTGGAAGGATGAGAGGTTCCGAAGAGTAGGGAAAGAAGAGTTCAGATAGATACCATCACCTAAGCATGCTGTGACGGATGTATTGGTCAGAATACTTCCTGAATCAAGATTGAACTGAAGGCCTGCTGCGTCCCGCTGCTCCCCATTCAAGTGACCGCAACCATTGACCTCCATCCCGTCAATGGTGAATTGATCGTTCGTGCTGTGAGCTTTGAGGGCTGGACCTCGAGTCCTCAGTATCTTCAGATCACGCACAGTCGCTGCAGAAGAATTCACCTCAATACCTGCAGAAGCAATTCCCGAAGGTGATCCGGTATCCAAAATGCTGACGTTCTCAAGGATAGCACGAGGAGCACGGGTGAAATTCGTCTTATCGTCCCTTCGAACAATGATTCCAACATAATCCGCATCGTTGATCTCACCGTCTTCAACTGTAAGGAGAACTGGTTTGTGATTGATATGGAAGACATCAACGCCTGTTTGGCATCCATTCAATTCGAAATCTCTGACCGTAGCGGAGCCCCCTTCAATCCAAATGCACGCCTTACCTGCATTCTGATTTCCTGAGACGTTCTGAATGGTCAAGCCCTCGATGACACCCGTCATTCCACCCCACATGTTCAATCCACGCAAAGAAAGATTCTCCATGTTCACTTGTTCCAGATGCAAAGAGGTCTGATTGCCAGATGTAATGCCGATTCCATAGTACCAGTCCCAAGATGCCGAGGGAGTGAAGGATTGACCAACCTCACGTATATTGACTGAGCGACCAGTGAGCGAGGCTCCATTGAGCATATCTATTGCGACGCGCTGAATGTTCGACAAAGTCAGATTATCAACCTCTACATCCGACGAGAACAGTGTCAATCCATACTCTGCTCCATCAATTGAAACATTGCGAAGAAGATTCCCGTTTCCTACCGATGTGCTGTTGAACGATAATCCAAGGTGGCCCCCGGGTAAAGCCTGAGAATCGGCGGATATGATGCGGATGGGCTGAGCAGTCGTCCCCTCTGCCAATAAACGACCAGCGATCGTAACGCGGGCACCGGGTCCAAGATGAATCGTCGTCCCAGCGCTGATGCGAAGTTCTGTCGAAGCATCGCTATGTTGCTCTGAATCACTAACATTGAGGTACACCATGCCAGACCATTGCACTACATTGGTTGGTGAAAACGAGATGGGTGAAGGCAGGGATTCAAGACTGGGTGCACTAGTCAAGGAGTCTGACTTGAAGGAAACACACGCCTCGCCGAGCGAGCAGAGGAGGATGAGAAGGACGACTAGGGCCTTCTGCATGAGTCAAAGGGGACACCGAAGTGTAATAACCCAATTGGCCAATTGAGCAGCGTTCGTAGACTGCGGCACGATTTTACGCCTTGCTGTTGTCGGACTATCGGGGAAGGCATGGGAACTGCATTCGTGCTCATGAAGACTAAGGCTGGGCGCGATAGAGAAGTCTATCTCTCGCTGATGCAACTTCCCGAAGTGATCGAGGTCCATGCACTCTACGGCGAATACGACCTCCTTGCAATGATCGAGGCGGATTCAACAACTCATCTCACAAGCATTCTTATCGAACGCTTCCGATTGGTCGAGGGGGTCAAGACCACTCAGACCCTGATTGCTGTGAATTATTGAGGGATGTGAATGACGACTGGATTCGTATTGATCGTGACTAAGACTGGTTTTGAGCGTAAAGTAAGAGAAGCACTTGACGCACTTGATGAAGTGGTACATCGCTGGGGCCTATTCGGTAAATTCGATGTTCTCGCCCGAGTTGAAGCAGACTCAGAGGTCGAACTCACGACGATGATTGTCAATAATATCCGGACGATTGAAGGAATCGTTGAGACAAGAACGTTGATCGGAGCAGTCATCTGATTTCTTCGACCAAGCGACTTCCAACCAGTTTTGAAGCCTCTGGACAACCCGCAAGAATGAACAGTCGGCGTGATTCCAACCACGACTCGGTTCTAACAGTTGAATCGACAACGCCCAATAAATAGAGAGCCGAAGCACGAAGGCGACGTGCGGGCCCAGACATTTCTTTCGAGAGTGAGAGGATGGAACGAATCTCTTCTGAAGAAGGAGATTGATCGTTGCAAGCGAGGAGCAATCTGAGAGAAGCACTGCGTAGTGGAGATGTGACCTGTTCTGAGAGATCCCTTAGAGCGACGATGGTTTTGGTAGATTCGCCTTCTTCAGCGAAACGAAGATCTGAACGAAGTTGGAGCTCACGAACAAGAGGATCGCTGGCTCCTGCGATACGAACGAGAGCCGAACGAATCCCTGAGGCGAGTTCACCATCCTTGGTCTCCAAGGCCAAGGCATGGCGCAATGAGGCAACTGCAACCATAAGGGGCGCATCCTCATGAGATATTTTCAATGCACCAAGTTCAAGCTCAGCTTGTTTTGCAGAAAGAGAGTTCGGCATTCCCGGCAGACGGTCCTCCAAAGCTCTCGTCCAACGTCTCAGGACTGCTACTGCCTTCTGACGGCCATCAAGAGAGTCCTCTTCAGAGGTCATCAGTTCCTGCCAACGATCTAGATCACCCTTGTGTAACGCAAGACTAAGTTCTAAGGAACGTCTCAAGGAAGGATCTGTGAGACTCTCCACAACCGAAGATGCTGCATCTAGTGCACCCAATTCGAGATAGGCTTCACCTACCCAACGATGCACCACGGGAGAAAGAGACTCGAGACTTTGCATCATATCGGTGAGCACCAATGGTTGGGAAGATGCCAGCGCAACTCCATGCTGATCTAGCCATGTTTCGATGTTACTCGGGTTCGAGCGCACAAGATGATGGAACCATTGTGCTCGTCGAGCTGGCCTGTGGTCACCAGCTTGCCATGCCAGGTAATGGTGGCCTGCCAGATTTGCATGTTCGGCCTCACGCTTAACGCCAGTCAAATGAACAGAACCGATGAAGGCAGGCACACTAGTCCCTTCCTGCGTGAATTTCAAGACTGCTCGAGCGTCGAGATCATCTACACCCTCACAACGAACAAGAAGATCTATCGGAGTCTGATGTGGCCCCAATGACACCTCAGTCAACGTCGCCGATGCCGAGGTGCTGAGTCCCGCAAGCAATTCTGTCGCCACGTATTCATTCAGTGTCGAGGCTTCGGCTGAGTCGGCAAGAGAAAGGAGCCTGAGGGCCATGGGGTGTCCACCTGCAAGTTCAAGCAGGTGCAAGAGACGAGTGTCTGGAAGGTCTTCTGGCAATAGACTTCGAGCTGATTCATCATCAAGTTCTACAAGACGTATGTGCGGGATCTCAATATCAAGTGGCGAGCGATGTAGGATGAGAAGTTTCTGATTCCGGAGCCGATCAGTAAATGCGGCACACAATTCGCTTAACAAAGAGGGAGGAAGACGAAACGCATCATCAATGACGTAGAGCGTCAAAGATTCATTCGATGGGCGTGAGGACATCCGGTGGATCAGAGCATCTGCTGCACCAAGTGGTTCAAGATCTGGGAACCAGTGTTGACTGAGGGCGCTTAGACCGCCATCTGACATCGTCGCCCATCGAACATTACGACCTGTTGCCGACCATCTATGGGCAAGTTCACGACCAACCGCTGAAATACCAATACCTGCAAGGCCATCTATGGCGAGAAGAGGTCGGTTTTCAAGAGCATCCAGAGCATCTTTGAGCGCTGAATCTCGGCCCACCAGAACAGTACGGTCTGGAGTCGGCCCGATGATCATTGATTGTAAGCGTGAAGATTCAGCAGACTCGGCGGCTGCAAGTCCTTTCTCACTGAGAAAGAAGGCGGCCTGCTTGCGGCCAGGCACATCCAGAATGTGAGCCTGCTGCCGATCAATGAAGGACTTGGATTGCAAGGATTGCAGAGGGTGGTGGAGCGAAGAGCGAGCAAGACCAAGGGCATCAGCAATACCACGTTGAGTCAGCGAACGTGGGACATCCCAAGCTTTCCGCCAACGCCGGGTGAGGGGTGCAAGATGGCGAAGGATGCGCTCTTCCAACTCCGTCACAACCTGTGCAGGGCACTGCCCTTCAAGTGTATTGAGGCATTGCGATTCAAGGATGGGCCTCGACCCTTCATCGCTTGATCTGCCCACTTCTTCGGGAGTGTACATGTTCAAGGATGAACGTGAACGCGTTCTGTACGTCGGAAAGGCGACAAATCTGTCGAGCAGAGTGCAATCCTACTTCGCATCCTCCAACGATAGGGAGATGGTACCTTTACTCGTTCGTGACGCGGTAGCAGTCGACTGTATGGCGACCCCCACGCCTTCGGATGCTCTGGTTCTCGAGAGGCAATTGATTCGCAAGTATCGCCCACGATATAACTCGATGTTGAAAGACGACAAATCCTATCCACTCATCGCCCTCACTACAGGAGATCATCCAAGGATTCAGTACACCAGAAGTCCCCCCACGGAAGCAAGAATATGGGGGCCATTTCCTGATGCTGGAACTGCAAAACGACTCATCCAGTTGATTCGACGAGAATTCGGCGTGAGAGATTGTCCAGAACTTCTTCCTCAAGGTTGCCTCTCAATGCATATCGGACTGTGCCATGGTCCATGTGTACAACCCGAAGGTTATGCGGAGAAGGTACAGGCTGCAACTGCAGTCCTTGATGGCGATGCATCGATCATTCGGAAGCGGATCATCAATGAAATGGAGGAAGCGGCTGCAGATCTGGCTTTTGAGGTGGCTGCAGAACGACGCGATTTGATTGCTAGGATCGAACGAATGCTCTCGCAGAAAGTAGTCTCAAGTCGCTTCTATCAGGACACAGATGCAGTTGGGTTTGCGCAAAGGGGAGATCTAGCAACAGTCACTGTTGTCCAAGCCATCGAAGGAGTCATTCAAGGAAAACAAGATTACTCAATGATTCACAGAGGGGATATTGTTGAGACCGTCCAACGTGCTCTTGATGTCCATTACATGGCTCAGCAACCACCAAAGCGCCTCCTCGTTCCAACACCACTCGACAAGGATTTCATTGAGCAACTCCGCGGTTCAGCACGAACGGCCTTTGAGATCAGAGTTCCCCTAAGAGGAGATCTTGCGATATTGAGATCGTTGGCCGATCAGAATGCTGCGATTCATCTCAGACGAAGCAGAAATCCAGTAAAAGGGTCCATCGAAGCAAAGGCTGCTGCAGATCTGGCAAAGGTACTAGGTATCGAAACTGTACAAACGCTCGTTTGCTTTGATATGGCTCAGATCCAAGGGGAGCACCGCGTCGGATCCATGATCGTCTTCCAGAATGGGCGCCCGGATGGGAAGTTGTATCGCACATACAAGGTCAAAGGAGAGGCCACTGATGATCTGCGAATGATGTCTGAAGTCGTCGAGAGATGGCTCAAACGCCAGAGTGCGTGGCCGGACGTCATGCTGATCGATGGAGGTGCAACGCACCTCGCCACAATCCATGCTCTGCTGGAAAAACATGGATTAGAGGACAGATTCCTTCTGTGTGCCATCGCTAAACGTGAAGAGATCCTTCATCGTCTGGATAACGATCCGTGGCGCATCGATTCCTCTGGAAGATTACTCATTGCCGCTCGCGATGAAGCACACCGTTTCGTCAACACATTCCATCGCAGGCAACGTGCTCGCGCTACTCTGAGGGACCCCCTAGAGACGATTCCTGGCCTTGGAGCCAAACGACTCCAGACTCTGCTCAGGCATCTAGGGGGACTCAAGGGCATCCAGAAAGCATCAAAGGATCAGATCACTCGTGTGCCAACCATAGGACCAACGCTTGCGGAGCGAATCTTTACTACACTTCATCCAAGAGATGTCTGAAGGATCTTCAGGCCATATCATGGGCGCCCCAGTTGTCGTCATTCCAACCACCGCCACCGCCTCCTGGCGGGGGAGGGGGAGCTGATGCGCCGCCATCAGACGTCGTTTCAATTCGCTGGAATTCAGCCTCACTCATCTTCGTGCGCGTTGCACGTTCATACTCCTTCTGTAGAAGATCATCCTTCTTCTTTCGCTTACGCACACGCGAGAAGATAAACACAGCAACAACGCCGCCTGCACCAAGGGCATATCCACCCAGTTCACCCATGATGAATGACCACGAGACGACGAAAGAAAAGGCAAGATTATCCACAGTGGCGCAGCCGGGGTTTCCTCCACAGTGAGGCAACTGATAGGAGAGTTGCTGACGACCTTCGACCGTGTCCAGACTCGATCCAGCCTCAGAAGAAGTGAACGTCTTGAATCCAATTCCTTCAGGGAATTTGATCTTCACCGTCACGATTGGGGCAATTGGGGCAGTATCGTCGTCCATACTGAATTCAACGGGCTTCACTCCCGGAACGGGAATTGTTGTCTCATCGGGTGGGATAGGCACGCCCTCGAGGTCCGATGTCGTGGAGGATTCAAGGGCCATACCGGGCAAGAAGCTCTGGGCCATGGTCATCGCTAGATCATGCCCAACTGACGGAAGCCAAGAGGCACTCGTATCAAGGACCAAAGCGCCATCGGCATACCCCAGTGAAAGCTGAGCTCGATTCATCTGAAATTTCAGACGTATTGGTTCGCGGTCTGAGATCGCCGTGCTCCGGCTGGCTTCGGTGAACTCAAGAGATGCACTGAATGACAAACCACTGAGATCGGCATTGAAGCCATCCCCAAGTTCGATTCCTTGGACATTGGTCTGAATATCCCCTGCAATCTGATTGAAAAATGTGCTCAGACCTGTATCGGAGAGTGCAAGTTGGTTGGTCCCTTCGCCAGTGAAGGAAGGCACGTCAATGGAGAAAGCCTCGCCGGCACCATCACGACTCGCAATCGCGATCAACTTCCGTAACAAATCGGAAGGCAGCACATCGAAGGTGAGATTCTCATCACCGAGATCCGGCAACTCCATGCGATAAATATCGAATTGAACGTAGCCACCTATTGCTAACGTTATCTCCTGTGACCATTCATTCACCTTGAGTTGGTCGAAGTCGATAGAAACCTCCAACGTCATGCAAGTCGGTTCATTGGAATAACAAATCGTTCCATCGGAATTCGTGATAGCGTCACACTCAAAGATATCAACAGAATTCGGTCGACAATCGTAAGGATTCGTTCCTTTTACTCCAACAACAGTCGACGACGTGCCATCAATTCCACGCGATAGGGTGAGGGTCCTTTCACCATCCTTGGTCTGCACCCATCCTGGCAGTTTGATGTTGATGGTGATCTCAGTGGGGGGAAGTTCTTCGGGAAGCGCTTCATCAAAGAATGAGGTGCCAAGATCTGCCTGGACCTCAATCCCACCATTGAGGATCGACTCCAGATCATTAGCGTTGAGAGTGCTGAAATCAATTGGACCAAGACCGTCCTCCGATTGCCCTTGAATCATGTCGATGATACTCATCTGGAAAGTGTTCGATGACGAACGCATGGTCAATGGGAAGGTCGAGTTCATGGCATTGGCACCTTCGGTGCAGAAGTAAATCGGATTCACAGGAGTGCTATCCTCCAAGCATCCCTGCTCTCTGGCATGTGTATAATTCAGGGTTGTGGCGTCCCAACTGACTGGAGACATCTCTATCGTATCGGTTGAGAATTCCTGAATACCACTCACAAGGTCACCCAGAGGAATCGCATCACTGATCTGATCAAGTTCAAGCAAGCCACTGTGATAGGCCATACGCATCCCATCTGAAGTCACCAGCGGCAAGGTTCCTCTACCCCCGGTATCGAACATGTCAAGTTCCCACGCCTCCATTGTGACATTGTCAACATACCTGAATTCAATAGCGAAGGCCAGTGTCGCATACACGTCAGATTGAGAAAAGTCCAATGTGATATCCACGCCAAGACCTTGATCGACTTCACGGTCAAGAGAGACCGGTTTCGTACCTACGAGGTGAGACCCGGCAACCAAGGTCATTGAGACATTTTCAGTGACCTCTTCATTCGTGTTCAGCGCATTGACGACCCAGCGCGCCTTCTTAGCCCCGGTTTCAGCGACCTGCACTTCAGATGTCACAGAAGGATTCTCTGCAGAGGCAGACTCAACAGTTGCATAAGCAGGCGCAAGGAGATCGAAATCAGATGCATGACCTGGACGTGTGAAGATCGTGAACGGGGTCGACACCTCAGACCCCATCACCAATAGGCCTCTCAATGTACGCTCCAACTCAACTGGATCGCTCAGCTCATCAGTAAGGGCGAAGGTAGCTGCATCGAGTTCGAGTTGTGCGTTGATCAAGATTCGAACAGGGGGCTCGTAGACATTGTTCGGCAACTGATTAGGCAGGGACGTCTCATACAAGGAATCCTTTGAATGTCCACTATTGAGGAATGTGGGGGGAAAAGCTTGGCCCGAGTCGGAAGGAAGAGTCACGGCAACTGGTTGGGTCTGGGTGCCAAAACCAGTGATCAACTGTTCCACTGCGCTTCTAGAGTTGCTGACCAAGAGGTCCGCAACAGTATTCTGGCCATCGATGGGTTGGTCCATCATGTTGCGAAGGATATCAGCTGGAATGCCAGAGGTGTTGGGTAGGAGACCAAAATCGACTCCATCAAGTTGAAGATCATCACGTTTGAACTCATGGATGTCCCACTGAATGGCCATCGAGATGCTTGTCGTGCTCGTCATTGTGAATGTGTATCGAGCCTCGACCCACTCCTGCGATTGAGGTGTACCATCCTCTGCATCATTCCAATCATCACAACGACGTCGACCATCGGCTACGTCGTTGTTATTGAATAGAGGAATAGAACTGAACGAAGAGCATGTGTCGTCATCAACGTCAGTCGTTTGCGCGGAGGCGAGGGTAGAAAGAGCGACGCTGCCTCCCATGACGCCCAAGAGTTCAATCATCAGAAGAAGCACGATTGCAAAACCCACCCGAGCCTTAGGAGACGGCAAAGAGGAAGAGGGGCTACGCGCCATGGCCTTCAACATCCTTTGGAGGCACATCTCACCTATAATTGAGACGATTCCGCCACGGACGCCCCTGAAGCGGGCCATTTTGACCGAGGCGGGCTTGAAGTAGCACAACTACACCCTTGATGCATGATATCGCCAGGGGAGCGAATCTGCCAGATTCTGCTTGAAGCCTATGTTGAACAATCGGATCTGCCCACGCCTAGATGGACGAAGCTCGGAACTGCGGCAGTGATCCGCGAGGATATGGGGGCGGTAATTGAGGGCCTCGGCCCAAAGGCTCGAAATTGTGCAGCCCAGATCTGCGACGTTCTGGACGTCCAGACCCTAGCGATCAGAGGACCTTCGTCTGGCGAACTGAGACGCCCGAGTACGCGTATCATCTACGGTGAACACGACCCTGTCACCCATCTTGAGAACGGAGTTCAATTCATCATCGACCTTGAGCAGACGATGTTCTCAGCTGGCAATGTGAGTGAACGTATCCGCATTGGACAACTCGACACCTCAGATGAAGTCATTGTGGACCTATTCTGCGGTATCGGCTACTACACTCTGCCCTTGCTCGTCCATGGTGGCGCCACCATCGTGCATGCATGCGATCTCTCCGAGATTGCTCTGAAGATGTTGAAGGCGGGCGCCCACCTCAATGATGTCGAAGAACGACTCAAGATGCACCATGCAGATGCCCGGGCAATGGGTAGACGGCTCGGAAAGGTTGCTGACCGGGTGATGCTTGGTCTGTTACCAAGCGGGAGGGTAGCGTTAGAAGCAGCCGTTAACGTCCTGAAGGACAGAGGTGGGCGACTCCATCTTCACGATACCGTCCTCGTACAGCCTGAACAGACATTGACCAAAGCGATTGATAAGCAATGTGACGAGATTATCAAAATGATCGAATATATAGATGACCGGAAGGTATCGGTCGAGCACATATCATCAGTGAAATGGTGGGCAAAGAGAAGACGTCACGTTGTATTCGACCTCTTGATTAAAGCATGAGACGCTCAATCTGAGGTATCCTTTGGACGAGCTGCCATTAGCCCCGCGCCAGCCATAGCGAATATTGCCAATCCGATACTCACTAAACGAGCACCAGACCAAGCACTCGGTTCATCCGCAGAGAGCAAGCCAAGAGATGATTCATCCTCGCCCCAGACCACGCCGAGCATCGACATCTGGACTACAGTGGTTTCATGAAGCGGGCGGTCTGGACCTAAGGGGGCACTGAGCAAGTCAGGACCCAAGGGGGCATTGGTGGTCGGAGTTGCTGCGATGGCTCTGACATGACTCATCCCATCACGAACGACCCCAAATGTAGCATACCCCTCATCATCCCTATTCTCTGGGTCAAGGCCGTGCTGAGGACCATCGCAGATGTACCACTGTGAGTCTGCAGAATCGGGATCTATGTCCCTAGCCATGCCTATCGCGCCATCGATATGACTCATATTGTCATCATGCTCCAAAGGAATTGTTTGACCCGACCCCCCACTACCGCAAACCGGACTCGTGGTTGGATAGACACCTGAAGTGCGGCACTCCGGGTCTCCCGACTGGGTCACGAAATCATCGATCACGCGGTGAAAGAAGACACCGTCATAGAAATCTGAATCGGCCAATCCAATGATGTGGTCGCTGGTCACTGGAACCCATGTCTCAAAAAGTTCGATGACGATACGGCCCTGTACACGACCAGAATCATGTTCAGCCACATAAGAGACATCGAGGGCGAGAACTGCCTGACCCGCTATGGGAACATCCATCGGGGAGCCTTCAAGCACAGGACCATCGATCCATTCCCCTGGATCGATCTGGGTGGTTCGCCAAGTGGGGCCTTCATCGTCCTGAAGCGCCCGGTCACCTGCTACTTGCACAGGTAACGTCAACACGATGACAAGGAGGAGGTGCCGGCGGGCCAACAAGGCATTCCGAGGCATCGCGGAAGGAGGTATGGCATCCGTGCTTGGACTCTTCGCCTTCACTATATGACGCCGAAGGGAGAATATCACTCTTCGAAGGCCTGCCAATCGTCTTCATGGGCATCTGGAAGGCGGAACCACCACTGATCATCATCATCGCACCACCATTCTGTTCCGTCCTCCTCAATGTGATAGCGGTCATCCTCGCCGGCATCTGAGCCTTCATCATCGTAGTCTTCAGCGTCATATTCAGCATCATCGTAGCCATCATCAGCCTGTGGTTCAGGATCACGGTTACGGCCACCCGCACCGCGAGCACGGCTTTGACCGCTGCCACCACGCATCTCATCTGCAATGCGACGACGGGCCTCTTGGACCTCTTCTTCGGCATCTCCGAAACGACGACCCATCGGATCTTCCAACTGTCGCCTATTCGTTGACGCTCCAGAGCTCATAGCCTCATCAGATTCTTTGTAGAATTCCTCTGCAAGACGAGCTTTGGCTTCATCATACTCGTCCCTTGCAAAACCCCCTGTGAAGGATTTCTTATTGGAACGCATGAGTTCATCGAGGTCGACCTCTGAACCAAGATCAAGATCTGGTGCATTCGGGACGAAGGAACCACCGCTGTAGAATTCGTCGCCCTGATCACCCACTTTCTCGAATTCACGCCCTTGAGGGTCGGCTTCCTCGATGAATTCCATGAGGAGATCATGCTCCTCTGCATCGATATCTTCCTCCCTGAAGACGCGACGCACATTCTTCGCCAACTGAACGAGTTCAGAGGCGAGTTCATCGGGATCATCAGCCTTCGCAGCGGTCTTCTCAATCTGACGGTTCAACCTCTCAAATGGAGACCCTTGGAGCTTATCCATCAGGCTCCTACGCTTCTTCTTGGCCATAGACGGTTAATCTAACCGGGAGACCATATTTAGTCCTTCAACCCTCACGCTCAACATGGTTCCACCATGGCTGGCCGGAGTGATGGCTGGCTACAATGTCGAATCATGGGTGAAACGGAATGAATATGCTGCCCGATTACACCTTGCTGGAGAGGTTCTCCACGAGATACTCGGTTGGGCCTTTGAATCCCTCCCCGATGAGATTCTTGTAGGCCTTGATATTGAGGATTCAGCTATGATCGACCCAAGTGTAACGCATCATTGGAAGGGCGACAATGAACGAGAGGATCTGTACGCAGGCCAGGACGCTATTGTCAATGAAGCCGTTTTCATCAATCAAGGTGATGAATACAGTGTGCATCATCTACCAGAAGAATGGACAGATGATGCAATGGGATTGATGCGAGGTCAGAGGGCCAGCAGATTCCTGCATTTTCTGCACACTCACCCTAATGCACCTGCAATCCCATCTGATGCTGACGCGGAGGCATCCAAAACGACCGAAGGAGTAGACTTAATCCTCGGGCTGGAATTCTCCCCCTCAGGCTTCTTCCCTTGGTTCGATCAAATCCCGGGAGAGCGAAGAAGGATGCGCCCACTGGGGGGAACAGTGCCGCGGCGAAGACGGGGCGAGCGAAAACGAAGAAGAACCGTTCTCGGCCGGGCCAAGACGGGGCATAGGATCCATGCACTCGAACTGATTGCCTTCCATCACAGCGGCGTCGGAGTTAACGTAATCCTCACAGATGAAAGTGGAGTGCCTTACGGCATCGACCATGTCATCCAAGAGATGTCGGATGCTTGATGAAGCACGACACGATGTGTGGTTCATGCTGGACTCACGACCCCAGCACGGACTCTTATCTACCAAAGGGGGATTGTGATGCGCATTCTATTCGCCCACGGTTTTGAAGGATCTCCGAGTGGTAGCAAACCCACATACTTTCATGAGCATCTCGGACATCAAGTCATTGCCCCACTCCTGCACACCACTGGCTGGACAATCAAGGATCAGGCATCGGTGTTGCTCCAAGCTCTGGATGACGATGATGACATCGATATTCTGGTTGGCTCATCGATGGGAGGGCTGGCTGCATCAATCGTCTCATCATGGCGACCCGAACGCAACATTGGACTCCTTCTCCTCGCTCCAGCCTTTGGGCGCATCTCGACATTCATCGAAGGACTCACAACCACTGAGCAGACAAGGTGGCGTGAAAATGGGACGCATCCGTACCACCATCATGGAGTGGGAGCGACAATAGAGTTGCCTTGGTCATTCATCGAAAAGGGAGCTGATTTGGAATGGACACTACCCCAACATCCGACCATCATCATACATGGCCGAGAAGACGATTTGGTACCCCTCGAGAATTCACTTGATGTTGCACATCGCTCATCATGGGTGACTGCAGTGCATTGCCCGCCTGATGGACATCGACTGAAGGACTCTCACGACCTGATGGCCATGGCACTCGAGCAACTCGCCTCAATCTGAGATCCTGATAGCCATCGGATCCGAGGTAGAGGATATCCAAGTGTACCTCCAAGGCACGCCAGTAGGTATCTCAACCAGTGGTATCGATTCATCACTCACCGATTCTATCATCTTCACGATGCCGCGCAAAGAATTGCCATGAGCGAAGATGGCAACGTTGCGGCCTGCATCGAGTGCAGGGGTCAGAATCTCATGAACAAATGGCTGAACACGAGCAATCGTCATCTGGAGACTCTCACCATTGGGAGGGCTCACATCGAGTCCACGGCGCCAGAGGCGAACCTGTTCATCACCATGGATGCGTGCAGTCTCTGCTTTATCGAGACCTGCAAGGTCGCCGTAATGCCGCTCGTTCAAACGGGAGTCAATATGCACCTGAATGAAGCCAAGGGAATCGGAGTCAGGACCAACACGATTCCAACCTTCTTCAACAGCCTCGGGAGGTTCGCCACTCCAAGGCGAACGGCGTTGATTGTCAACAAGAATAGGGACCCTGCCCGATTCATGATGAATCAGAGCGGTCAGAGCCGTCATCTGTGAACGAATCAAGGAGGAACAGTAGACCTCATCGAGACCAACACTGGCCATCACCCGACCAACCCCATGAGCTTCCTCTATCCCCTCGAGCGAAAGAGGGACATCTACCCAACCTGTGAATCGGTTTGCAGCGTTCCACACAGACCGACCATGACGTATGAGATGAAGTTCAGCCATCGATCATATCTCCGTTCACGTCAGACCATGAGATGTGGAATCCCCCAAAGTGCGATGATTGGCCCTACAGCCATACCTACATCACGCAAGAGGTTCGGAACTTTACGCTTTGACATCTCCTCGATCAGTGTATTCACCTGCTTCTTGATCTGGTTATCAATGAGGTTCTTTCCCTTGTCTGCAATCGTCTGAACTCCTGCCTTAGCAACTTCCAACACCTTACCAGCTGCCTGGCCCATCAATGCCTTAGCAGCGGACTTCAATGAACTGAGCCCTGAGGCTGCGGCCTTGGGTTCTGCATCCTCATCGTCCGCTCCCGAAGTGTCCTCTAACGCCTCATCTTCTTCCTGTCCGTCAACCAAAGTGCCCGCTGTTGCAGCGAGGGATTTGGAACCTGAGAACCAAGCAAGGATGCCTCGGGCCGTGAAGATCGTCTCAATCGTGAGTTTGACCTTTTTCATATCGCGCTCACCCGCAAGAAGGAATAGGCGACGTGCTGGCATCAGTCGAATCGCGTCAAACGTGATCCAGATGATGAGCGCTAAGATCAGCAGAATACTACCGACAAGTGACACATCACTCCATTCAGACCAACCAACTGGACCTGCCATGAGGCGAACCATAATGACCAAAGCAATCGGAAAAACGAGCGCGAAGATCTCGTTGACAATGATGTAATGGAAACCTTTGACCTCGATCTGTTTGACCTTCTTGACAGCCCAACCAGCGTGTGGTGCAAGGTGGTGGACAGCACGGTAAACGGGACGCCCGAGAACGAAGAACCTCAGGAGCAATGGGATGAAAATCAGGTACGTGGCATAGAGTTCCCACGGCCCTGTAGGAGGCGCTATCATAACCACGCCCCTCGGTCAAGGGCATGACCTATGAGACTGTCCTAACGATGATTTGCTCGTCCTTCGTTTGCATCTGTCTTCTCATCAAGCACGGCGTCAAGGTAGTCATCCAACCACTGGTCCATTGATTCGTTCACACCTTTGGTATCATATAAACACTTGGTGCAATTGTTACACCATTAGGTAGGAGGCCGCTACTCTGAGCTTCCACCAGACTGCTCGACATGATCTGGCCGAGACCATGGTGTCCGCGGAGACCACCAATTCGCCCGTCCCATCAACCTCATTGCAGCAGGAACCACGAGCGCTCTGACCAGTGTCGCGTCAATGGCGATGGCCAGCGCGAGTCCTAGACCGATTTGCTTGACCATTGTCATTGAGCTTGTCCCAAAGGCTAGGAAGACGATGACCATGACTGCTGCTGCTCCAGTGATGAGCCGCCCGGTGCGCTGAAGACCCATGGCGACTGCCTGTACATTATCACCCGTACGCTCCCACTCCTCATGGATCCGAGATAGCATGAGAACCTCATAATCCATCGATAGTCCGAAGACGATACAGAACATAAGCACCGGATTGATCGGATCGATAGGAGCGGGTGTGACATTCAGAAAATCAGTACCGTGCCCTTGTTGGAAAACATAGACCAACATGCCGAATGATGCGGTGATGGAAAGAAAATTCATCAGGATCGCTTTGAGGGGAATCACGACAGATTGCACTTGAATGAACACGAGGATGAAGGTTGCAACGAAGATGAACAACATGGCCTCCAACAGATGATCGGATACGAGATTGAGTGTATCCACGTTGTACGCCGCAAAGCCCCCAACCAATATTCGATCAACCACTGGCTCATGTTCAAACTGGCCTCGTATGTCCCGGATCTTATTCACGATATCCTTCGATGCATCTGTGTTGGCCCTCCCATCAAGGTCAGTGAAGATGATGGCGATGCTGCCGTTAGCAGTATTTTCAGATGCTGACTCCATCAGTGCTCTGAGGGAAGCCAGTTCGGGTGGAAGCATCTCGATAGGAGTGCCCCAGAGCATCTTCACCACATCTGCATCCATATCTGGGGACATCCATGCAACAGACTGCGTTCGCTTCACTCCATCCGTTTCATTGACCACCTTGGAGAGATTGTAAAGAACCTCAAGAGCAGCAGGATCACGCCATTCGATCTCTTCATCGAATTCAACGACGATCAGCAGTGAATTATCTGACGATGAGTTCGACCACACCTCATTCTCGCGCTCGATACCCTGACGGGCTTCATCATCGGGGGGAAGAGATTCGTACGTCACCATCCCGAACGAGGCCTGTAGGAACGGTAGGCCAGCACCGATGAGAAGGATGAGAATAGGGATCAGGACAATGAGCGGGTGGGCCATCACGGCCCTAGCTATGGTCCCCCAGAACCCATCGTCCTTGTCTGTAGCTGTTGGAACGAATGGAACCTTTCCGGCGTTGACCCGTGTTCCAAGATACGATAGAATGGCTGGGAGCAGAGTCAATGAGAACAGCACGGCCAACGACACTGCGATGGTGCCACCGATTCCGAATGAAGGAAGTGAGGTGTCTGTGAAGAATAACATGCCCATCAATCCTATCGCCACAGTGAGACCAGAGAACAGGACTGCTTTGCCAGCAGTCGCCATCGTCATCGCTATGGCCGTGCGCGTATCGCGCCCCAGACGCATCTCTTCACGGAATCGATTGACCATGAACAGCGAATAATCGATCGAGACACCGATGCCGATCAAAGAGCAGATGTTCAATGCGTATTGATTGACATCTGCCAGATTCGAGAACAAGATGATTGAACCGACAGCGGCACCGACAGAGATGGCACCTATGCCAATGGGAAGGAGGGCTGAGACAATGGTGCCGAAGACGACGAGAAGAACGATCAGAGTGAGAGGGACGGAGATGAGTTCGGCCTTCACAAGATCCTCTTCAAGGCGATGATCGAATGACCAATCAACTCCAATGTCACCGAATCGCCAGATCTCGAGGGTATCTGAGGTAATCGTCGAACGGACCTTGCCATAGGTCGCTTTGGCCTCTTTACGATCGCCTTTGAACTCGATCAACACCTTCACATGATGACCATCCTCAGACACCATGTTCACCAGAGTGAGAGGATCACTCACGTCCCATGGAGTGGTGATGTTGACAATACCTGGCTCAACCGTGGGTTGTACCTGAGCGAGCGATTCGTTGATCGCCTGTCTAAAGGAGGTTGACGTCTCCGCATCTAAGAATGACCAATCTGTCGAGTGATACATGACAGTCGCCTCAGGATTCGCATCGTCACCACCGCTGACCTGCCGCACAATGTCGATTGCTGCAACCGATTCGACGTTCTCCTCACCCCAGGATTCCGCCCAATCAGGACCAATCGCTGCAAGTGAGGTCAGGCCGGCACCCAACAAGATGCTGAGAACAATCACAGTGGCTCGACGGTCATGGACAAAGCCACCGAATCTGAACAGACGACGATGTTGGATGTCGTCCGGCTCAGTCACCCCCTCCATGGGAGGGCGGCTCGTACCCAGATATGTCAACCTTAGTCAAAGAACGTCATTCGCTCTCTTGGGCTAAATCGACCTGTGATAGGAACTCATCAATCACTAGGTAACCCCTGTATTTGGCATCTGCAGAATGGAATAAATCTCGCAATTTCGCTCTCTGATCCACATAACCGAGCGCCTCCATAGCTGAGATGAACTCAACCAGATTGATGTGGTCCCTACGACCTATATCAGCGGCGTGAAATGCAGCTTCCCGTACATCTCGCTTAGCACGTTCGGGGTCAGTCAACATGGTCTGCAAGGTCTTCCATGGAGATATCGTCTTCTTAATGTACTTCCGACCATATACGTGGTAGACCAACAACCCGATCACAACTGCGGCGAGCGCACCGATCTGGGCATTGGCTCCTATGAAGAAGACGAGGACTGCTCCCGAGATGAGTCCATAGATTTGGAACACAGGGAATAATGGAGTGCTGAAACCTGGCCGATACCATGCGTGACTCTCTTTAGCTTGGCGCAGGACCATCACTGCAACATGAATCATCATGAAGATCATGATCTGGAAACCGGATGCCATCTCGGCGACAGCATGGACATCGAGCAGCCAAATCGCCATGGCCATCAGGACGCCAGTGATGATGATCGCCACGTGAGGCGTCTCATACCGGAGATGTACAGTCTCCAAGGAAGGTGGAAGTAAACTATCTCTGGACATGGCGAAACCAAAACGACTCGAGGCAAGGATACCTGCAAGGGCCATCGATATCATGGTCAACACTGCAAGAGCAGAGACGAAGAGAGCCAAGGGGCGACCCCCCACCGCCTCAGCCAGAGCGGCCACAGGGTTGCCAATCACATGGCCGTCTGAACCGACCCACCATCCATCATCGAGAACAGCTGCGATGGTGAATGAAACCAGGGAATACAAAATTGTGGCGACCAACAACGAGATGAGCATGCCATATGGCAGATTGCGGGAAGGGTCCTTGACCTCACCACCGATTGCAGCGATCTTCGTCACACCCGCGTAGGAGACAAAGACAAGTGCAGTGGTAGTCGCTAGAGTGGCAGGAGTAGAAAGAGAGCTCACAGCATCCGATGCCGGTCGACCAAGGTCGGGCTCCGCGAAGAGTAAACCCCACAGACATATCACCGCCATTGTCCCAACTGAGAAAGCGACAATCGGTACCTGCAGATTCTTGACTTTCCCAACTCCTACGATGTTGATGAAGGCCAAGAGAACGATGAAGGAGGTCGAGATGAGTTTCATAGTGGTCTGATTCAATGATGGCGTGAAGACCTCGACGTAGGCTGCAAAACCTATCAGAGCGAAAGCGGCCTTCAGAAGAAAGGAAGACCACAGGCCAAGACCTGAGATCGTGCCAATCCTTGGCCCAAAGGTCCGCTCGATGAATGTGTACGAGCCACCTGACGATGGCATGGCAGAACCAAGTTCTGATTGAGAGAAGGCACCTGGAAGAACGACTGTGGCTGCCAGAACATATGCAAGCCAGAATCCCGCAGCATTGGCGTGCATACTCTCGGCAGCCAAGGCTGGAAGAACGAAGATGCCCGATCCGAGCATCGCTGAGAGACTGACTGCAATGACCCCAAGCAGTCCAACTTGGCGCTTGAAACCATCATCGTCCACGCCATCACCTCATAACCCGAGCACCACTGAGACGATGCTCGCGTCATGGTCACGTTAAGACGGTAGAAAAAAACAACTGTCAAACAATGCGATGAACTCATCAAATCGGGCAGTTTCGCCCAAGCGTGGATGACAGATTGAAGGCAACGTTGCAAAAGCAACGCTACCATCTGGCCGGAGATCATGCTGGTGTCAAGGTATGTCACTGGACAAAGGAGAGCCTGCTCCGTGATAGGAGGTGCTACAAGGGTGTTTTCTATGGTATCGAATCACATCGCTGTCTGCAGATGGCTCCAGTGGTCGACCAATGCAACCTCGCCTGCACGTACTGCTGGAGAGAACCCCATATGGATAGCCTTGAGGCATCCAAGGACGACCCCTTTGAGATGTTAGAAGAGGCTGTTCGGGGTCAGCGCAGACTCCTGACCGGCTTCAAAGGAGACCCCCGGGTGAAGACCCAGAAATGGGAGGAGGCTCAGAACCCGAAGCATGTCGCCATCTCATTGAATGGAGAGCCAACTCTGTATCCAAGATTAGGTGAATACATCCAGCATTGTCATGACCACGGCATGACGACCATGCTGGTCACGAACGGAACACTCCCACGGGTCCTCGAAGAACTCGACCCGCTGCCAACACAACTCTACGTGAGTGTTGATGCACCGAACGAGGAGGTTTGGAACAAGTTGTGCAAGCCGAAGTTCGGGGGAGGCCAATGGAAGCGATTCGAGGAGACCATCGACCTTCTACCCAGTCTTGATACAAGGACAGTGTGCCGGCACACACTCGTGAAAGGAGAGAACATGACCCAGATAGAGGAGTATGCTGCCCTCGATAATCGAGCGGATCCTGATTTCATCGAGGCGAAGGCCTACGTCTTCGTCGGCCACTCACGTCAGGTGATGTCGTTAGCCAACATGCCTCGACACGAAGATGTGATGGCCTTTGCACGTGAATTGGCGCCTCTGGTCGGACGCGAGATCCTTGAAGAGGTCTCAGCGTCACGCGTGGCACTCATCGGTAAGGAGATGAAGGATCTTGTCAATCCTGAACCGAATAAGGAATTCAGACTGGATCTTGGGGTAGCACCCCCTATCAAGAAACTCCCTCTGGTCTAGAATTTGCGATCGCGCATCTTGGTGATAGCCGGGCCCCATTGTGAAGACGTGAACAGAAGCACGAGGACAACAATGCCTGTGAAAGGATGGAAGGCGATGCCGATCATTCGAGTCAAGAGTGTGGGGCCCGCATCGGTGAACATCGGAGCATTGACGCGACGGCTACGGCCTGAGGTGGATTGTTGTGTGACCTCTTGAGTGTCAAATATCGTGCACACATGATCGCCGTCCTTGTCAAGAGGCTTGGACGTGCCATCCAGTGGGTCTGTTCTGCAAGCAACCTCCCATTCATCGCTCCACCCATCGCCATCACTATCTGTATCTCGTCCAGCACATTGGCCGTCACCATCAAAATCAGTGGAAGAGGGTGTGAATGAGGTGTTCAAAGGATCCGAGCCACACGCCGCTTCCTCTTCATCCGATGCACCATCTCCATCATCGTCGTCATCCAAGGCATCACAGATGGTATCGAAATCGAAATCGAAGTGTGATGGTATCGAATTGTTGTCATTCGCTGATGACCCACACTCGATCTCATGAGTATCATTGAATCCGTCACCATCACTGTCAACCTCTGCGGACGAACCATCACCGGTATCATTACCCAATGTAGTTTCATTATCCCCGGTGGTATTCGAGGTTGAGTTATTAGCGTCATTCCCATTATCACCTTGGCGAGACGTGGTGTGCTTGGCTTCAAGTGCGGAGGACAATGAGTCGAGGTCTGGCCCAAACAGGGGAGCGGCGGCATACATCACGCACAACATCACGCCCAACATCACAAGCCGGGAGCAGTGCTTCATCATCGAAACCATGAATGCCGTGCTTATCACAGAATCGATTCACTCTCACTTCATTCACTGATTCTGTTCGATACAAATGACGTTGAAGGATGAACGAATGCGACATGATTTGCAAATGATTCTAAGTGGAGACATAGACCCAATATCATGTCCTGGATCGCCGGTATGATCTCACTATATCGTGAGCAGACCGGCCCTGAGAAATTCGACAAGCGAGCTTGGCGTCTCGTGCAGGTAGCGGTCCTGATTGCTGTATGCGTGGTATTGTATCGAACGTATGCATGACCCAGCATGGCCCTGTACTTTTTCGACGCCGACTGCGAATCAGATCGAAGCTCGAGAATCAATTCGACAAGGCAAGCGGTGGTGGCTCCAGTGGAGATATGTGGACCGATGGCCTTGACACGTCTCCGGTCGACTATGCAGACAGTTCAGCACCAGCCATCGATATGATGGGTCAGATCAGCAGCGATGGGTATGAGTGGCTCGAGCATGGTGGTTCGAACTGGTATCGTGCTCCTCACAGCGGCCAGGAATGGACGCGCTGGGGCTGATTCGCCCACTCATTCCTCCGAATGCTGTGGAATCCCGATCTCTGATTCGATGGCCTGAATCTGTTCAATATTGAGTCCCAGTGCTTTTGCAGTCAATCTGAGCATACTGCGTTCCATATTGGTAATCACTCCATCAGCCATCGCCATCTCATACTGCTCACGATACAAGCCTGCACCCTCTTCATCATCCATGTTTGACGTCTGAACGACAGAATCTGTGCCTTTGTCAATGATTTTCATCAAAGGCACACGAGTCACCATCATGACGGCAGTGATTGACATGCCACCAATGTATCCATAGGTCGATGACAAGTAGTTCTGGAAGATCTCAACTGTGAGAAAGAAGACGGACAACATGATGCCGCCCAAGGCTGCTCGATTGATGTTCGTCTTGAACAGACGCTCAACACCAAGGATCTGGCTTCGAAGGATTCCAAGAGAGAACATCACTCCAAACACGACGTTACCAAGCGTATAGGAAAGCAGAATGATTCCTACGATCGTTGTAGGGAGGACACCTTCTACCTGGAAGATGCTCCTGTACAGCAAGTAGAGGCCAATGGACCCGAACACGAAGAGATAGCGCAGTGCATACCCAGTCAGATATGAACGAATTCGCATCCGGTCAGTGCTGCCCACCTCATATCTTTGCCGTGAGAAGAACAACGTGAGGATCAGGTAGAAGTTGATCAGAAGAAGGGCGATCATCGTCTGAAGGAAGAGACCACCTTGACCAAAACCAAGACCGGCCTTGTCCTCCATGTATGCGACATTCATGAAGACATTCCATCCAACAAAGAACTGGTGGAGACCAAAGAGAAAACCGGCAGAAAGGAGGCCAATCTGGACCTTCGGGTGGCTGAATATCTTGGCTAATGGAGAGTCAATCGTTCCTGCAAAGGCAAGGTAAGCAAACGGTAGGAAAGAGAATGCGAATGGCATGAAATTCTGAATGAACTGAGCTGGGAGGACTGCATTCGGATGGACTGGGAATCCAAACGGAACAAAGAATACGAGTGTGGCGATTCCTTCGGCTGCTAGCATCAGAGCAATGAAACGGTTTTCAGGTTCATCTGGGCGAGCCCTGTATGTCAGTTGTGCGAGATATACCAGAAGTGGACTGCCAAGAAGCGCACAGAGACTCGCCGCCATCCATAACCCGGGGGCGAGTTAGATGACCATGAGACTCCATCATATGGTCATCTGATGAGGGTTCTTCTTGCTAAACTGCCATATTGAGCATTCTCGATATTCGTGGCTCACGCTGATTCACGGACATCAAGAGTCCAAGATAACTCGGCACCGGCACCTGTGATTGTGGCTCCAATCGTACAGTATTTGGCGTGGCTCGACTCGACCAAGCGCTGCACGAGGTCTTTGGGTGCATCTGTCACTACCGAGTAGGCAAGCGAGACTGATGTGAAGATACGAGGATGTGTTTCTGAGCGCTCACCATCGAGAGCTATGGCAGCAGAAATCAGATTCCAACGGCGCAGCCCCTCAACCACATCGATCAAGGTGCAGGCACCATGACCCAGAAGAAGGGCATGGACTGGAGAAAGGGACGCCTCTGCCTCACCATCGAACACGATTGACTGCCCTGTGCTCATCTCTCCTTCGATGACCAAACCTTGGCCTGAATATGTGACGCTACCTTCCATACGCCACCCAGTTGTGAGGCGCACCATGAACCATCGGTCGGACTGAACAAAGGCCATAGAACGGCGGGAAGAGGCACAAGACATGGCGTCCCTATTCCCCGAGATTGGCCCGCATGATGAGGGGATGCTACCCGTCACAGGCATCCACACACTGGCTTGGGAGCGATCGGGAAACCCTGACGGGATTCCCGTCGTCGTTCTGCACGGTGGACCAGGGGCCGGAAGTCATCCATCATACCGGCGTTACTTCGACCCGGAACGCTGGGATATCATCCAGTTCGACCAGCGAGGATGTGGGGAGTCGACGCCTTTCGCCGAACTCTCAGGTAATACGACCACAGATCTAGTGGCTGATATCGAAGTGGTGAGAATCCACCTTGGTATCGAGCGCTGGGCAGTGTTCGGAGGTTCATGGGGCTCGACCCTTGCCCTGTGTTACGCCATCGAACATCCAGGCCACATCCTTGGGTTATTCCTTCGTGGGATCTTCATGTGTCGGCCCTCTGAATTGCGTTGGTTCTACCAAGAAGGTGCATCACACATCTACCCCGATGCCTTCGAGCCTTACCGTGACCACATCCCCAGCGATGAACAGAATGACCTGATCAAAGCCTACCATGCTCGCCTGACCTCAAAGGAAGAAGATGTTCGCCTAGCTGCTGCTGAGCGCTGGACGCGTTGGGAGTTAACGACGAGCAAGCTGATTCCGGATTACGATGAGTTGGCAAAGCCAATCGATGCGTCGTTTGCTCTTCCCTTCGCTCGCATCGAAAACCACTACTTCGTGAACAACGCCTTCATCGGCGAGGATCACATCCTCCGTCACGTTGATCGTTATCGCCACATCCCTGCCATGATTGTGCAAGGGCGATATGATGTCGTCTGTCCTGCGCGCAGTGCATGGGACCTGCACAGGGCATGGCCAGAGGCTGAATTCCATCTCATCCAAGATGCCGGGCACTCAGTCTCTGAATCTGGAATTACATCATGCCTTGTCGATGCCACGCAATCCTTTGCGGATGGAATCTGATCAGTTGGACACCATGGGGCGAGACGAACCACATGAGGGGCACAACTGCGTCACCTCATCCTCGTACTCGTACTTGCAAGCAGGACAATTGGCTACAAGAGACATGGCTCCCTGCTGAACCAGACTCTGGGACTGTTCTGCAGAAGTCAGGACCAGTCGGCCGGGAGATAAGTCCTCGACGCTATATCTGCCTGAACCACCCATCTCGATCAATATATCTGGAGGAAAGGTGACCGTTCCCAGGTCATCGACAATGAGTTCCCGCGATCCTTCAAGGTCTGAAACATCGACTTTCGAGCCATGCTGAGCAACGAAACGGCCATCTCGCAATTCAAGCGACCTATCACAGATATCTGCCACCTCCCGATTGTGGGTCACAATCAGGAATGACACATTATCCTCCTCATGCAAACGAGTGAACAGAGTCAGCACCTCACGGCTGGTGATCGGGTCGAGAGCTCCTGTTGGCTCATCTGCCAGAATGAGGCGCGGTCTGGTGATCAGAGCACGAGCAATCGCGGTGCGCTGCTGTTCACCCCCTGAAAGAAGAGCTGGACGAGCATGCATGCGCCCACCTAGACCGAGTCGGTCGAGAAGTTCCATGGCTCTTCCCTTGGCTTCTTTGGGAGGTACTTTCTGATGCCGCAAGGGCTGAGCAACGTTGTCAATCGCTGAGAGATGGGGTAGAAGATTTCCTTCTTGGAAGATGAATGAGACCATGCGCTGACGAACTTCAACCAACTCCTTTCCTGTCAGCCGAGTGAGATTCTCGCCACCAATGCGAACCATGCCTGCCGTGGGCTTCATCAAACCTCCAATGCACTTGAGCAAGGTTGACTTCCCAGATCCAGAAGGGCCTACCACTGCAACTGCTTCGCCTTGTTCGATTGCAACTTGAAGGCCCCTGAGAGCAACAACATTGCCATCCTCAGCCTTCGACTCATAGATGTGATACAGGCTGTCTGCCTCGAGAATAGGGGGTTTACTCTCCATCTGATCATTCCCCCTTGAGTGTGACCGCAAGGTCTGATTTCAATGCTTGACGTGTGGTCAGCAACAGCGCAGTGATCACTGTGGCAAGGACAATGACATACACAGCTGTCAATCGGAACCACGGGAAGAGAAGATCGCGATCGATAGGGGTAGAATTCCCTCCGAACAATTGGAAGATGAAACCGAAGATCTCGAAGAATCCGTTGAACGCATATGAGATGCCGACCCCAAGCATGCTGCCAAGCACCATACTGAAGATCACGATAGAGAGAATCTCGAAAAGAACCAGGCGCATGACCTGATTGGGGCTTGCGCCAATGGCTTGCAGAATGGCCAGTTCCTTCCTGCGCTGTGTGAGCACCAATGTGAGGAACACGAAAGCAGAGGCAACGGCTGCAAGCGAAGCGACAACGAACTGGAGAGTGAGCAAGCCGGGTGTCCCATAGATCAGACCACCGTTGCGCTCGACCTCCTCATGAGCAGTCGACCAGTCTAAGACTATCGAGGTGTTCATGAAAGTCGTGAGTTGAGAATTCAGACGCCTAAGTACCTCACCATCATCTTTGGTCGCCAATGTTCCAACATTGTAGAACCACGTTGTGGCGGTCAGATTGTTCGCTTTATCTTCACCAACCAGTTGTCTCCAAGTCGATTCACCGATGATGATGGAATTGAGAGCCTCAGCGGCATCAAGTCCGGGAATCCACTGATGCTCGCCGATGAAATCGACAGTCGAGTTGCGAGTGGTGGTCTCGATTGAGAAATCAAGCGGTTGGAAGGCAAGAGCGACCTCGGGGGGCCACGTGAAGATGGAGGAAGGACCTGAAGCACAACCGGTCTGATCGCTGTTCGTACCATCAGGACATGTGGTATTTCCGAGAATCGAGGAATTCAGGTCAAAGAAGCCCCAGGCTCCAGAGAGATTCGCATCGGTGAAGTTGACGCCATCCAAGAGGTTGACAGTGCTGAATGGATCGAGCTGCTCGAGATCGAGAATTCCTGCTCCAGATAAGTTCGCACCAGTCAGGTCAAGGCCTGTGAGATTTGGCTGTGCTTGGGACAGACCATTTCCAATGGCCGCTCCCACCAACGAAGCGTTGGTCAGATCCGAGCCACTGAGATTGATATCAAGCATGTTCGAGCCACTGAAATCGAACCCAGCCCATGTTTCGGAAGCACTCAGATCCTTTCCAGAATAATTCGGTGATAGACCCAAATCCTCAATGGCCTGAGTCAGTGCTGCAAGAGGATCCTCCTGCTGATCTGCAGGAATGAGAATGAAATTATTTTCCTTGAAGATCAATTCTAGAGTCATATCTTCATCGTTGGTTTCAGAGTCTCCACGACCCACTTGACGCGTCATATCGAGTGTTGCGGCAGCTGTCTCTCCTGCAGAGAACTGATTCGAAGCCCATCCCTCGAAGGCTGCTTGTTGAACCTTGTTCGGGACCGCTTGATCATCCCATCTCAAAACATCTTTACTGTCATCCATGACCACCCACGTTGGTATATTCGCGGCTTTCCCTTCGACGCTAGTCAGAATAGTGGGGACAGTCGTGATTCCAAGTGACACGTCAGGGTCCTCACCGATTTCAAACAAAGCGTTCCTAAGGCGCTGTTCAGCAACTGATTCATTGACACTATCTGTATACTTGACCTGTAAGTCAGCACCGACTTGAGCAGAAGCGGTTCGCTCATCAACCAACGTCCCAGTCTCTCCCTGTACTGCTGCCAAGGTCACGATAGAGAGTGTCAGAATCATGATGATCGCAAGGCGGTTCACGGATTCAGCTGAGCCTGAACGACGCAGCCCCCTTCGCACATCCTTCAACAAAGGTGTGCGTCCGAACAATAGTTGAGCAATCTTTGGTCCAAGGGCGCCGAGGCGTCCTAGGACTAATGCACCACCGATCCACAACAAGAACGGCCCGAAGATAAAGAGAAGTCCGTTGAAGATGAAATTTGAGATCAGACCGTCATCATCTACATCCCAAGCGAAATCCTTCGCTTCGATGTATGATTCGACCAGAGCGATCAGGCCGATGAAGAAGATGAGGTTCTGAAGCCAACGTCGCCCACTCTCTTTGACGATGACTTTTCTAACGCCCTCGTCAATCTCCATCTCAAGGAAAGACCGAGTCCGGGATCGTCCGAATTGTGCGGCAATCCCTACAACGATGGCGAACAGGATGACAGTCGAGACAAGCGAAAGTGTGACGCTGACGTCAAGCTGTTCGGGTTTATCGAACTCCATGAAGCCAACCGCACTGAGAATCAACGGAACGGTGGCCAAGGCCAACAAATATCCAACGAGCCAAGCCACTGAACTCATCACGAGAATCTCGACCAGGACCATGCGCTGTAGTGTCTCAGAGGTAGCGCCTATCACGCGCTCAATCGATATCTCTCGGCGACGTTGTTCAAGTGAGAGCAACATGCCATAGGCAAGGACAGAGAGTGATAGGGCGATGATCGGAATCATGATGATGTAATCGAAGACCTGTACGAAACCAAGGTAGATGTTGAGGAACGTGAGTGTTCCAGATATCAGGTCGTAATAATCGACCTCGATTTCGGCAGTGGTGTAGTTCCTACCTTCAACACTCTTCTCAATTTCATCAAGCCAATCTGCAGCTGCCGATGTCGACGAGCTCGGAAGTTTACCTCGGTCGATAGCCAGAGCAAGATAGGCGTGATCGTTCTCCATCAGGGTGAAGTTTTGTTCGGGTGTGAGAATCGAGGAGGGGATGAATATGTGGTTAAACTGCAGTGCCGGATTAGTTGGAGGACGGTCCTGATAGACTCCAACGACGGTGAGATTCTGCAAAGTGATGGTCTCACGACAATACTGGAAGCCATTCACTCCGGTACTGACCACACCTTGACATGTATCAGGATCTATCTCGGTTGGTAGTTGTGTGAAGTCGGTCACGTAGGAGAACTCGAGTTCATCGAGCGTCTCGTTCGCGCTTGCACCTGCTTGGGAGGCAACCTGATTTGGTAGTACGACGGCGCGCTGCTCAGCCGCCTGTTCGGGTGTCGGCCATTCACCATACAGAATAGGTTCTGCATACCGGTCGGCGAATTCGCCATCCCAACTTCCATCTCCAAGGATTCGCACGCTTCGCTGGCCATTGATAGGGGGTCCAGACTCCAACTGTTCGGAATACTCAAACGAGACATTACTCCAATCCGTGATGCTTCCAGTGACCTTCTCGACATTGAGTGGCTGTGGGCGGATGAAGTTCTCATCGAAGAAGCCTGTCACACGAACGCCTTGGCGCCCATACACCAAGTCGCAATCCTTGACCGATAATGATTCATCTTCCAACAAGTCATTACAGACAGAAGCCCATTGGGCAGAATCGTTCGTGCGACCCGTGACATTGTCACCCGGGGGGCGCTTCATGTCCACTTTGGCGTCGATGACATCAGCCTCGATACCACCTGCCAAGAAAGCCTGCGAGAGGCCATTGCCGTAAGCAAGGACGGTTGTGACCACGAGTGAAGCAAGGAAGACTCCAGCCACAATCGCCAGACCTCGCTCCTTGGTTCTCCAAGAGGACAATGAAGCCAGCCTAAGGGAATCAGCGGTTCGGTCGAGAGCCTTCATTCCACTTCACCCCATGCATCCTTGATGTTCGAAGCAAACGTGATTCCATCGCGAAGTAGCAGCATCCGGTCTGCCTGGGAGGCAAGATTCGGATCGTGAGTCACCATGAGGACTGAGATGGGATCCTCCTTAGCGTGGCACAGATCCTTGAACAGTTGTAGAATCTCATTACCGGAATGAATGTCAAGATTACCAGTCGGCTCATCTGCCAAAAGAAGAGGGCGCTGACCAGCGATGGCTCGCGCAATTGCAATGCGTTGTTGCTGCCCCCCTGAAAGTTGGTCGGGAAGATGATCTGCTCGATCTGAGAGGTCAACCTTCTCAATAGCCCACTTTGCCCTCTTGTCAGCATCACCGGATTCCACGCCTGACATCTCGAGAGATAGCGCTACATTCTCCATGGCTGAAAGATGGGGGAGAAGGTGGAAATCCTGAAAGATCCAACCTACACCCTTTCGGCGCACGTCAACAACCTTGGAATTGGAAGGTGGACGCAGACCATACTTCATGTCATTGAGCTCAATTGAACCTGAATCTGCGTCAAGCAGACCACCGATGATATTGAGCAGGGTTGATTTCCCGCATCCTGAGGGACCCATTAGCGCTACAAGTTCACCTTGCTCGATCTCCATTTCGATGCCTTTCAGGACCTCAAGTCTCTGAGAACCGGAACCGAAGCCCTTCCAGAGCTCGGTGACCGTAAGCATGAACGCAGCCGAGGCCAATGCGGTTTAACACATGTTTGTAGATATGTGATTGACATCATTATCGATTCAATCGGCACGGTCGCTGACCAATGACGACCAAGCATTGTGCATTGAGGATGACCATCTATCAAGATCGAATCGACGGGCTTGTGTCAATGCCAATTCATCGGGCCCCCTCGGCCCATCCATCGAAACGCGCTCAAAGATGATGGTGCTGAGCTCTGACGACCACGCTTTGAGGTCGTCGGGAGGAAGTTTCCATTCATCGGGAGCAACCTCATTGTGAGCTGGCATATCCGCTACGCGGACTGGGCATCCAGATGCCATCGCTTCGAGAGGAGGGGCCCCGAACCCTTCGGCAATGCTCGGAAACAAGAGTAGGTCAACGTGCTGATACCAGGCTCGGAATTCATCATCGTCGACTCTACCGACCCAATTCAAGCGTATGCCATGGCGTTGGGCCTCGCTCTCCAAACGACGACGAATGTCTTGGTTGGATTCAGCACCTATCTTGTGCAGCACAACCTTCTGCCTTGATTCGGCAGGAATGTGAGCGAGTACTTCAAGGATGAATTCCAACCTCTTGCGCGGGTCTTCACTACCGACAAATAACACATTGACATCCGAGGAGGACAGGCCCGCAGGAGCCTTTCTCGGGTGCTCAGATGGGTCGAATGCTTCGGTGTCGATTCCATGGTGCACAGCAACCACCTCCTTGTCAGGCCACAGGTCGCGACACTCGACGGCAGTCGCCTCAGAGATACAGATCAATAGGTCTGCACGACCAAGGCCTGCTCGAATGTGGCGCAGATCAGCGCGACGCATCACACCAGGATTTGGATCACCGACCAACACTGAGCGAACCTCACGTGGTTCAAGCAGGAACAAATCGTGCACAGTGACGCAGACCGGAAGCGTTCGGACATGAGGAACAAGATGAGCCTGTTCCTGATCGGTGATGTGAAGGATGGAATCTGGAGAGCGGGATTGTTCCTCCTTACAGAGGCGGGCGACCTTCTTCGGTTGCTTGTAACGACGGTTGCTGTACCGCCCCCAGACCCCACCACCAATGGGATACTCAAGGGTTTCACCCAAGGAAAATCCAGCAACACGGTCCGCTGTAAGCCGAGCAAGAACGTCGTGATGATATCGACCAAGACCAGTCTGGGGTGGAAGTGCTCCACCACGAGCGACGATGACTCGGCGGGTCATGGGGTGGCCACCCCTGTGGGCCTATTAAACGGCGAAGCGTTCGGGTCCAAATCCGAGTTAACATCGAAGGAAAGAAGTGGTCCTGAAATGGGCGACCGATGCTTATTAAGGAGCATTCAGGTCGTTGAGGCGTCTATCAAGGACAGGGAGGATGAACGATGGAGATATGGTCCCGTGCACCGCTACGCCTAGGGCTTGCAGGAGGTGGGTCGGACCTGCCCCAGTTCGTTGATACATACGGCGGGGCCGTGATCAATGCAACGATTAACAGATTCGTCAATGTCCGTCTTCGAGACCATTCCGAAGGGGGAATTCGATTCTCCTCATACGATACCAATGAAATCTCTGAATCCGCTGATACTGGAATGCCGAAGCCGGGCAATATGCCGTTGTTCTGGGCCACATTTGAACGCATGACTGCACTCTCAGGAAAAGAAGCGCCATCGATCACCATTGAATCATTCTCAGACTCACCAGTGGGTTCTGGACTCGGCACATCATCAGCGCTGTGCGTCGCCTTGGTCAAAGCATTCGACGAATATTGGAGTCTTGGTCTGTCAAAGAGTGAGATTGCTTGGTTAGCCTATGATATCGAGCGCATCGATTGTGGATTCTCGGGAGGGATGCAGGATCAGTTCGCCGCCGTCCATGGAGGATTCAATCTATTCCGATTCAAGGGAGGAAAAGAAGTGGAGGTCCAGCCGATCCACCTTCCCGAATCGATGATCACTGAATTTGAGACTGCGATTCTTCTACACTACTCGGGTCAATCGAGATATTCTTCGAGTATCATCGATGAACAGGACAAGAACATCCGTGAACTGGATGCCAAGACTGTCGATTCGCTCAAACAGATGCGTAATCAAGCAGAAGCCTTCGAGGGCGTGCTGCGCTCAGGAAGCGTTGACGCTGTCGCTGATTTCATCCGCGAAGGATGGGAGGCGAAGAAGAGAACCGCATCCAGCATCACCAACCAGCAGATCCAATCGATCATGGAAGACGCCTTCGAGGCAGGTGCTTCAGCAGCCAAGGTGAGTGGTGCTGGAGGAGGGGGGTTCGTGCTGTTCATCGTGCCCTTCGAATACCGCAACCGCGTGATTGAAACACTGGAAGGACATCCGGGTACTACGACTGCCTGTCGTTTCACCAGTGGTGGTGTGGTCTCATGGAGGAAGTAAAGATGCAGGACACCATTCGACATCGACTCGTTCAGAGTCGAGTGATCGTCGAGGACATGCTCGCTGATCAGGAGTTCATCGATCGATTGGAAGGCCTTGCAGTGACCTGTCTGGAGAAAGTCTCTGCCGGGGGGAAGATCATGTTCATGGGTAACGGAGGAAGTGCTGCGGATTCACAGCATCTAGCGACCGAATTGACCAGCAGATTCCTTCTCGAGCGAGAAGCTATCGCCGCCATCGCTCTCACCACTGACACCTCTGCACTCACAGCAATAGCGAACGACTACTCGTTCGACAGAGTCTTTGTGCGCCAGATCGAAGCTCTGGCGAGCCCCAATGACGTTGTCATCGGCATCTCAACCTCAGGGAATTCAGAGAACATCCTCGCTGGCGTTAAGGCAGCATCAGCACTGGGCTGCCATACTGTGGCTTTCACCGGTGCTTCAGGGGGCAAGCTTGCTCCCCTCGTTGATACTGCAATGCAGGTTCACAGTGACATAACTCCGATCATCCAACAGGCGCACATCACTATCGGGCAGATTCTCTGTGAGTTGATTGAGAAGGTCATCTCTGAGAGAGCATGACCCTTGGCTGCTCAAAGGTGACGAGCTGTTCTGTGGTCTAGACTAGGGTCAACGCGCTGTTCTAGGGTCAACGCGCTGTTCATAGAGGGGTGCACGTTGGGCGGGCCATGAGTGTTGTCGAAAGAGTTGCTATCATCGGAGCCGGGAACATGGGCAGCGGCATCGCTCAAAAGACAGCCCAGGAGCATTATCCCGTCCAGTTGGTCGACCGCGACCAACCTTCGGTCGACCGTGGACAGCAGATCATAGGAGATTTCCTGAAAGAAGCTGTTGGCCGGCGCATCTTCTCAGAAGAAGAGACCGAAAATATCCGGACACGAATTACACCTGTCGTTGGTTCTGAGAGAGTTGCGGATGACACCGACCTAGTCATCGAGGCTGTGTTTGAAGATATTGACGTCAAAAGAACGGTATTCGAGACACTCGATGCGGCTTGTGGACCAAATACCATCCTCGCCAGCAACACCTCGTCTTTGTCGATCGAGGACCTTGCTGCAATGACTGATCGAGAAGACCGATTCATCGGACTGCACTTCTTTTACCATCCAGCCAAGAATCGACTTGTTGAGATAATCCCTGCCAGCGGAACCTCTGAAGAGACTGTGAATAAGGTCGCACAGTTCTGCAAACAACTGGGCAAGGTCGTCATCGTCTGCAAGGACCGGCCTGGATTCGTAGTCAATCGCTTCTTCGTACCATGGCTCAATGAGGCCTGTCTTCTGCTCGAAGAAGGAGTTGGGACTGAGGCACAGATCGATGCTGTAGCATGTGAAGCATTCAGCATTGGAATGGGCCCTTTCGCTCTGATGAATCTGACAGGACCGCCCATCGCATTGCACTCGACGAACTACCTCGCCGAACAATTGGACACACCTCGCTATCACGGCGCACAGCGTCTACATGACCTGGTGGATGATGGAGTGATGTGGGTTATCGACGAGAACACGGACATCGATTCATCCGCAGCACAGGTCATCCGTGAACGCCTGTTAGGATGTGTCTTTGCAGTTGCAGACCAGATCGTGCAGGAAAACATCTGCTCGATGGAGGACGTCGATCGAGGAGCAAAGGTAGGATTGCGCTGGGCGCTCGGGCCATTCGAACTGATGAATGATATCGGAGTCGGCGAGGCTCATCAGATGGCCCAGTCCTACGCCCGGTTGTGCGGAGAGGATTTTCTAGCACCCTGCACGCTTGCCGCGCAGGCCGCTGCAGGAGAGAAGTTCAGTTTCACAGTCATTGATGTCTCTATGAAGGACGGCATTGCAGTGGTAGGACTCAATCGACCCGAAGCCATGAACGCTCTCAACGGCGACCTAGTCTCCCAACTTGGTGACGCTGTCGAACGACTGAATGAGGATGCATTGGTTCACACCATCGTCCTTGAGGGAGCGGGCAAGGCATTTGTTGCAGGAGCAGACGTGAAATTCTTCGTCGACAAGATCCGAGAGGATGCCTTTCCAGATATCGAGGCTTTCACTAGAGACGGTCACCGAGTACTCAATCTCATCGAGGACTCTCCGAAGACGACGATTGCACTAACGACTGGTTTAGCACTCGGAGGTGGTCTGGAACTAGCGCTCGCATGTGATCACCGCATCGGGACAAGAAGGACTCAATTGCGGTTCCCTGAGACCAGTATCGGCATCTACCCCGGACTGGGAGGAACACAGCGAACGGTTCGTATCTGTGGCCTTGAAGCTGCTCGTTGGGCAGTGCTGGCCGGCAATTGGATCGGGCCAAGCGTTGCACAGGATCTAGGATTGATCACACACTTGGTCGAGCCTGCAGAAGTAGGAGTGACTGTGAACAGCATTGCTGCTGCTGGCAAGCCCGCAGAGAAATATCCAGGTGCCCCTGCTAACCCAGATGCTTCTGTCGCATCATTTGCACGCTCCATCTACAGTGCACAGAACATGGTCCGTCTGCTCAATGGCGAGGAACCAGAAGGGGCGGCTGCAGATGACCCGAAAGTTGAGCGGCAGATCAAGGCGCTGAACAGAGCAGCTCCTATCGCTGTGCGTCTAGCCGACAAATTACTCCAAACAGCACAGACGACATCCCTGTCCGATGGACTCGATGCCGAACTTGAGAACCTTGAGCATATCTTCGCTACAGAGGACGCATTGGAAGGGTTGTCAGCTCTCATAGAAGGTCGCAGGCCCACGTACAAAAACGCTTGATGCGCAAGATTACTCAGATTCCAAGGTGAAATCTAATCCTTGGAAATCAGGTGGCCAACACTGGACGATGAGGTCAAGAATCTCTGCAATGCCTTCTATGGCATCTGCTTCAACAATTTGCTACAGATCGTACCATCGGCAGCGATTGCCTTGTGAGACTGCACAGTACTGAGGCAGTCAGCCTTCATCAACTACGCCTTGGCAAGACAACCCCGCCCGAACATATTCGGCGCGACATGGGTGAATAAGTGAAATACACTGGCTTGAGGTCGAAATAGTGCGTTGTTTTTGTATGAATTACTTTGAAATACATCGCCTATCGAGGAGGTGGTATGCAAGCCACGCCAAGCGCTAGCGGAAGCCGTAATCGAAGCCTTTTGATGACACTGATCATGATCGCCGGTGCACTGTCGCCCATTCTGGCGACTGCTGCAGACGAGACTGGAGGTCAAGGAAATACCAACAACAATCCTCCTGTTTTGGACTGCGAGGGTTACTTCGCAGACTACAACGATTCAGTGTGGATTGAGTGCAAGGGACCTCCCGGCTCAGGAGGCGTCGGTGAATATCACATTCAATGGATTCTGGAGGATCGCCGATTCGTCGAATTCTACAGCGCCCAAAATAAGCCCGTCCCCGATGGTGCGCAAGAGATGGCATCTGGCGAGGTAATGAACACATCCTCATCTAGCGTGTGTACGACAGACACTACTGATGGTGGCCTCAACTACTCGAGCGTCTGCGATTGGACAGTCGACTTCGGCGATGACTCGGCCAACGTAGAATTGCTTTGGACGACTTACATGATCGATGCGGATGGTAACGACCTTGAGAGCACGTGGGAAGAAGGAAGGAAGAACATGCGCATCAACCATGGACAGCCCACGGTCGAGATCATGGCCTTCCAGGACAATTTGGAAAATTGGAACATCTCATTCATGTCCAATTACCTTCCAATGGCAGCAGATGCGATTACTCCCCCCGAGGATTACAATATCAAAGTGTGGGTGTTCAACCCACAGGACATAAGTGCAGAACTTGATGGCCAAGGTGTTATCCAATTCGAAAATGTGGATGAGGATGACGATTCCCTCTTAGTAGACGATATTACGAACTCCAGCGTGTACGACATGTGGTATTCTGAGTTCGAAGACCAGCCATGGGCCGCTTATGCGGTGCTTGGTAACGCTTCCGGCGTGCTCGCATGGAACGTCGCTACCGGCGGTGAGAAGCATCATGGACCGGACATGGAAGACAATAACAGGTACGGAGATGCCACATTACAAGTGGACATGAACGATTTACCAGCGGCCTGCGAGAATGGTTGGTTCAAGGTCGGTCTCATCGAGATGAGACTCAATGACTGGGGCGGCGTGGACCGAAACTGGGTCTATGAAAAAGACATTGACTGGGATGGTAGTACTACTCCCGTCTTCGATGATGCTCCAAAAGGCAGGTATGGAGTCGAGGTCGTAGTTCACTGTGACGAGAACAGCAACAGAGCCGAATACCACGGCACCTACGACTGGATGCACAAGTGGGACTGGGAGAACGAATCCACGGTCGAGCTCAAAGATGACCAAACGACGATCGTCACAGTTGACATGTACAAGACAGGAATGCATGGCAATACAGATATCAGTCTGATTGCAGAACTCCCAGGGGGATACGCTTTCAGTATGATGGAGAATATCCATTGGTCCCATGAGAAAGAATGTGCTTGGTTCGACGACTGGGACAATGGGATGAACGAGACTGGGATGTACTGGTGCTCTTGGGAAGGAACCCCGAGCAAGCAGAACAACCAATCCTCATGGTGGTACTGGTGCGAAGCAGATACGAACAACAGGGGCTATCATTGCACAGACGACTTAGGCAGGGCAGATTCTGAAACATCTGGACCACCACTCCCTTCGAGTAACCGTTGCAGCTGGGTAGAGGTCACGCTTACCGACGAATGGATGGAAGACCGAAAGGAGATGGAGATGTCAAGCGTCACCAGCTTTGGTTGGGGAATGGATTACAACACCGATGGCACAAACGATGCGGGTGAAGCGACCAGCATCGAAGGAAACTTCGGTCATGCCATCGTAGGAGAATGGGCGTACATCGCTCGAGTGGGGTGCATCGACAGTGCCAACCAGATGGGTCCTAGCGAGACTCACGAACAGTGGACCGAGTTAGTCCAGTTTGGAAACCTCACCATCGTCGAGAACGATGCATGGGATGCATCCGTCGCCAACAGAATCACCATCGAGTTCACTGAGGATGACATCTGGGAGTGGGATTACCACCAAGATGATGATCGTAAAGAGAAGGAGATTGATCTTAAGGACTACGGGCTGAGTGATGGAGAGCCCAGCCATGTTGAGGTAGTCTACGATGGGTGGGGAGTGGAGCTCAACATGGAGATGGAAATCAGCCCCTCAATCAGGGCAGCCATCGATAATAAGCTGAACGCCGATGGATTCCTTGATGAGTACGAAATCGAATACGAACTATGGAACCTCGTCAACTTTGAGGATTTCAGCCACCATTCTGAAGGTGAGTGGACGTCGACCTACATGTGCAGCGATGGCATCACTGAGATACCTGCTAAATTTGTCAACGACCGATTCGATGACTGTCCAGATGGATCCGATGAAGGTGACGCCTTTGATGAAACAATGATGAAAGAAGATTACATCTCTAAGGATCGTGATGAGGTCACAGTCTGTTTCAAAGAAATTCTTTCCGAAGGTTGCGAAGAAGGCCAAACCTACTACAGCTATGGCGAGTGGTTGAATTACGACATAAGGGACTTCTACGGACCAACGGACAAGGGATCCATCTGGATCACCTCATACCAGAGATACGACCCAGACCTGACAACTGTCGGTCCAGTGATTGCCACGACAGATGGTGACTCACTAGGAGAACCACTGCGAGGAAGTACCGTTGAGTTCACTTGGTCAGATGTCGAAATTGAGTCCAATATAAATATCGAAATCATAGGATACGGCGGATGGATGCCATCCACAGCTAGTTTCGATACGTCTTGGAGCGAGCCAGATCCCTGTAACAATGAGGGACCCGCGCGCATTGGAATTCTTACACCCGGGTCGACATATGTCAAGATCGGTTATGAGTACCGTGGATATGATAACCACGACGATGGGCCACCGTGGCACACAAGCGACGATGAGAACATCTGGGTTCACGTTGAGTTTGAAGAAGGGACCATCGTCGCCGCTGGCGGATCGGTTCAAGAGACCACTCTTCGCAAGTTCGTCGACACCTGCTTCGGCAACAACGATGGTACTGTCACACAGAATGAGGTCGATGATTTCGCTAGCGAGTACGGATGGATGTTCGAATCAGAAACAGAGCGAGATTACAATGATGATTACAACGAGTTCGAATGCAAGGACGGAAAGATGATTCCTTGGGATTGGGTTGGAGACGGATACGATGACTGTAATGATGGTGAGGATGAGCGCTACGAAGAGTTTGAGCAAGACGTCGAACCCGAGAGAGAGTTCCAGTGCAAGGACGGAAAGATGGTCCGGTTCAGAGATATCAACGATAACAAACTCGACTGTGACGATGGCTCAGACGAGACCATGAGAGACGCTACTGGCGAAACTGTCAACACATTCACGTGCCGAGATGGAACTGTGATCAAATTCGATCGCGTCAACAATGGATACGATGATTGTAAAGGAGGAGAAGATGAAGGTCGCAAGATTGGCGAGGATAACACTGAGTGCTACACTGAGGGCGACTTGGACACAGACTGTGACGGATTCCCCGACATGAGAGATGATTGCCCCCGAACACCTGGTAACAACCAAGGGTGCCACGGCGAAGGTGCTACCTTCGTGTGCCACGCCTCCCCAGGAGACCCCTCCAGCGAAGAGCAGAAAATCCCATGGTACAAGATTAACGATGGTAACGTGGATTGCGGAGATGGTTCCGACGAAGCACGAGACGATGACGGTGACGGAGAATCCGACAGCTGGCACATGTGCTCCGATGGAGAACAAATCGATTTCAGATATGTCAACGACGGGTATCAGGACTGTGAAGATGGGTCTGATGAGGGAAGGACACGTGACGACAACGCTCCAGATGGCCACACCGGAGAGGAAAAAGGCCCAACATGGACCTGCCCCAACGGTGAGACCATCCAATTCGAGATGTTGAACAATGGAATTCGTGACTGTGAGAATGGAGCCGACGAACCAATCGATATCGATGGAGATGGCACCGCTGACAACCGGTTCCGCTGTGGTGATGAGAACAACACCAACGTCTCAATGGAACTCGTAAACAATGGTATTGACGACTGTTCCAACGGCCGTGATGAAGGCAAGCAAGAGTACCAAGTCGACAGCGACGGAGATGGCATTGATGATGGACAGGATCACTGCCCATATGAGGAAGGGATGGCCAGCAACGGCGGTTGCCCACCTGGGGACAAGAACGACCACAACAACAGCCAGGCAAACGATAGCGGACGTCAAGCTGACAATCCAGATGATGAGACTGGCACCAATGGTGACGGTGACAAATCAGACGACGGCCTTGACAACAACATCGCAACAGAGGAGGAATGTGACCGAGAAGGTGGAGAATGGCATTCCGGTGAAATCGGAGAAGATGGTGAAGTCTACGGCGACCACTGTCATCTCGATGAGGGCGATGACGATGACGAATGCCCATGGTACGACGATAAATCACCATGTCACGCGCCAGAATGTGATGGCGATGACATCACTCCAGAATGTCAGCGTCTCATCGATGAGTACTGTGCAAACATGAAGGATGACCCTGCCTGTATCTTCCTCGCGGATGATCGCTGCAGAGGTGCTGTGAACTCAGATGATGATCCCTCTATGGAGTGCATCCGCCTGATGGAAGACGTCTGTGAACTTGCTCCAGCGGACGACCTGATGTGCATGATGATCAGGGAAGGTGGCGATGGTCCCGGTGACTCTTCAAATATCGATGGCGGCTTGCATGACCAAAATAGCTGGACTCCGTGCGGACCAGCATGGATGATCATGAAGCCCCCCAAGCCAGGTACAGACCCACGAATGGACGAGGTTCTGTTCATGGAATGCGCTGATCAGTTTGATTTCATCTTCAGCCTGGATACTTCAGGGAATGAAGTGAAAGGGCCTCTTGCACTTCTTGGACCTGTATCCGAGAGCGTCTTCCAAGCACATGCTCAAATCTGGGTCGCTGACTATGTCCGACATCTTGTAGACTTCAGTGACGAAGCAACTCTGACGGGCATGAACCTCGCCCTTGTCATCCCAGCAGGTGATGGAGATAGCAAGTATGAAGATGCAAGTGAGATGGATGACGTCAAACTCACTTCTGAAGGCGTTGTTATCAGTGCGGTCCACATCGTGAGTGCATCGAAAGAAGACGGTGAAACACACATGCGCCCAACAACTGGGGCGTTCAAGATTCAAGTACCTGGCGACATAGAGACTGCCGTTATCCTATTGCGCTTCAACTCAATGGATGAACTCCTACGACCCGAAGAGAAGCCAGACCAATACGATACTTGGGAAATCGAGACTGACGGCAAGGTCGACATGGATGGTGACAATGCTCCTGACGGACAGATCTGCTATGCTGCAGACGGAGTTCCAATCGGATACACAACCAAGCTTGAGACAACTATCGAAGAGGTCAGTGGCATCACAGTCAAGACCGAAACGTGGAACTGTGCAACCGAGTGGGTTACCCAATTGGCACGAACCGACTTCCTTCCTGGAGAGGACACAACGAACACTACAACCGAAACCGGTTCAGCTCCAGCCTGTAGCCTGAAAGTAGCAGGTCAGGGCATCGATCAGGTACTGCCTGCCACAACAGCAGTAGTCGGTCCCTTCTTCGTGCCTGAGTTGATCGACATCCCATTCAGCGTGATCTGCACGCCAACAGATGGATCGCTCGATAGTGCTCAGGTCATTGTTGATGGAGGTACACCATTCAACCAGGATAACATCGCTAGCTTCGAGGCAAGCGGGATTGTCAAGGGAATGAACGCATCACAGAGCAAAACTGTCGTCATCACTTGGACCGATGGCGACTTGACGGCAACCTACACTGTCTCCTTCACAGGAAACGCCTCTGAAGCTGTGGCTACCAGCGTAGCATCCACTGACGCAGATGCTGGCTTTGTGCCAGGCTTCCCAATTGCTCTGACAGTTGCTGCCTTCCTCGGCGCAATCATCGTCTCATCCCGCCGGGATGAAGACGAAGAAGCCTGAGTGAAGGTGAACGAACACAGGATGGAGAGGTCCTCTCTTCGGAGAGGACCAAACCATCCGACTCGTGCTAGGGCTGAGCTTCTGCTCTTGAGACGACGGCTTGTTCATCCTGCGATGACCAATTCACCGTCTTCGATGACCTGGAGGTTGCCGACCTTGACAGTAGGATTACGAAGGACTGCTGAGACGTGTATGCCAACCGAGACATTGCCTCCAAGAGCATGATTATCTCCAACAGAGAAGTAAGCGGTACCTAGCGTCTTCTCATCCTCGAGAACATTACCGATGATCTGAGCATTAGGATTCATGCCAAATCCAAACTCGGCCATAGTCCATACTAGGCCCTTTTTCGATTTGGGGAGGTCAGCATCGACCATGCTGTACATCTCACGCATGTGTTCGGCCACAGCACCCCCTTTGACGTCGGTGACAAGGCCATCCACAACAGTGAGAATGACTGGTTCATCTTCGATGATCTTGGATTCAAAGGAGCCATCGAGGATGATTGTACCATTCATGGTACCTTCCTTGGGCATAGCGAAGATCTTGCCTGCTGGTAGATTAGTAATCATGCCTGGACGATTGCAGACACCTGTGTCTTCTTTGGACCATTTTCCTTTGTCGATGACGAATTCGACATCTGTACCTGAAGGTGAAGTCACGTGGACCTTGCTACGCTTCCGAATCTTCGCACCAGCACGCTGAATCGAAGAGCGTATCGCTACGAAATCTGCAGTCATGCCACCTTGAGTGAACATCTCGAAGGTGACGCCAGGCATCGTTGCGATTCGTGCACCCTCACGTGTAGCCGCTAGTCGAGCCTTGGTATGTGTGAGACTCTGACGCGTCGGAGCGATGATGACATCTTGGCGGCGCATCAAATCACCAACAGGGTCCGGTGGCTCTTCCCCATGTCGTTGTGCAACAGGCATCATGACAAACAACACGCGCGGCGTGATCTCTTGGACTGCCAGATACAATGCTCGGCCAATGAGTTGGGTAGCATTGTCAGTGACAATGAGCACATTCTCGCTACGACCAATCTCCAAACAGGACTTGGTAACCATCCGTGCAGCGTCCATAATCGCATCGACCTGCGATGCATCGGGGGCGAGTGAATCCAAGGAATGTGGAACCACGTGCTACCCAATCCGTGATTCACGATGAATATTCTGTCACGGAGCAGATGGAAGAAGCCCCCCTGTTGAACCAGGAGACAAGAGTTGGTCACCTCGAGACCATACAGGACCTGAACGAGAAAAAGCGGGTACGCCTTCGACCACAGTTAGAACTGGCCAGCCCACAAGGTCGCGTCCTGCCCAAGGAGTCCAACCAACCTTGGTCCACACATCATCGTCAGATACCGTCGTTCGCATCTTAGGGTCGACCACACACAGATCACCGATGAAACCCGGCTGGATACGCCCCCTACCTTCGAGATGATGGACCAATGCGGGTCCTTCAGCCATCCATCGAGCGATATCCTCTGATGTACAACGCCCTTCATTTGCGTGAGTCATCATGACTGCTAGTGAGGTTTCCACACCTGGCATCCCAGAAGGAGCATCGAGGGCTCTGGCAGTCTGTTTGGATTCCAATCCGTGAGGAGCATGGTCGGTCGCTATGCACGCGATGGTCCCATCATGAAGTCCCTTCCAGAGTTCATCCCTATCCTCTGCATATCTGATTGGAGGGTTCATCTTCAGACGCGTTCCCTGCGACAAGACATCCTCATCTGCGAATGTCAGGTGCTGAGGAAGCACCTCGGTTGACACAAGATCATCAGTGCGACCCCTGAGCCAGCGCACTTCAGAAGCAGAGGTCAGGTGGAGCACATGTAGCCGGTGAGCATGCTCCACAGCGGCTGCGACGGCACGTTGTGTCGCCAACAGAGCAGTTTGATCATCTCTCCACTCTGCATGCGCGCCGATGTCCATGCGGTCGGTGAACAAAGGGGCGCGAGACTGAAGTCGGTCCTCATCCTCTGCATGAACGGCAACAAGACCGGGGGTGTGTTCCATAATGGCATGGAGTGCATCTTCACCATCGACGAGCAGGTCGCCGGTCGATGAACCCATGAAGACCTTCGTTCCGCAAACACCTGCCATACCCGAGGTATGGCCCTCCACAGAACCGACCATCTTCTGTAGCTCGTCGAGATTCTCAGCTGTCGCACCTGCGAATAGGCCATGATGCACACTCGAGGTGGTCTCTACACGCTGAAGACGCTCACTCATGAGATCGGCCGTAGTCGTTGCTGGTTGTGTATTGGGCATGTCAAGAACACCAGTGATTCCACCTGCTAAGGCAGCCAGCGAGCCTGTCGTGAAAGTCTCCTTCTCAGGATGACCGGGATCACGGAAGTGGACCTGAGGGTCGGTGAGACCAGCGAACACCAGACTCCCTGTGGCATCGACCACGACCTCGATATCGTGTACTGCTTTGAGGTCAAGGCTACCTCCTTTGATCACATCATCCAGATTGCGATGTCCTTTGAGAGGTTCAAGGCCGTCCTCGACAGCGACGATGCGGCCGGCACGGATGCGTACATCTGCTTCGAACCGACGCTCACCGTGCACGATTGTGCCTCCATGAACAAGGATATTCCCGCGTCGTCTAGACATGCACGCCCACCTCTGCCATTGCTCAATGGGTCGAGGCCCTTCAAGGTGAGCCGCGGTAAACCTCAACAGCAAGTCACATGAGGTCATGATGTGGGAAAATGGTCCGTGACTGCACGGCGAGGTGCAAAGAGCCTCGGAGTCTACCCCATCACTGCAAAACAGACCATCCTTGAAGCACTCGATGAAGCGGGCATCCGTATCCCTCGGTCCTGTACCTCGGGAACCTGTGGCACCTGCATGATGAGTCTGTTAGAGGGAAATATATCCCCAAGTGATGAGATCCTACCAGGTCTCGATGATAAGGGACTGCCAGATGAAGCAATCCTGTCCTGTCAATCTCACCCTGCCTCAGACATCGTTGTCGATATCCGCGCACCACTGTGAACGACACGGCTGCGCCAAAGGGGAACGTTCTATCGGTGGGTCTCTGAGCGAGACATGGTGAACAGCCATGCCCGGACCAAGCCGGCCCCACCCCATGGGACTGCGTCTCCGCCTTGCAAGTGAGGCCGGACCTGTTCTCCTGATCTGTGCAATTGGTCTGGCTGCTGCAGGATGGTTGCTGACAGTAGCTACTGGATGGCATATCTTCGAACAAGACCCGGCTCTGCTGATTCTCGTACCCGTCATGCTCGGGCTCAAAGGCAACATCGAACTGACACTCGCTTCACGTCTCTCGACCGCTTGGCATCTTGGCCAGTTGGGAGACCGGCGCTCTGCAGTGCGCCTCTGGATAGGAAATCTTGCTCTTGTCGAGTTACAATCTGCGGTCGTCGGCGGCCTTGCTTCGCTGCTAGCACTGACTGCATGGATGGTGACCGGGGGCGAGGTCAGTTCTCGCTCGGCCATCCACCTACTAGCAACTGGTGTCATCACCGCAGCAATCGGAGGAGCGGTACTCTCCATTGTGACAAACACTATCGTTGTTGTCTCAGGCCGATTCGGTCTGAACCCCGATCATATCGGGGGACCACTCGTTGCTGCCGTCGGTGACATTGTTTCACTCATCATTCTGATGCTCGTGGCGTCTGGATTCTCACAACTATCCACAAGCATGCTCGTTATCATCATCATCCTCAGCCTTGCTGCGCTCATCCCACTGATTCGGGTAGCTGGCATGGTGCCGTCAACTGCCCGAGCACGGATCGAAGGCTGGCCACCGATTTTGACTGCGATGGTGATGGCTACGTGTGCTGGGCTCCTGCTTGAGAGATCGATTGAGATCGCCGGACTCTTGGTCGCTCTGGTTCCTCTGATCAATGGCCTTGGCGGAAATACTGCTGGTATCCATGGAAGCCGCCTGTGCTCAGCTCTGCACGAAGGCAGTGATCAGCAACGAGGCGTGCGACGTACACTCCTGCTGCTCAATATTCTCATCCTGATTCCCATGGCTCAGGTCATGAATGCACTCGGATTGCTCGGTGATATCAATGGACTACACCTGAGCACAGGACTGCTGGTCATTATCATCGTCCAGGTCGGTACCTCATTGAGGGTGGGCGACCCATTGGCACGTCGTGCTTGGTCACGTGGTCGGGATCCCGACAACGATGTCCAGCCTTACGTGACCGCATGTGCCGATATGCTCGGCATTCTCTGTTTCCTCATCGCGGCGATGTGGTGGATGTGATCGAATGAAACGAAATGAAGATGTGAACGAAGAGTTGAATGGGCACAAGGCGATGGAGAGGTGCACGACATGAGGTTGTGGGACCTGTTTCGAAGGCCTGAGGTCAGGGCAGAGCCTTTGGCCACCGGCGCTACGACCGAAGTGAGCGAGCGACCGCGCTCGGTGCGAGAACTCCTGACCGAGATGAAGGACATCTCAGAACAGACACTGGACCTTGCATGGGCCGCACTGGCCTTCGATTCCCGCGAGATCGCCGATGAGGTCCAAGCGATGTCACTACGCTCGGACAGATTGCTGTACGAGATACGAATCGCCGTCATGCTCGCCGCGCGTGATCGGCGTAGTGCTGAACAGTTGGCTGGTCTGCTTCAAGTAGCCAATGCTGCCGAGAACCTTGCCGAAGCGGCTGACGAGATCACACAACTGCTTGACAGCGACATCGCTGAGCGATTGGAACTCCCCTTCATGCTGAACAGGGCAGATGAGCTGATGCGTACCATCTCTGTCGAGGACGGCGAACTATGGTCAATGGCGACAATGAGCGATCTGCTGCTCGAATCGTCGACGGGCGTACGCGTCGTTGCTCTGCGTCGACGTGACCGATGGCAGTTCAGGATGAATGGCTCGACCCGCCTGCGAATCGGTGACCTCCTGATGTGTCGTGGAACTGAAGATGGATTCACCCGTCTGCGCGAGTACATTGGAGGGGGTGCTGAGAAGAAGAAAAACACCGACAGCAAGGATGAGACTGCCGAATCAACACCTAAGCCGGGAAGTTCAGTGAACCTCTTCCTAGCTATGAAGGAGATGAGCGAGTTGATGGTCGATCTGGCCTACTCCTCTCTACTCTTCGATTCAGAAGGTGTGGCAACTGAAGTCTACTATCTCAATGAGGAGATGGATGACAGCCTCTACGAACTACAACGGCGCGCTGTGGAAGGTGTAGCTGCGACATGCTCTCCGAACACAGATATCGAGGTGGTCTCGCCCGACCGAGCACTCGGACTAATGCGACTTGGGTCTGCTGTGGAGGCCATCGCTGCGGCTGCCCGGTCGATTGCTGATGCCACTCTGCGCGACATCGAACCGCATCCAGTGCTAGCAGCATCGGTCAGAGATTCAGATTCTGCAGTCCTGCGCGTCCATCTTGCAGTTGAAGATCCCAGAGACGACGGTATCGAATGGGTCCGCATCAAGCAGGAACACCTGACCGAAGCGATCGGTGCGATGCGCCTTGCTTCAATCACCGGATTATGGATACTCGCCATCCGCAGGAAAGAGGCCTGGATCTATGAGATCGATCAACTCACGCATCTCAAAGCGAATGATGTGGTTCTTCTGCGGGGTCCCGAAGAGGGTCTTGAGCGCCTGCGCACCCTGCTCAGCCAAGGGAACTTGGAATGAGGGTATCGGGCCTTGATTGCCAAACTTCCAAAGGGAAGGGTGAGGTGGACGCTGCATGGCTGGAGAGCCCCGCGTCGCGGACATGAACATCTCTGACGAGCATTTCATCGTCGAGGCGAAGACCTCGATGAAGCAGGTCGCAGAAATTCTACTTCAAGACCACAAGGCTGCAATCCTTGTGCGCGACCGCAAGGAGGAACGAATCGTCTCAGCATTGAATGCTGCAGATCTGATCGATATCGTGGCCGACGGAGGAAAGCCGGGCTCGATCAAGGCCATCGATATAGGACGGGAGGATCTGATGTTCCTGCCTGCGACCATGATGCTCAGTGAGGCCATCACGGTCATGCGTGAACGGATGCCTGAAGCGGTGATCATCGTTGATGACGCCGGTGACCCTGTCGGATATTTCAGCCCTGATGATTATGGAGATGCAGTCTCGAAGATCGATCAGCATCGCAAGCGATTGGAAGCCGTGCAGCATTCTGTCGACAACACTCCAGGTCCATCCAACGACCTGCTCGATGCCCTCGAAGAGGACAACGATGCAGAGGACGAGGATGAGGTCGAGTTACCCGAGGACCCGTTCAATGCAAGCGACGAGGATGAGGACGATACATCTGACGAATCCTCTGACGAAGGAAGTGAGGAGAACGATCCGGCTGATAACGATGGTTTCGAAGAGATGTCTGATGAACCAATGTCCGACGCTGAGCGATTGATGTCATCGATGCGAGCCAGAGCACGAGGAGATGTGGACGACTTGGAGGAACAGGTCGTGCAGTCTGAGCCCGAAGCAGAGCCTGATGACCTTGGAGGAGATGAACAAGCACTCGAAGATGTCGGGGGACACCTCTTTGTAGAGCACACAGGCATCGAGACCGACGACGATTTCGGAGGACCCGAAGACGTTGGAGGAGGAGATGAACAAGCACTCGAAGATATCGGGGGACACCTCTTCGTAGAGCACACCGGCATCGAGACCGATGATGGTGGAGGCTTCTCGGTCGATGATATCCTCAATGAGAATCCTGAACAGGAGGTTGAACCAGCGCCTGTCGAGCCGACAAGAAAGGTGAAAGGACCTCCAAAACGCCCACACAGAGCACATCAAGGAGCTACTGCAACCCTTCCGCGACGCGTGGAACCTGAGGATGCTGCGCCTGCAGAACCTGAGGTTGCTCCTGAACCTGCACCACAGCCAGCAGTCACAGATACACACGACTACAACGAAGAGGCTGATGACGAGACCTGGCAGCTGCTCAGGGACAGTACCGACCCGTATGATTTCGAATTCTACATCGAGCATTTCCCAAAGGGGAAGTATGTGGTGCCAGCCAAGCTCAAGCTCAAACAGCTCCAACGCAGGGGATGAGCATGCAGCCTCCTAGCGGGCCCGAGTCCGAACATTGGTCCGCACGGGCAGTACCTGTCAGCCTTGCAGTGGCTGAAGTCAAACGTATCGTGAAATCTTCAATCGAGCTGCAGGACATCACAGTCAGAGGAGAGGTCACGCAGATCAAACAGGATGCCACACGTGGACATTGGTACTTCACCATCGGTGATGCTCACGCCAAGATGTCCTGCTTCATGCCCGCATGGCGAGCAAGGAATGCACTGATCGAGCCTCAGGCAGGTGAAGTGGTGCTTCTGAAGGGCTCCTTTGATGTCTGGGAGGGCAGAGGTTCGTTATCATTCAATGTCGAGGAGATCAACTACGACGAGGCTCTGGGCCGGCTCGAGCGTGAGCGACGTCTGCTCGAGGCTGAGCTTCGCAGGTCTGGGCTACTCGATCGACCACGCATGCCATTGCCCGAGATACCAAAGCACGTCGCTGTGATCACCAGCAGGACATCGGATGCAAGGGCTGACATCCAGCGCATCGCGCATGACCGCTTCCCTGGTCTTCGCATGACCATCATCCACGCCATCGTCCAAGGAGGTCAGGCAGCGGCTTCGATCAGCAGAGGAATCAGCAGAGCCTGTGACCTTGCTGAGGGCAAGGGACTCGAGGAGGGTGAGCCACCTGTTGACGTGATCATCGTTGGAAGGGGAGGGGGATCTGCAACCGATCTCTGGGCATTCAACCTCGAGCCTGTAGCTTGGGCAATCATCTCAGCATCTGAGATCGTACCTGTGGTCTCAGCCGTTGGCCATGAGCAGGACCACTTGGTGAGTGACATGATCGCAGACCATCGTGCTGCAACGCCAACCCATGCTGCAGAGATGGTTGTGCCGATACGAGATGAATGCAAGATGCTAGTGGGTAGTGCTGTGCGAGAGATAGAGCGCCGAGTCGTTGGAGTCATCCGACAGGCAGAACTGCGCACACAGAATGCATCAAGTCGTCTAAGGGCAGGCGCGAGCGCCTCGGTCAGAGCAGCACGCGTACTGCTCGAGCACAAAGGAAGGGAGGTCGAACAGGGTGTTCGACGTGTGATTGAACATACTCGCAGCGGTCAGGCCCTCCTTGTCCAACGACTCCACAGTTCTGCAGGTCGGCGCTTAGAGAAATCAGGCACCAAGCTCACTCAAACTGCACAACGTCTCGGTGTCGCTGTGGACCGAAAAATGACACACCATCGCACGACCATCGAGCGAACACGAGCCCTGTTGGCCGCCTATGACCCGGACCGTGTGCTTGGCCGAGGTTATGCACGCATCCACGCTACCGATGGAGCGGCCCTATCCACAGTCCACGAAGTTCATGATGCCGAACGTGTCCGCATCATCATGCAGGACGGGAGCGCTGAGGCTGACGTCCGCCCGGATGAAGAGGTGCAGGAATGAGCGAAGAAGAAGCAACGTGGTCCACCCGCATGGCTAGGCTAGAGGACATCATCGAGAAATTGGAACAGGCCGATATCGATCTTGCCACCACACTCGAACTCTTCGAAGAAGGACTTGAACTCCAGAAAGCATGTGAGGCTGAACTCAAAGCAGCCGAGGGACGCCTGCGTGAACTTGCAGGTGAAAATCAGGACGGATGATCCTCGATGGCATGGGTCCATCGTTCAGCGTCAACAACGTCAACGACTTCGATGACCACGTGGTCAACTCCTCGAATCTCGAGCACCTTCACCTTGAGATCAGCTAAGGTGAGAAGGAATGCAGGTGAATGAGAACGTGTGGGCTTGAAATGCATCCTAACACAACGTGGGACTCTGAAGTCGATATGCCGTAGCACTTGGGAATCAAGCATCGAGCACGCACCATGTGGCTCCATGATTCGCTCGAGCAGAGACGCTACCTGACGCTTGATCCGGTCGACACTGGCCATGCGGTCACCTCACATTCGGGAATCCACTTGTAACACATGATCGAGTGTCACCTTCGAAGCACCTTCGCCACGAGCCTCTTCACCTGCTAGTATCAGAGCCTTCTTCATCCATCCAAGCATCATGAAGTCCTTCATCTGATGCAGATGGTCAAGAATCGACTGGATGCTACCTGCGGTGATCGAGGCCTTGAGGTCCACCTCCATGGTAGCTGCACGGTCGTAGTACATGAGAAGCAGTTCCTCTATCGCATCATCTTGGACAGGTGAGCGAGCAAAGGAACGAGCGAGAGAGCGAATTCCAGAGGTGGTCAGCACGCCGCTACCTCCGGTTGAACCAGTGACCAAACCATCGAGTGGGTCCTCTGGAATCACTGCAGGAGTACCATCCTCATCCTCTGTTGCAAGCAGATTCAGACTTTCGAGCGCACCCTCAAGATGTCTCTTCTTGATCGTGCCAATCCGCTCTTTTGCAGCGCGCTCTTCAGCACGGGAGATAACTCCCTTGAGATGTGATTCAAGGTCATCGATGAGGCGGCAGACTGCGGCTGAGCCCACAGATTCGAGATCTGCGAGGCGCTCAATCGCTAATTCACGTGTTCGATTGTAGTTGAGTCGGGTGCGGTCTGGGTCATCAAGAGTCTTGCGCTCGGGGTCGATGTCAAGTGTTCCTCGTTCAAGCATCGGCACAAGATGATCGAGGTGCTCGACAAGGATCTCAACAAGCTGGCCCTTCACATCCCCAGAGATGCGCAGGTCTGTGTATCCTCCAGCAACGCTCCCGATGTGAGAGGGGCTGTACGGACGGGCCGCCATGGCGCGCGGACGGGGAGGACCATGATGCCCCTTTCGCCTCATTCACCACTCGACAAGAGGGGCCCAGTCGTCACGGCGTGAGAGAGGTTCAAGCCCCTCAGAGGTCCGAAGCCACGTATCCTCGATACCGATGGCCCCCTCGTCATAGATCAGTTTCGGTTCGATAGCCATGACACCACCAATGGGTAGCGGACGGTCGAATCCCTCGGCAATGACTGGAGTTTCATCCAATTCCAGGCCAACTGAATGGCCAAGAAAACGACTCTGAACGGGCTTCTGGCCCATCAGATGGTCAGTCACACCTAATTCCTCAGCCACAGCCAAGCCTTCCCGCCATGCCGTGACGCAGGTATCGCCACGACCGAGGGACTCGACCACTGCTGATTCGATTGTGAGGGTATGATCCAATCGCTCATGCCAGACATCATCGAGAGAACCTGCTACGAACATTCGCGTCATGTCAACGATGTACCCCGCATGTGCGTGCAAGAGATCGACCAGAACTGGCTCATCTCGTCTGATCGTGTTCGAGGAGGAACCCATCCCGGCACCTGGGTGCGGGCCATGACCACCGACAGCCGCGTCAAAGAAAGAAGGTATACCGCCAGAGCGACCACTGACCACCACGGCTCGGTCGCACGTCATTGGATATCGGCGACAGTTGACCACACCTCCATATCCATGGCTGCGACTGACATGCTCGGCGATACCAGCGATATCGAGTTCAGTATCACCATCTTGGAATCCATCCATCACTGCGGTGAACATCTCACTCTGAACCTCGGCACTGATGCGCATCTGTTCCAATTCCCACGGCGATTTGGTCTCACGGAGGTTGTGGAGGATGGGAGACACATTCCTCGTAGGGCCATCCAAAGCACTCGACAAGGATGACCGGAAACGTTCGATGTAGGAATGAGGGATGTTGTCGAGCTGCATGGCGGGAATCGTGCGGGCACCTCGGTCTCGCAGATATTCTCCAAAGACTCTCAGACTCGGATGTGAGGTGATCTCATGCGGTGCATCACCACCTCCTGCATCCTCGACAGCCCTGCTCAGACTTCGTCGCACCAACTGCACGGGACCATCACCTCCTTGGGTGACGGATCCTGGAGCATCATGTGCAGGAATCCAGAAACTGCCGGTCTGACGACCACCGCACAGATAGTGAAGGTCAACGGGATATTGGATCATAGCGTGATCTATTTCGGCATCGGCCAAGGCACGTGCCAGCGCATCCTGACGGCTTGCCAACTCACTAACTGGGACTTGAGTCTCACTGTCCATGGCTGGGCGAGGAGTTCTCATCGCATGAGGTTCACGACGCGGGGATGGTCGAACACCATTCTTTGTCACTGAGAATCACTTTCTGGATCCAAGCGACCTGAACGCTCAGCACTCTGTCTGGCTAGACGGGCCTCAACCTCAGCAACCTTGTTGCGGAAACGACGTGAGAGCCACCAGATGCACCCACCTATAGCGAATACATCGAATATCGCGAGCAGGAGTGTCACGCGATCCATGGTTCCACCTTCACAACCGACGAGCGACCGAAGACTTTGAACCCCCTGCTCAAGTGGCGCGTAAGGTGGAGATCGATGGTCTCGACGACCTCGGACTAAGCGGAGCGGTTGTTCTTCTACGTGTAGACATCAATGCGCCCATCGATCCGAGGACTGGAACATTCCTCGATGAGCGGCGGATTCTCGAGATCATGCCAACTCTTGATCGACTCGCCGGAAATCCAGTCGTGATGCTAGCTCATCAAAGCAGACCTGGAAAGGCAGATTATACCTCATTGGCCCCACATGCGAGAGCAATTTCTCACATGATGAAGAGGAACGTTCAGCTCTCACAAGACCTTCATCACGCTCCAGATACTTTGGAACGTATCAGGAACTTACAGCCAAGCGAGATTCTGCTCCTTGACAATGTTCGCTTCTTGGCAGAAGAGATTGCACTTTCCAGAGCACCTCCCGAACAAATGGTCAGATCGCATTTCGTCCGCGAACTCTCATCGGTCTCGGATGTTTTCGTCAACGACGCCTTCGCATGTTCCCATCGGTCATCCCCCTCAACAGTCGGTTTCACCCACACACTTCCCGCTGCAGGTGGATTACTGATGGTAAAAGAGGTCACAGCACTCAACAATGCAATCCGAGGGAAAGTCTCACCATCAGCCGCGGTTCTCGGGGGCATCAAGCTCGATGACACTGTGCGAATCGCTCGCAGACTGCTGGAAGAGAATCGTATCGATGAGGTCTGGATGACAGGGGGTGCTGCAACTATGTTCCTAAGAATTGCTGGGCACGAACCCGGACAAGCAAGTTTCGCAGCACTTGAGCGAGAACTCGGGGAAGGATTCGGGGCGACCATTGAAGACGCAGAGAAACTGTGGCAAGCACATGAAACCAGAATCCGATTACCCATCGATGTAGCCTTAGCCACCAAGAATGGAAGAGTGGATGTTTCTGTTGAGGCATTACCTTCTGATGATGCGATTGAGGACATCGGATTGCAGAGTGCACAGGCCTTGTCAGCTGCTATCCGCGGCGCAGATCTCGTGATCGTTAACGGGCCCACCGGCGTGTTCGAGAAGACATCCTTTGCCTTTGGAACAATCGAGATGCTGAACGCATGTGCTGAGATGGAAGGAGAGGCCGTGCTTGGTGGAGGCCATACCGTGACCCTCTGCACACAGCGTGGCCTCATTCACAGAATGACTCACGTCTCGACTGGTGGAGGTGCCTGTCTGGACCTCATCTCTGGCCGCCCTATGCCAGTTCTCGAAGCCTTGGCTGCCGCCCGCGAGCGGCGGCTGTCAGGAGAGGAGCCTACGGTGGGATTCGAACCCACGGCCTAGTGATTACGAATCACTCGCTCTACCAGGCTGAGCCACGCAGGCGCGACGCAGCGAGCCAGAGGCGTCGCATAAAGCAATCGTGAGCCGGTACAACCATCATCACCTAGCCGCCGTCGCGAACGTCATGGACGAAGCCTCGGTGCGTTATCTCGGCGCCCGACTCATCGATGATGATGGGAATCTACAGAATGGAGACTTCGATCTATGGAGTGATGGACGATGGACAAAGGCGGATGCGGCAATCGATGCAGCACAGACCATTGATGGCCACAACAGAGTGCTGACACGTAGCCTTCAAAATTGGCACACACATTGTGGCATGACGCTCAACGCCAGAGATTTCTCCGATGGATTCCCCTTGCACAGGTGGCTCAACGAAGTCATCTTCCCAACAGAGACTCGACTGACCGAAGACTTGGTCAGAACAGGAACTTGGTCAGCAGTTGCTGAGATGATCAAAACTGGTTCGACCTTCTGTGCCGATCTCTATTTCCATCCTGATCTGACTGCTAGCATCTTCAGTGACGGTGGAGTTCGAGCGATTGTGGCCTCACCAATCTCTGAGCAATCACTGCCTTCCTATCCAGATGGGGCAGAACAAGCCATCCGGCAGACAGAGGCTCTTCTACAGACATCAGCACCTGAGAGGACCGAATATGCACTCGGCCCCCATTCTGTGTATCTATGCTCAAAGCAGACACTGGAAAGCGTAGCAGAGGTCTCAAAGGCACAGAATGCAAAAGTGCATATCCATCTTTCCGAGACTCGCAAGGAGATCACAGACTGTCATGCAGAACATGGAGTTCACCCCACTCATCTGCTCGAACAGACAGGAATCTTGGAACAAGGACCAATCTGCGCTCACTCATCTTGGATGATGAAGGAAGAGATGAGAATGTTGGCCAAGAGTGGTGCCACTGCAGTCCACTGTCCGTCATCGAACATGAAACTGGCCTGCGGTGGCACGATGTCATATCCTGCAATGAAGGAGGCAGGAGTCGATGTGAGATTGGGAACTGATGGCTCCGCATCATCTGCATTCGGACTCGACCTGCGCGCTGAGGCAAGGCTTGCCTCACTGGTTCAGCGCCATGATCATTGGGACCCCACCCTACTTCCGGCTAAGGAAGCCTGGAGTCTCGCCACCAAGGGTAGTCAAGACTGGGTGGCTTGGTCACTGGATGATGTCAGAATGCGTCCTTTCGGACATAACGGTCACCGATTAATCAACCACCTGATCTTCTCAAACACTGAGTGCCTCGACGTTTGGGTCGATGGAACAGCCATTCGACAGAACGGAGTCACGCTCACACTAGATGAGGATGCCATCGCTGCGGAACTTGAATCGGCTTCAATCGGCTATTACGACGGTCTGGACACATCAACTGACTGAATCGTTCAGCGTCGAGGGCGGCGGCGAGGTGGACGACGAACGGGTTCATCATCCTCATCATCCTCATCATCATAGTCGTCTGAGCGACGTCGAGGAGGACGACGGCGTGGCTCGTCATCCTCATCATCCTCATCATCGTAGTCATCGTAATCGTCGTCCTCATCTTCATCATCATCGTCGTAATCTCTGGAACGACGTGAACGGATCGTCGGTCGACGGACTACAGGCTCATCATCGTCGTCATCGTAGTCATCAGCTCGACTACGGCGACGACGAGGACGCTCATCCTCATCTTCATCCTCATCATCGTCATCCGAACGTCGGCGGCGACTCACCTTGATTGGTGTGAGTTCATCATCCTCATCACCCTCATCGAGTGACTTGGCCTGTTCTAGGTCTTGGGTAGGTGATGAGTCAAGTCCTGAACGAAGGTCGGATGAACCTCCACCCATGAAATCCTTCATCCAATCCTCGACTTCATCCTCATCTTCAGCCTTCTTCTTCTTCTTGTCTCTTGGATCAGTGGCTGCACTGATGGCTATGAGTATGGTAAAGAGCATGAGAAACATGTTGAGACATATCGCACCATAAGCGAGCATGTAGTTAGCATCGCCGAGTTTCGGGACGTACCCGGGAGGCTCCTCCATGGCCTTTGGAGTTCGGTCGACTGTCGATTCACATTCCAGATATCCTGTCGCGTTATGGGCACAAAAATCAGTGGTAAAGGTGTAAGGACCGAAGACGGGGGCATTGCCACCTTCATCTCGAACCTTGAAGTACAATTTGTGCTCTCCGAACGATGGTTCGAGTGATGAAGCAAGAATCGTTGACGTAAAGGCGAGATAGGGGGTCTGTTCGGGACCAATCGTCGAGGGTGTCACGTCCATCACCTGCATCCACTCGCCGTCGTTGACCTTGAACTCGACACTGGTGACATTCATGTCATCAGTCGCCGCGCCATAGACAATGATATCCTCGCCGTAGAGATAGACTGTATCTTGACTCGGCGCATACAATTCAAGACTTGGTGGGACACCATCGAATGAATATCCTTCAACAGAGAAGTTGACTGGATTTCCAGCGACATCTGCTAACTCAACCCAGATTTCCAGGTCCTCTTTAGGAAGAGTAGGGACCGCCATTGTGGTCATGTAATAGAGGAGGGTTCCTGAAACGTCATTCACAGCCTCGCATTCGGTCTTCTCAAGCAGATATTCTCCACCTGCTGCGGTTTTTATGCTGATTACGGGCAGCCCATCTGAATCGAGAGCCTCGCTTGGGTAAACACGAACCTGATAATCAAGGCCACCTACCAGACTATTCGTAGCTGGCGTGCTTGAACTCTCACGTATCTCAAACTCAAGAGAGGGAGGAAGTGTATCTTCACGTACCTTGAGCACGTTGCACCCGAATACACAATTATCATTCATCAGATCCTCAGGATTTCGTAATACCAAGCGATCCTGAATGTTCCCAAAGGTATCGACCGATACCACCGCATAGTAGACCTCACGTTCATTGGAGGCTGGGATGTTCAGGTAGACAGTCATCTCTGGACCGATATACGCTATTGGACCGAAAATATTGGTCCACCCCACCTGAGCATCAAGAGTAGTTTCGGACTGAGACATATTTGACTCGGGCAGAATAAAGGGGTCGGTCACCCCATCCCATCGATAGATGTAATATTCAGCTGCCCGATCGTTAGCACCCCAATTATCCAGCCACTTGAGGAGGATTCGGGCTTCTAATCCATCAACCTCTGTATTGTCTATATCGAATCTGACTGGAATAGGAGCAATCCCATCCTCCCGGATAGGATCGACCATACTGTTACCTGTTAGTGTAGCAGAAAATTCGGGTTTCTTGATCGGTTCCATCGCATCAGCATAATCAGAACACTCCTCATCCTCCATCGATGAGGAAACAGAACACCAGGTCCTGTATTCGACTGTAACGGCATAGAACACTTCGTGGTCCTTACCTTGGTCGACAGCGAATTCGAAGGTTCCCGAACCCTCTGCAATATTTTCACCAATGGCAACTACTGCGCAGGGCAATTGATCCTCAAGTGATTCGTCATTCTCACAAAGGTAATTCTCGAATCCCTCAACAATGCGCATATGTTGGCCTAGGTCCAAGTCCACCTCGTTGCCCAATTGCTTGTTGAGCACAGGTACCGAGCGCCACACAGTGTAAGTCTCTCCTTGAACATAGAGAGCATCGTTCCAAGTAACGACTGTGATGCCACGCTGCCCATCATAAGTGGCTTGGACATTCGTAGGTAGGGGAATGTAATCACTCAAAGTATCCTCTTCAACAATGACGCGGGCATCCCAGACGATGTTTGTCTGCTCATTCCCATGCTCATCAACTGCAACCACTCCATAGTACACCGTTCGGGCCACACCTTCTGAAACATCAACTTGAGTCGAGGGGGTCGCTATAGACGAGTCAATTTGTTTCACAAACTCGACGAGATCATCAGTGGTAGAGGTGAAATTCTGCGGGCTTCGGTAGATACGATAGGTGCTGGGAAGGTCAGCGGGGCGAGCCCATTGCAGTGTTGTGAAACCTGTAATCGGCTCAGTTTGACGCAGCGTGAAGGAACCTATGGCCTGGGTGCAATCCTCGGGTGGCTGAGCATCCTCAGCAATAGGCCCGAATGTGTTCGATGACTCAAAACGTGTGTCCTCATAGGACTCATTCGTGTCATTGGTGGCCTGATTATCAGGGAACCAATAGGTCACTGTGTAGTAAGATTCCTGAGACGGCCAACTCTTGTCATTGACGTGGTACCACCAACTTGAGATGCGGACACCTGAAGCATCATGAGGTTCACGTGGGGTGAGATTGGCTAACAGATCCTTGTCCAGATAGGCCCAATTCGAGTGAGTGGCCTCCTGCTCATGACGATAAATTTTGATGGATATCGAAAGGTTGCCCCACTCGGGGAAATTCATTCCAAGTTCATTGGCATTGATCCAAGTGATAGTGGTGTTCCCCGTCTCCACATCAAAGACCGCATTGACTAGGTATGGAGTGCGGATCGGTTCGGCGTGCTCGATGACCGAATCTGATTCCGTGCCGCTCTGACCATCATAGAGATGGTTATCATTACCTATACTTGAGGTGACCTTGTAGTAGAACACACCATCGGTATCGACTGGAACGGTCACATTGAATTGATGCTCAAGATCACTACATGCGCCAAGATTGGTACCACTCGCATGAACGGAGCTGGGACACGCCTCAACTTCACCAATCCTATCAGCCCACGCTATGAAGGATGTATTGAATGGTGAATCTCCTCTCCAGATTTCATACGTAGCATCTCTCAGGTGCCCCAGAGCTGTGATGTCACCAGTTAATGGATTGGACCAATTGATCATCGTCAACTCGGCAGTTGAATCATGCCACGCGGTTACATTCAGAGGCATGATATCTTCTCCAGCCGCAGAGACTGGAGCGGAGATAGCAGCCATGGAAAACAACAGCATCAGCGCCGCGCATAAACGGAGTCTCCCACCCGCCATGTAGCCCACGTCGCTCTGATATCGTTTGAAGGTGACGCGGAGAGGGAGTTCATCGCCGGGTTTCATGAGGTTGCTCATCGACACCCCCCCTCAAGCCAATCCAAAGTAGGGCCTACAGATGGAAAGCCTTTCTCCAGCCAAATAACGACGTCATCTGCGATTTTCATGACATCACCATCATGCGAGGTGACCTCAAAGCAGGGTACTGCATCACTGACAATATCAGCTGCGATGGAGCCGATGAATTCAGCCTCCGCATTCTCCTCCACCTTGGCGCCCGGCCATCCACGCGTTTCAAGACGCTCCCTCAAGACATCGGGACGACACCGCAGAAGGATGGCTGCGTCGACGGGCAGAAGATGGCTGAGGTGACCATCGATGAGGACAAATTCTGAAGTGAAATGTGAATTCAGCTCCGACCAGGACGTTGCCATCCTCTTGATATCGACATCTCTTGGTCCAGTGCCGTCCTGCTGGTCGGCGATTGCACCACACAACTCGGCAAGGTCCGCTACACTGTGGCATTCAGACCCCTGTATACGTTCACGCACAAAAGCTGCAAGAGTCGTCTTGCCCGTACCCGGTGTGCCCGTCACTGCAAGGATACAGCGCCTCGTCAACTCCGACATATGTGACAGCGTAGACGGGATGCATTCATATCGCCTTGGGCCCATGAGAGGATTCATGCCGATAGAAGGGGAAGGGGCCGTTGCTCTGGTGCTCGTGACGACCGACCCCGGTGATGAAGCGAGAGTCATGGCCGAGGTAAAGGCAGTGAAGGGAGTTCAGGAATGCCTTCTGCTATTCGGAGAATACGATTTATTTCTGCGAATCGAAGCTTACTCATATGCTCAGGTCTCAGCCATCGTCCTACAAAGCATACGTACAATCGAAGGTGTTCAGACCACCAAGACATTGACAACTGCCCCAAGTCTCGACTAGGTTGATCCTGTGTTCGGGATGGAAGACCCGAGGAAGGTTGTGGTACAATATCGCAGAATGGTGCAAGAGGGCCGCTTAGAGATGGCAGAGGTCATGGCACGAGGACTTTCTGACCGAACACTTGCTATGAAACCTGAAGACCGAGGAGTGGATGACCAATCTTTGCTCGTTGAAGTGGTCAGAGACCTGTCCGCCATCTTAGAGATCAGAGAAAAATGGACTGAATCAATCGGGACGTCAAAGATCCTTGAAAAAGAAGCAAGGCGGTTAGTAAAGGCACAGAACAGTGCCGGGCAGACCATCGATCTTGAGATGAGTAAATCTGTGCGGTCCAATGACTTGATTCAACGCGGCCGTGCACTCAATGGGGCGAAAAAACACCGTCGAGCATTGACATGCTTCAAGAGAGCACACAAGTCATCGCCTAACTCTCTTGAGGCGGTGTTCCGACCATTTGAGACGCTGATCATGAGCAAGGGAAACCTTGGTTCATCGAAAAAATGGTTGCCTGCACTCAAGCGAGCACTCGGTGAAGCCGGACCAGTACAGATGGAGGGAGAGGTATTTGTCCTGCTGCCAAAGAACCACCAACCCCATTCAGTCGAACAACTTCTGATCGATCTCGACCAATGGATCGGCAGCGGACCACCCGAGATGGTCAAGACATGGCTCAAGACCTATGCTGATGACGTTCGTCGACAACGCGATGCCATTGCACGAGGTGAGCAGGCCAAGAATGCAGAGATGGCTGCTGCCATCGATAAATTACAGGTCACGCAAGATTATCATGAATGGGTCGGGAGTCGGTGATATGCTGGATACGGATGCCAACGAGGAGGGGGAGGGGGCTCTGCCACCCCACACAGTGGATAACGAGGACCTGAGCAGCATCTGGAAACTGATTGAAGGAACTGAGGCAAATGGACGAGATATTCGCTCATTGATACGAGCACCGAAGGAGGCCCCATATGGTCTGCAATGGGAAGTCAATGTGGCGATGTCAGTGCTATCTCCACTTAGTCAGAGATGGAATATCGAAATCTGTTCGGCACTGTACATCGGCGGTCCAGCCCGGTTCAACAATCTGAAAGGATTGCTCTCGGGCATCTCCTCCCGTACACTCTCCGACAAACTGAGCGCTCTGAGCGGCGAGGGTTATGTCACGCGAACCGTCGAAGAGGGGCCACCAGTGAAGACATTGTATTCTCTGACCGAAAAGGGGATGCGGGTCGGTCGATTGCTCGGCAATCTGGTCGCTTACTTGAAAATGGATGAGGGGCATGTCATCACAACGACGGAGGATTGACCAATGGCTCTGATTGACCGATGGCGCAGACAAGCACCGTGGGTAGGACTTGGACTGGCCGGGATAGGTGCGGGACTGCTCGGACCTATTGGAAGCATCGCAGGTATGCTGCCTTGGACCGTAGGCAGCGCTTCATCGCCAAGAAATCCGAAAACAGACCATCCGCTCCGGCAACGCATCCTTCAGACTTTGGAGGGCAACCCGGGACTTGCCTACCGGGAACTACAGGGCACGCTTGCAACTGCAAATGGAACTCTTCGACACCATCTGGACGTGCTCATCGGCCGAGGAGACGTAACGGTGATGCCTGTGAATGGTCGAAGCTGCCATTTCGCAGGGCACCCTGCCCAAGCCTACGACCTGCGCGGAGTATCCGTTGGCGAGGAAGAGCTGCGTCGTATTGTCGAGCAACATCCGCACGGCCTGAGTCTGCTACAACGCCTCATCGTCGAATCACTCACATCAGTCGATGACATTCGTTCACAGGCGGATCTGGCGCGATATATCGGACGAAGTCGAACCAGTGTTCATTCGGCGATCAAGGTCCTGCGCCGACGAGGTATCGTGGACATGAACCGGCTTGCACTTGCACCTCACCTGTGTGGCGAGCGACACTTATCACAGCGCCCCATCGATTACGAATGGGATGATGAGCGCCAAATCGCGTGAGTTGTGGAAAATCCACCCAATAGCTCAAAACCATGTTTGAACCCGGAAATCCATGCTAGATGTCTGGATTGATGAGCAGACACTCCCACCCGGGCTCACTGACCCAATCAGGCTCACTGAATGGATGCTTTCCTCACTCAGTCTCATCCGACGACGATCCTCCAAAAACGAGGAGGAGGTAACATCCACACCGATTGGGAAGATGATGTTTGAATTCGCTCTCAGTCGGCCCGATGAAGGACTCGATCCTCGAGAGATGCTCGATGCACTGGGAGTCTCTACAACAACGCTTCATCATCTCCTCGGTCAACTTCGGAGGGCACGGATCGTCACTCAAGCAGGAGGTTCGGAACAAGGACATAGATTCCACAGATTACGATTTGGTCACCTACCGACCGCGGTTCGGGCAATGGCAGAAGAAGCGAGGATGGTGCTGCGCCATAATCTACTCACCCTCTTCGATGGATGGGAGCGAGAGAGTGGAGTGGAGGAGCCAGATACGATGGAAACGCAACGCCTCCACATACGCATTCGTGACCCTTCGCCGATTAGTGATACCATGCAAGGTGAAGTGTTGGTGAAGGACCTCGGATTATCGGGTGAGAGGCCCGGTAAAGATGGGAAAGCAGAACGTGAGATTCTTCAAATTCTTGGACGTATGATGGAATCTGAGGTGCCTGTTACCATCGAAGAATGTATGGCTCTGACGACAGGGTCACGCGCTCGCGTGACTCTTCAACTCGTCCGCCTGCAACGTTCGGGGATGGTGCGCAGAGCACCATTATGGGAACGACTGACACAATGCGTCGTCGATGCCATCACTAGGCAGCGGCGGCGGCGAGGAGATGATTGGGTGATAGACACGCGACGACTCGGGCGACTCGGCGTCGAGGAAGCCCAAAATCTGCTCACTCGACTAGATCGTGCATCCACAAGCATGGAAGATATCGATGCGATGATCACAAAAGGTGGACATGAAGGCGGAAGAGTTCTTCTAAACGTGCTCGGAGGACAGATACCCGACGGCTATTCCCTAGCCGGTAGAAATGCAGAGGATATCACTGATCGAGCCCTCCACATGCTTGATTTGTTCATCGCCCGACTCGGGCGAGTGGCAGAACGAATCACGCTCGCGCTTCGGAAAGAGGAAGTGAAAGGTGATCCTGGACGATCCTGATCATTGCTTCACAATCGTCACCAACGCGATGAAGGGCTTGGCGCACACTCTTCCCACCCGGCAATCCTCGCGTAAAATCAACAGCGTGCCTGCGAAGCCACTTCACTCGAAGGGAATCAGTTTCCTCACTAAGTTCGACATACCTCGAAAAGCCCCACGACTTGGCTGCTCGGTCTTCCTCAACAGATGTCTGCGACGCTGGGACTTCACGCACGAGATGTGACCAGGGAGGGGTACCACCTGACCAACCAAGGCCGGTCTTGACGTGCCACAACACATGGGGTGCTCCAAGGGCTGCTCGACCAATCATGACGCCACCTGCACCCGTTGCATCAAGGCAGGCACGGGCAGAGGCCCCATCAACAACATCACCATTAGCGATAACTGGAATAGAGACTGCCTTGACAACCGAAGCGATGACAGACCAGTCAGCATGACCACGGTAGCGCTGCTTCAGGGTTCGGCCATGAACACAGAGGCGCAAGGAACCTACCTGTTCGAGCCTCTCAGAGATCTCCACGATATTCCGATGCGCCTCATCGATACCAAGGCGAAGTTTCACAGTGACTGGGATCTCAACGGCATCGATTACCGCTGCTACGAGATCCACGAGGCGATCGGGGTCTGCCATTAGAGCTGCACCGGCGCTGGCACGTGCAACTTTGGGGGCTGGACAGCCGAAGTTGATATCGATGATATCAGCAGTCTCTGCCAGACGCTGAGCTGATGTGACCATCGCTGTCCTATCACCTCCGAATATCTGAACGACGAAAGGCCGTTCGCGTGGGTCAGTTCGGACGCGTTCCCATGATCTTGGCTGATCTCTGGACAATGCCTCGGCACTCGTGAATTCAGTGACTGTCAGATCGGCACCCAACTCAAGAGCAAGAAGGCGGAACGGAAGGTCAGTCACACCAGACATCGGCGAGAGGTGAACGTGAGGAGTGGACGGAATATTCGCCACAAGTCCCGTATCAGAACTGGGTTTCCCATTCATCCAGTTCATGGAGTTCAGCCCAAGTTTCGTCATCCGAGATGGTTCCACGCACCTTATTCAGCTCACGGGCCAAGAGCCAGAAGAGAAGTGCCAACGAACGGCGGCCCTTGTTGTTGGCTGGAAGAGCTATGTCGACATTTCGAAGCATGTTGTTCGCATCAACGATAGCAGCTACTGGAAGACCGGTGCGAATTGCCTCATTGATGACCTGCCCATCTGCTGCTGGGTCTGTGACGAGCACAACGGAAGGTTCGATGAACTGCCTAAGTCGAGGATTGGTTAGAGAGCCAGGTACAAATCGGCCTATTGAGGACAATGAATTCGTCGTCTCAGCGAATTTTCTGGCAGGAATCTGCCCAAAGGGACGTGCACAGGCCACAAGAACCTCCTGAGGCTCGTAACGAGCAAGGAACTGAGCTACCACTCGGATGCGTTGGTCTGTGTGCTCCCAATTCAACATGTAGATTCCATCGGCCCGTACGTGAGAGATGAAGCGAAGCATATCTGCAGATTTCTGCGTAGTCCCCACATCGATGCCATTCTCCTGATACACCGTCGGTGACACGAGTGGATCAATGGAGTCCTCAGCCTCCGCCGGCACTTCGGTTGCAGCCATGCATCGTGGCGACCTACAGTTTATTGTTAACCACTTCGCAACCTCGGATGTGGCTGAAGAGAGTGATTCCCCCTCGCTGGCTGCGAGGCTCCACCTCTCCCCTCTCTCTGGAACGTGCCTAGAGAGTGGCTTATGGGACGATGAGCGGGGGAACCGATTTAGTGCCTCGGCTTCAGATCTAGAACGCTTCGTGTACTGTCCACTCTCCTGGTATCTAAACAAAGCCGGAGTGAAGGCTCAGGGGAGAAATGTGGAACAGGGTGCTGAATTACACCATCAGATCGATGAGGATTTCCGAGAGGTAGTGAAGTATCGCAAACGTGCACTGCAAACCACTCTCATCTGGTCATGGTGGATCCTCATCGTTGTTGCCCTCCTCATCGATGGAATGCTCATTCGATTCGCTGATCAAATCGTTGATCCAAGCTCCTTTGCTCTCATGTTAGTCTCACTCTCAGTCGCTTGGCTTGTCATCGGAATCTTCCTCGTAGTCCTACCATGGAGAAATACTCTGGAAATCGGTGAACAAGGAAAAGAGAATGCAGCCGATGACCCGATATGGGATTTAATCACTCCAGCTTTCGAACCTGTCATTCAACCTGAAGAATTCAGTGGCGGATGGTGGAAGGTGGGCTCTGTCGAAGTCACCATCTTTCTTGCAGCAGCCAGCCTATCGATTCATGGAATGGCCTTGGTATGGGCTCAAGATCGGGCCTATCTGGCCTTCATCCTCGTTCTATTGGCCATGGTTTGGAATGGCCTGACATCATTCCGTCTGAATCGAATGATTAGTGCAACTGAGCAGGCAAAAATTGCTTCTGATGACCTAAACATCGACACAGCAGATGAGGTCGCCTATTCCGACGGGGTCAAGATGGCCGGGCTGCTCCATGATTCCGAAACCGGGCTCAGAGGAAGGCCGGATCAGGTTCTCAGAGTCGACGGACGTTACGTTCCGGTCGAACAGAAGACCGGGAAGGTCCCCTCATCTCCACACTTGAGTCACCGTCTACAATTACTGGCATATCTACAACTGGTCGGTGCTGTGAGTGAACAGCCACCAGAACATGGCCTACTCAGGTACGGGCCACACGATGCCCACCTTGTCCCATGGAATGCGGAAACAAAGGCAGAACTCATCGAACATGTCGGAGCACTCCACTCAGCCATGGCTGCAGGGACTGCAGATAGGAACCATGAGCGAGTAGGAAAGTGTAGGTCATGTTCACGGCGTCAAGGCTGTGATCAGCGATTGGATCAATAATGTGTTCTATGCCCCATCACTGTAAACCAGTTGGCTGGTCTCAACGATCACCCACACTGAAACCTTATCCTTACTTGTGGCCAAATTGCTCAACTCAAAGCCATATCCTCTAGCATCGACCAGGAGGCGCCAAGTACCCGAATCTGGAGATGTCAGAACAAGTTGAGGCTCCTGTACAGATCCTGTGGCGTTGCTCTCCCACTTGATTCCTCCTTCTGGATCAATAAATTGGTACGTGGCATACCGGAAATCACCCGTCATATCTGAGAATTGTTCCAAATCCATTTCAACAACAAAATTGAGGCGAACTGCTCGAGCCGATTCGGGAATGACGATTGGGACATTAGCAGAGAACTGAGAATTGAGGGGGTCGAGGGTGTCAAACGTATGGTTGACCCATGTTGTCTTGGTGATGACATCAAGGCCAGGTGGACCTCTGAACTCCTCGATCGCTTCACGCATAGGAAGCAGTCCCACGCAACCTGCGTGGGAGCATGCAATGAATAACGCGACCATCAACGCCGCTGTTCGCATCCTCCCACCTTCCCGTCCGCACTCATAGGGTTCGTCATCGCTCGCGCTCGGCTGACCCTCTTTTCGTCACCCGGGTGAACAATGGCTACACTTCATCGGATTTCAATGCCTCCATAGAACGGGTGAAATTTCATCCATCATCGCCTTCTCCGGAGGGCCATGGCCGTGATTTCAGTGATTCTTATCCTGACAATAATTGGCCTCATCTTCTTCGTGGCCCATCTATTCAGATCGTGGGGGCGGGCGGAAAAGCAGCACAAGAAAGAGGTTCGGGTCAAAAAAAGAGAAGAAAAAATCCTGGAGGAGATGTTCCGGCGTGATGAAGCTCGACAGCAGATGGCCGCGGCCTATCACTCACATATGCTGATGAGAAAAGAGAAACAACAGCAACGTGAAATGATGACTCAGCAGTATATGATCGACCAGAGTATGGGTGTCCTAAATACGGGAATATCTGAGGAAGTATCACCCAATACGGCCATGTTCCAAGCGCAAGCTCCGCCACCCCCTGGTGTCGAATCAGTCGACCTTGACATGATTGATGGATTCGGTGATCCTGCTGATAGTGAACAAATCTCTGAGAGGTTGCTCGATGAAAACGAAGAGGCTACCCCCGTTGTTGAGAAAACTACACCCAAACGACGACGTAAGAAGCGGTTCATTCGATTCACTAGCGATGGAGAAACCGCCGATGGTACATCTGAGGAAGAAAAGGAACGAAAACAGAATGTGGAGGTATTACGCTGGGCGTCGAATGAATTCAAAGAGGTCTTTGAGCGACCTCCGAATCATCTGAGTGAACTCCTTGAATTCCTCGACCAAGGGAGGGAGCAATCAGATCCGGCACAAGAAGGTGAGACGGAACGTGAGTGAGAGCACATCTGATTTCAAAGAGAGTTTGAGTGATAACGGCGAAGGGCTTCAAGGGCAGAGACATCCTGCTCTACCTGTGAACCCGTCTGGCGAGACTCCCGATGAGCCGCCGGCACCTCCGAAACGCCGACAGAGAAGGAAGCGGTTCATTCGCTTCATGAGTGGAGGAGATGCATCCGCACAATCTGAGACAGAGATGCAGCCCGAACAGACACCTACACCACCAATGGCCGAACAAAAGACTGAACCTGAAAAAGAAAGAAAGAAGCCCTCCGATGCGGATGCAGAGATAGCAGAAGAAATGAGAATCGAACTGGAGAAAAATACTGATGAGGTCGTTGAACCAAGAGTTGCAGAAGAAGTGGGTGGCGAGCAGGAAGAAACTGTCGAGGAAGTCATAGAAACAGAAGCCGCAACCGATGTGACTGCTGAGCAAGAGGAAGCAGAGGAGAAAAGTACCGAAGTGAACGTGAAGATAAACGATCCACACGTCAACCTCCGTATGCGAGGGCCACCTGTTATGGACCACACATGGTCGCGGGCCACCGAATTGAGTGGACCGCCACGTGACCCATTAGGACTTGGTTGGATCCTTGAATCACCTAATTCGACTCACTCCATCGAGAAGCCGCGTGGAGCACCCATCAATCCATTGCGGCCATATGAGCGGCGTGGCCCCCCAGACCCTCTTGTCGAGTGGTTGTGTGAAGATGATACATTGACTCGAGCAGTGGATGCTGTGCAAGGCCTTCTGCAGGGCCTAAATGCCCCCACATCAGAGGAAGAATGAAGTCGCGTACTCAAGCCTGAGGCTATGTGGGTGATCTTCGAAGGCCACGCGGTACTCGCGACCACACTCCCGAAGAGATGAGGGGGCGGCGGAGGTTAGAGGATGCTATCATCGAGGTCGCACGTAGATACGGCTTCGCAGAAGTGCGGACACCAATCTTTGAACATACTGAACTCTTCACGGCTAAATCGGGCGATGATATCGTTGCTCAACTCTATGCCTTTGAAGATAAGTCCGGCCGGTCCCTGACTCTTCGACCTGAACTTACAGCACCTGTCATGAGAATGATCGCGACAGGTGACCTGCGTGAGCGACCACGACCCGTGAAAGTATGCTATACTGGACCTTGCTTCCGATACGAAGAGGCGAAAACGGGACGTTGGCGCGAATTCGACCAATTCGGTGTCGAAGTGATAGGGGCCAGTGGTTCACTCGTTGAGGCAGAGGTCATGGCCTGTGCCATCTCAATGCTTGAAGCATCGGGTCTCGAAGGATGGCGCTTCAGTATCGGACATGTAGGCTTACTACATGCATTTCTTGACGCTGCCCAAGTGCCTGAATCCTTCACAGTCGAACAGCGAGAGGCGACCATCAAAGCCGGTTGGACATCAAAGGATCATGCTGGAGCCGAGAAAGATACACCTCGCACAGTGCTGCTGCGGATGCTCGACAAGCAGCAGATGCAAGGAGCGGCCGAACTCATGCACCTTCTCGGCATCAAAGATTCATTCATCACCATGCTCGATGCACTCGACTCGAATACCTCGCCAGAGGACCTTGAAAACCTAGGCGAACACTTCGGCAACCTTGGCGTTGATACAACTCCAATCGATAGCCTGAGAGTCACACTAGGACACCTCTCTTCCTCGGGGGCACCGATGGATTGTATCGACCTCAACCTGACGACAGCCCGTGGTCTGGACTACTACACAGGATGTGTCTTTGAGGCAAGAGTCGAAACTCTAGGAGGGGAAGGACAGGTCCTTGGTGGGGGAACCTACCGACTCCTGCATCTGTTTGGATTAGAGGAGCTCGATCCATGTTGTGGGTTTGGATATGGGACCGATAGGGTGCTGCTAGCCCTTGAACATCAGGGTCTGAGCACAAATACATCTGAGCCACGTGTTGCTCTTATCCCACTCAATACACAGAGCAATGCTGTTCTTCCAATGGTCGCAGCGTTGCGTGGATCGGGTATCGCTGCCGATATCGAAATGCGACAACGCAACCTCAGTAAATCGATGAAATGGGCGAACAATGCTGGTTTCACACATGCGGTCGTTGTCGGTCCAAAGGAAATAGAATCTGGAGTACTCTCAGTCAAGGATATGATGAGTGGTGAGACTTCAGACCTCACACTCTCTGATCTCATCACTCAATTGCTCAATTGAGTGCTGATTCAAACCCAATCAAGATGTCCTTGAGGCACGAGTAAACAGTCGACGGTTTCAAGTCCGATACGACGATGAGGGTATGTAGAAACATGTCCATACACGGCGAGGCGCGCAAGGTGACAACTCACACCCTGCAGGCGATGAAATCAGCTGGAGAGAAGATCTCTATGCTCACCGCCTACGATTATTCACTTGCCCGACTTGTAGATGATGCCGGTATCGACGTGATTCTGGTGGGTGATTCAGCCTCGAACGTCATGGCTGGTCAAGTGACTACTGTACCCATGACTCTCGATCACATGATCTACCACGCACAGTGTGTGCAACGAGCGATTGAGCGAGCACTGCTCGTCGTGGACATGCCATTTGGAACCTATCAGGGGAATTCACGTCTTGCACTTGAATCTGCGATCAGAATCATGAAGGAAGCTGAGGCCCACGCAGTCAAACTAGAAGGCGGAGAAGAGATTGTTCAGTCCATCGAGCGTCTGATCACTTCGGGCATCCCAGTCATGGGGCATCTGGGCCTCACTCCTCAGTCAATCTACAAATTCGGAACCTACACGGTCCGTGCCAAAGAGGATGAGGAAGCTGCGAAACTGCTTGTTGATGCCAAGAGATTGGAGGAGGCAGGATGTTTTGCCCTAGTTCTTGAGAAAATTCCCGCCGAACTCGCCAAGCAGGTTTCAGCATCTATTTCGATTCCAACCATTGGAATTGGAGCGGGGCCGGACTGTGATGGACAAGTACTGGTCCTACACGACATGCTCGGAATCACAATGGATTTCAGTCCCCGCTTCCTAAGGAGATATCTCAATCTTGGAGAGAAAATCTCAGATGCCATCAAGCAGTATTGCAAGGACGTCCGGTCGGGAGATTTTCCCGATGACAACGAGTCCTATCACACCTGAGCATGCCGATGGTGTGAAGTGACGCGGCTACTCGGAGAAGCCGATGGCTTTGGTAGAGGTACGCTGGCCCGAGGGGGACGCCCACTCGCTGGCCGTCGGACTCCCGCTTGAAGAGGCAGTTCGCGGTCGCTACGGTAAGAAGCATGGGTGGGTGGCAGCTCGCATTGGTGACACGGCCGTCGATCTCAAACATCCACTGACAAATGATTGCAGTGTCGAGCCAATCGAAGCTGAGTCCGAAGAAGGTGAGCACATCATCCGACATTCTTGTGCTCACCTGCTCGCACAAGCTGTGACCGAACTCTTCCCTGAAGCAAAACCGACCATCGGTCCAGCCATAGAGCATGGTTTCTACTATGATTTCGATATGGAACCCCCCTCTGATGAGGACCTGCGTGCCATCGGAAAGCAAATGCAGCGACTCGCCAGACAGAATCTGGCTATCGAACGGGTCGAACTCTCTGAAGAAGACCTGAAAGACCGATTCGCACACAATCCATACAAGATTGAGATTATTGAAGATAAACTGGAAGATGGAGGTGCCTCCACCATCTACGAACAAGGAGAGTTTCAGGATCTATGTCTTGGCCCACACGTTCCACGCACTTCGATGCTCATGCATCATGAATTAACGACGACATCAACTGCATACTGGCGAGCTGATCAATCCAGGGCATCACTCGTTCGTATCTATGGCATCGCTTTCGCGACGAAGGAACGTCTGGTAGCCCATAGAAAGATGCTGAAGGAGGCAAAGCAACGTGACCATCGCAGAATAGGGAAGGACTTGCAATTGTTTCACATCTCAGACAAGGTTGGCCAAGGTCTCATTCTGTGGACACCAAGGGGAGCAGTTGTGCGACAGGAATTACAGGATTTCATCTCACAGGAACTACGCCGGCAGGACTACCAGCAGGTATTCACGCCCCATATCGGAAAACTCGACCTGTACCGGACAAGCGGTCATTTCCCGTACTATCAAGAATCCCAATACCCACCACTGGTCGAGCGTGAACTTCTGGCGCGACTTGCTGATGATGGATGCACATGCGGTGAGTTAGCCAATCGTATGGATGATGGTGATATCGATGGTTATTTGCTCAAACCCATGAACTGTCCGCATCACATTCAGATCTACACCTCTCAAGCGCGGTCATACCGAGATCTTCCGGTACGATTGGCCGAATTCGGAACCGTGTATCGATGGGAGCAATCAGGTGAGATCTCGGGCATGACTCGGGTGCGAGGATTCACACAGGACGATGCACACCTGTTCGTGACCGAGGATCAGATTGCAGCAGAATTAGCTGGATGCATTGAGTTAGTGCAGATCATCTTCACCACCTTAGGCATGGATGACTACCGAGTTCGCGTGGGAGTGCGAGATGACGATTCTGCGAAATATGTCGGGAATTCAAAGGCTTGGGATAAGGCCGAAGAATCGTGTCGACTGGCTGCTGAGAAACTCGGAGTTCAATTCCTGGAGGAACGTGGAGAGGCTGCGTTCTACGGGCCAAAGATCGACTTCGTTGTGCGCGATGTGCTCGGACGTGAATGGCAACTTGGCACAGTGCAAGTCGACTATAATTTGCCTGAACGCTTCAATCTGACATATGTCGGAAGTGATGGTGACAAGCACCGACCAGTCATGATTCACCGCGCGCCATTCGGAAGCATGGAACGCTTCGTAGGAGTTCTCATTGAGCACTTTGAAGGGAAGTTTCCCACGTGGTTAACACCTACTCAAGTTCACATCCTGACCATATCTGAATCTCACAAAGCGTGGGCTTGTGAAGTGTATGACACATTGAGAGCGGCAGATGTACGTGTTGAATTGGATGATGGTGACGATACTCTCGGCAAGAAAATCCGCACTCATCGAGCAATGCGGCCCTCATACATGATTATCATAGGTGAGTCTGAGAGTGAGAGCAGATCTCTTAGTCTACGTGACCGACAAGGTGAGCAAGTTGGAGAAATCAATCTCAAAACCTTCGTCGAGATGATTCGGGCAGAGATAGATGGGAAAGAAATATCTCCGAACATCGTGAAGGAACTTGCCATTAGGGAATGATGTTTTCAATGCAAATGCATTGGTCACGCCATGAGCAAACACATGGTCTCAATATATCTAGACGCGTTTACACCCGAGATTTCTGGTGACAAAGATTCCGTCGGCGAATTCTATTTCGTCACCCGAAGCGGCATGAATTCACATCGTTGGCCCACTGAAAAGGAACTCAAAATGGAAGCGGGAGTCACATATGATGAGGTGAAAAATAACCTGCTACTCAGTCTGACCACTGAAAAGGAAGAGGTTGATGTGGAGTTTTTGGTTGCTGAGAAGGATTGGGGACAGGACGACCTCTTCCTACAGATCATCAAGCGAATCGACGTTGCTGTTGGACTCACGGATTTCGAACTCACCCACGAAGGTTATTGCTCGATGAAGGTCAGAGTCGCTATCGCTGAGGCTGGCCAGTAACCAGCGAGCTTAGACGCGTCGCTCTGCCCGCTCAAGATGTGATTCCATCTTGGTCAGGGCCTCAACAGTCGCGTCGACATCACCCGCTTCAAAGGCTGAGATTGCTCCAGCAAGATCGGCCTCGGCAGCGTCGCGCTCGGCATCACCCGCTCCAATACCCGAGGATTCCAAAGATCGGCGAAGGCGGCTCCATTCCTGACGAATGAAGGCAAGCACATCCTTGGTCTCCTGACGGCGGGATGAGGCTTGGTCAAGGTCCTGTAAGAAGGAAGACAGATCACGGTCCGCTTGGATTACGTGGCCATCAACGGATTGTTGTTTGATCTGATCCCATCTATTCGACCAAACCTTTGCATCAGCAAGTTCAACCCAACGCTTCTCGAGGCTACTACGATCACCGAGACGTTGATCAAGTCTCTGTTTGGCATCCTTTTCAGCTTCGATATCACGCATGACACGATCCGCGTAGCCCTTAGCGGTAGAGGGATCATCAGCGGCTAGAGAATCTTCGGCTTTGGTGAGCAATTCTCGCCAACCAGCACTCAAAGGTGAAGGCCATGCTTCAATGGCTATGCGAGTCTCTGCAAGAGTCTCACCTGCCTCATCACCACGCTGCTGCAGCGATTCAACTTGCTCTGGAATCGCATGGGAAAGATTCCAGGCCTCCTTCGGCATCTCAACCTCCATTTGGCGTTTAGCTTCAGCAAGATCCTCGCGGAGGCGTTCTGCTTCCTGACCCGATGTAGAACCGATAGCAACTCCTGCCTTCATGATAGCCAACTCTGCTTTAGGCCACCATTCGAGAATCTCCTCAGCGATAGTTTTGGCTCGACGGTACAAGGCCTCAGCTTCACGAAGTGCACCAAAGCCGCGCTCTCTATCTCCAAGATCAAAGGATTTGCGTGGCCTTTTGAGTGAATGGTTCAACTCCTCTGCATCTTCAATGATATGGAGTGATGACTCTCGAATGATTTCGAGGTCTTCATTGAAATTCATAGCTCGGTCCAACTCTTCCTGAGCAATGACAAGGAGTTTCAATCCATGTTCGGGGTCCTTATGGCCCTCAACCTTGCCCCGCATGAATAAGGAATGTGCTTGATCAACAGGTTCGCCCTGCGACTTGAGGATGAGAAGTTCATCTTCCATTCGGTCGATGGTCTGATTGTATTCACGGCGCAGGTGGCGCATCTCAGCATCTCCCATCCAGTCCTTAATGCCAAGAGTGGCAGCGATGGCAAGAGAGAGGATCATGATCCACATAGTCATCATAGGAGGTTCAAGAGCCAGCACCAAAGAACCTCCAAGCCCAGTCCCTACCAGAATCATTACCCCTCTGTAGCGAACGACTTCAGCTCGCCCAATGAGAATCCGGCGAGAGGTGATGTAAGCAAAGCCAGCTAGACCGAGAGTGACAAGACTGCCGAGGAAAGGCCACGAAGGAATCGCGGTGATATTCCACAAACTCGCTGCAAGAAGACCCGGCCATATCAGAGCCAGAGAACCACCTATGCGAGCCCTTGTCGTTGGATTCCAGTCAATCAGGTCTTGCAAAAGCACAGCCCAGACAAGAAGGAGGATTGCTGGAATCAGCTGAGAAAGAGAGATGTTTCCATCAGTATTCAAGATGGGCCAAGCCATCCAACCACCTGTCAGAACAATTGTCAATGCGGCAATAACGCCGAGATTCTCGACAGCAACCCGATGGGCTAAGGCACGGTCTCCAAGTTCAGTCACGGTGACGCCTCCCAGAAACCGCTGCTGCAAGTGCGATTGTTATGAGGCCGAACTGAATTGAAGGACCTGCAAGCCAGCCATCATCATCCTCTTCAGAGGAAGAAGAAACTGGCACATTCAGATCGACTGTTAGGACATCTAGGATGTTACCTTGACTATCTGTGACACTGACATTGAACCAAGTGGGCGTTCCACTGCTGGACACCTCGAAGGTTTCGTTGATGTGCACCACCGCATCTAAGATGCCATCAGCAGCCTTGCCTTCGAACACCGAGCCATAGCGAGTTCCATAACCGAGTACCAGAGATTCTGCAGTACCACCACTATTGCTCACGACAACGTACACTCTGGCCACCTCACCAGTGACTCGAACATCATGAGAGAGAACCGAATAATCAGGTCTCATCGGTGGAGGAATTCGTAGTTCGATGGCGCGCGTGAAACTGTTCCCTGAAGAATCGGTAGCGGTGGCATTTAGCCAGCGATTTCCAGCACCATATGGCACCCTACCATCCTTCTTACCCAGACAAGAGTCTGTGAGCCACTCATCCGGACGGCCGAGATTCAGACGAGAGAGAGTATCGAAATCGAGGGACTCGCCAGTTGTAACAAGAACACTATCCTGTACCAACAAACAGTCTGAGAGTGTTATGGACCAAATAATATCGTCTATCGCATCAAGATCATCAAAGGATTCAGTCAGATCAAGATGCAGCGTCTCATTGCTTGGATGAGTAGCATACTGCCCATTCGATTCGCCTCTCAACCGAATCGTCGGGGCGTCCCCATCAATGACAATGAACGTCCACTCATCAAATACCACATTTCCAGCAACATCACTCACTTCGAGGAGTAAAGTGTATTCTGAAGGGGTCTTTGCCAGATAGCGGTCTTCAAGTGGGTCACTGAGTCCATTCACGTGGTTGTCTTGTAGGAAAGACACCTGTGAAACATCAAGTTCTGTCTCCCAACCACCCGACCGGTCAGACCACCATCTAACATAGTACTCACCCTGATCATCGGTCGCGTTGACCATCATCGCAAGAATCTGAGTGGGAAATACCTCGAAGCTAGTCTCATTGACGTCGAGTCGGACATCAGGGTCCGTCTCCACAAGGCCGAGTAATGTGAGATAAGCGACGTACTCAGGTGGTGTATCATCAATGAAGTATGAGGAGGTGCGGTTGGCCATGGCCCCTGAAGGATCGGTGCAAGTCGAGTTCACCGTCAAGTTGTCAATCGACTGCCATAAATTGGAATTGAGGTCGATGGTCGCCTCAATCGTGGAATTCTGTGCGATGAAAGGTGAGTTTTGAGCTGCTGAAAATCGGTGAACACAGGTTAGGTCCTCAGGGTATTCATCATCGATGGAACCTGCATTCACAGTCAACTCTGCACGGCGAATCGGACCATCAGTCCGTCCATCCACTTCAATCTCAAAGGTGGGAGCACGGTTTGTTCGGATATTCAACTGAGCCTCATCGGTCAGCAGTAGGTTCAGAACATGCCCAGTTCGTGATGAGTGGACCAATGGGAACCACGACGTGATGACGATGTCTGCTGATGTGCTCACCTCAAACTGAATTGCTGCGCCATCAAGCAAGACTACACCAAAACTTGTGAATGGGCTCGCCGATACACTGGTGACCTCACCTGATGATTCAAGTTTCCAGACACCATCGACAATGAGGGCTGACCAGGACATGCTGGAATTGTTCTGAGTGCTGGGGGATGAACGACTGAATTCAAATGAAAGAAATGGGGGTTGGGGTGAGGCAATATCGAGTCCTTGGACCCATTGGATGAGTGCTGCTGCCTCTTCAGGGTCCGTGGTCCCATCTCCATCTCCATGCCACCTGTCAAGCTGTGACTCTCTACCAAGCCATGGTTGAGGTAACCAGAGCAGGGAATCGGTAGCCGTGATCGAAGTGTTCCAATCCCACGATGCATGCAGATGCGACGTAGCGTTTCGTTGCAGGGACACATCGAGCCACATCGATGTGCTGGTGGAAAGACCGGGACCATATGTGTCGTTCATTGTGGGCCACTCAGCTCCTTCTTCGATGGTTCCAATATTCCACGACCCCCATTCTGCTGATGGTCCTGTGAGATTCATCCCCCCTTCACCAAAATCCACTATGACCCCACTCGGTTCATGCACGGCGGCCCAATGAGCATCCAGTGGCAAGTGTATCTCGGACACAGTAGCGGCAGCAAGCACCTCTGCTAGATTCTGTGTCGAATCAGAGGTCCAATTCACAAGGTGACCTGACTCATTGTGTTGTAGCAGGAGCAGACCGTGATCGACTGTCAGAGTCGTGTTGATGTAATACTGATCTGTGGCCTCGAATCTCTGTAATTCACGTGCTCGATCATCCATGACCACGACTCCAATTCCATCGGCATCGGTCAAATTGAGTGGAAATTCACCAGTGGTGACTGTCAGATTGCACTGCAACACCAAGCCTGTGTCGACGCATGGAAGAAACGAGTCGTTGCTAAAATTCAGAGAACCATTGCTAGCAAGTACAAACGGGGTGGTATCCATGGGTGCTATGTCAGAACCACGGACTACCATTCGCATCGCCCGCGAAGAATCTGGGGCGATGTCTACTTCACCACTCTGTGAATTGGCGACCAAACCACCAGTGAACATCTCATGGATGCTTAATCGTGCTTGGACAGCACTACCTTGTTCGTCCACAAGAGAAACTCGAAAAGGAAGGGCTTGGCGGCCATCTTCAGCGATGACTGCTGGAGTTACGAAACTCAGAGTGCCCATCAGCATGAGCAAAACAACGGTTACAAGCCTCCTAGTCATCGATGGTCACCTTCATCAGAACAGAACCATGAAGATCTATCTTGAGTGGCATGCATTTCGCCGTTGGTAGACGGTTGCGCACCTTGGTTTCTAGGTCACCTCCACCATGTGCAAGAAGGAAGCCACCACCCCCAGCGCCGAGAAGTTTGCAACCCGTTGCCCCACACGCCATCACCTCGCCATGCAAGGCATCGATGGCAGGGTCGGTGATGTTGGAAGCAAGATTACGCTTGAGGCGCCAAGCTTCATCGAGAAGAGAACCAACTGTGGCCAAGTCACCATTCTGAAATGCATCTCGCACCTCTATGGCCTGCGCCCGCATTCTGATAAGCCGGTCCATCGATGTGGGACTTGAAGTCCTCCGACTCTGTTCCTCAAGGATGTCTGAAGCCTTGCGATGTCGACCGGTCCAAATGAGAATGAATTCCTCCGCAATTCGGTCTGCGAGATCATTAGTGACCGAAATCGGCTCGACGCTCACCGTACCATCCTGATGGAAAACAATGTGGTTAAGTCCACCATATGCAGCTGCATACTGATCCTGCTGGCCAATAGGTTGCCCGAGTTTTTCGATCTCAATCTCACAAGCACCACGTGCAAGGTCTTCGGACACCTGTTGCTGGCCATTCCAGCCATGAACAGCATTGAGAAGGCCAACTGTGAGAGTCGAAGAGGAGCCAAGGCCGCTACCACGTGATGGGATGTCGGCGATCGTGACAACTTCAATGTGAGAAGATAGGTCCGCCTTGCGAAGTGCCTCTTTAACGAGTTCATGTTCAAGGTCGTCGATGCTCTCCACAATCTCGGTTTTCGTGTATGCTACGCGGATGGAAGACTCGAAGCGGCGATTGAGAAGAACGTAGATGTGACTCGAGATGGCCATCGAGGTCACTGCACCGCCTTCTGGGTGAGCACCCCAGAAAGATTCGAGGTCCGTGCCACCCCCGCAAAAGGAGACTCGCACTGGTGTACGTGACAGTATCACGTCGCTGCCGACATCGAACCGCTTCATGAACGGCTCGCATCGTTGCACAGCAAGGTTCCCCAAAAGGGATATGGCCCGCACGCGCGGGACAAGAGGAGATGACACAGGGTCTCGCATCCCTAGAGTACGTCACAGAAGAATGGATTTTGGAGATTGTCAACCTTGCAGAACGCCTCTCAGCCGTTGCCGCGGGCGAGGCAAGATGTGAGGCGATGCGAGGAAGGTTGCTTGCCAATCTCTTCTTTGAGGCCTCGACACGAACCCGGATGTCCTTTGAAGCAGCGATGAAAAGGCTGGGAGGAGACGTACTCAACCTCAACGATCTGAAATCAAGTTCTGTCTCAAAGGGTGAATCACTGCATGATACGATTCTTGTTGCAGATGGTTATGCCGACGTCATAGTTCTGCGACACCCGATGGAAGGTGCTGCGGTATTCTCTGACGACTTGTCAAATGCACCTGTGATCAATGGAGGTGATGGTTCGGGTCGGCACCCCACCCAGACTCTTCTCGACCTAGCGACCATACAAAGTGCACACGGACGATTGGATGTCGACATCGTGATCGCTGGAGATTTGCGGTATGGCCGAACTGTGCATAGCCTTGCCCGAGCACTATCACGGTTCGGAGCACGCATCATTCTGTCCTCTCCAAACAGTTTGTCAATGCCTGACGAAGTGATCATCGACATCCAAAATCGAGGCTCAAGCGTCGAACATGTTCCGGAATTGTCAGAGGCCGTCAAGGAAGCCGATGTAGTCTACATGACCAGGATTCAGAGGGAACGGTTCCCCGACGATGATGAATACGACCGAGTTGCTGGTACCTTCCGACTGATGGCGAAGGATTTGGACGATGTGCGACCTGACCTGATCATAATGCACCCTCTTCCACGAGTCGATGAGATTGAACAATCGATCGATGCGACAAGACACGCTCGTTATTTCGAACAATCAGCTAACGGGGTCAAGGTTCGTATGGCACTCTTATGCACATTACTCGGTATCGAACCAGAGGTGTTGACATGACTGAAAACGTCCGCAGAGTCGCTGCGATACGAGATGGAACAGTCATTGACCATATCCCAGCAGGACGTGCTCTGCTTGTTCTAAGCATGCTGGGAGTAGGACCAAAGACACACACGCCAGTCAGCCTTGTGATGAACGTATCATCACCAAAGCATGGACAGAAGGACATCATCAAAATCGAAGACCGTGAACTCGACCAGATGGAGCTCGACCGCCTTGCTTTGATTGCAGGACAAGCCTCGGTTTCCATCATCCGGAATTTCAGTCTCTCTGAAAAGCGTCAGGTAACCATGCCCGATGAATTCCTAGGAATCATGCCCTGTATGTCCAGCAATTGTATCTCAAACTCCGCAAGTGAACAGATTCGCCCAAGGCTGAAGGTGGTGACAAAGTCACCCGTTCTCATCCGTTGCTTCTACTGCGAGCGCATCCAGCCCGTTGAAGATTTGATCGAGGCCGTCACCTGAAATACCCTCATCCAGGATTCTACGCATCGTGCACGGCATGCAGGAAGACCCAGAGGTAGGGGCTCCACATTCGGCACAGGATTGAGCACTGACGCCTCCTTCTGGTACTGGAAATTGTTCCCTGATAACATCAGCCGAGGCCAGCAATCCATGTCTGGTTCCCGGGGTAGCGGCCTCCAATGCTGCAACAACATCACGCATCTGTTTGCGCAGCCCACGCCCAGCATACGGACAATCATCATGATGCATCGGCAAGTCATGTTCTCTGGCGGCAAGAAGGGCTTCCAGTTCAGTCACCATGCGTAAGGGAATGATTCTTGGAATCAGCCCGTCAACGATTCGATTTGTATGTGGTGCCATGCGTAGCATCCTGTCTATGTCACCTTTCTGAAAATTCATCAAAACTGTCTGAGCGGTATCATCGAGATTGTGTCCAAGGGCTACGGCAAAAGCATCCACCTCTTGGGCCACGCGCTCTATTCCTCGACGGCGAAAAACCCCACAGAAAGAACAGGGACCAAGACGTGTGCCCACTGCATCAGCTTCGCCCACTGCCTCGTCCATCGAACGGCCCAGATCCTCAGTCATCCTCGCAATACGGAGTTCGATACCGAGACGGTCACAGAGTTCCTGAGCGCAGAGTTGTGAGGGTGGTCGATACCCCTCAATCCCTTCATCGACTAATACTGCAACGATTCGGAGATTCCTGCGCGGTCCGAGCAGATGGTACAGTTCATGGAGAAGGAGGGCGGAGTCTTTGCCTCCACTCACAGCAACCAACAAGGTGCCGCCATCACGTGGCAAGGTGAGTTGACGACGAAGTTCCTTGCCCACGCGCCGACGCACAGATTGAGTGAGGTGGCTGCGGCACAGATGAAGACCCGACCACGGTTGGTGAAGAACTGCCCGCTGTTGGCAGCGGTCACAGCTCCTGACTTCGATGCCCACGGGAACCCCAGTGAAGTCTGGTCTTTGAGACTCCCCCTCGGCGTCTTCCTCAGTCGGTGAAGATGGGGAGGAATGCACCGAGCGAAGGCGAAGGTTCTTCATCCCGCCGAGGGCACCCGTTTAGGATTCACATGCGAGAGCAGGTCGAGCATTCACTGCAGAGGATCAACGGAGTTCGAAGGGCTCGAGTGATAGATCCGGGGCGGCGAGGCGAAGACGCGCCTCTGTTTACACTGATCGAGAGAGTAGGAAAAGACTTCGATCTTGGAACTCCAGACCATGCTTGGATCGAGCAACGAGATCGACGCACGACGTGGGCTTGGCTCGAAAGTGGACATATTGTACAAACCACAAGCGAGGTTCACCTACCAGTAGGACTGCTTGTCCACCATTTGGACCGCGCACGTGATATCCTGAATGAGGTATACTGAGGACGAGAGACATGTTTCCACTGCCCGGCGGCCCTCCAGTCTCGCGAAAAGAAGATGTGACTCTGGGAGTCACACAATTTCCTTTCGATTATGGAGCCGTGACGTACACGAAAGATTCAGGCAAAACAATTGTTGGGCAGAGGATTGTTGCTGATGGAAGAGGGGTTGCTGCCCTCGCCCAAGGGGACGAGGAAACTGAATACTTCGCCGGCGAGAGAGCTCTGCGACGATTGAATTATCTCGCCAAGGGAGAATCCATTGGTTCACGGGCAGTGACTTGGACCCAAGAGCAAACTGAGCGTGTGCTGCAACGCCTGCCTGAAGCGATCATCAATCGAGACATGCTCAAAGGTCTCATCGTCGACGCTGTAGCGGTCGATTTCGGAACGGTACGAGACCTTTCGGCACTCGTCACTGAACTTGCTTCAAGACCCGCCATACAAGGTGCGCTGGCACTGGAAAACGGCATACTGATCAATTCAGGAGGAGATATTGCACGTGATGCAGAGATTGAAGCTGCACACCTACAATCACTGCTTGAAGCACTAGAAGCATCAGCCACCGAACGGGAACAAACTACCTCGCCAGTCATCCAGATGATGGAAGGTGATGGAAGACTGACTGTCGCACGCCATGATAACGCTGCGATTGCCATCTGGACAGGACCGGGTATGGACGCCGAAGCAGCCCTGAGAAATGCTGTAGATCTTGTTCGCAGAGTGCCTGCACCAGTCGAGGATCTCGTGACCTTGGAGGCACTACCTGAAGGCACTATGATCAGTGACCGAAAAGCGAGTGTAGAGGGCATCATACGTCAGATCGAAGAAGCCATGGAGATCAATCTCAGTGGGGCGATCATTTCAGTTTCTCCTGAAGATAAGCGCATCTCATTGCTACTGCGAGGAGGAAGGCCGATTGGCATGCATGGCGCCGATAACCTCGAGGATGGCCTACAGAGCATGACGGCTGCATCCCACACCCTCAGGCTTGAACGCATTGAGGCAGTTCCCCGACTCGCAGTGGTCGCTGAATCGACGGCTGATTGGTCACTTGAACGATTTATCGAGACCCTCCCTTCAACGAGAACTCGTCGAGATGACAAAGCAAAACTACGACGAAGCAAACTCGAAGGGTTGCTTGGATTCGATCTTGGCCTTGCAATGCTCAACCGACACAGAGCACAATGGTCGATGAGTGAATCTGTGGAACGACCTGTTCTCACTCCTGTTGGTGAAGAGGGAGAGGCTACTCAACTCGGTGTTCCAGATGCTGAAAGGGCACGAATAGCAGAGGGTGAGGTCGACGATCTTGAGCGGAAGTTAGCGCGTAACGAGCGGCGGCTGGAAGAATCGAGTACAAGCCTCAGCCGCGTACGGGTGGAAAGAGACGAGACGAGCGCCGAACTTGAACGCGTCAAGGAACGGGCCACGGGTCTTGAACAGGAGATTGAAGAGAAAAGAAGTGAGATGGCGAGCGCTCGGCGATCTGAGACTGATTCACAACGGCGGGCTGAACGCCTTACGCGCCGAGTCGCTGAACTCGAAGTTGCTGTTGGGGAGCGTGCTGAGGAATTGGCTCGTGCGCTATCAGGTTCTGACAGTCTCGACGACATGCGCAGCGTGATCGAGCGACTGGCTAAGGATGAAGCTGAGACAAAAGCGAATCTGGCTCAAGCCGAGGCTTCCTTGAGTGAGACTCTGATTGAGAATGAAGCAGCAGAGCGCATGAAGCAAGTCTTGAGTGAACAGACCGAATCTGCTCGCCAGCGCCTTAGAATCGCATCTGCAGAACTTGAGGAGATCAATGCTCGTTCCGAGGTTGCACGCCACGAACTCAACAACGTCGAAGCTGAATTGCGCGCTCAACGCCGGCGGGAAGAAGAGGGACGGCAGACTAACAAGGATCTCGAAGTACGGCAGGCTCACTTGCAGAATGAACTGCGGGAATTACTGGAGCAACGTCGTGTCATCCTTCGAGAGATAGGCGATCTTGAAGCTCGACGCTCACGCGAACGAGCGGAACTTAGGTCACTTGTATCGCAAAGTGAGGAACTTACCGATGCTCATGAGCAGGCAAAGCAAGATCTTGCTGAGGCAGACCGTCTCAGACAGAGGTTGATGGAGGAACCACTTGGACAAGCACTGCTCGGCGGGGATCAGGGGTTCACCGAACTCGCACCTCTATTACAGAGAATCGAAGCATTGGATGGACGCGGTTACAGCATTTTGTTGCTGGATCGTGCTGTGGACCGTGGACTACAGATCATCCAAGCAACTGTTGATGAGGTAGCAAAAACACCAAGGAACCTGCTGGCACGAGAGGTAGTGGACCTGCTCGAATCACAATCTCCCGAAACCGCAAGTGCTGTGCGCGGGTTAACTCGTTGGTCTGTACAACAACGACTACAGAATCGGTTAGGGGAGTGTGTGCAATTCGTGGTTCTTGAACTCGAACACATGTTGGAGGAATTCGACCAAGCAATCACGATGCTGCGCAGACTGAACTCCGTTCTCACCGAACTATCAGGACTCGGCGGGAATCAGGAAACACTACGACCACTAGAGGCTGCTATGCACCGCCCGCAGGCCTTACCGGTACTGGCACGTCGCATTCGGACATTGGTACAAGAAGCACTCGATGACATCTACATTGGTGTTGATCAGGTGGACAAAGGAGAATCCGCGCTCGATGATACGGTCACCGCTCTGGAAGGACTCATTGAATCAATGGATGCCACGGGGTTGACCGGCGAGGATCCACCTGGACGGCTATGGACCTTCCAACGCTCAGGGCGACTTTCGTTCGAAGCACTGCAACTCACTGAGCGTGAGCGCCCCCCACTAGATCTTGAGGACGTCGCCTCAATGCGACCGATGTTGGATGGCGAGGTCGATGAGTGGCAATCTATCACTGTCGAATTAGGAGAGAATGAAGCGGCAATCTACGAGGAAGAAATGTCAGAGGACAATACCAACAGCAATCTGGAAGAGGAAGAGAAGCCCATTACTAGCGAAGATACATCTCCGGGTAGTTGGGATGATCTCGAGCCACCTTCGGACACGTTAGGTGCGGCAATCGAGCGCAAAGGTGCTAGTGAAACACCAGTCGGATCGGTGGCATCTAACGACGAAATGGATGAGCTCGCTCGGCTTGAGGCAGAGATCGAACGATTGGATCGTATGGCAACAAAACGGCGTTCTGCTGAGATTGCCCTTGAACTCGAGGACCATCCAAGCAAGATGCTTGACGATGATTCAGATGAAGCAGTGGAGGCACTGGAGCGTGACCTCGAAGGAATCGATCTTTGATCGTCCGGGGACGATCGTCGTCACCCTTCTCTTTCTGATACCAATCGTAGTGGTGTCGGGTCAGAGCAGTACGAATTCCGGCGAATTCAATCCCATGGATACCGATATGGACGGGGTCGATGACAACTTCGATGTTCTGGATGATGATCTTGGTATCCAGTCCTTTGGAATGAGAGATTTTGATGAGTGGCCCAATTGGCGACACGACACCATATCTACTTCTGAATCACCAGATAGGGCATTGTTCCTCCCGCACAGTGCGGATACCAAGGCGATGACGGTCCTTATCGGGAGTCAAGGCATCTGGAAGGTCACTGGCACTCAATTGCTTGAGTTATCGAGTATGGGATCTGACGTAAGCATCGTAGCATCTGCAGCGTTCCGCCCAGAACCCGAAAGTACATGGTCACTGCTCATATCGACCGACGTACCCGATATTCGAATCATAAATGAGGATTCTGAAGGGCATTGGATGACCAGCATACTTGGCCAGACTTCGATAACGGTTCAGAATCTGGCAATAGGGGATGTTGACAATGATGGTTTTTCAGACGTTATAGCGATGTACGACAATGGAACTGCCGAATTATGGGATAATGTAGCTGGTGAGCTGAGAATCACGCCAGTGATGGCCATACAAAGTTACGATTGTGAGGAAGAAGTATCCTGCTCAAGACCCATGGCATGGGCGTTCAATGACATGGATAGGGATGGAGACATGGATATGCTGTCGGGTTGGCATAATGGGGACATCGTGCTTCACGTGCGCAACGCCAGAGGCGAGTGGGAAGATTCACTACTAAGAGACGGTGCAGCACTCGATGAATGGCCTGATCCCGTGAAATCGATCATATGCACTGATATCGACGGAACTGGTTACAATGACCTGCTGGTGGTCTCAGATGTCCTGTTAGAGATCTGGATCAATGAGGGATATTCTTTCAATCGATCGAAGGCCCTGCAAATTTACGATATTGAAGAGGCCAACATCCTGCATCTAGAAACATATCAAGATGTACACTTGATTGTTCGGCATGAGGACGGACGCATAGGCCATGGATCCATCTCCAATGGAATCACATGGTCCTCAACAAATGGTGCAAAGAGCCTGTCCACCTTCGATCTCAGCGAAGATGGGGACGTCGATGTGGTCATCGTGCTTGATGGAGTGATCCATATCCATGAGAATGGCCCTGGACTCGGAGAGATCATACGTCGAGCAACTCCCGTATTACTCATCATAGCAGGTATTTTCATCTACGCACTTCACACCCAATGGCGCTACAACCGAACAATGCAACAGAAGTAGAGCACAAGCGGGGTCAAGACCGGCGAAGTGGATTAAGACGCTCAAGGAGTCCAAAGAGCGTCTGCCACGGTAGAATCATGCGAAGCAGAGAAGCAAATGCAAGGAAGAGAAGGGCACTTATCACCAATCCATAGGTCAGTTCCAATTCAAGCGATTCACGTATCTGGAAGGTCCACTGTGCTGATTCAAGACCCGGCATCTCGAGGGTTTTCTCAACAATCTGTAGCAGAAGTTTGTGGAACTGCATCGAAATCATCGCAGCAAAAGCGGCAATACCGAAGAAGGCGGCAGTGTGCACGAGATGACCTTTCAAAACAGCCTCGAATTGACGCACATATTCTGGGTCTCTCTTACAGGCTTCTGGAAGTTTGAATGCATAATCCATGTATCTGATTGAAGCATTTCCTGTCTCGATGAAGACTAACATCAGAGCAGCAATGAGAACAAGACGGAATTGTTCCTCAGTGACCAATCCGAACATCTCAGCACCACCACCGATCTGATTAGACAATGGATGGATACCACCGGTGCATTCGGGTGGTATGTAGACGATGCAGGCACCTTGAGCATTCTTCTGAAGGATGGCGACGATGACATCCCACGTCACAACGGCATGGACAATGATAACAAGTAGCATCAGGACGACTGCTGTACGTATGCCACGTCGGCGTAATCCGACGACTCCCCTTGAACCAATCCAGACAGGAGCGGTATACACGAGAACGATAGCAATCTGAACGAAGAGGATGATTGGCCAAACAAGAGTCATTTGTTGCTCAATGGTTGGAGCAATGAAGTCGGATGTCGAAGCCCAGCGCCACTCCCAATCATTACCAAAGCCACTGAAGGCAGATTTGAGAAGGAAGGCCAGCAGTGTCCACAACTGTCCGAGCATGTAGGGAATCATCCTGCCAATCAGCAAAAGGAGGATGAGACCTGCAAATCCAAGACGTACACGGCGGCGCAACTTCGGCTTCTGAAAGCCGAGAAGAGCCAGACCTATTCCAAGCAGAGTCGCTATGATGATGGGTCCAACGTACTGACCGCGTCCATTCTGTCCTATACCGATAATAGAACCTGTAAGAGAAAGACCGACTGGATCACCACTCGGGGTGGTGACTGCACTGTTAATTTTCGATTCAAGGATCTCCATAACCGAGACATGACCAAGGAAAGGGGTGGGCAGCAGATAGGTCTGGGCCCATGTGATGTACATAGCAACGAGTGACGTGATGGCGATACCTTGGATGAGGAGAATCTGAGAAGAACGACGAACATTGTTGATGTTGAGGTGTTTCATGCCCTCCTTCTGAGCACCGATTTCGTCTGCCATCTCAACAACACCTCAGAAGTCCTTCACCTGCAGCAATGCTTGAGTCAGATCCATGTCATGATTCCAATCTATCACGTGAGCTCCGAATCCAGACAGAGCTGTCAGACGGTTGTCACGCTCAATCTTCATGACCTCATAGGCCATACGGGGAATCCTACTCACGAGTCGTTCAAGATCGATACTCGATGGAGACAAGATCGTCACATCGTGTTCACGACCTGCCAAATCTCGAATTGCGGGGGGAACTGTACCATCTCCCTCGAGACTTGAGATAACAAAGATGGGTGATCCTCGGCTGAAACGGGGAGCCAAGGCGTTGGTGACTGCCTGTAAAGGCATGTTGCCCCTAGGAACAACTCCGGCAAGACTTGAGAGGATCTTGAAGTACTGTTTGTCACCGGAGTCTGCTGGAAGGTAAGACAAATGGTCGTCATAGACGGCTAAGGCAACACTATCTCGTCGTTGGATGAAGAAGGAGGCTAACGAGGCTGCTGCCACACTGCCCATCTCAAGGGGATTCTTCAGAACAGTACCTATTCGACTCACATCACGACTGTCAAGGATGATGAAGACGTCTGTGACTGCATCTCGGCACTTCTCATTGATCATCAGTTTCCCAGCACGCGCAAAAGCCTTCCAGTTGATATTCTTGAACGGGTCTCCTGGAAAGTATTCACGCAAAGCATAGAATTCGGTTCCAGGACCTGGTGAGCGAAGCACAGTAGCCCCAGTATACATCTTAGGAACATTGGACTTGATGATGGCCTCTTCGACATCGCGAACCTGTGGGAAAACAATCAAGTCTGAGCGGTGATCGCTGTACATCTCTTGAGTAAACAGATTGAACGTATTTCGAAATCTCATCGAGGTCGGACCGACCGAGAAATGACCACGCAATGGGCAGCGCAGAGTGTATCTGATTGATGCCTCATTACCCGGACCAAGATTGAGCCTCATCATGTTCAGGCCAGACTTGATTTTCATCTCATGAGGGACATTGTCGAAAATCTCGAGATGATGAGTGCGGCGAAGCGACTTATTGCGAATAATCAATTCTACCGAAATGTCGTCGCCCTTGTACACATTGTCGGCTGACAATCGGCGTGTAAGTTCAACGTCACCATGGCCAGATAACCACGAATTGACAACGATGAAAGAAAGGAAGACAATACCGAATATCATCATTTGAGGGTTGCCGACCATCATGCCCAGCAACAACAAAGCGATGCCGGATGTGAGATACAGAGCCGCCTTTCTAGTCCACATCTCGAATCACTTTTTCCCCAATGACTTAACGCGTTTGATGACTGTCACGAGTTGTTCAAGCGAATAATCCCTATCCTCAAACACGAATTTGACTAGAAGTGGGTCCTTGATCAACTCCTGAAGATCGCGACCTGATAGGCGATCGAATTCATCAATGCTCAAACCGTTACTATTGCGTACCTTCTGTAGGAGGGCAGAGCGAATCTTACCCGGTTTGTTGTAGTAACCGTAACGTGTTGCATCACCGAACCCATAGTAGATGACACTGAAAACATGTTTCCAGTCCTCTGGATCCTTCTTTCGGATGAGAACACCTTCCATGATGATGAACAAGATAAGGAAGAGAAGAAGCATAGCGGTGCTATCTGAGGTGAAATAGACCAGCACGTAGTATACGAAGTTGTACGCGTCGGCCAGTCCAAGCGGTGCCTGCTGCCCATGCCGGCTCTCTTCGAAGATGACCTGCATTCCCTCAGTGGCCATGAGAGTACTGATCTGAGTCTCGGTTACATCCACTTCAGAGAGATTGCTGGCCTCGGCAAGCAGGGATTCTGCGATGAAGTCGAGGGCCCAAATCCTATTATCGTTGACGGGCATGGATTTGCTAGGAATCCTACCCTCAGTGTAGATGCCGGTATTGTAGCCATCATAGTCGTACATGGCATTAATCAAGGTGCTACCATCGGAGATGAAGTAGATTCGACCAGTGTTCGGCACCGAGCAGTTGCCATCACAGGCCTCAATGTAGGTATCGAATGGGCCCTCTACGTCGACGGTCTGGCCAGCAAGCTCCGCATCAAACAGGAGTTTGTTATCACCATTAATGTCGAGGGCCGACTCTTGGGAAGAGTGACCCATAGCAGCAATCGTGAGTGCTGCACTGGTCTCGGTCTCTCGGAACGCCGATGGCGAGTTCATCAGCATGTGGAAACTCGCATCATAATCCAATTGCCGGGAATCTGAATTCCAGCGGTGGGCGCACAATCCGGCAAGACCTGACTGGGCGATGGTGACGTTGTGGCTGGCAAAGCGAGCACATGGATGGCTGGTTGCCCACCGCGTGTGGTCTGGAGTCTGATCCTCATCTGGATTATCCACGTCGGTACTCATGTTCAGCCAGGTATAGTTTGAATCAAGTTCAACGGCATATTCCTCATCGAAAAGACGCGCACCACTCAGATCGATGCCAAATGCCTCAGCAACCGAGGACGCAAATCCAAAATCATCCATCACAAGGATGCTTCCACCTCGATCAACGAACCGAATCATGGCATTCAATTCAGACACAGAATACCCTTTCGAGCCCTTCAAAGCATCAAGACCGAGGTCGGTCTGCCCAAGATTAGGAAGATCGAATGCGTCCCGCTCAACACCTGCGATGATCACGACAGTATTGGCAGGGTCATCAACATCCTCGAGAAGCAAGGGGCTTGAGACGAGAGATTTGGTTTCAATCCCCATGGCTTGAATATCGTCTCGAAAAGACGAGAGGTCGTCCCAATCCTGACCATAGGCTGATTGGTGTGATGGTAGTGGATTGAGGTACTGACTCAACAACACCCCAAGAAGAAGAACGACTGACGCGTAGAACGCGGTAAGTAGGGCGAAACGCCGGGATCGCTGCGCTCGCATCGCCATATCAGCAGAGAGGGTAAGTGCCTCACCTTCAAGACCTTTCCATAACTTGGTTCACATCACCAAAGCGGTCAAACGTTGAGGTGAATGGCAGAAGTGACTCTCTCTACAGCCTCAAGAGGAACTAGCACCACTCCTGCAGCGCCAGTCGGCCAAGGTAGGACCTCGACATCGATGTCAGGTGCTGCCTTGACACAGAGCGAAAGGATGTGACCGGTGGACATGTCAAGTTCAATGTTCTCAAGCGTCCCAAGCACGTCACTGGCAGCATCGAGCACATTGCGACCAAGAAGATCTTTCGAGAAGGTGATTGGTGGCATTCCGACCCCTTACATGGCTTCCATGCCTTTGTTGCTGTCGGCACCGCGACGTATGCTGTCCATACCTGACATCAGTCGAGTCTCGAGCTTGTTGTAGTAGTCCAGCATATCGGGCGTGATCGTTGGACGGATGGCTCGAATAGCCTCATCGAAATGTGACTTGTTTACAGATTTAGCATTCGTACGCATCGCCACAAGACCCGCTTCTCGGCAGACAGCTTCGATATCTGCACCAGTATATCCAGTAAGACGACTGGCGATATCCTCCATCTTGAACCGACCAAGAGGCATCTTAGACGAATGAATGCGCAAAATCTCGACCACTGCCTTACGGTCTGGAGGAGGGATGTGGATGACGCGCTCAAAGCGGCCAGAACGAAGCAGAGCTGGGTCAACGAGTTCTGGGCGATTGGTGGCTGCAATAACGATCACATCCTCAAGACCTTCGACACCGTCGATGCTCGATAGGAGTTGGTTGACCATTCGGTCGCCGACCCGGCTACCTTCTCCCGGACCGCCACCGCCGCCACCACGAGCACTTGCGAGAGCCTCGAATTCATCAAAGAAGATGACCGATGGCGAGGCCTGCTTGGCCTTCTTGAAGATTTCACGAATACCGCGCTCGGACTCACCAACCCACATCGATATCAGTTCCGGCCCTTTGACACTGATGAAATTCGCAGCAGCCTCATTGGCTACGGCTTTGGCAAGGAGAGTCTTACCTGTACCCGGAGCACCGAATAGCAGAATTCCGCGAGGGGGTTTGATTCCGAAGCGCTCGAACATCTCCGGTTTGGTGAGGGGCCACTCAATGGACTCCTTGATCCGCTCCTTGATGTCGACAAGGCCTCCAACTTGATCCCATGTGACCTCTGGCACCTCGACGTAGATCTCACGCAAGGCGGAGGGCTCAATGTCCTTGATCGCTAGACGGAAGTCATCCATGCAGACTTCCATTCGCTCAAGAACCTCAGAAGGGATGCTCTCGGCATCAAGGTCAATATCTGGCAGAAATCGACGAAGCGTCTTCATCGCAGCCTCTCGAACAAGCGCAGCAATGTCTGCGCCAACAAAGCCGTAGGTATTCTCCAGAATCCAGTCTTTCTCGAAATCATCTGATATCGGCATGCCACGGGTATGAACCTCGAGAATCTCAGCACGACCTTCTCGATCGGGCACCCCTATCTCGATCTCACGGTCAAATCTACCGGGACGGCGTAAGGCGGGATCGACGGCATCTCGACGATTAGTGGCGCCGATGACAATTACATTGTCACGGCCCTGCATCCCATCCATGAGTGTCAGAAGCTGGGCAACGACTCTGCGCTCAACCTCACCATGGACATCCTCCCTCTTTGGAGCGATACTGTCCAGCTCATCGATGAAGACGATAGCTGGTGCCTTGGCCGATGCTTCCTCGAAGACTTCTCGCAATTGCTTCTCGGATTCGCCATAATACTTCGAAATAATCTCAGGCCCATTGATAGATGTGAAATTGGCCTTGGTCTCACTGGCAACTGCTCTAGCTATCATCGTCTTACCCGTGCCCGGTGGACCGTGTAGCAGCACACCTCTGGGTGGTTCGATTCCGAGACGAATGAAGAGTTCGGGGTGCTTGAGAGGAAGTTCGATCATCTCACGTACCTTGAGGAGTTGTTCACCAATCCCGCCAATATCCTCGTAGGTGATCGTACTGGCCACTTCATCGGCATCGGAGTCTACTATCTCCTCGCGCAGGAGAATCTCGGTATCGTTGGTGACTTTGACGATGCCTTTTGGGGTGGTCGAAACGATAGCGAAAGGAAGGGCTTCGGCGAACAGAGTCATCCCGGGGATGAAAACGCGGTCGCCGGCCACGACAGGGCGCTTATTGAGGCCGCGACGGGCAAAGCCCTCGATGCCCTGGCCAAATTTGACTTGACCTTGGCGATTGAGCACAGGTGATATCACGAGCTTCTGACAGGCCTTCGCCTCCGCCTTGCGTACGGTAACCTTGTCACCCAGACTCACATTGGCGTTCTTCCGGACAATGCCATCAATGCGAATCATCTCCTGATGACGCTCATCCGGACGAGAACGCCAAACAATGGCAGCTGTCTTCTTTCTCCCTTCAATCTCTATGATATCGCCGGGAGCAAGATCAAGGGAGTTGTCGAAAGGGACACGAGCCCTGCCGTGGCCAACATCGCTGGGAATCGCCTTCCCGACCTTGAGAACCAATTCAGCCTCGTCATCTGCCATAGCTACCGACGGGCTGTAATTGAGGTCTGTTATAAACGCCCTGATATCCAGTGACCGAGGATTCTTGTTAGGGAGCCTACGTCGGCCCGACATGACCCATGTGCTGGCCGAGGGAATCGATATCATTTCGGAGACGAACGATGACGGGAAGCCCAGTGTACGCGGGTGGAACGTAATAGGGGGCCAATTGACCGCGCCGAGTGAAGGAGCCACCTTCGAATCACGCAATCCTGCACGGACGCATGACCTGCTCGGAGTCTTTCCCCTTTCATCAAAGAAAGATGTCAATGATGCAATTGTGGCAGCCAGGGAAGCATTCCCCATCTGGTCTGCGACCCCGGCTCCAGTCCGGGGTCAGGTCATTGGCCACATCGGTCGATTACTGATGGATCTCAAGGATGACCTCGTGCGGCTACAGAGTCGAGAAATGGGTAAGACTACGAAGGAGTCTGGTGGCGAGATCCAGGAAGCTATCGACACCTGTCTTTTCTTCCAATCAGAAGGACGCAGGCTGTACGGCCAGACCGTGAACAGTGAGTTGCCGAATAAGGAACTGTTCACTTACAGGCGGCCTTTGGGGGTGTGCGGTATCATCAACTCCTCAAACTTCCCTTCAGCAGTGCCGTTCTGGAAGATGATCCCCGCTATCATGTGTGGAAACACCTGTGTGTGGAAAAGTCCGCAGGATGTGCCGTTACTGTCCTTCGCACTGGTTCGCATCATGCATCAGGCTGGCTTGCCCGATGGAGTGGTCAACCTCGTACACGGCAAGGGAAGTACGACGGGACAAGCAATCATCGATGCTGTGGATGATGGACTGATCAATAAGATCTCATTCACTGGAAGCACCGAGGTAGGCAAGAGAATCGGTGAGGTATGTGGGCGAAATCTGGTCTCTTGCAGTCTTGAACTCGGTGGCAAGAATCCACTTGTGGTCATGCCAAGTGCTGATCTGGATAATGCAGTACAGGGAGCGTACTGGGCTGGTTTCGGGACGGCAGGACAGCGCTGTACCAGTCTGGGCAATCTCATCCTCCATCAGGATATCCACGACGAATTCGTTGAGCGACTGATGGTCAAGGTTCGCAGCACGAGGATTGGTGATAGCCTCAAGAGCGACGACGTGCTCTATGGAGCGATGATCTCTGAGAAGTATGCGAATGACTTCCTTGGCATGGTAGGGCAGGTCGATGGACAGGGTGCGACCAAATTGTATGGACAAGGCAGAATCACATCCGACAACGCACCAGAAGGCTTTGTCGGCAACGCAGAGGCGGGTGTGTACATGTGGCCGCACGTCTATTCAGGTGTGACCGATGACATGCCCTGTTTCCACAACGAGATCTTCGGACCAGCGGTGACCATCGTGAAGGCGAAGGATTTCGACCACGCGGTGCATCTTGCCAACGCTAGCCCATATGGTCTGTCGAGTGCTATCTACACGAACGACCGAATGGAAGCCTATCGCTACAAGACTGAGATGAAGGTCGGGATGACGAGTATCAACAATTCAACGACTGGGGCAGAGGCGCACCTACCCTTTGGCGGAGTAAAGAATTCTGGGAATGGGACTCGTGAGTCTGGCATTTGGGTGCTTGAGGCGTACTCATACTGGCATGCGGTCAACGATGAGTTGTCCGGCAAGTTGCAGCTCGCTCAGATGGACGTCGAAGAAGTTGAAATGGTCGAGGCAGAAGTCGACTGGTCATCCCTCTCCTGAAATATCATTGGTGAGAACATATGTTGAAACCAGCAAAGTGACTGGCAGGTTCGTGAGCATCAGGTCACGGTCCTGTCCGATGTTTCTGGCGTTTCTGTTCACAGTTCTATCCGCCTTCTCAATGGTCACGGCAGCGTGCAGCAGTGGTCCGAACGGCTCCAATACCGATTCGGAAGGAGCTGGAATCCACACTGAGGCTGATGGGGGTGAACAGAACCATGCCGCTGGCGTAATATCCGCGCGCAGTGATTCGGGACGCTCAGACACCTTTGTCGATCAGTTCGGTACTGGGTTCACTGAATACCAGATAGCCGGAATAAGTGACAAACTCTCGACACCGCGAGATCTCGAATTCCATCCAGACCCTCTTCGCAACGACGAGTTATGGGTTGTGAATCAGGGGACTGACAGCATGACGATCATCCACGAGACAAGCACGCCTCAACAATGGTCAGAGAACAGGAAGGACGTCTACGCGAATCATTTCATGGAAGAAGTCAGCGCCATCGCCTTCGGGGTAGATCACCCTGAATTCGATGACCAATTCGCCACCGCACAGGAAACTCGCAACACCTACGACGGACAGGGGGTAGCGAACAATTTCATGGGCCCCACATTGTGGCCATCATCACTCTCGCATTTCGTGGTCGAGCACCAGAACGATCAGTACCTCGGTAGCCACATCGATATGAATCACGAGTCACCCAATGGGATGGGCATTGCTCATGATTCGGATAACAAATACTGGTACTTCGATGGCTACTATGGGGATCTCGTCTACTATGACTTCGCCATTGATCATGACACTGGCATGGACGATCATTCTGATGCCCTTGTACGTCGTTACTCCGAAGTCACGCTCACCCGTCAAGTCAACATTCCCGGCCACATGGTCCTCGACAAGAGCAATGGCATCCTGTACATCGCTGACACAGGTGCGAGCAGAATCGTATGGGTGAACACCGATGATCCCACAACTTCATCGACCAACATCATGAGTGACAATTCTCGCCTTGAGCCATTGGCTGAATATAGCAGCATCACAGGCATCGAATGGGGAGTCTTGGCTACGGGCCTGAGCCGCCCTAGTGGCATCGCTCTGGATGGTGATAACCTGCTCGTCTCGACCAACGGTGACGGAAAGGTGAGTGCATGGTCGCTAGCCACCGATGGGAAGAGTGCGACTGAACTCGACTCGGTCCAGACCACCGCGTACTCGATCATGGGCATCGAAGTCGGGCCAGACAACAAGTTGTACTACGTGGATGGTAATGGTAACAGCGTTGTCCGAATCGATCCCACATGGGATGGTGATAACGATCAGGTCGACGACCGGTCAGATAACTGCCCGGGTATATCCAATGCTGATCAAGCCGATCTCGATGGCGACCAGATCGGTGATGTGTGCGACCCTGACACCGATGGTGATGGAGTCGATAACGGCATCGATGGGTGCTCGAGTGGAGAGATAGGATGGATCTCAGATGGGAATACAGACCGTGATGGTGATGGGTGTCGTGATTCGACCGAGGATGTCGATGACGATGGAGATGGATGGGACGACCTCGATGAGCAGGCCTGTTCGACCGATCCCCTAGATGCGAACGACGCCCCACTGGACACCGACGATGACAGGGTGTGCAATCTCATCGATGAGGACGATGATGGAGATTCATGGGCAGATGTGACCGAGGAACAATGCGGATCCGACCCACTCGATCAGATCTCCTTACCGAGCGATCATGATGAGGATGGATCCTGTGATGTTCTGGATACAGATGACGACAATGATGGCATCTGTGACACTGGAAAGAAGGGTGACGATTGCACAATTGGAGCACCGGGGCGAGACCGATGTCCATACAGCGTTGTTGTATTCATTTCCGGCCAAGCGACTGATGTCGATTCAGACGGATGTGAGGATGCCACTGAGGATGACGACGATGATGACGACGGCTTCTCTGACCTCTTGGATACCTGTTCGAAGGTCGCAGGGACCTCGGATGAAGGTGATGTGGACGGCTGCCCGGACCGCGATGGGGATGGATGGGCGGATGATATCGATCCCCTGCCAGATGAGGTCACACAATGGGTGGATAAGGACGGTGACGGCTACGGAGATAATCAGGATGGGTTCGAACCCGATGCCTGCATCGACTTCGATGGAGATTCCAAGATCGATAGGTTCGGGTGCAAGGACACCGACAAGGATGGATACTCCGACCCGGACTCTGATTGGACGATTCAAGATGGAGCGGATGCCTTCGAGGATCAGGTGACGCAATGGAGCGATCAGGATGAGGATCGATTCGGCGATAATTCGACGGGATTCGAGCCAGATGCATGTCCCGATGACCCAGGTACCTCTGTACACGATCGATTCGGGTGTCTGGATTCAGACCTCGACGGTTGGTCCAATCTCAACGATGCGTTCATCGATGATCCTGGCCAATGGAACGACACGGATGAAGATGGGTTCGGCGATCGTTTATTCGGCGACCTGAGAGACGAGTGTCCCGAAGAACCCGGTAATTCGACCGAATACCTCCAAGGATGTCCAGACAAAGATGGTGATGGATGGCCTGACGTCGAGGATGATTTCCCCGAACTCAAGCACTCCTGGAGTGACATGGATGGGGATGAGTTCTCTGATCAGCAAGGTAACGAATTGAGCGATGATTGCCCCTTGGAGCCCGGTACCTCGACGATTGACCGACGAGGATGTCTGGACTCAGATGGAGATGGAGTCTCAGATAAGGGAGATGTGTTCCCACAAGATGCCTCGAAGAGTTCGGAGGTCCTAGCGACAGGGTCACCGGTCGTGCTGATCTCAACGCTTGTGATCGTCGGCCTTCTTCTGGTAGTCGGCGTCTTCGTTGTGATCTCACGACGCTCGAGCCCCGATGAACAGGATCTCCAGTTCGCTGCTCAAGCACCGATTCAAGCAGCACCTGCACAGCCCGTGGCTCCAGCTGCTTTCCAACAGCAGCCACCGATGGGTCCGCCGATTCCGCCAGAAGGATTGCCTCCTGGCTGGACTGCTGAACAATGGGCCTACTACGGACACCAATGGGTCGAACATTACCGCCAATGAGCATCACCTTGGTTCTCAGAGAGTATGTGACAACCTCCGCAAGGGTCTTGTCGGGTATACAGCACCCACGTCCGTATGCTGAGTGCAGAGTCACAGACGTCTCAGCCAATCTTCGATGATCCAAGGGCACGTTCTCTGATCCTTGGAGCGATGCTCGGCGCCCTCTGCACACGAATCGCATCCATCCTCCTACCCATCGAGATGTACGGATTCATGCTCCACCTATCGCTACCAGCCATGGTGGTCCTGTGCGTGTTCATGATCGGCCTGCTCACCGGTCAACAGCGGACATCAGACACTTCCATCCTGATGTGGATGGGCGGGGCGATAGGGGTGATCCTGGATGAAACGCTCTGGCTCATCGTTCGCAATCCGCCCCTTGTCTCAGGGGGCATCGAGCAGGTTGGGTACTGGTCCACCGCTTCATTGCTGTTCTCCATAGGAGGTCTGCTGCTGTTCAGCATCGGTGTGGTGGTTGGATCGAGATCGAGCGAAGGGCAGCAGATACTGCCACGGATCGAGACACCACATCTCGCAATCGCATCTGTCGTCCTGATAGGGGGCCTGATATTCTTCCACGTCAGTCAAGCCATGATCCGACACGATATCGCCAACGTGGACCGTTCATTGGTCATCCTTGGATATGAGATTCACCACATCGTCGAGGGACAGATCCTGCTGATGATCGCACTGGTCCTCCTAGTGTTTGCAGGGGGGCAGGAATGGCCCTGGCGTCTGGCGTTCCTGTTCACAATGGTCGGAGTCCTGTTCGTCGCTGATGAGATCCTGTACTACCAGCTCATCGACGTGAGTGATGATGCGTATTTCGGTGCGATGACCATCATAAGTGGTGGAATGACGAGCACGATGTTGCTCGTGCAGATGGGGCTCGGCTCGAGACGCGTAGGTATGCAGGAAAAGGAATGATCTGGGATGGATCTGAACGGCCTTCCACCAATCCCACCAATCCCCCCTCCGAGGGCCACGCCACCTCCTCCGATGCCACCACCGCCGACGCTGCCGGCAACAACACCTACGCCAACACCTACGCCAACACCAGCAACACCTCCTCCTGCAACACCTCCTCCTGCAACACCTCCTCCTGCAACGCCAACACCTACGACACCCACGCCGTTACCGATTTCAGCACAGATT
>Ga0208408_1000032_pt1 | contig 111398 bp, 106 predicted proteins | sample ETNtaG_4_FD_185776 | JGI IMG/M metagenome (GOLD analysis project Ga0208408, IMG submission 185776) | Marine microbial and viral communities from oxygen minimum zone, Eastern Pacific Ocean - ETNP201406SV67 (SPAdes) (version 2) | ecosystem: Environmental > Aquatic > Marine > Oceanic ... | reverse complement strand
TTGGCAATCACCAGGTGAATGTTCTGAGTATTGGAAATGGATTCAAGAGGATCCTCATTCAAGATCACAAGATCGGCCAATTTCCCAACCTCGATTGTTCCCATTTGATCCTCCATGCCGAAAAATTCTGCAGGAGTGATTGTGGCCGAACGGAGCACCTCAAGATTGGACAGTCCAGCCTCAGAAAGCAATTCCAGCTCTTTATGCAGACTGTAGCCCGGGGTCAGATAGCCAATGGGTGTATCGGTACCGGCAAGGATCTTGACTCCTTCCGCGTGCATTTTGTTGACCAGCGATAAGCTCCAAGCATCAAATTTGATGGCATTTTCAGTGGCATCAATTTTTGCCAAACTCAATGATCCCTCCATCCAATTATTCTTTGCAGATTCAGGCAATTCTCGATAAGTTTCTCGCCATTTTGAATCTGCATAAAAGCGTCTAGAGTCAAAGGTATTAATGGTAAGTGTGGGGGTTTGAAACACCCCGTAGGCTGATAATTTTTTAATGATTCGAAGACAGCGTTCATCATCGGTGTTATCAATGGCATAGTATCTTTGGGCAGAATGAATCTGTGTTCGAAGTGCCGAGCCTGCTAGTGAAGCTTCGTTCTCAAGACTGTTTTGTCGTTTCCCCAAGAGATTATCAGCATCTTTAGCGCAAGCAAGATCCATGTTTCTCACGTGTTGCATTCCACCGAGCCCGGCTTCAATTGCTTCTTCAAGGTCGATACTGAGGGGCACATGACCGGTCACTCTTAAGCCATTCTCTTGAGCCACACTGAGCAATTCTAAATAAGTCTCACGGGTCAACATTTCATATGATTTCAGGAACGTGACCCCTTCAGCCATCAGCCCATCCACAACACCACGAATATTTGAGTGTTCATCGATGCCAATCGATAAGTTTGGGAAGCCAGGCTCCATTCCTTTATAGACTCTGTCCGCTCCATCAATCAATGGGCCCGCATAAAAAAGCCTTGGGGTTGTGCTTGGATTCTCTTCGATGAAATTCAGTGAAGGCTGCAGTTTTGATATGATCGCACCCGTGTCCCTTATACTGGTCACTCCATTTTTCAGATAAAGTTTAAAATGTGTTTCATGATCGATCTCAGGTATGAAAGTCAAGTGAACGTGTGCATCCCAAAGGCCTGGAATGAGATATTTACCATTGCCATCAATGATTTGTGAATTTTCGACATTAGACTCTGATGCATTCCCAATCGACTGGATTACTCCATTCTCAATGAAGACAGTTTGCCCATTTCGTGCTCCACTTTTTGCATCAATCAACGTGATGTTTTCGATCACGATTCCCGCTTGCAGAGAGAACAATTGCAGTCCAATCAGTAGCGTGAATAATCTTATTTTTGTTTTCATATGCCCTCCGAAATCACAAAATCCCTGACTGAGCAATCGGTTATATGCTTCAACGCTTCTTGATATTCCGCACCTGCATAGACTGCTTCAGCAATTTCAAAACTTGGAAACTCAACCAATACTGTTCTTTCAAGCTTTGCGTTTTCCTTATTGGTTTGTTGGCCGCCTCTCACTAAAAATTCCCCATCATTCTTGGTTACTATCTCTGTGGCAGCCTTTGCATATAATTCAAAGGCTGTTGGATCATGATATACACACCTAACTATCCAGTAACCTTTCATATGGCCAAACCTCCATGCCATGTATCGCATTTCGAATATCCATGCTTAGATTAACACTTCCAACCCTTTCCTCGGTTTCAATATTAAAAACAGTGATGGAAGAGGGCGAAGAACCCATTGCGATATGATTTTCATCGATGACACACAAGCCTCTTGCAAAACCTTGTCTGGCCACACGACTGTCATCAAAATCTTTATGAGTCAATTCTTCTTCTGGGAAAAGAGGCACCCTAAAGGTTGCCTCTGAGCCGTCTCTTTTCACCCACCTAAGGCAGTTACTTTGCGTGTCATTAAAAAGAACACCATCTCTGAATGGCCTTGAGTTATGTGTTCCCTCAGGCAAGCTGCAGAACTCCGATGGATTGAGTTCGCTGTCCATTCTGATGAGTGTATTGGTCCTTAGCCCGCTCACAAACAGCCCTTTTTTTGAGCATCTTACGTTGTTGAGATGTAGATTATTCGAAGGCTCTGGGCCATCCTCAGTATTTGGATCATACAGTTGTGATTTCCATCCCTCCTGAGTCTTACGAAGGTGCAGTCCACGAGTAAATTCATCTCGGTCCAAATCAAAGACCAATAGAGAATCAAATCCTGTCGACGTGATAAATAGCAAGTTTTCAAATCGATTGATTTCATGCGCATGTTTCAAGAATCTATTCTTATACGATCTTTTAACTTGAAAATTACGATCATAGACAAAAATCTCATCGCTCGCCGCAATATAGATCTCATCCGTTCTGAATTCGATGCCTCTTAAGCCTCTATCCCAACCTCTGCCTGTAAAATCTATGCCTGAATCGTCCCAATCAACAACCAAGTTCGCCTCTTTTTTCTGAAAATCCACAAGATAAATGCCCCCATGACTTTCGCCTTGCTGGCTTCCTCTGACAACAGAACTTGCTATGATAGTAGGTAACTTATGCATACCTTATTGTAATCCATATATAATTTCTGAGCAGAGGTTTAATCAACGTTTTTAAATATGAAAAGAAATAAACACAACTATTTTTCGGCATTGCTTTTTATCCTTTTTGCGTCATCTGTGCAGTCTCAGAATGTTACGGAGGTTTACTGTGGCAAATTATTGAATACAGCAACTGGAAGCTGGACCAAAAATGCCTTAATTAAAGTCGATCAAGCCTCTGGGAAGATAAGAGAACTGGGCACTTATGCCAAAGTAAGTAAGGCTCTAAAAAAGAGCAGTTTGGATCTGTCCGATCAGTATTGCTTGCCGGCGCTTATTGATATGCACACTCACCTTTCTGAGGATGTTTCAGGAGATCTCATTGAGTTTTATTCCATATCGCAAGAAGAGCAGCTGAAAATTGGTAGAGAAAATGCACGCATTACTCTCATGGCTGGCTTTACCACAGTCCGTGATGTTGGCGTCTATATCGCTTGGACGGATAAAAAGCTTAGGGATGAGATAGAAGAAAAGAAAACGCCTGGACCCAGAATGAAGGTGGCTGGCTACTATTTAACCATTCCAGGAGGTGGAGGAGAGGTAGCAGTGCCTGGTTATAAAGGCGATGTTCCTGATCACATCAGAATGGGTGTTGCCAGAGGGGCGGATGCGTTTCGCGAAAGAGCAAAACAAGCGATAGAGGGAGGCGCTGATCACATCAAACTCATTGCTTCAGGCGCAGTGCTCGCATACGGAAGTTTGCCTGGCAGCCCGGAAATGACCCCTGAGGAAATTTCAGCCGTGGTTGAGGAGGCTAAGAAGACAGGGACAAGAGTGACCGCTCATGCGCATGGGGCGCTATCAATCAAGCAGGCCATATTGTCAGGCGTTGATAGCATTGAGCATGCATCGCTAATTGATGACGAGGGGATTGAGCTTGCAAAGAAAAATCACGTTTCACTGACAATGGATGTTTACAACGGAGACTATATCAACGAAATGGGTCTGACGGATGGCATGCCAGAAGAGTTTTTACAAAAGAATAGAGAAACCACAGAGATACAAAGGCTGAATTTTAAGAAAGCTCATGAGGCTGGGGTGAAAATTGTTTTTGGAACCGATGCCGGAGTTTATCCTCATGGACAGAATGCAAAGCAATTTAGTTACATGACTAAATATGGAATGACTAATCTTGAAGCCATTCAAGCGGCCACAGTCAGAGCTGCTGAAGTTCTAGGAATGGATCAAGAAATAGGGAGAGTCAAAGAAGGATTCTTTGCAGATATTATCGCGGTAAGTAATAATCCATTGACCGATATTAGAAGTCTTGAAGACATACAGTACGTAATTAAGGAGGGCTATCTTTACAAAGATAGAAATAAACAGTGATCAGAAAATCAGTGCTTTCAATTTTTTTTACCGTATTTGCCGCAAGCAATCTTTATGCAAATCCAGATTTATCAGCCCCATCGGTTGTTTTAACAGATGTATCTTTTTCAATATCAGTATCAGGCCACGATTCTGAACGAGTCTGTGATTATAGACTCGAAGTGGAAGAGAATTTGATCGAGCCATCTCGTTGCAACTCAGGAGAAGACATCGAATTTGAATTTTTGAGATTCACAAAAGCTTCATCGGACTCGGCTAAACTTATACTGGATGCCAATGTTGTAAGTCAAACAAGCATCAACGTGCTTCCCGGGTGGGTTTCACTAATGCCGCCTTTGATCTCAATTCTTATGGCTTTAGTTTTCAGAAGCGTTGTTCCAGCACTCTTTTTAGGTGTTTGGATTGGATCATTTGCAATTACGGGATTTAAATTCGATTCTGTTTTAGAGAGCCTGCTAAATATCACTTCTGTATATGTCAAAGATGCATTGGCCAACCCCGATCATGCTGCAATCATCATTTTCAGCCTCATGATTGGTGGTCTTGTTGGGATCATATCTAAAAATGGTGGCATGCAAGGCATCGTAAATAATTTATCCGGCTTTGTGAATTCCTCCAATCGAGCTCAGTTGGCAACTTCATCTCTGGGTGTTGCCATTTTTTTTGACGATTATGCCAATACACTTGTGGTTGGCAATACCATGAGGAAGGTTACGGATAGTCTCAAAATCTCAAGAGCGAAGCTCGCATTCTTAGTCGATGCAACCGCAGCACCAATTGCTTGTGTTGCATTGATCACTACATGGGTTGGATATCAGGTTGGAATGATCGAAATTTCTGTGAGTCAAATCAGTGAAATTGAGCAATCCGCATATTCCTTATATCTCAATTCAATACTCTACAGTTTCTATCCTTTATTTATGCTGTTGTTTGTTTTCTTAGTGGCAGGCACAGGAAAAGACTTTGGAAAGATGTATCAGTATGAAGTTGCTGCTCGTTCCGGCAATGACCCGTCTATTGAGAAAAAAAGTAAGGGGTATACAAATGACGATGAAACAAAACAGCTTGAACCAAAAGATCCATCCAAAGCAAGAGCCTACAATGCATTCATTCCAATCTTAATGTTTATTCTGGCTACAATTGCAGGACTTTACACGACTGGTGAGGGAGAGAATGTTCAAGACATCATCGGCTCTGCAGATGCTTACACTGCATTGCTATGGGGTTCATTAGTGGGCGTCATGACGGGCTTTATGCTGACGATTCTTCAACGTATTTTATCTTTGGAAGAAACGGTGCAAGCTTGGTATGAGGGCGTGAAATTTATGATTTTTGCGATTATTGTCCTAATTTTGGCATGGTCTTTGGCTCAAACGACCGAGATTTTACAAACCGCAAACTATTTGGTTTCAATATTGGGCGAATTGTTACCCGTTCCATTGATTCCAGCGGTGATTTTCCTTTTGTCAGCTGCGACCGCTTTTGCTACAGGCTCAAGCTGGGGAACAATGGGAATCTTTTATCCCATTGTGATACCTCTGGCTTGGCAAATCATGTTTATAAATGGTGTTGCGGACATGGACCACATTCATATTATTTATTCGTCGGTTGCATGTGTGATTTGCGGAGCAGTTTGGGGCGATCATTGTTCACCCATATCAGACACCACAATTATGTCATCCATGGCGTCTGGCTGTAATCACATTGACCATGTTTCAACCCAACTTCCCTATGCTTTGAGCGTAGGCACGATCGCATTACTTCTGGGAACCGTTCCCACTGGATATGGTGTTTCGCCATTGATCATGATCCCAGCAGGACTATGTTCCATATTTATTTTGTTATCAATTTTTGGAAAGAGAGTGGAGTGAGGAATGGAGAAAGTTTCATCAAATCGAATTTTTAAGGGGGTTCATGAAGTTTGGTCACATGACTCATCGGCAACATCATGCAAAATGACATTTTCAATATATCTTCCAGATAATCCAGAAGGGCATAAACAAAAAACATTGATCTGGCTGTCTGGCTTGACATGCACTGAAGAAAATTTCAGAGTAAAGTCCGGCGTTCAAAGATATGCCTCTGAGCACAATATGATTATTGTTTCTCCCGACACCAGCCCGAGAGGCGAGGACGTTCCTGATGATCCAAATTATGATTTTGCACAAGGTGCCGGTTTTTATCTCAATGCAACTGAGAATCCTTGGGCAAAAAACTACAAAATGTACAGCTATATCGTAGATGAGTTGGTTGAAATCATTGAAGATCATTTTCCGGTTGATGCTGATCGTCTGGGCATATCTGGGCATTCAATGGGCGGTCATGGGGCATTGACCATTGCCATTAAGAACCCAGACATTTTCAAATCTGTTTCAGCATTTTCTCCAATCTGTAATCCAACAAAGATCCCTTGGGGAGAAAAGGCATTCACAAAATATTTAGGGAGCGATGAGTCTTCATGGGATGACTACGATGCTTGCAGTCTCATTGAAAGCCAAGGATGGCCATCAGAGATTTTGATCGATCAAGGCGAGGAAGATGAATTTTTAGCAGAACAGCTAAAACCAGAAGTCTTTGCGAATGCGTGTAAGGAACAAAATGTTGGTCTGGATCTAAGAATGCAGCCTGGATACGATCATAGTTATTTTTTCATCGCGACCTTCATTCAAGATCACATCGATTGGCATAGTCAGAGGCTATAAAACACTCTACCTGAGCTCATTCAGATACCATTTGATGAAACTGCGTGCACTTTTCTCTTTGTCTGTGTAAGGCCCGGGTTCATATTTGAATGAGTCCACGCCTTTTTGGTTATTGACGATGATGGTCTCATCAGCATATGTCGTCACATCCCAAAGCCACATGAGTTTTTCCATGTCATAATCTTTGCCTTCTTCAGCATCTTTATTGACAAGCCAGTAAACATCACACTGGCATTTATCCAAACTTGTTGGTGTAAATACATAACCCACAACGTGATCGCAATATGCAAGAAAATAGCTCACTGGTCCAAGATTAAAGTCAGAACACCCTTGGTTAAAGTCTTTAATATTGCCCAATAGAGGCGCAAGCGGTTTGCCATCTTCACTGCCAGTGATATAACCATCAAAGAGCGCATATCTTGAGTAAGCATACTGCTCTTGATCTTTGTCTTTATTTGAAAAGTCTTTGTCAACTTCTATGTCTTTCAATCCGCAGCTCTCTAAATTGCTTCTCATTTTTTCTTGCGCCTCGTCAAAGCCAGGCTCGTCTTCAATCTTGAGAGTATGAGACAGGGAGTATTCCGGATGGGACGGAGCACAGTGATAGCACTCTTGATAGTTTTCCACTGCAAGCTTCCAGTTGGAAGCAATGGGATAGTTTTTATGTGCCGCAATTTTCATGTCTGTAAACCCAAACATGTCAAATGGTTCTTTAAGATCTCTTCTTAAGTTATCAAGTGATTGGGGGTCATCCGATAGATTTATGAATAACATTCCAGCAATAACCTCTATATTACAAGGGTGAAGATTGAGAGTCGCTTTATCGATTCCATCCCTCAAACTCTTTGCAGCAAGAAGTTTTCCATCTAGGTTAAATGTCCAGCTGTGATAGGGGCACGTTAAGCGTTTTACATTGCCGCCTTCATTTAGGCATATTCTAGAACCTCTATGGCGACAAACATTAAAGAAGGCTTTAATTTCATTTTCTTTATTCCTTAAGATTATGATTTCTTCTTCGAGCAACTTATATAAGAAGTAATCCCCCTTATTTGGAATCTGAGACTCATGCCCAGTAAAGATCCAGCTGTTGAAGAGTATTTTTTTCTTTTCTAGGTTAAAGATGGATTGATCTTTATAAAATTCCTGATCCAGTGACCAATCCTCTTGATGTTGACTTAATAAATTTTCAATATTTTTCATGGCATTCCATAAATTCGCTATGAATCTATCACAAATTCAAGGCTTGTTTAAGCTTAAATGAATCCAAGGGCGATTGTTTTTTTGTCTCTAAACTCTATAAGAATTCAATGATTGATGAATTGATATAAATCATTTTCTTCGTTTTGATCGGATTTTAAGATTATCTCTGCTTGGTTCGGGAAATTTAAATATCTTTTTGACTTCTGAAAAATCATCATGCTTGTGCGGTATTGACATAGCATTCACAAAATAGTCTTGAAAAAGAGGCTCCGTTGCGGTCTCAATTTTTTTTATTTTTGTCACTTCATCCTCAATTTCTTTTCGACTCTTTGAGTCAAGTAAAGCAATTCTGGCACCAGTGCTTGCCGCATTCCCAGCTGAAGTTACTTCGTGGAGTATACAGTTCGGTATTAACCCAAGAGCCATGGCATATTTGACATCGATGTGGCTCCCAAATGCTCCAGCAAATCTAATCTTATCCACTTGTTCGATTCCGATTTTATCCATGAGAAGTTTAGCGCCAGCATAGAGCGCAGCTTTTGCCAGTTGGATTGCACGTATATCATTTTGTGTGATAATTATTTTTTGATTTCCTTCAAACAATAAGTATGAAAAAGTTCGACCATCTTTAAAGATTCGATCGTTCAACGTTTTATTCTTTTGCTGAATCAGCCCTCCGGCAGAAACGATTTCAGACAGAAACATTTCAACAATGGCTTCTATTATTCCTGATCCGCAAATTCCAGTAACGCCTATGTTTTCGGTCTCTTTTTCAAACCCTTCCTCATCAGACCATAGGTCAGAGCCAATCACTTTAACCTTGGCAACAAGTGTTTGGTGGTCAATTCTGACTCTTTCTATTGCTCCAGGCGCTGCTCTCTGGCCAGAATTAATTTGTGCCCCCTCAAATGCAGGCCCAGTGGGGCTTGATGCGGCAAGAACTTTATCTTTATTGCCAACCACGATTTCGGCATTTGTTCCCACATCCACGATCAAGCTATATGAGTCCTGTTGATAAGGTTTTTCTGTCAATATCACTGCAGCAGCGTCTGCTCCAACATGGCCAGCAAGGCATGGAAGGGTGTAAACCGATGCATTATCATTGATCCCTATATGAAGATTCTTTGACAACTCAATAACTGCCTTAGCTGTCTTGAGTTTAAATGGTGCTACACCCAATGGGACTGGGTCATACCCAAGAAATAAGTGATGCATGACTGGATTCCCAACAACGGTTGCTTCAAGAATATGTATCGGATCTATTTGATTTTTATCACAGGCCTTTAAGATCAAACCTTTGATTGCTTCTCTTACCGCTTGAGTCAATTTTTCTTCAGATCCGGGATTAAGCATGCAATAAGAAACACGGCTCATTAAATCCTCCCCAAATCTTATTTGTGGATTCATTGAGCCTTCGGATGCCAATACCTCACCAGTTTGGATATCACTGAGATTAACCGCTATTGTGGTTGACCCAATGTCGATAGATGCGCCGTATATCTTTTCAACCAATCCTGGCCAAAAATCAACTATCTGTGTGTTCTCTCTGACAGCAATGGTTATATCCTTAACCTCAAGAAATGATTTGTAATCAAAATCGTTTGAAAGAATTTGATCGATACTAATTCCCCAATCATGTTTTAGTTTCTCAATAATCAATTGCTCAAGATGTTCATTTGAATCAATCGATGATTCACTTGTATCAATAAGATGAAGTCTCGATAAAGGGTTGATGGTTACCGATGTCGCTTCAAAGTCTTTTCTGACGACTTGTTTGTGAAGTTGACTTTCCTCGGGAATGTCTATGACGACATCACCAGAAATGATTGTCTGACAACCAAGCCTTCTTGACTCTTCCAATCCTTTTCGGTTTGAGTATTTGATTTCTGATTCGGTTAATTGATTAAGGTTTTTGAAACTTGAGTGAATGCCATGTTTCGCGAATTCGCCTTCAGTCGGTTGAATCTGGCACCTTCCACAAATTGCTCGGCCTCCACACACAGAATCGAGATCGACACCCAGGCTTCTTGAAGCATCTAATATTGTTGTCCCCACCTGAAAGACGCCTCTTTTGCCAGAAGGCGTAAAGATTATCTGAAACTGATCTTGTTCAGCCATGGCTATTGATTTAGCGCTTTGACCTTCTTCTTCGGGTTCTTTTCGACTTAGAACTGGGCTCTCGGTAACCTGCTATCCAGTCTCTGCATTCTGGATCATTGCCCATCACCACATTTGCTCCTCTCACAGACTGCATAATTTCTTTCTCAAGTGGATTTGTGATTGCACTGGTCATCCCCGCACCAATAGCCATGGCAATAAACGCTGTATTAAGACCAAGCCTATTCGGCAACCCAAAACTTAGGTTTGAAGCGCCACAAGTTGTATTTACTCCCAAGTCATTTTGCAGCATCTTGATGAGTTCCATCACTTGTTGTCCTGCTGAGTTGATGGCACCAATTGGCATAACCAAAGGATCTATAACGACATCTTCTTTTGGAATTCCGTAATCCATTGCTCTTTCGACTATTTTCTTTGCAACTGCGTATCGCACATTAATGTCTTCAGATATTCCAGTGTCATCATTGGAAATTCCGATCACAGCACAGCCATACTTTTTAACGAGTGGCAGCACTACTTCCAGTCTTTCTTCTTCGCCTGTTACTGAGTTCAAAAGAGCTTTACCTTTATAAGCCTCAAGGCCAGATTTCAAAGCATCAATTATGGATGAATCAATGCATAACGGTGTATCAAAATTATCTTGGATAAGCTTGATGCTGTCTGCAAGAATCTTTGGCTCATCCGCCAAAGGCACTCCCGCATTCACATCTAACATTTGAGCTCCGGCAAGAACTTGTTCTTGAGCATCATTAAGAACGCGATCAAGGTTTCCTGCTTTCATTTCCTCGGTCAGGAGTTTTCTCCCTGTGGGATTGATTCTTTCTCCTATTACAACAAAGGGGTTTCCTGAGCCTATCGTTATTTCTTTTCGATCAGAACTTATAATTGTTTTTGTCATATTCTTCCTTATTTTTCCTTGATGCCCTTTGATTTTACTGTTTTTTCAAGCAGGTCATCTGAAAACATTGTTTCTAGCAATTCAATCTCTCGATCAACCATAGATTGAGGATCGCCCGTTTTAATATTTTTGATATCTCTTCTCCAATCTGCCATATAAGCATCGCTTGAACCTTTCCCAGCTCGCATTGCAGCCCTATCGATTGCTTCTGCAAATCTTGGGCTCATTTGTTTTTTGAATTTCCCAGATTTTGTTTTAAAGATTATATGAGAGGGGATATCGCGCCAATATACTTTAATTAGTTTGCCCATCTATTTTATTGCCTTATTCAGTTGGTTTTCAATATTTTCTAAACCAGTATAGTGAATCGTAAAATCAAGATTCAGATAATCAGCACAAGCCTTGGCTTTCAACTCTAGATCATTATTTGGTTTCTGCGCAAGATAGACAACATTTTTGTAATTCTTGAAATACTCATCTCTTAAATGAGGGTGTTGTGAAATACCAAGACCATCAATCACAAGACGTTCAAAATTCTTAACCAAGAAATCTGTAAGATAGAATGTTCCGATTTCTCTATTGCTCAACTCTTTAAACGTTTTTGATCCAGCATAGAATTCGTAACAATGCGCACCGTCTAATCGTTCGATGTCATAATCTTTTAACATTGAATCAATCAATCCACCGGTACCGCAATCTGCATAAGCCAGAAATATTTTTGAGTAGTCCTTAAGATGCGACTCAATGGCCTCTTTGATTTTTTTTGGGAGTTCTTTTGGTCTGTTATGAAGATCAGCGTTCAAGCACTGAAGGGTAACGTTTTTCCAGTTGTTCAGTTTAATGATTTCATTAATCTCGTGAGCTATGGCGCCGCATCCGATGATGAGAATATCTTCTTTATCTCTCATCTTTTTATTCCTTGAAGAAATGGTTGATCAGAATCATCTGAAGAGTTTCATTATTGATTAAATTCAAACAAGAAGCTAAGCACCCCTTCTCCTTCTTCGTCTTTTTCTTTCGGGCTTCTCAGGAGTTGTGTTTGGGTTTAGGTAATTATTTATCATTTGAATGTTGCCTTTTGTCATCTCACCGAGATCTTCAATTACCTTATTTAACTCAAAATTCGTATCCTCTGAATCACCGCTCAATGCTTCAGACATTGCTTTCACATGAACATGTGTTGTGCCGCAGCATCCCCCAATGATTTTCGCGCCTAAGCTTCTAGCATACAATGCATATTTAGCCATCATCTCTGGTGTCCCAGAGTATTCAATCTCAGTGCCTTTGAATTCTGGAATTCCACAATTTCCTTTCGCCACAATTAATTGATCATCGTTTATTATTGACTGGTTGAAGCACATTATTGACCCAATAAGCTCTGAAGCCCCAATTCCGCAATTTGCACCATATCCAATGACAGCGGGTTTGTTTTTGTCTGCAAGTATAGCCAACTCTTTTGGCTCAAGACCCATCATAGATTTACCATGTGTATCAAAACTAAAAGTGCATATCGTTGGTAAATCAGTTTTTTGTGCGGCTTTAATGGCTGCATCCATTTCCTCAACTGAAGACATTGTCTCTATCCAAAGCATGTCACACCCACCTTTTTTTAAGGCCATAGCTTGATCCGTAAAGGCAGAAACAGCATCCTGGATAGCTAGCGGTCCTATTGGCTGCAGTATTTCACCTGTAGGTCCGATTGAGCCAGCGACCAGCACCGTTCTTCCAGATGAATCAGCATTCTCTCTCGCAATCCTCCCAGCTGCAATATTGATCTCTTTTACTCGATGTTCACAATTATGAAGTGCCAGTCGATATTTATTTGCTCCAAAGGAATTAGTAAGAATGATGTCAGAGCCAGCTTCTATAAAATTCTTATGATTGCTTGAAACTAATTCAGGCTTTTCATCGTTCCATAGTTCCGGAGGATATCCAGATTCAAGGCCCATATCAAATAGGTTGGTACCCGTTGCACCATCTGCAAGAAGGTAACCTTTTTCATTTAATAAATTTATAATTTTTTCAGTTTGCATGGTTTTCAAATCCAAGTTTATTAGCAATAGCAATCATTATTTCTGATTCATTCAATGTATAGAAATGAAGGTTTTCAAAGCCATTCTTCCTGAGCTTCTCACATTGATCAATAGCAAATTCTTCTGCTGCATTCTTTTCTTCATCTGCGGTTAAATTTTTTTCTATTATGTTTAAAATCTCAGCGGGGACTTCAACACCAATTTTTTTAGACATCTTTTCAATTCCTCTAAATTTTTTTATTAGCATAATTCCCGGGATAATAGGGGCGGTGAACCCTTCTTTGTCTAACTGATCCCTGTACCTTAAATAATAATCAGTATTCAGGCAAAACTGCGTAATAATCTGATCTGCTCCTGAATCAATTTTAGCCCTTAGAAAATCAATATCTGATTGATAGCCTTTTGATTCTGGGTGAGGTTCTGGATAGCCACTTATTGAAACAGTTATGTTGGCTCTAGATTTAATGTATTCAATCAATTCAATAGAGTTTCTAAATCCTTCTGGATGTGGTTCAAAAGCATTTAAATCCTTTATATCACCCCTCAAAGCAACAATATGCCTTACTCCAATATCTAAATAATCTTTGATAACTTTCTTTGTCTCATTCTTGCTCGCATCGACACACGTCAAATGTGCCGCAACATTCAGAGGCGTTTGAGTCATGATTTTTTTTATCACACTATGTGTTTTTTCTCTGGTAGATCCTCCAGCGCCATAAGTTATTGACACAAAACTGGGTCTTAAGCCAATGAGTTTTTGAACATTGGTCTTTAGTCTTTCTTCCATTAAGTCTGTTTGTGGTGGAAAAAACTCAAATGAAACTTTTAATGTCATAAAAAAAACCTCTTGTCTTGAAAAGCTAAGAGGTCAGTCATTTAAAATGAACTGCCTTTTTAGCATTTTTATACACCTGCAATTAGGCTTAAATCAGTGTTATTACCAGACTCTAATGTTTTTAGAGATATTTTTCCATAAAAAAAAGAGTTTTATGTTTAACCTTTTCTAATGATTAGGCAGTTTTAAGATATTATAATCTTTTATTAAATATTTAACTTCCCAGATATAAATGCCACACGTTAGCTCTTACTATGCTGCTTCAGTGAATCAAAAGTCACATTTTGAGTCATTAAGCTCAGATATAAAGACTCATGTTTGTGTCATAGGAGGTGGATTTACTGGACTCAATACTGCAATAAGTCTTGCAGAGAAAAACTACGATGTTGTTTTAATTGAGTCAGAGAAAATTGGCTGGGGAGCCAGCGGAAGAAATGGGGGACAGCTAATATCTGGCTTTACCTTTAGTGATTACTTCTCAAAACATTTATCTTCCGAAGAAGCGCACCAAATATGGAAGATTGGAGCAGTGGCAACAGATATTGTTAGACAAAGGGTCAATCAATATGGAATTTCATGCGACCTAAAGGAGGGATTTATTGAAGTCGCAATGAATGCCTCTCAGATGAGAGAATTAATAGAGCGCAAAGAGGATTGGCAAACGAAAGGTTACAAGCATCAACTTTCGATCGTTGAAGAGAGCAGCTTAAAAGATCATGTCATATCGGATCGATATATAGGAGGGCTCATAGATTCTGGCAGTGGTCATTTGCACCCATTGAATCTTTGTCTGGGTGAGGCTCAGGCTGCAAAAAGTTTAGGCGTAAAAATTTATGAACAAACCAAAGCTCTCTCATTCGAAGCAGGGGAGACAGTTACGATCCATACAAAAGAAGGCTCAATAAAAGCAGAAAATCTTGTTCTGGCTGGAAATGCATATATTGGAAATTTGCAGAAAAAACTGAGGAGGATGATATTCCCCGCAAGCAGCTGCATTATTGCAACAGAACCACTAAACGATAAGATGATCAATGAAACTCTCCCCTCAGACATGGCAGTTTGTGATCTGAACACCATTCTTGACTACTATCGCCTTTCATCTGATAGAAGGATGCTGTTCGGAGGTCGATACAACTACAGTGGCGCAGAGCCCGATGATGCAGGAATCCGGAAGCACATCAGGAATAGGATGTTGAAAGTATTCCCTTCCCTTGAAAATTTGAAAATTGATTATGCTTGGTCAGGCAATGTTGCTGTAACAATGAACAGAATTCCTCAATTGGGCAAGCTAGATCGGAATATATTTTATGCACAAGGTTACTCAGGACATGGCGTGGCACCAACCCATGCCGCTGCAGAGATTATTTCAAATGGCATTGTTAATGAAGACAAATCTCTGAATATACTAAATAGAGTTCCACACGTGCAGCTTCCAGGAGGGAAGTGGTTTTCCAGTCCTGCCATGGCTATTGGGATGATGTATTATCAATTCAGGGACTTACTCTCGAATTACATTAAATAACTATTCCAGATCGTTCAACTGTTCTGGGTATTGCCGATAGATTTCTGGGTGCCATCAGGTGGGCTCCATGAACGCCCTCAATTTCCTTAAATGACTCTATTAACTCGGCACAAATATCTGCCCCTTCTTGAATCTGGTCATTGGATTCCTCCATTCTTTTGATTACAGATTCTGGCATGACCGTTCCAAATAATTTGTCTTTCATCCATTTGGCAGATTTCTCACTTCTTAAAGGCCCAATCCCAATAATAAAATACATTTTTTCTGATAGGCCAGCATCAACGATTCTTTGCATGTATCTTTTTACAAGTTCAGCATCGTAACAAAATTGGGTCTGAATAAATTTAGCCCCAAAAGATGCTTTCTCACTGAGTGCTTTGGGGTCCCAATTATCTTTTGGCTCATGGACGATTGCTGCACCACCCGGGAAAAAACTCGATTTTGTTTGAAGCTCTTTTCCAGACATGGTTACTCCGTCATTATTCATCACATCCATAATAGAAAGCATGGTTTTAGAATTGATATCAAAAACAGGTTTCGCATCCTTCTGGTCGCCATTTTTTACAGGGTCACCAGCAAGGGTGAGGACATTGTCTATGCCCAAAGCAGACGCGCCCATCAAGTCACTTTGGATTGCCAAACGATTTCTATCCCGACAGGTGATTTGAAGTATCGGGTCAATCCCCTGATTCCTTACAATGGCAGACCCTGCAAAACTTGACATGTGTGCGGTTGCGCCTGGGTTATCTGTCACATTGATTGCATGCACAGAACCTTTGAGAATTTTTATCTTCTCTTCCATCTCGGTTGACGATGCACTCACAGGTGCAGGAATCTCTGCAGTAATTGCAAATTCGCCAGAGCCGAGGACATCTCTGAGTTTTAGATATTCTTCAGTCATATTCATTATCCCTTTGATATGAGATTTTTAATAAGGCCAATGCCCATGATTATATACACAACAAGAAGGGGAGGTGAGATAAGTAGAACAATTGTTTGAAATGGTTTGAGCTTATCAATTCCCTGAAGGTCTGGCGAGTCTGCTACACCGATCAGAAGAGCAAAGGGAAGGAGTGCAATGAAGAAAGCCCAAAATATCCTATTCCAGGCATCTGGATCTTCCCCAGCTTTCATTTTCTTAGTTGCTGATGAGGCCAATGTGTAAGCGCCTGAATCAAAAGTTGTTGCCATAAAAACCAAGCAAAAAATACCAACAAGCGGCAATATCCATTTGCCCAGGACCATTCCCGAAATGCTTCTTGATACCATTACAGCAGGACTTTCATTTGTCCAGATATCTATAATGGGCATTAAGCCATTCGTTTCTAAGTAAATGGCATTGTTTCCCATAATCATGAAGAATAGAGATGTTCCCATTGTGCCAAATCCAAGTGCCCCAAGTATCATAGACCTAATTGTTCGGCCTCTAGAAATTCTTGCAATGAATATTCCGACGAATGGACCGAGACCAAAAAACCATGCCCACATAAATATCGTCCATGCTTTTGAGAATTCTGACTTGCCAAAGGGTGGCGGGCCTAAACTCATCTTGAGAAAATTCTCACCCATAAACAGAACACTCTGGAAGGAGGAATTTAAGATATAGGAAGTTGGACCAAAGATCAGAATATAAATCAATACCAAGAATGCTAAATAGGCACAAAACTTACTCAATTTCTGGATCCCTTTCTCAAGGCCAAAATAAGTACTGATCGAATAAATGACCAAGCAAAGCAGCAGGCAGGATATGGTTACAATCAGGCTTTGCTCAATTGAGAAAAATTCAGTAATGGTTGCACTTACAACGGGTGATGTAAGGCCTAATCCTGCACCCAAAACGCCTACTAGTGCAATCATATATACGAGGTCAATCAACCTCGCTAAAAAAGTATTTTCACTGCTGCCAAATAGTGCTTCACAGCCAGTACTGGCTTTAAGACTCGAAGCGCCCTTAACATGGTAGCTGTAACCAATCGCGACTGCTGGGAAGCAATATATTGCCCAGCCAGTAATGCCCCAATGAAACATGCCATATGTGGATGCCCATGCGATTGATTCTTCTGACCCCGGCAAAGCATTGAATGGTGGCTTTAGGAAATAATCCACCCATTCGGTTGACCCATAAAGGACCAGTGAAGCCCCTATGCCAGCACAGAAAAGCATAGAAGACCAACCAAAAGTACCGTATTCAGGTTCTTCATTATCTTTTCCAAGTTTTATATTTCCATAGTTACTGAATGCCAAAAACAAAAGAAATATGAGTGTTAGAAGGCCCATGACTAAATAGACACCCCCAATAGTGCTTGCAATGTAATCATATGCAGAGTTGAGATATTCATTGGTAGCAGCTGGGGCGATAAACATCGGCACCAGAATAGATAAAGATACCAAGACAGTCAGTATGAAATTGGTCCAATCTATATTGTCTTTTTTGATAAAGATTTTTTGATCCTTGAATTGAATGAATATTAGTCTAGGCAAAAACAATAATTAGTCTAGGATAATTTAAAAACAGACTCTTTTGAATTCGCAAAACCCTATTTTCCATTTCTGACGAATATTGAGTATGATATCAGGTCAAAAAATGGTGAATCATTAAGTCGGAAAAATTATGTATCAGACATCAAAAATAGTAATCAGCCCAAGGGTCAGAAAGTCCCCATATTTTGATTCAACCATGAAGTATGGAGCCTCAGCTTTTACTATATACAATCACATGTATATGCCCATTGTTTTTGAGGGCCCAGAAAAGGATTATGAGAATCTGCTCAAAGGTGTTCAGCTTTGGGATGTCGGAGTGGAAAGGCAAGTAGAAATCAAGGGGCCAGATGCCTCCAAATTAGCACAATACATAACACCTCGTGACATCAAAAAGTGCAATGTTGGACAAGCAATGTACGCTCCACTGCTCGATTTTGAAGGCGGCTTCATCAATGATCCAGTAATGCTTAAACTGGCAGAGGATCATTTTTGGTTCTCACTTTCAGACAGCGATGCACTTTTGTGGACTCAAGGAGTAGCCTCGGGTAAAGGTTACGATGCAGAGATTTTAGAGCCAGATGTCTCTCCTTTGCAAATTCAGGGGCCGAAATCAACCGAACTCATGTGCAAGGTATTTGGCGAATGGATAGAGGAGCTTGCATTCTATAAATTCAAGGCAGTCAATCATGCTGGAATACCTATGGTAATAGCAAGAATGGGATACAGCAGAGAAAGGTGTTACGAGATTTTTCTTCAAGACGGCAGCAAAGGAAATGAACTATGGGAAATGCTTTGGGAGGCGGGCAAAGGCCTAAATATCTCCCCTGGAACCCCAAATCAAATATTTAGACTGGAGGCAGGCATTCTTAGTTTTGGTGCAGATATGCATAGAGACAATAATCCATTCGAAGTGGGTTTGGACTGGATGATAGACCTTGACCAAGAAGATGATTTTATCGGCAAAGAAGCACTCAAGAATATTAGACAGAAGGGCATCACAAAGAAATTAATGGGCGCTGAGATTGCAGGACCAAAAATGGAGTTCTTTAATGAAGAGAATCTAGATGTTTCTATTAATGGAGAAGTAGTAGGCTCGATGATGTCTGCAGTTTTCTCTCCTAGATTCAAAAAAAACATATGTTACATCATTCTAGACATAGAGCATGCTCATGTGGGCAAATCAGTCGATATACATACACCTAATGATGAGCTAAAAGCAGAGCTCGTTGAGTTGCCTTGGATAAAAGAAAGAGCCTAATATGGATCGCTATCATCCACCCGTAAAAGATATGATGTTTGCCCTCAGAGAAGTTGTTGGCAAGAAAGATTTAGAGTCAAACCCTGGCTTTGAGGATTTTGACCGTGAGTTTCTTGAAACCGTATACGACAGCGCATCAGAAATAGCTTCGGAAATTATAGCGCCCACCAATAAAGATGGCGATAGGATTGGTGTTTCCATAAAAGACGGCGAAGTCACTGTCCCTAAAGGATATGCCGAGGCTTTCGATGCCTATATAGATGGTGGATGGCCAACATTGAGCTGCAACCCTGAATACGGTGGTCAAGGCATGCCAGCATCAATCTCAATGCCAGTGAACGAAATGGTTATGGCTGCCAATTTTTCATGGGCGCACTTGGTTCTTCTAACTAACTCAGCAATTAGAGCTGTCGATGCTCATGCAAGCGAAGAACTTAAAGACCTTTACTTGGAGAAACTAATATCTGGAAAATTTACGGGAACCATGAACCTGACAGAGCCTCAAGCAGGATCGGATCTTTCAGTCATGAATACAGTTGCGGTGCCGAATGGTGATTGTTACAAAATTACGGGTCAAAAAATCTTCATTACTTGGGGCGAGCATAGCCTGTCTGAAAATATTATCCACCTAGTTTTAGCAAGACTGCCCGATGCGCCTGATGGCGTAAAAGGAATTTCTTTATTCTTGGTGCCGAAAATTAAACTCAATGAAGACCGAACCCTGGGGGAGCGAAATACATTAAAGGCCGTCTCAGTTGAACATAAGCTTGGCATCCATGGTTGTGCGACCTGTGTGATGAGCTTTGAGGAAGCCGAAGGATTTCTTATTGGTGAGCCTAACCAAGGACTGGCCTGTATGTTTACAATGATGAATGATGCAAGAATTGGAGTAGCGTGTGAGAGTGTTGCAATCGCAGAAAGAGCCTACCAACAAGCCGTTAACTATGCAAAAGACAGAATCCAGGGAAAAACCCAATCAAGCGAATCTCGGGTCGCCATCATTAATCATCCTGATGTAAGACGAATGCTGCTCACTATGAAATCATTGATCGAAATCATGAGGGTCATGGTTTATGAAAACACTTTTGAATGCGATCTCGCAGAATCACAACCAGAGCATATTAAGCGAGCAGACCTTCTTACTCCCATTACAAAGGCTTGGTGTAGCGAATTGTGTCAAGACATCACATCCATTGCTCTTCAAATCCACGGTGGAATGGGTTATGTAGAAGAAACCGGTGCTGCGCAGCACTTTAGGGATGCCAGAATTACAACAATCTATGAGGGCACGACCGGAATTCAGGCAAATGACTTGATCGGGAGAAAGTTCATCGGTGACAACGGTTCAGAAATGAATGATTTATTGAATGAGATTGAGACTGAAATAGAGGGTTCAGATATTGACATCGAGATGAAAACTGAACTCAATCAAGCAATTCATCGGGCAAAAAATGTTTCCAGTTTTATTCTTGAGAATTTCCAAAAGGATCCAAATTTGCCCGGATCAAGCAGCTACAATTTTGTAATGATGATGGGTTATTTGGTTGGGGGATGGATTGCAGCGAGAAATATCACTGCTGCTAAGAAGGGTTTAAGAGAGAGTGATGATTCGGAGTTTTACAATGCGAAGATCATTTCATCCAGCTATTACATTGAACAGTTCTTGCCTCTTGTGAGCAGTTTTGGAAGCTCAATAATGCATGGTTCTGAATCGATGATGTCGATGCCAGACGAACAGTTTTAATCCATTATTTTGCAGCAAGAATTCTCTCGACTAGATTGGAATGTGTCCCAATTATTTCTGACCACTCTGTTTTCAGCCAAGGGGTAAATTCACTTGGTCTTTCTTCAATGGATTGAGTCAATTTCTCAATGGTTATGTATTTCCAATCGCTGATTTCACTGCGATCAATTTGGGGTTTTTCATTGCATTTACCAATGAAAACATGACACAACTCATTTTCACTGCCGATGTTCTTAAATTGTTCTTGGTATTTAAACTTGAATAAAAAATCAAGATTCGTCTCTATGGATAATTCTTCTTTGACTCTTCTGTGTGCAGCATCTTCTATGTCTTCGCCAAGCCTTGGGTGGCTGCAGCATGCATTTGACCAGAATTGACCCCAAAGCATTTTTTCTTTACTTCTTTTTTGTATGAGCACTTCTTTTTTGTCATTGAAGATAAAAACTGAAAATGCTCTATGAAGGAGGCCATCTCCGAGATGGCAGTCTTCTTTCAGTGCTGATCCTACCTCTCGGTCATTTTCATCAACCAAGATCAATGCTTCATCGATGTATTTTTCAGTCACTGTCTTGCACTGAGAACTGAATCGCCTTAAACCCTTCATTGTCAAAAGCTTCAATGATTTCTAATGGGTTCTCTGAGACTGCAATCATTGCTCCACCGCCACCGCCACCAGTGAGCTTTGCACCAAATGCTCCTGCATCTCTGGCAATATGTATCATTCTTTCAAGTTCGGGCGTTGATACCTGAAGTGTGTTCAAAAGCCCTTGATTGAAGTTCATGAGTTCACCAAGTTGTTTAAGGTCATTGTTCTGAATTGCTTGAATCCCTTTAAGCACGATCGCATCAATGTCATTGAAAACACCTTCATACATCTCTTGATTGCTTTTCCATTGGCTTCTTACATGTGCGACTGTTTTTGCTGTCAAGCCTTCCGATTTTGAAAATGCCAAAACAAGGTCAAAAGGTTCTTTGATCTGCAATCTTTCTTTAAGGGTATCCTCATTCTTTCTGTAAATCAGAGGATGGCCATACGTTGCAATGGTATTGTCAATCCCGCTTGGGTTTCCATGTGCTATCTTTTCAGATTCAAATGCCATTGCATTGATTTCTTGTTCAGAGAGTTCCATTCTAAAATAATGGTTCAATGCCTTAATGATGGAGACAGCCAAGACTGCTGAACCTCCAAGACCCATTCCACGTGGAATATCAGAAAAGACTTCAATCTTCATTCCAACATTGCTGAGATCCATTTTCTCTAAAATTAAAGCAGCAGGTTTTTCGAATGATTGACGTTCTTCTGGCTTTTTATCCAAACGATACTCAACCCCCCAGGATGGAATCATTAAAAGAACACCATCGTTTGCCTTTTCAACTTTCACACGAATATTCAGAGGAATAGGAACAGCAATGGCATGACGACCATAAACCACAGAGTGTTCCCCTAAAAGAATCGCTTTCCCTGAGGTCACCGCATCGAATTCATCCGTTTTAATCGGTTCTTTTTTTGTCAGATTTTGAACGATTTCCTTGGCTTTCCAGACTTTGATTTCGCCACTGACCAATAATTCTTCAAGGACATCATCAAATATTTCATGAGGCGCATTTGCCGCTTTTACAACATTCCTTGCATGCAGAGTCATATGACCCTTTTGAATGCCATCGGTTGATAATGCTTTTAACGCAGAGAAGTTTTGAGCAAGTCCAACGGCTGCCATGACACCGGATAGCTCAGTGGCTGACTCAAGATTCATGATTCTTAGATTGAGAGCCACTGCGGGATTCGATTCGATAGGTGCTCCAACAATGCCCACCTTTAATGGAACTTCAATTGAACCAACTAGATCTCCGTTGTCGTCTTTTTTCCACTCAGAAAGAGAGGAGTATCTTCCATGTCTTGATGCATAAGCATGAGCACCCGCTTCTACTGCTCTCCAATCATTTCCTGTTGCAAGAGCAACAGCATCAATTCCATTCATGATGCCTTTGTTGTGCGTTGATGCTCTATAGGGGTCTGCTTTGGCAAAATCTGAAGCGATAATGATCCCATCTCTTATTTGCTCAGAGTCATAGCCGGCCCTGGATAATGAGCCCAATGGGATTCTCATTTTGGCTTTAGCAATGCATTGATCCGTTAAGTTGGATAGGATTCTTAGAAAGACTTTCCCTTCAGTGATGCTTTCAATCAACGGTGCGATGCCCTCGCACATGCCATTGACCAAATTGGCTCCCATTGCATCTTGAGTGTTGACATTGATATTCAAGACAAGCATTTCTTCCTCGAAGGATTCCATTGGGTACGTTTTTATCGAGAAATCAATGGCGCCTCCGCCCCTGGCAACCATCCGAGGATGAAAGCTATTGGCAAGATCAATGATTTCTTGTTTGCGTGATAAAAGATCATTTCTTGCCTGCGCTAAATTCTCTATACCAACCACTTGAATTTGACCGGTCAGAATTGGGTCTGAGCACTCCGTTGCAAATCCACCGCCTGCTCTTGAGATTTTTGCTGCCGCACTCAGTGCCGCAACAATCGATGGTTCCTCAACAGCCATAGGAATGACATATTCTTTCTCATTGATCAGAAAGTTGAGGCCTAAGCCGATCGGTATACCCATCACACCGATTACATTCTCGATCATTTTATCTGCACTCTTAATATCCAGCTGTTGTTGCTGATTTTTCAGAAGCGTGTAGTCTTTTTTTGAAATGAGGCCTCGCTCAAAAACAGCATCAAGACGCTCATCGATGGGCATCTTATAAAAATTTGGAATTCTCGATTTATCCATAAGCTGTTTACTGGCTGTTTAAATAGACGATCAGTTTACTCAGAAACTGAGTAAATTGTTAAAAATAAGGCCCATTGAGATGAAAAAAATCTCTTACTGGGTTAGATTAGTGGGTCGGAGCAAAAAAGAATGGCAGTGAATAGAAATAAACCATGGTTGAAGAGTTACCCGGAGGGTACACCCGAATTTATTACGTTGGATCCAAGAAAAACGATCGTCAAATTACTGAATGAAGCTGAGTCGAGTTACCCTGAAAACGATGCTTTTGTGAATTTTGGAATGTCATTGAATTACAAGGATGTTTCAGCTCAATCTAGGAAATTTGCAGCCTATTTGCAAAATGTATTGGGGCTTAGAAAAGGAGATCGTATTGCAATGATGATGCCAAATTTATTGCAATATCCCGTTGCAATTTTTGGTGCATTGCGTGCAGGCTTAATTGTCGTTAATGTCAATCCGCTCTACACTCCAAGAGAACTAGAGCATCAATTGAGAGATTCTGGAGCGAAAGCCATATTGATCTTTGAAAACTCAGCACACGTTTTGAGTGCTGTAATCGAGAATACCGATATCGAACACGTGATCATTACTAAGATTGGGGATTTCTTGGGCCCAATTAAGGGATCATTGATGAATTTTGTAATGAAATATCTAAAAAGGATGGTGCCTAGATACTCCTTGCCTGGGAAAATTGATTTCAAATCAACGCTGGGAAGGCCAGTAACCGACTTGGATCAGCCGCCAATATCAATCAATGATTTGGCATTTTTACAATATACAGGGGCAACCACAGGCCTTTCAAAAGGAGCGATGCTTTCGCATGGCAATGTGATCGCAAGTCTCGAGCAACTTGAGGCCATGTTGCTTGATTTAATTGATGAGGAGGGTGGGGACATCTACATCAATGCACTGCCCATCTATCATATATATTCACTCTCGGTATTGGTTTTGGCTGGCTATACGAACGGAGGACTGAATGTCCTGATTACAAACCCGAGGGACACAGATGGATTTGTTAAAGAAATTAAGAAGTGGCGTTTTACCTTCTTCAATGGCGTAAACACGCTGTATGAGAGTTTGCTTAATCACCCTGATATTAAAAATGTCAATTTTGACGCTATGAAACTCTCTGGTACCGGAGGATCTGCATGCAGACAATCAACCGCAGAGAGGTGGCAGGAACTCACCGGCAATGTCTTGCTCGAGGGTTATGGACTTTCAGAAACATCACCCAGTGTTTCAGTGTCTCCTGCATATTTAACCAAGTTCAATGGCTTTGTTGGATTGCCCGTGCCCAGTACCGAAATATCTATCCGTGATGAAACCGGCAAGCAAGTCAGAAGAGGCGAGCCAGGTGAGATTTGTGTCAAGGGTCCACAAGTGATGCAGGGATATTGGAATAATGAAGAGGCAACAAAGGAGGCCATTGACGAAGACGGTTTCTTTAAAACAGGCGATATTGGAACTTTGAATAGTGATGGGTTTATTAAAATTGTAGATCGAAAGAAAGACATGATATTGGTCTCAGGATTTAATGTTTATCCCAATGAGATTGAAGATGTTGTGAGTTTACATCCCGATATCATCGAGGCTGCATGCATCGGTGTGGATGACGAAAAAACGGGTGAAGCAGTCAAGCTCTTTGTTGTGAAAAGTAATCCCAGCCTAAGTGTCGATGAAGTGATGGACTACTGTAGGGATAATTTTACAGGCTACAAGGTTCCAAAAGACATTGAATTCATTGACGAGCTTCCAAAATCAAATGTAGGCAAAGTATTGAGACGATCACTTAGAGAGTAGTTCTTCAATTCTCCCCCAATGTTCATCGCTCATCCAAGTTTTTTTAAATGAGTCAAGTTCCACATTTTTGAGTTGTTCATGAATGGATTTCTTATGTGTTGAGGTCACCGATTTTATTCCACGAATCACATCCATTGGTGCCAAGCGATATGTCTTTTTGATCTCATTTATTCTTGACTCCAATGCTTCGTGAGTCTCTGCCACTTCCTCTATGATGCCGGCCAAAGAAGCATCCTTTGCATTCATCATCTTTCCTTCAATGAGAATTGAAAGCGCCTTACTGCTTCCAATTCTGTCAATGAGATCGATAATGCCACCCCAAGCAGTCGTGATACCAAGCGATGAATGTATAAAGCCAAATTTGGCAGTTTCACAAGCAATTCTATAGTCACACGCCATTGCTAACTCTGCGCCACCACCCAATGCATATCCATTGATATTGGCGATGACCGGGACTGGGAAATATCGAATCTGATCCAGCAGTGCTCGACCATTCAATGCCATGGCTTCGGTTTCATTGTCTTCTCTTACTGAAGTCAGTTCTTTCAGATCCCCTCCAGCGACAAAAAACTTTTCCCCTGAGCCTTTGATCACCACGCACTTAAGGTCTGATCGATCTTTGTGTTTCATTAACGAATCATTCAAGCCTGCGATGATTTCATTGTTTAATGCATTGCCAGCATCCTCGCGGTCAATAGTGAGTTCAAGTACAGAGTCTTGAAATTCTTGCTTAAGACTCCTTGTCATTTAGAAATAAAGTCGCATGATGCATTCAGCAACACATGCAGGACGATCTTGATCTTTGACCTCAACAGAATACTCTTCCATCAACTCGATGCTTCCTTTGACCTCTTCAACCGAGATGAGAGTGCAGTTTGCTCTGATTGAGCTTCCTGAGATGACCGGTCCAGGGAAACGCAATTTATTGATGCCGTAATTGATGATATTTTTTGTCCCAGGAAAAACCGGGGTTGTGGGATCCACCAAGCCTCTAAGTTTGGGATAGAGCGACAAAGTATAATAACCATGTGCGATGGTTGCCTTAAACGGTGACTCCTCCGCGGCTCTGGATGGGTCAATATGGATCCATTGATGATCCTCTGTTGCATCTGCAAATGAATCAATCTTTTCTTGTGTGATATCCATCCAGTCACTCTGGTGAATAAGAGTGCCCAATTGGTTTTTAAGTTCACTTAGTACAATTTCTTTTGACATTTTTTTCCTCGTTTTTTCTCTCCGAAATCAAATCCTAACAAATTAAGAATAAATCAATGAGTAGTAATTGTTATTGCGGTGAAATAATTAAGTAATAAGATGTATAATATAAGCCGGTTCTGCTGATCTGGCAAAGTGAAAAAAAATGATGTCAGAAACAAAAAAATTGCCAATTGTTCTCAGTGTTTTGTTCCTATTAGGGTGTGAAACACAACAAATGGGAGGTGGGCCACAGAGCCCTTCTTCTCAAACACCGAGTTCACCCTCTGTAAGCATACCTTCACCGAGCCCAACAATGCCATCCTCGGGCTCCCAGTCGTCCTCATCCAGCTCGTCACAAAGCGGATCGCCTCAGCAGGGTTCTCAAACCAGTTCGGGCAGCCAAGACCAAACATCCGGTGGCTCAGAGTCAATTGGAAGTAATTCTGGCCAGATGAGTTCAGGCTCTTCGAGTTCATCATCTGGTCAATCCTCACAGAGTTCTGGGTCTATGGGGGGCTCACAAAGGTCTGCATCCTCAATATTTAAAGACTCACTGGGGGATTTTGACAAGGACATTGCCTCGGAAAGAGTGGTTATAGCTTCAGCGGATAGAGGTGATGGCATGACCGGACAAGAATCAGCCGATGCTGCTGCAATCAGCGAAGGCGCATTAGAAGGCGGAATGGGCTCAAGCGGGGCTGAATCAGAGATTTCTGAAGGCCAAGAAGGCGAGTCGACAGAGAGTCAGTCAGAGTCTGATTCCAGCGATGAATCGTCTCAATCTGAGGCCGACAAACAAAAAGAACGTATTCCTGATGATATTCCTATGGATGGAACAGGTGAAGATGTCATTGCCAGACAAATAAGAGAAGCAGCCATTCAGGAAGATGATCCTGTGATCCGAGAAGCTCTCTGGGAGGAATACAGGAAACATATGGGAATCAAGAAGTGATTGCACCAATGAAAATGACTTTGAGAATACTGTGTGTGTTTTCGCTGATGCTTTTCATTGGAATTCATGACACAGAGGCGAAGACGATTAAGTATGAGAAAGTACAGCTTGATATTGCTCAAAATGAAATTCCATTTGAAGAATTGCTGGATGTTGGAATCATGATTTTTGACCCGAATGTGCCTGAGAAAGAGAACCCAATGATTTTTCCTGAAATCAGAAAAGCCGAGGCCAGATATATGCCATACCACCTCAAAAAGACTTTGGAGAATACTGGACATTGGGGTGGCGTTTGGGTGCTCCCCGAGAGATCAAAAGCCATTGATCTAATCATTGTTGGGAGGATTGAGAAATCCGATGGCCTTGATGTGGAATTGAAAATTGGTGTGTGGGACGTTGTTGGATCCCAGTGGATCAATAAAACATATGAATCAAATATTGCGAAAAGCTCTTACAGTAAGCGAAGGGATCTCACACAAGACCCATATCAGAATATTTTCAATAAGATTGCCAATGATCTTCTGCAAATCAAACAATCAAAAGATAGAGAAGCACTCATTCGACTTTCTCAAACGGGGGAAATCCGTTTTGCCTCAGAGTTGATCCCCGTTTACGACGATTATATTTCTAAAAATAAGAAAAATATTTATTCGCTTGAACGCCTTCCATCTGAAGACGATGAAATCATGCAAAGAATTCTCGAGGTACAAGAAAGGGAATTTTTATTGCTCGATACTCTCAATGAATACTACGGTCAACTCTATGAAAACCTATCTCAACCTTATGAGGATTGGAGAAAGCTTTCCAGAGAAGACATGATTACTTATGAGGAACTCCAAAGATCGGCAAGAACCAGAAAAATACTGGGTGCAGTAGCATTGGCTGGCGCTTTGGCAACTGATGGAGATAGTAGGGCGAGCAGTACCATGAGACAAATGGCTGTTTATGGAGGCATTGAAGCAATGAGAAGTGGCTTCGCCACGGCATCTGAAGCCAAGATTTATCAGGAATCATTGAAAGAATCCGGAGCCGACTTCGATTCACAAGCACAACCATTGGTGATTGAATTAGAGGGCCAAACAATTCGCCTCACAGGCAGTGCTGAAGAAAAATTTCAAGAATGGCGAAGACTGCTCAAAGAAATTTATATCGATGAGACAGGTTTTACTATTCCTCAGGCTGAAGCTGAATAACCAAAACTCATGAGTGAGTCTACTGATCAAAAAACTACTCATGCATCGGTTCAATCTGAAGAGCAGACCTTATACCAGAAAAAATTAGAGAAAGAGCGTTACAAGTCAATCAGTGTCAAAAAAGGTGCAGGGATTTTAGCTGGACTAACTTTATTACTGTTTGTTGTTATTTTTGTTCTCCCTTTGCTTGTGCAAGAAAACACAGAAGATTCAACCACACTAGAAGCAGAAGAAAAACCGATCCTTATTCCAAATCAAGAAATATTGGCCCAGATGCCAATTGCAGAAGCGTTGCTTTCTGAACTCCTAATTAAGATTGAATCCCTTAAGCTTAAGGGCATTCTTTTTTGGGGAATGGGTGAATGGGAAGAGGTGCTGCTTGCACAGCAAGGTGGCGACTCAGCATTCATTGAAAAGAAGTATGATGTCGCAGCAGATCAATATCGGCAGGCGCTCCAGATGCTTTCCGATATGGAGATCTCTATCCCCAGTGTTTTATCGAATGCCCTTAAGTCGGGAAAAACATCAATCCTTGATGGAAATAAAGATGATGCCATTGCCAATTTTGAAATTGCATTGGCCATCGATGGCAATAATTCAGAAGCCAAACAAGGACTGGATCGCGCTCTGAAGCTGGATCAAGTTTTAGAAAGGACCGAAAAAGGTGAAGTGAAATATGGAATGGGGGAATATGAGCTTGCCATTGAAACATTTGAAGATGCTCTATCAATTGACCCCAACTGGGAACCTGCAAAGAATGGACTCAATCGAGCTAAGCAATCATTTGAAGAGAAGCTTTTTCAGGACTCAATATCAAAAGGGTATCAATATTTGATCAATGAATCTTTTGACGAAGCACAGAGATTATTTGAGCAAGCACTGTCAATTCAACCGAGCTCTTTAGAGGCTCAACAGGCAATTGATGAGCTCAATTTAAAAAGAATTGCGAGCCTGACAAAATCACTCAAGTACAAGGGGCTGATTGCAGAAGTCAATGAGGAATGGGGTCAAGCGAAGGATTTTTATGAAGAAATTCTTGCCATTGATCCAAATATCGAAGAGGTCAAAGAGAGTCTCAATAGAGTTGAGTCAAGAATTTTACTCGATGATGAGATGATATCGATCATTGCCAGAAGTGACTTCTATAACGACAACAAAGTTTTGGGTCAAGCTCAGGCAATATTGCAGACTGCAAAATCGATCGAGCGAATTGGGCCCAAAATGGAAGAGTCTATTCAAAAACTGGATTCTCTCATCCAGATTGCTTTGGTCCCCATTGATGTGTTATTCGAATCTGACCAACTCACAGAGGTTACGATATTCAAAGTTGATCAAATGGGGAGCTTCCAACAAAAAATAGTTTCTCTAAGGCCAGGAATTTATACTGCCAGAGGTAGCCGAAGAGGCTTTAAGGACGAAACCATAAGATTCAGAGTAGAGCCTAATAAGCAGAACCAAAGAATCAGAATTATTTGCAATAATAAAATATGAGCCAAATCATTATTCAAGCAAGCAATGAATCGAAGACTATAAATCAAGATAGTTTTCCGATTAGAATTGGTACCGATCTTAACTCTGAGGTTTTGATTTCAGGATCGCTTGCTCAAGGCTTGGTCGCAACCATTGATTTAATAGGTGATAAATACCTTCTTCAAATCACCAGTCAAACCGTTGATGCTTTAATAAATGGCAATAATTTAAAAGGCAGTCATTGGATAAAGAGTGGAGATGAATTAAAGATCAATAATGCAATTATTGAATTCAATCAAGAAGGCAGTAATCTTCTGCTTTCGGTCAATGATATCAGTGCAGAGCAGCCAACTATTTTTGAAAAAAGGCAATCAGAGAGCATATTTGAGAATAAAGCTTTCCAAAAATTTGCCACAGTCTCCGCTCTCATAATCATTTATTTTTCCTTTTACTTTTTTACAGCAAAAGCAGTAAAGATCGATGTTTTAGATCAATTGGATGGAAGTTTCATCACTCAAGATTCAAAAATAAACATCTCAGGTGGGTTATTCCCTAAAGTTAATATTGGTGGCAGATATTTAATACGCAGCGGTGATTACAGAATTAAGATTGTGAATGATGGCTATCTCTCAATCTTTGAAGAAACCATAACGATTAATGAGAAGGACTCTCAGGATATAGGTTTTGAATTGGAAAGACTTCCAGGAATTATTTCGCTTAAAACGAATCCAGATTTCAATGATTTCTTTGATGAATATGATCTTTATCTTGATGGTTCAATTTATGAAAGCAAAGAATGTGAGGATAGTTATGGAAATTGTAAAAGGGCCCCAATACTGAAAGCTGGAGAGTGGGAAATTGAACTTCGCTTTGATAGATATTTTTCCGTCAAGAAGAAAATCTTCGTAAAAGGAAAGGGTGAGACACAAGAATACTTTTTTGATCTTGAGCCAGCATGGGCTGATGTCAGTGTTTCGACTGACCCAGAGGGAGCAAACATTTTTAATGGTGATGAAGGATTAGGCATGACTCCTTCCAATATTGAGCTCATTCAAGGCAAAAATATACTTTTGCTTAAAAAGTCTGGATACAAAGATTACAACATTGATTTGGATGTGATTGCTCAGGAATCAATATCACTGGACTCATTGACACTTTCTAGATTGGATGTGCCCTTAAGGATAGTTACGGAACCGGAAGGTGCTTCGGTCAATCTTAATTCAGAGTATCGAGGATTGGCACCCATTGAAATCATGTTAGAGCCACTTGTTGACCATGAATTGATGGTGTCAAAACCGGGTTATAAAGATATCAATAATAAAGTTACTCTCAATACCATTGAGGATCTCTATTCAAAAGGAAAAGAACGTGTGGTTTTAGATTATTCCCTTGAAGCAATCTTTGGAGAAGTCTCTTTTGTTGGCACAGATGGTGCAAAGGTCTATCGTTCCGATGATTTAATCGGTGTGATTCCTTTTGCTATGGAAATGATCAGTGAAGAACAGCAATTAAAAGTAAAAAAAGATGGACTAGTGAGTCAAGAAATCAAGATGACCCCGAATCCAAACTATCCACAGAAGATTGAAGTCACTTTACTGACGGAGAAAGAGTCAGTTCTTGCTGCTATTCCAAAGATTTTGAAGACTTCTCAATCGCAAGAGATGAAATTAATTTTACCCGGTTCCTTCATTATGGGCACACCGAGGCGATCTCAAGGAAGGCTTTCAAATGAAAATGAGAGATTGGTTGGGATCACTAAGCCTTTTTATATTGCGACAAAAGAGGTGACGAATAATGAATTCAGGGTCTTTAAGCCTAAGCATACTTCGGGTGCCGAAATGTTTAGAGAGTTATCGAATGGAATGCACCCCACTGTTATGGTCAGTTGGGCAGATGCAGCAGCGTATTGCAATTGGTTGAGTCTAAAGGAATCTTTGGTGCCTGCATACGAGAAAACTGATGGTCAATTCAAGCTAAAAATGCCCCTGACGAATGGATATAGGTTGCCTACTGAAGCCGAATGGGAATGGGTCTCCAGATACAATGGTGGAGCAGGGGAGCAAAGATACCCTTGGGGCGAAAGCATGCCGCCTATAGAAGAAAGTGGAAACTTCGCAGATGAATCAACGGAGAGCCTTTTAACAAATGTTCTAGATGAATACTGGGACGGCTACCCCGTGACCTCGCCCTCTGGAAGGTTTAATCCAAACATGTTAGGTATTTATGATTTGGGAGGTAATGTGGCCGAGTGGGTATCTGACTACTATGCGGTTCCAACGCGTCAAATCAGATTGGTGGAAGATGACCCATTGGGTCCAACAGAAGGGACCGCAAGGGTTATCAAAGGATCCAGTTGGAGAGACTCATCCCTTACAAAACTGCGTTATGCTTTCAGGGATTATGGAACCCAAGGAAGATTGGATGTTGGATTTAGAATCGCAAGGTATACTGATCTGGACAATGAAAAAGATGAAAATGAAAATTAAATTGTTTCTTGTTGTGATTATAGGATTCTCCATGTTGCTCGGTGTAACTTCATCAAATGCACAAGAGTTGGAAAGTGAGTCAAAATCACAAGAAGAGATTGATAGAGAGCTTGAAAAAGAATTGACAAAAATCCAAGAGGCATATGAAGAAGAATCATTGGAAGAATTTGTGCCATCGGAGCCACTGTCTGCAGATGTTGCAGTGAGTTTCCCGTCTGATATTTAGGAGTAACTCATGAATGGAAATAATTTATCGAAGGAATTTTTATATCAAGCACTTGCCTTGATCGTTTCCATCATCTTGGTTCATGCAACGTATGTTTCATTGATAAGACCAGAGGCAAAGGAAGTCATCAAAGAACAGCAGATCATGATTGAGCAAGACATCAATTATGTTCCCGAGAGATCATTTTATGTGATTGTTCGAGACTTTGAGCAGGAGTCCTGCTTTATTTTGATGCTTTGGGCTTTTGCAATCATGGCAATCAAAGCCAATGCTTCGATCAACGAACGACGCTTGCTGGGTGTGGACTTGATTCCCATTCGAGCGGGGGAAAGCATCAATCCAGTCTCTGCAACGGATTACCTTAGGCAGTTAGAGGGATTGGATGATTCAAAGCGTGATCTATTCTTAACCAGAACACTGATCCATGGCTTGAAACGATTCACCACAACTAAAAATGTTCAAGATGTGTCGACCACCACCCACACGATGGTGGAATCCGAAGCTGAAAGGTTAGAATCGGAGCTCTCAATGATCAGATACATTGCCTGGGCAATCCCTTCAATCGGATTCATCGGCACTGTAAGAGGAATTGGAGCAGCACTTTCATTGGCGCACAGAGCTGTGGATGGAGACATCAGTGGTGTTACTCAGAATCTGGGTGTGGCTTTTAATTCAACTTTTATAGCATTGCTCATCAGTATCGTAATCATGTTTATGGTGCATCAGCTTCAACTGCTTCAAGAAAGACAAATTTTTGAAACAGAGACCTACTGCGATGAGAATCTCATTACCCACCTGAAAGGTGAATGACTTCTTGATTCATGGCTAGAAGACAGTTCAACGTATTCAATCTCTCGTTTTTAGATGTCATCTCTTGTGGATTTGGTGCGGTGATATTGTTTTTTATGATCATCAATACGCAATCTAAGACCAGAAGTGAGAAGGCAAATGTTGAGCTTCAGGCTGAAAGCCAACTTTTAGAAGAAGAAGTTTTTGACGAGCAAAAAAAACTCGTAGTGCTTAAAAACACCATCGATCAAATGGATTCTGAGAATGAAATAATTGAAGGCAGTGTCAATGACTTGGCTAAAAAGATTGAAGACCTACTTAAAGAAATTGAATTCCTAGAAAATAACTCCGTAGCTTCTGTCGCAGACATCAATCAACTTGAGTCAGATGTAAAACAGTTGGATGAAGCAAACAAACGCATGATGTCCCAGATGGAAAGAGCAAGCAGCAATCCTGGAGACGCATTGAGAAGTTTTGATGGTGATGGGGATCGCCAATATCTCACCGAATTGAAGTTGGGAGGAGACCACGTTCTTTTTTTGGTTGATTCGTCCACAAGTATGCTTGGAAGGACTTATGTCAATGTCATTCGCTATAGAAATATGTCGGATCAAATGAAAGTCAAAGCGCCCAAATGGAGACAGGTTATCAATAGTGTCGATTGGTTGACCACCAGACTTAAGCCTGGCACAAAATTTCAAATCTATGCCTTTAATGAAGATGCGCAAACCATTATTTCTGACTCAGATGGTGATTGGATTGAAGTCAAAGATGGGCTTGAGGTTGATGCTGCCATTCAGGATTTAAAGTCAGTGGTTCCAGACAAGGGGACAAGTCTTGTTAATGCATTTAGTCAGATCAACCAATTAACACCCAGGCCTGACAATATTTTTCTTATCACTGATGGCCTTCCGACCCAGGGGAAAAGGAAGCCTATTCGAGAAATGATTAGACCAGAACAAAGGCTGAGTTTTTTTGAGCAAGCATTGAGAGAATTGCCCCCGGTTCCTGTCAATGTTCTCTTATTTCCCATCGATGGTGATCCATTTGCATCTGCTGCTTATTGGAACCTTGCGCAGAGAACAAGGGGAAGCTTCATGGCCCCAGCAACGGATTGGCCATAATGAGAAAACGACGGAATATGGAAACCTTTAACCTGTCTTTTCTAGACGTGGTTTGTTGTGGCTTTGGTGCAGTGATTCTGCTTTTAGTGATTACCAAGATATATGAACCAATCAGCATTCAGGAAAGCAAGGTGAACATGGAAGAACTCGTTATAGAGCTCGAGAGAGAGCTCAACGAGCTTAAAGGTGAATCAACGGTGCTCAATCAAGAGATGATCGATTTAGAGGAACAGATTTCTGAAAACAGTGAAAGAAAAAATAAACTCAGTGGAGACATCTCTTCACTGGAGGCAGAATTCAATTCGAGCCAATCAATGGCTGAAGTGTCAGATGGAGTGCTCAATAATTTACTTGCAGCTAAGCAGGAACTGACCGAGGAAATGCAAAGATTGCTAGTGGACTATGATCCTCTTGATGATATTACTGTGGGAGGAATTCCAGTTGACAGCGAGTATGTGATTTTTGTGATTGATACATCTGGAAGCATGCAAAATGGCGCTTGGAGTACGGTTATAGAAAAAGTTTCCGAGACCTTGCTGGTTTATCCTGAGATCAGAGGCATACAGGTCCTTAATGACAGAGGAGATTATATGTTCTCGTCCTATGCTGGAAAATGGATACCTGATTCAAAAGAGATCAGAAGAACTATCACACAAACTCTAAGATTCTGGGCACCTGGAAGTGATTCAAATCCAGCCCCTGGAATCACTCAAGCAATCAATACTTTTTATTCTTCTGATAAGAAAATCAGTATTTATGTATTTGGAGATGATTTTATGCAAGGTTCTGTTGAAGCAGTTTGTAGGACTGTTGCACGAATTAACAAAGCGGATCGATTCGGTAATCGACTGGTCAGAATCCACGGAGTTGGCTTCCCATCAGGGGGGTCAGCAAGACCTGCAGAGTTTGCACATTTAATGCGAAAACTCTCTGAACAAAATGGAGGAACTTTTGTTGCATTACCAAATAGCTCTTAAAAGGAGGGGAAAATGGATATTGAAGAATTAGAAAAGAAACACTGCGTACCTTGCGAGGGAGGGGTTGATCCGCTGGATCAAGATGCAGTCAAGCAGATTGCTAAAGCCATTGATCCTGAATGGAAAATTGCGGAAGATTTTAAGTCGATTTCAAAAGAATTTAAGTTTGATGGGTATAACAAAACCATTTCATTTGTTAACGCTGTGGCTTGGATTGCCGAGTCAGAAGATCATCATCCCGATCTAACAGTGAAGTATGGGTCTTGCGCTGTGCTTTATACCACCCATGCAATCGGCGGATTATCTGAAAATGACTTTATTTGCGCCAAGAAAATTGACAATATCTTGTCTTAGACCGCTTCATAAAATTCATGCGAGTGATTTGGCAATAAATAAGGAATCACTTTTAGGTGATGTTCCTTGCTCATGCTTCTTCCGAAATTAATCCTGTCTTGAACGCTTTCCCATTCCTCAATCATTACAAAATGTTCCCCATGGTCATGTTCTTCTTCAGGGGCATTCGCGAGTTCTTCTTTTGAGTAGGTTGCTCTTACCGCTTGCTCCATTGCACCGGTTTTGGCTCTAAAGATATTTCGAGAAATAAAGCCGGGTGCTTCTTCATACATGCTTTGTAACTCCTGATAATATTTTTGAACTTCTGAAGCATGATCTTCTTTGGCATATATTGTGACAATGTATGTTTCTATTTTCATTTATCCTCTGCTTGAATTACTTTAGCGTAAGTGACATCTTACAATCAGAAGTGAATCAAGTGTATGCATCAGAAGAAAATTTTTTTAACGCGGCAGAAGCCTTATCAGGAATCATCAAGCAAACTCCATTGCTTTGGTCGAAAAGTTTGAATGAGAAACTGAGAGCCAATTTATATCTAAAGGCGGAGTGCCTTCAGCTAACAGGATCATTCAAGTTAAGAGGCGCTTATTACTGTATGCACCGTCAATTTATGAAAGAAGGCAAACAAGATGTCGTTGCTTTTTCATCAGGCAATCATGCCCAGGGTGTCGCAATGGCTGCAAAAATGTTGAACACAAAGGCAACCCTTGTCATGCCGAGCGATGCGCCACAGTCAAAGATTGACAATACAATAGCTTTGGGAGCAGAGGTTGTTTTCTATGATCGTTACAGGGAATCGAGAGAGAAGATTGCACAAAATTTAGCAAATGAGAGTGGTGCATTCTTAATTCCTGCTTATGATCACGATGATGTGATATGTGGCCAGGGAACAGTTGGCTTGGAAGCATTCCATCAGATGGCAAATATCGGGCGATCATTGGATCGCTTTTACTGCCCGATTGGTGGAGGTGGATTGATTGCTGGTTCATCTTCTGCATTAAATCTTTTTAATCCAAATGCTAATATTATCGGTGTTGAGCCAGAATCACTGAATGATACACAACGATCCTTAGCTTCTGGCAAAAGGGAGAGCATCAAAATTCAACCCAACACACTCTGTGATTCCCTCATGGCTGAAACACCTGGTGAAATCACATTCAGCATCAATCAGAGATTGATTTCCTCTATTGACACAGTTACCGATCGACAGGTTATTGATGCCATGAGAATGGCTTTCAATGAGTTTGGAATCATTGTAGAGCCTGGTGGAGCGGCTTCACTCGCTGCAGCAATATCAGCCATCGGTCAAAAAACAGTTGCTAAAGAAGAAAATATTGTAGTGGTCTTGAGCGGAGGAAATATTTCAGAAGAGCGTCATCGGAAACTTATCAATTAATGATTGATGTATCTTTTTATAAATCGTATCTTATGATGGTTTTTTGAGAATAGTCTCATAGGTGACCAATGCATGAATACAATACAGGTTAGAAATCCAAGAACCGGCGAGAATGATTATAGTTTTGAGGCAACATCAGCCGATGAAATTTCAAACATTGTTGATGAATTAAGACAAAACCAACCCAATTGGGCTGCAAAGACTGTCGATGAAAGAGCAGATGTCTTAGACCAATGGGCAAACATGGTTGCTGAAAGCGATGAGCTTCTAGAGGCACTCATTGCCGATACAGGCCGCTATTTTATCTGTACTGGCGAAGTCGCACAATTAACAAAGATGGTTCCTGGCTGGAGAGCATTGGGAAACCGAGTCTTTTCAGAGCAAGAACCGCTTCAGTCATCCGTACCAAGTGTCACCTATACACATCAATATAAGTCATTTGAGGTCGTGGGAATCATAGGCCCATGGAATTTCCCATTTTTGATTACGCTGATCGATTTAATACCAGCATTAATGGCGGGATCCACAGTGATTGTAAAGCCCAGTGAGATTACTCCAAGGTTTATTAAGCCAATACAAGATATCATTCGAAAGATACCTGAGCTTCACAAAGTATGTCGATTTGTTCAGGGCGGAGGACAAACCGGCCAAGACTTAATTGATAATGTCGATGCACTTTGTTTTACAGGAAGTGTAAAGACTGGAAAATTGGTCTACGAGAGTGGAGCAAGGAACTTTATTCCTGTCTATGCTGAATTGGGAGGAAAAGATCCTGTCATTGTCACTGAAAATGCTGACCCCGTTGATTCAGCCCGCATAATACTAAGAGCATCTGTTCAGGCCACTGGACAAGCGTGCCAGTCAATAGAAAGAGTTTATGTTCATCAATCAATCGCAGATCAATTTATTGACGCATTGGCCAATCAAGCAAGCGAGGTGACACTGAATTATCCAGATGTCAGACAAGGACACATCGGCCCACTGATTTTTGATAAACAAGCAGACATCATTGCTGATCATATTGAAGATGCAAAAGACAAAGGAGCAACAATACTCACCGGGGGTGAGATTGAGGACCATGGCGGTGGAAAGTGGATCAAGCCAACCGTTATTAAAGATGCCGACCACTCGATGAAAGTAATGACCGAGGAGACCTTTGGCCCCGTTATCCCTGTTATGGCATATGATAAAATTGAAGATGCAATTGCTCTAGCCAATGACACAGTTTATGGTTTATCAGCGGCTGTTCTAGCAGGCAGTCATGAGGAGGCTTTGGCCATTGCAAAGAAAATTGATGCAGGGGCTGTCACATTGCAAGATTGTGGTGCGACAACCTACGTTTTTGATGGAGAGAAAAACTGGTTTAAGCTCTCTGGCATTGGTGCTTCAAGAATGGGCGAAATGGGAATGCTTAGGTTTTTCAGAAAGAAGGTTCTTTATGCTCAGCATGGTCAGACCCATGACATCAATGCGATGGGAGAGCGATAGTCTTAAAACATTGACTTAGGATCGTTTCCATCGACCTCTGGGTCAGGATCTTTGCCCTCCATAAAAGGACCTGTAATCATTTGATCATAAGACATTCCTGGGCCGATCATTGGAAATACCATGGCCTCAGGATCAATCACAACCTCAAGAAAAGCAGCTTTCTCGAAATTGATGAATCGCTGAATGGTTTCTTCTACCTTAGATTGATCGGTCAGCCTTTCCGCAAACCCAAAGCCATCTGATTTTGCAGACATAGTGAAGTCTTTTGTATGAAGGGTTTTATCGCTTGCTGATAGACGCCCACCATAATAAAGCTTCTGCCATTGCTTAACCATGCCGTCTCCTGAGTTATTGAGAAGGAGCACCTTAATGGGTAAGTCATAATTTGTTATGGTTTCAAGGTCCCCTAAATTCATTCTTATACTGCCATCACCATCGATATCGATCACCGTCTTATCGGGATGTGCAAATTGAGCACCGATTGCAGCAGGTATGCCAAACCCCATCGTTCCCATGCTCCCTGATGTCAGCCAAAGCCTGGGTTCTTTGAAGTCGAAATACTGTGCTGCCCACATTTGATGTTGACCCACACCGGTGGTGACAATTGCCTCACCCTTGGTGATTTTGTTAATGCATTCAATGACATGCTCTGGTTGAACCAGTTCAGATGACCGATTGAAGTTAAGGGGGTATTTTGATTTGAGTTCATTGGTATGATTGACCCAATCAGAAAAATTAAATTCAAGATTATTATTCTTCGCATGTTTGATGAGATCTTCCAGGGCTAAAGATAAAACGCCTAGATGAGACCATGCAGCATTCTTTACTTTATTGATTTCAGATGGATCGATATCAAAGTGAGCTATCACTTTGGCTCGAGGGGCAAATTTTTCAGGAACACCTGCAACACGATCATCGAAGCGAGAACCTATTGCAATCAAAAAGTCGCTTTCTTGAACGGCATAATTAGCATAAGGAGTGCCATGCATCCCCAGCATATTCAGGGAGGATCGATGTTGGGTATCGACTGCACCCAGTCCCATCAGTGTTGAAACCACTGGCAGATTAAAATGACCAACAAATTCACGGAGTTCTTTGGATGCGTTTGCAGAGATTACTCCACCACCAAAATAAATCAGTGGTTTTTTTGAATTGGCAAGATGCTCAAAAAATTCTGAGGATTTTTCTTCGCTCAAACGTGATTTTTCAATGGCTGATATCCTATCACTGTAAGCAGCAATATTGGCATCCTCATAATCCTCATCTGATATTTCAGCTGTCTGAACATCTTTTGGGATGTCAACAACCACAGGTCCAGGTCTTCCAGATGTTGCAACCTCAAATGCAGCCCTTAATGTCGCAGCCAATTTCTTCTCATTTGTGACGAGAAAGACATGCTTTGCAACAGATCCCATCACACTGGTTATTGGCGCTTCTTGAAAGGCATCGCTTCCAATGGATTGCCTGCTGACTTGTCCGCATATGATCACCATTGGTATAGAGTCAGCCATCGCATCTCTGACAGGCGTGACAGTATTGGTCGCACCCGGACCCGAGGTGACCATGACTATCCCTGGCTTTCCGGTTGATCGTGCATACCCTGATGCCATGAAACCAGCACCTTGTTCGTTCGAGGGAACGATCAACGGCATTGGTTTCTCTGAATTGGCTTCATTGTATTTAAAGACTTCATCATACGTAGGCAAAATGGCTCCACCGCTGTAACCAAAAATGGTTTCAACCCCTTCTTTTGCAAGAACATCTACTATTATTTCTGAGCCCGTTTTCATTTTTTATACTTAATCATCAATCACTAATATCTATAAAACATCAGTCTTATATTTTTTCAAGAAAAACACCATACTACAAAGACAAGTGAAAAGTAATCATCATAACTTTCTTCATTTGTTTTGATTAGTATGTACAATTCTATCCATCATAGAAATTTTAAGATAGTCAATGAAATGAAGCACACAATCGCAATTTTATTACAGAATGAGTCAGGGGCTCTAACACGGGTATCATCAATGTTTTCAACCAGGGGTTTTAATATTGATTCGTTGAGTGTTGCACCCACAAAAGATGCAATGATTTCAAGGTTGACCCTTGTCACTGATGTAAGTGATGAGCAAATGGATCAGGCGGTCAAGCAGCTTTATAAACTAATCGATGTCATCGATGTTTTAGATATCACACCGTTGGATCACATTGAAAGTGAGTTAATGATGGTTAAGCTTAGGATTTCTGACGATAATCTCAATTCAATCAAAACAATTTTCTATGATTACTCTGCTGAAATCATCAATGAGAAGGACGATCTAACCATTATTCAAATGCTGGCTGAGCCAGATAGGATCAATGAGTTTCTTAAATCAATCGAGAGCTTAAGTGACCTGATTGCGATCGCTCGCTCCGGACCTTTATCGGTTGTTAAAGGCGATATAAGCCTCAGTCTATAACTGTCAGAGACCCTTGCATGATTGCATAATGCCCTGGGAATGAGCAGAAAAAAGTATAGCTTTCACTGCTAGAAAGATCAGTCGTTGAGAAAGTGACAGTTGTGCTTTCACCGCCACCAATGATTTTGGAATAGGCAATCACCCTCGAATCCTCTTGAGGAACATAATTGTTTTGAGGACCAGCCGCACCCCCGGCTTGTGCAACAGCCATGAAGTCAGAGGATTTTGTCAGCACCCAGTTGTGCCCCATAATTTTTGCAGGCAATTGCCCGGTATGTTTCAAAGTGACAGTGACCGTTTCACATGCAGCGCTCACGGTCATTGCTTTTGAATTAAACTGAAGTGCATCATTGCTCTCTATGACTTGTTCGCAATCGGCAGCGATCGATTCTAAACTCAATGTTGAAAGAATTAATAAGATGAGAATATTTATCTTTTTCACTATTTTTCTCCTAGGTATGTATTTGACTGTTCGCAGAATGCATGGAATCAGTTCATATTTTTGATGAGTTCATCCCCAAATTCACTGCATTTGACAGGAGTAATGTTATCCATGAGTCTAGCAAAGTCATAAGTCACAGTTTTCCTTTGGATGGTTGCATCCATCGATTGAATTATAAGATCTGCCGCTTCTGTCCAGCCCATATACCGAAGCATCATTTCGCCTGACAATATTACAGATCCTGGATTCACTTTATCCAAATCTGTATATTTCGGTGCTGTTCCATGGGTTGCCTCAAATATCGCATGCCCTGTTATATTATTCATATTTCCACCAGGAGCGATCCCAATGCCACCTACTTGTGCCGCTAATGCGTCAGACAAATAGTCACCGTTAAGATTCATTGTTGCGATCACATCAAATTCCGATGGCCTGGTAAGCACTTGTTGAAGAGTGATGTCTGCAATTGCGTCTTTAACCAATATGGCTCCATTTTCAATGGCTTCAGATTGTTCCTCATTTGCTGCTTCTTCGCCTTTTTCTGCTTTTGTTCTTTCCCATTGATCCCAAGTGTATACATGATCACCATATTCTCTCTCGGCAAGCTCATATCCCCAATTCCTAAAAGCCCCTTCTGTAAACTTCATGATGTTGCCTTTATGAACAAAGGTCACACTGTCTTTATTGTTTTCTATTGCATAATCGAAAGCCGACCTAAGAAGTCTTTCAGAGCCTTCTAATGAGATGGTTTTAATCCCTATTCCCGATGATTCGGGAAAACGAATTTTTGAATATTCTTCTGGAAATGATTCTTTGAAGAGTGAAAGAAATTTTTGGTTGGACTCGGTTCCTTGCTCGAACTCAATACCGGCATAAATGTCTTCGGTATTTTCTCTAAAAATGACCATGTCTACATTCTCTGGATTTGTAACCGGTGAAGGCACGCCTTGATACCATCGAACAGGCCTAAGGCAGACATATAAGTCCAGTAATTGCCTCAAAGCGACATTCAGCGACCTCATGCCACCACCTATTGGAGTTGTCAGTGGGCCTTTGATCGAAACCAAATATTCTCTGCATTTTTCAACGGTGTCATCTGGCAGCCAATCATTAAATTTATTGAAGGCTTTTTCGCCAGCGTAGACTTCTATCCAGTGTATTTTTCTTTCGCCTTGATAAGCTTTTTCTACTGCTGCATCGAAGACTCTGACCGATGCTCTCCAGATGTCTGGGCCGATTCCATCGCCTTCAATAAATGGGATTATGGGGTCATTGGGAACATGGAGTTTACCGTTATCCATTTGGATCTTCGAACCATTTTGCGACATATCTACCTCTAATTGACTCAGCTCATTATGTGTTCGTGCCACATTATGAATACTTTAGTTTTTGAATACAAGAGCAATTGGGAATCAATGCTTTTCTAGGAAATTAAAAAGAATTTCACAGAAAGCGATTTTTTGTTCTTTCCCAGCGACGACATGTGCAACGTCTTCCATCATGGCCCCCTCAGCATTTGGAATGCCCTCTTCGAGTGGCAATGTGGTTCTGGGTCCAGTAACAAGATCTTTTCCTGCATGAATGATCAGTGTTGGTGCAGATATTTTACTCAGCTTGTCTTTGACATCATGTTTTAAGCATGCTTCAACAAGCCTTTCATGTGTTTCATAATTTCCATTCAGTTCCTTCCATCCTGCATTCGGGCCTAGTAATTTATTTTTATTTTCATTGTAATATTCAGGAAGGAAAGAATAGATTGAAACTTTTTCCTGAAAGGTTAAAAAGCCTGAGTCACGATGAACATCCCTGAATAATTTTAGCTGATCATACAGATAGGTATCGCAATATGCCCACGCACCCATGTTGACCATGCTTCGAACAAGATCTGGACGATTGATCGCAATTTCTTGAGCGACACAGCATCCCATTCCTACTAGGCCGATGAGATGAACATTTTTCCATCCAAGGTGATCCAGTAAACCGGTCAAATCATCTGCGTGCATCCTCATTGAGGGATCAACACTTGGATCATCACTGGAGTCACAGATACCTCTGTAGTCAAAAACTAGAACTTGATATTTTTCAGTCAATCCTCTTGCCAAGAGCCCATCATTTCCATGACAAAATGTTCCCCATCCGCCCATACAAACGGCCGGATCACCTTCGCCATGTATTTCATAGTACATTTCATGATTATTTATATTGATGCTCGGCATATCAGTTCCTGGATTATTTTCAGTTAAAATTATATAGTCTGCCATCAGGCTGATCTATTACTTTCTTTGCAAAATACTGGTAGTCTGAAACTGAAATAACCAAGCAGGAGATTCCTCATTAACAGTAAAGAGACAAAGACCATTATGGAGTTTCTCGGGGAGAATCCAGATGTGGATGTTAGCGCAGCATGGGAAAGATGTTGGGGCATACAAACGAAGATAATCGAGAGGGTACAGAATCGATACGATGTTAAGAGACATTCCTCGTGTGATGGCAGAGAGTACTTTATTTCAGATGATCATGAGACCCATGGAAAAATGGAGGGCTCATTTAATTCATTTACTGGGAACGAAGTGGATTGGTTGGTTCACTCATGGATAGGCAACAGACAGAGAAGCATTCTAGATATCAACGCCACCGTTTTTCTAGGTCAAATGAATCAAGTCCCTCACTTAACCATTATTTTTGGGACAATACCCAGACTTTATTTTTATGCTGAATACACACCGAGGATGGATTTGAGGACCAATCCAGACTATGTTTCTAAGTATTATGAGCCTGTGAACCAGGATTTCTTGGAATTTCGCGCCAGCCAAGATTGGACTCGTTTTGTTAGTCATGGAACTTATTTAAGATCTTTAATGTCACCAATTTGTGTGAGCTCGCATGCGGAACTCAATGATGCCAATATTGATTATTGCGAAGATTATCTGGAGAAATTTATTCAACGATGGTTCGATTGGTTGGACGAAGCAGATGAGTTGCCCATGGAGAAAAGAGATGAGCAGCAAAAATATGATTATGCTGTCAGAGAATTGGGCTACAGAAATGATCCAATGAACATTCTTCCGATTCAGGTATTTGGCGAAGAAGAAGCCAATCGGATGCTGGAGATGCGAATTGGGACAGAGCAAATTGCAGAAACAATGGGCCAATGGGCCAGATGAATGGAATGACAAAAGCATTATTGATTGATGACGATAAAAAACTTGGTGATTTACTAAAAAATTATCTAAAGACTTTCGACATTGATTTATTCGTAATCAATGATCCTCGCGAAGCAATCGGAACAATGAATGATCTTGATCCAGATCTACTGATACTCGATGTCATGATGCCATATATCAATGGTTTTGATCTTTGCAAGATGATCAGAGAAAAATCCGATAAACCTATCATCATGCTTAGCGCACGAGGAGAAGCCGACGATAAAGTCAAAGGAATTGATTTGGGAGCAGATGATTATCTATCCAAACCGTTTGAGGCAAGAGAACTGGTTGCAAGAATGCATGGCTTGCTCAGAAGGCTCCACAAGGACTCTGCCAAGAGCTTGGATCAGACTTTTGAAGTTGATCAACAAAGACTCGAAGTGTCCCTCAATGGAAGCATTTTAGACTTGACCACTAAGGAGTTTGAGCTTATGGATCTATTTATTAAGAATCCTGGAATCATTTTTTCAAGGGATGAAATCATCAAAGAAATCAAGGGCATTGATGTCCATTTATTTTCAAGATCAATCGACATTCTGATCTCACGTCTACGCCATAAAGTTGAAGATGATCCAAAAAAGCCGCAACTCATAAAAACAATTTGGGGGAAAGGCTATATGTTTGTAGAAAGCAGGTAAGCAAAAGATGTTACGTAGGATTAACTCACTTTCTATTAAATTGTTTGGAGTATTTTTAGTCACCGGACTCATCTACTTTTATCTTTTAGATTTTGGCGTTCGATCACTGGTATTGAATGAAGAAGTGAGAGATACCTTGGGTTATTATCACACCAGCTATCTAGGAAACCTCCTGGAAGATCTTGGCTATCCTCCAAATGCTCAGATTGCCGCTAAGGTTAGTCAAGATATGCCGTTTGATATTTTGATCACAGGACCTGAATTCGAATGGAGTACAACGGGTCAGTTTCCAAGTATTGATCCAATTGATTTTCAGCCGAGCGCATGGGACAGCATCAAGATAAAAAACAGCAGCGAACAAGCCCCGACATTGATTGAAAATTCAGAATTTGCAAGATACCAAAACAGAACCTATTTCAAGATCCCATATGGCGACTACACCGTCACGATGGTCAATCCAAAGCTATCGATTGAGGCTGGATCAACATACTTATTCGAAGTAATCACTCTGATCAGCCTCTCAATACTTTTATTGGCATATCTTTCTGTGAAAAGACTGATCAATCCGATTCAAAATATTCAGCAGGCTGCCACCAAGATTGGAGAAGGAGACTTGAAACACAGAATAGATCTTAATAGAAAAGACGAGCTTGGTCTCTTGGCAAAAGAAATCAATTTTCTTGCTGACAATGTGGTAGAAATGCTAGAAGCAAAGCAACGATTGAACATGGGTGTCAGTCATGAACTTAGGTCCCCTCTCACAAGGGCTAAGCTTCAGGTTGAGATGCTCAATGATCCCATCCAACGAGAGAATCTATTGGATGAGATTCAAGCGATGGAAAGCATTATTTCAAGCTTACTAGAAAGCGAGGCAATCAATTATGGACACAAAAAATTAGACTTATCCAGAGTCGATACTGGCAAAGCAGTAAGGAACTTAATGTCTGCTTCTGGCTTCCTAAAAGACATAAAAATTGAACTGGATATTGATGAAAAGCTTTTCATTGAGGCAGATCCGATATTGTTTCAAGTTATGTTGAAGAACATTCTTGAAAATGCATCCAGATATACGGTCAATGAAAAAAATCAAATTGATATTGCTGTGTCTCAAATTGATGTCGATACAATTAAAATAATCATAAAAGATTATGGTCCTGGATTGAAAACCTCAGACCTCGAAAAAGTTTTTGAGCCTTTTTATAGGGCTGAAGAATCAAGGAGCAGAAACAGCGGTGGCTATGGATTGGGTTTATATCTAACAAAACAAATAGCGGTCGCACACGGTGGCAGAATTTCAATTCAGAATCATGAAAATGGAGGCGCTGAGGTGTGCTTAATTTTACCCATCAAGCAGAGTTGATTCTTTTTGTTTTCTTCATATAGAAAAATAGAAAGATCTATGCTCTAATCGGCGTAGTTCTTAGGAGAAGTCATGCCAAAAATACATGTTATCGATAGCGAAGGTGAAGAGCATACTGTTGAGGGACAAGTAGGACTCTCATTGATGGAGAGTTTGAGAGATCTAGATAATGGAGTTCTGGCACTTTGCGGGGGAATGTGTTCTTGTGCAACATGTCATTGTTATATTGAAGAATCATGGGCAAGTAAAATGGGTGATCGTGAGGACGATGAACAAGAACTTTTAGAGGATCTTGACTCCTTTAGGGAAGATCAGTCAAGACTCTCTTGTCAGGTCGATTTCTCAGAGGAAATGGACGGAATTAGGGTTGAAATTGCTCCCGATGAATAAGGACATCATATGATTACACTGTTTCATGCCCCAGGAAGTCGATCGGTTAGAATTATCTGGCTTCTCGAAGAGCTGGGATTGGATTATGAACTCGAGGTTTTAAAAAGAGGGGAGATCAATCAAGCCTTCATCAAAGCGAGCCCCTTTTCAAAATTGCCTACGATCATAGATGGTGAAGTTGTGATGTCAGAATCTGTCGCGATCGTTCAATATATTCTGCAAAACTATGGCGAAGGAAGATTGGAGCCGAATCATGACTCTGAAGCATATGCTGAGTATCTCCAATGGTTGCATTTTGGTGAATCTGTCTTGATTGATCCAATCGTTTCAATTTTGATCAATAAGGTGTTCAGGCCAGAGGAGCATCGACATGAATATTCCATTAAAAGCGCTGAAAAATCTTTCATGAAAGTAATAAAAACCCTGAATTCAATAATGGAAGGCAGAACCTATATCATGGGAGATGATTTTACTGCTGCTGACATTATCAATGGTTATACTTTAAGATTGGCAGACAATTTGAAATTACTCTCGGACGCGCCTGAAACAGAAAACGTCGTTTGTTATTTTAGATCTTTACAGAGTAGGGCTGCCTATCAAAAGGCAATATCTGATACTACACATTAGGCCATTGATTAGACCAAGGCTTGGCTTGTTCAAGTTCAAGCGAGAGTTCCAATAATTCTTCTTCGTTTCCAAAGTTCGCATGCAGGTGTGTTCCAATGGGGAGACCGGATGATGACCAATGCATGGGCAATGAAATCGCAGGATCTCCTGTGACATTAGCAAGCGGTGTGAATGTAACGAAGTTAAGAGATCTTTCAAGCAATGTTTCAAACGAGACATCGGGTGACATCGACCCTATTTTTGGTGCCACTGTTTGTGTGACGGGAGAGAGTATGAAGTCAAAAGAATTAAATAATTCACGAGTTTTCAATGTGTCTTCTTTCAGTCTTGAAACCGCCAACTCAACATGACCCTCGGGTTGAGCGTCAAACCACTTTCCTAAATCTAAGGTCCATGGTTCGAGCAATGAATCAATTGCTGTTTGATCAGAGACAAAATTTTGTTCAGCAAAATCAATGAGACCTTTTGCTCCATAAGCCCACATGGTCAGGAATGAATCAGTAAAACGATTGCCGTCAATGAATGGTTTTATTTCCTCTACACGATGGCCAAGATCTTGACAGATAAGCGCAGAACTCTTGATCGCATCTTTGACTTCGGGCTCGGCTTCTTGTCCGAGCATATTTGTCGTGATCATCCCTATTTTGAATTTTTTTCCTTTCGGGACGATGTTTTGAGGCACAGGCTTCAATCCTGGACGATCCATTGATTGCATGTGATGAAGCGCAGTGATCGTGTCTCTTATGCTTCGTGTGTGAACAAATCTTACGCTCAAATCAACTGGACGGTTTGGTTGGGCATCATCGATTGTTCTGTGTATTGTGGGTTTTAATCCCACGATGCCGCAACAGGAAGCCGGAACTCGAATTGATCCGCCCCCATCAGAAGCCGAGGCAATAGAAACCATTCCAGAAGCAACTGCGGCAGCAGAACCGCCACTGGATCCTCCAGGGGAGTGATCGAAATTCCAAGGGTTTCTTGCAGGGCCCAATAGGAAAGATTCAGTGACTCCCAATAAACCAAACTCGGGGGTATTGGTTTTGCCTAATGAAATCAGTCCCATATCAAATGCGGCCTGAACATTGGAAGAATTTCTGTTGGCAATACGATTTGCAAACATTCGTGATCCACTCGTGGCTCTCACGCCTTTATGAAGCAGAAGATCTTTGATGAGGTAAGGCACACCCGGAAAAGCACCTTTCTTGTCATGGTTTTTTGCTGCCGACAATGCTTTTTCGAACGACCTAGTCACTACAGCATTCAAATAGCCATCAACGGCTTCGATTCTATTGATGGCTGACACGACCATTTCTTCGATGGAAACCTCTCCTTTTCTGATGAGTTCGGCTTGAGCAGTCGCATCCATTGTGAAGAACGGATCATTTTTGGCAAGAAGCTCTTGGATGGAAATAAGGTTGGAGAGACCAAGGCCCAAGCCTGTTCTTAGAAGTGTTCTTCTGTGTTTATTCGGCTTGCTCATTCTCTATATTAATTCTTGCACATTCTCAGGCGGTCGACCAATGATTGCCGATGTGTCGTTATAAACGATCGGGCGTTCAATGAGGACTGGATGCTCAACCATCATGGAAATTAAATCATCATCAGAGGTACTGGATAAATCAATGTTTAGATCCTTGATGATCGATTCACCTTTTCTAATCAAATTCGATGCTTCAATTCCTAGCTTCCCAAGCAATGCTTTAAGCTCAGTTTCACTGGGTGGATTTTGAAGATAGAGAATAATTTCTGCTTCAATATTATGGTTTTCAATTATTTCTAATGTCTTCCTTGATTTACTGCATCTGGGATTATGTAATATTGATAGCACCATAATAGGTTACATCCTTTGTGCTCCATCAAGATCAACACATCTACCGGAGTAATAATCGTTCATGAAGATAAATTCAGCCGCTTGTGCAACTTCATCTGGCTCTCCAATTCGACCAACAGGCACCATTTTTGAAAGTTTCTCTTTCACATTATCGGGCATCCCAGCGACCATTTCTGTATTGATAAAACCTGGAGCGATTGAGTTCACTCTTATTCCGTACTTTGAGAGTTCTTTCGCCCATACAACCGCCATGGATTGGACGCCTGCTTTAGTGGCTGAGTAATTTGTTTGACCAAAATTTCCATGCCTTGCAACACTCGAAATATTAATGATCACTCCGCCTTGTCCGCCTTCAATCATATATTGAGCAGCTTCCCTCCCGCATAAAAACACACCGGTCAGGTTTATGTCAATTACCGCTTGCCAGTCTTCAAGAGACATTCTCTTTACCAATTCTCCATCTTTGAATTTCACCAATAGACCGTCGCGTGTTATGCCTGCGTTATTGATTGATCCGACCAAAGGACCCATTTGATCAACCACTTCTGCATATGCATTAGCGACATCGTCTTCTTTTGTGACATCGGCAGAAACACACATGACCTGTGCCCCAGCATCTTCACATGCTGATGTTGTATCAGCAATACTGTTTTTATCGAGATCAATAAGTCCCAACTTACAGTTGTGCGAAGCCAGTCTTTTTGCCATTGCTGCTCCAAGTCCTCTTGCAGCACCAGTGATAATAATTGTTTTGCCTTTAATATCCATAATGTCCTCTTTATGTATTTTTTATAAAAATCTAGATTTTGAATTGTAACCGAAAATTTGATTAATTGACTAAAAAATAGGTACTTTATATCTCTAAAAAAAGAACGATGATGACACCCAAAATCTCAATGAAAAGATGTAATCTTTATTGCCATTATCCATTGAAGAAATTGAGTAAATATTGAGTTTTCTGTAAACTAACTTGCAATATTTTTTTCTTTAAAATTACCAAGTTTTTTTATATTTAAAAGGTGAGCTATGACTGACGCATATATTTTTGACCATGTTAGAAGCCCAAGAGGCAAGGGCAAATCTGACGGATCTCTTCACGAGGTAACGCCAATTGAATTACTATCTCAAGTATTGGCAGCATTGAGGGATAGAAATAATCTTGATACAAGTCGCGTTGATGATGTAATCATGGGAGTGGTACATAACCAAGGAGAGCAAGCTTCTAATCCTGCTCGAGTGGCTGCAATCAATGCTGGATATGCAGAAGAAGCCGCAGGAAAACAGTTGAATCGTTTTTGTGCATCTGGACTTGAAGCGGTCAATTCCGCAGCAGCGCAAGTAATGTCCGGCATGTCTGATCTATGCATCGGTGGTGGTTTGGAATCCATGTCCAGAGTTCCAATGGACACTGTCGGAGGAGCGCTTGCAGTAGATCCACAAGTGGCCTATGGAAGTTATTTTGTTCCTCAAGGGATCAGCGCCGATCTGATTGCGTCTAAATATGGTTTTACCCGAGAAGATGTTGACTCGTATGCTGTTGAGAGTCAAAAAAGGGCAGCTCATGCCAGAAATGAGGGTTATTTTGATAACTCAATTGTTCCAATCAAAGACAATCTTGGCGATGTTTTATTGGATCATGATGAATGCATAAGGGCAGAAACAACCATGGAGGATTTGGCAAAGCTCAAGCCATCTTTTATTCAAATGGGAGAATTTGGTTTCAATTCAGTTGCAATCCAGAGGTACCCTGAAGTAGAAAAAATGCAACACGTCCATCATGCAGGCAACTCAAGTGTAATTGTTGACGGAGCCAGTGCGGTAATGGTGGGTACAAAAGAGATTGGTGAAGAGTTGGGATTAACTCCAAGAGCAAGAATCGTTGGTTTTTCATCCACAGGTACCGAACCAACAATCATGCTGACGGGCCCCGCGCCATCAGCCGAGAAAGTTCTAAAAAGATGTGGAATGAGCAAGGGTGATATCGATTTATTCGAGCTCAATGAAGCCTTTGCTGTTGTTGTTCTGAGGTATATGCAACAAATGGATATTGATCATGAAACAATCAATGTCAATGGCGGTGCAATTGCTATGGGGCATCCGCTAGGCGCTACTGGTGGCATGGTTTTGGGAACCCTTATTGATGAAATGGAAAGAAGGGATCTGAATACCGGCTTAGTAAACTTATGCATCGGTGGCGGTATGGGAACATCAACGATTGTTGAACGTGTATAACTAATTATTTAAAAGGGAATACTGATGAGTAAAAACATTAATATGAGCGTCGATCAAGACGGGATTGCGGTCATTGAAATCGATGTTCAAGAACGGCCAATGAATGTAATTACAGTAGATTTTGCTGATGAATTTAAAAATTGTGTTGAGCAAGTACTTGGTGATGAAAAAGTCATCGGTGCAGTTGTCACTTCAGCAAAAAATGATTTCATGGCTGGCGCAGACTTAAAGACAATGTTGCCAAGCCTAATTGGTCTTGGTGATGCCTCAGCCATGGCTGAGAGAATAATTGAGAGTCATAAGGTTAATCGTGCCATGGAAACTGGAGGTAAACCATTTGTTGCTGCAATCAATGGCACGGCTTTAGGTGGGGGTTTAGAAATAACACTTTCATGTCACCACCGAATTGCAGCAGATAGAAAAGATGCTGTACTCGGCTTACCAGAAGTGATGGTTGGTCTCCTGCCAGGAGGTGGGGGAACCCAAAGACTTCCACGAATTATTGGGATACAGCCTGCATTAGAGCTCATGACACAAGGCAAGCATCTTAAACCTCAACAGGCAATGGCAATGGGTATTGTCAATGAACTGGCAGCTCCAGATGAATTATTGAGTAAAGCCAAGCATTGGATATTGGACGGTGGGAAAGCCGTTCAGCCTTGGGATAAAAAAGGATTCAAAGTTCCAGGTGGATTTGATCCAAATACCAAAGGAACAATACAGATGTTCTCAGTGGTTAATGCAATGGTTGCAAAAAATACAAACCATAATTATCCAGCTCCAATCTCCATTGTTTCTTCAGTCTATGAGGGATGCTTGCTTCCAATCGATAAAGGACTTGAAATTGAAGCCAAATACTTTGTTGGTCTACTCATGGACCCAGTTTCTGGGAATATGATCAGAAGCCTCTTTAACAATAAACAATCGGCAGATAAATTAAGAGCCAGACCCGATGGAGTAGAAAAACACACTGTCAAAACTCTGGGTATGCTCGGAGCAGGAATGATGGGGGCTGGAATTGCCTTGGTGAGTGCTCAAGCTGGGATGAAAGTCTACCTCTTGGACTCATCATTAGAGAATGCTGAGAAGGGCAAGGCTTATTCAGAAAAGTATTTCCAGAAAAGTGTTGCTAGAAAGAAGATGACTGAGGAGAAGAAAGCTGCAGTCTTGAAAAATATCATTCCAACTACTGATTACAATGATCTTAAAGATTGTGACTTAATTATTGAGGCAGTTTTCGAAAGCAGAGAAATCAAAGCTGATGTGACACAAAAAACTGAAGCAGTGATCGGAGAAGACATTGTCTTTGCATCCAATACTTCGACATTGCCAATATCTGGACTGGCCGAGTCATCTGGCAGACCTCACAATTTTATTGGTATGCACTTCTTCTCCCCTGTAGAAAGAATGCCTTTGGTCGAAATGATCATGGGAGAAAAATCTTCAGATGAAGCATTGGCTAAATCCTTGGATTATATTGCTCAGATTAAGAAAACACCCATAGTCGTTAATGATAGTCGAGGTTTTTACACCTCGAGAGTATTTAGTACCTCATGCAATGAAGCCAACGAGATGATTAAAGAAGGCGCCAATCCCGCATTAATAGAGAATGCTGCGAGGCATGCAGGATATCCGGTTGGACCGATAGCGGTTCAAGATGAAACCACCATTGATCTCTCTATCAAGATTCACAAACAATCAACCGAGGATTTAGGAGACGAATACAAACCAATGTCTTCAATTGATGTCATGCAAAAGATGTATGATCTTGGAAGATTGGGCAAGAGATTTGGCGGAGGTTTCTATGAGTACCCTGAGGGAGGAAAGAAATTCCTTTGGCCGGGCTTAGCCGAAATCTATCCCGTCAAAGAGGAGCAGCCAGACATACAAGAAATCAAGGATAGGCTGATGACTGTTCAATCGCTAGATGCATACCGATGTCTCGATGAAAATGTTCTCACCAATCCAGATGATGGGGATTTAGGCTCAATCTTTGCATGGGGATTTCCACCATGGACAGGCGGTGTTTTCTCATATATTGATATGGTGGGCATCGAGAACTTTGTTGCCCGTTGCGATGACTATTGCGAACGGTTCGGGCAGCGATTTGAGGTTCCAGAGAGTCTGAGAGAAATGGCAGAGAAAAAAGAGAAATTCTATTCCTAAAAGAGTTTTTTTACTTTAACCTATAGGGTCTCAAAATATATACATAGAAAAAGGGAGTCAATATGGCCAATCAAATGGGCGATGCATCTGAAGGGAGACCATCAGGTAAGGGCAAGCCACTCAATTCCATTGAACATAAAAGGTCCAAATCAGCAAAGACTTGGATCAAGAAGGAGCTTGCTCAGCAGCAAAAAAGGTTCAAGAAGATTCTTCAGAATATGGAGGACCTTACACCTAAGAGAAATAAATGGTATGCAGAGTTCTTAGAAACAGTTTCTACACGTGGAACCAATATCGATGGTGATACAAGAGCGGTTGTGGCAAAACAAGACTTACCTAAGCCACCAAGAAAAAAACACAGAGTTACCTATGAGGCAAAAGACCTCAAAGGCTTTGATCATTAATTTTTTAGAAGGGGAATAAAATGCCTAGACCACATATTGAGCCTTATGACGAAAGACCGGATGCATTCAGAAGAATGACACTGCCTGGCTTCGGCAAAGGCATGCACTATAAAGTGCTTAGCATGGATACAGATACTGGTGCTTGCTCGCTTCTTGTTAAGTTTGAAAGCGGCTACAAATTACCTCCAGGAATGAGCTATTCAGAATTGGAGATGTTTGTTGTTTCTGGTTCAGTGACTTACGGAGATACAACTTATGGAGAAGGGTATTACTTTCTAATTCCTCCTGGTGTATCGATGCCAGAGATGAGTGTAAAGCGAGGGGCTAAAGTCCTGATGTTCTATAACTACGGAGAACCAAGCTTCATACCTTCTGACGAGGATCATCCTCTTGCTGAAAGAGAACGTTTTTCGATCATTAATTCAATGGAAGATATTGCCTGGATGCCAGGGAATAGAATTGTTCCATCGGTTGCCTCTGGATGCATGCTTAAACTATTGAAATATGATATTCACACAGAAGCACATACTTTCTTATACTGCATGACACCTGGTTTTAACCAAGACAACATTTCTTATCATGATTGTTGTGAGGAGTCTTACCACATATGGGGAACCTCATGGATGATGCAGTTTGGGGATCTCCCAACCGGCGGATATTTCTGGAGACCTCCTTATATTAACCACGGAGCTTTTGCCAGTAAAAATGGAATCATTGCCATTGGAAGAACAGATGCACATTTGCATAACTACTTCCATCATAATCCATGGTCCACTCCCAAAGAGAATGCTGACAGGGCAGCTGCTAGGTTGAGACGCCTGAGGCCTTCGCTTTATAAGTGGATTCAGTCACCAGACGGGCACAATCATTTTACAGACTTTGAGTATCCGCACTACCACGATCACGACCACGATCACGGCTAGTAGTCGATACTTTAATCAATATGTCCGGGCCACTCAAGGGACTCAAGATACTGGAACTCACCAGTGTTGTTCTGGGTCCTTGGGCAGCACAAATACTTGCAGATATGGGAGCCGAAGTCATAAAGGTTGAGGCTCCTTTTGGCGACAGTAACAGGCAGTTGGGCGCATCAAGAAATCCCGGTATGGCTGCTTTATACCTATCTAATAATCGAAACAAAAGAAGTCTAGTTCTTGATCTGAAGCAAGAAAGTGCAAGGGATGCTCTTTTTGAAATCATTAAAGATTCAGACGTTTTTCTACACAACAATAGGCCACAAGTTATGACCAAGCTGGGATTGGAATACAAACAAATCTCTGAGGTCAACCCAAGCATCGTTTACTGCGGTACATATGGATATGGAAAAGAAGGGCCTTACGGTAAAAAAGGCGCACTGGATGATTCAATTCAGGCCGTCAGTGGAATTGCCAGTTTAAATGAGTTGGTGCTGGGAGAGCCCAGATACTTGCCGACAGTCGTTGCAGACAAGACCACCGCCATTACTGTTGTTTATTCAATTCTCGCTGCTCTTTATCATCGAGAAAGAACTGGAGAGGGTCAAGAAGTTGAAGTTCCAATGTTTGAATCAATGGTTTTTTTCACCATGGCAGAGCACATATGGGGAGAAATTTTTGAGCCTGCGTTGGGCCCTGCTGGTTATACCAGACTCATGTCGCACCATCGGAAACCATATAAAACCAAAGACGGCTACATTGCAGTACTGCCTTACATGAATAATCATTGGAAGACCTTTTGCGAAAAAGGCGGCAGACCAGATTTAGTTGAAGATGAGCGCTTCAAAGATCTCTCCTCAAGAGTTAAGAATATTGATGAAACTTATTCAGAGACTGGAAAGATCTTAGAATCAAGAACCACACAGGAATGGCTAGATATTTTTGATGAAACCAAGGTTCCTGTGATTGTCGTGAATAGTTTAGACGATCTTTTTCACGATCCACATCTCAACGAAGTGGGTTTTTGGCAAGAATACGAACATCCAACAGAAGGAAAGCTCAAGATGCCAGGTTTTCCTGCCAATTTCTCCAAAACACCTGCAACAATCAGGAAGCATGCCCCTAAGCTAGGAGAGCATACGATTGAGATTCTAAAAGAGGCAGGAATCAATGATGAAACCATCGAAGAGATGATTTCCTCTAAAGCAACATTGGTTTCTGATTAAGCTTTTTTCTGAAGCGTTTTAAGTTCCTCGATCACTTCGTCAGTGTGCCCATCAGGATCTACGCTTTTATAGTGTTTAACTATTACACCACTTGGATCAATGATGAATGATTCTCTTTTTGTGATCGTCATCATCATAAACTTACCCAAAACCCCGTAATCCACTGCAGACTCTCTTTCTACATCTGCCAGGATTGGATAAGGAAGACTGTATTTTTCACTGAACTCTTTGTGTGAATCCACATCGTCCAGACTGATGCCTAGAATTTTAGTATCAAGATCATCGAACGCAAAGATGTTGTCTCGGAAATTACATGCTTCAGTGGTGCACCCAGGTGTTCCATCTTTGGGATAAAAGAAAAGAACCACGTACTGACCCCTATAGTCTTCTAGTGTGTGCCAATCACCATTTTGATCTTGAAGCTTAAATGTTGGTGCCGAGTCTCCCACATTGGGTTGGGCATCAGTGTAGGCATTAGCCCATGCAAAAATTGAAATTAAAGCCGTCAATGACAACAGTTTTAAAAAGCTATTTTTCATAAATCATTCCTTAAGTTCGTTGTACTCCATTAGAACATATGTATTAATTAGTTTACATGGAATTTTTCGATCAGAAATTGGGTTTGGTTTTGCCTGGCGGAGGAGCCAGAGGTGCCTATCAAGTGGGCGTTTTAAAGGCGATCTCAGATATTCAAGGCAAAATAGAAGCGTCACCATTCAGAGTCATTAGTGGGACATCTGCTGGAGCGATCAATGCAAGCATGATCAGCAGCAGAATTGAAGATTTCCATCGGTCGATTCTTAATCTTGAGGATGTATGGGAAAATTTCTCAACCAATCATATTTACAAGACCGAAAAGTTATTTATGCTGAAGCAAAGCCTTCATTGGTTGTTGACATTGGTCAGTGGTGGTGTATTGACTAAAAATCCCAGGTCTCTTTTGAACAACCAGCCTCTGAGAGGCTTGCTTGAGAAAACAATCGATTTTGAGTCCATAAATCATAATATCTCTTCAGGAGTTTTGGATGCTTTTATTCTTACAGCAGCGTCCTATGAGGAAAAACAATCAGTGTCATTTTTTTCGACCAACAGCAAGGTGGAGGATTGGCATAAAGTTGGAAGGTCAGGCAGGCAATCCAAGATCAATATTGACCATTTGATGGCGAGTGTTGCACTTCCCTTAATTTTCCCTGCAATCATGATTGATGGACAATATTATGGGGATGGCGCCATGCGTCAGGAGACACCACTGTCACCTGCTATTCGTTTGGGAGCAACAAATCTTCTGATTATATCTACCGAGTCATCTATTGATGACTCGGTAGATCTCTCAAGAGTGCATTACCCTAATATTTCTGAGATTGGTGGATATGTTTTAGACGGATTATTTTCAGGCAGTCTTTATTCTGACCTTGAACGATTGGATCGCATCAACCAAGTGATCGCTCAAAATGATAACCAACAGGTCCGAACAAAAACCAAAGAACTCAGACATATAGACTATTTGGTTATCTCCCCTTCAAAAGATATAAATGAAATTGCCATGAATTGTTACGAAGATATTCCCTTGAGTATAAGGATGTTATTCAGAGGCATCGGAATTAATAGGTCTAATAATTCAGAGTTATTGAGCTTTTTACTATTTGAATCTAGTTTTTCTAAATCTCTAATTGATTTGGGCTTCCAAGATGCCATGAAGAGAAGAGAAGAGATCAAGAAATTTCTAGAGATTTAAAGCAGGAATAGGGTGGCAAGCCCAAGAAAAGTGACGAAGCCTAAGACGTCTGTAAGCGTTGTCATCATCACTCCACTGGCAAGAGCAGGATCAATGCCAATTTTTTTAAGTAAAAAAGGAATAGTGACCCCTGCAATTGCTGATGCAAAGATATTTAGCAGCATCGACACGCCAACGATGATCCCTATTTCCCAACTGGTTTGAAATAGCTGAACCGAAAAAAACGAAACAATAATTGCCCAAAATGTTCCATTGACCAGTGACACCATTATTTCTTTTGAAAGCAAGCGTACTGCATTTGAGCTTTGAATTCTGCCCATAGCAATGCCTCTTATAACTAATATCAGAGTCTGATTGCCTGCCACACCACCCATGCTAGCTACAATTGGCATCAGAACAGCCAATATAACGATTTGGTCAATCGTTGATTGAAATAAACTTACCGCTGATGCGACCAAGAATGCCGTGAATAGATTCGCACCAAGCCAAACGGCCCTTCTTCTTGAACTGACAAGAATCGGTGCAAAAATATCATCTTCATCATCAAGCCCTGCCATATTGAAGATCTCACTATTGGCCTGATCTTGGATAGCATCAACGACATCATCAACTGTTATTTCGCCCAGCAATTTGTTTTCTTTATTCACGACAGGAAGTGAAATCAAGTCAAGGTTTTGGAAGGTAGATATAACTTGATCAGCAGGAGAGGAGGCACTGATTGGGCTGATCTCGCTATCCATGATTTGCTCAATTGTTGCATCTGTGTCTTCGGTAAAGAGATCAACCAATTTCACTGAGCCAATATATTCATTCCTTCGATTGATGACATAAATAAAGTTTGTGTTCTCTGGCAATTTCTCTAGAGATCTTAAGTATCGAATAAGGCCTTTTATATTCAGACCCCTTCTGATTGAAAGAATATTTGGATTGGTTAGACCTCCTGCAGTATCTTCATCATATGACATGACTGATTCAAGTCTGATTTGATCCTGTCTATCGAGTGCACGGATAACTTCGTCGGTAATCTGATCGGGTAAATCGTTAAGAATATCCGCCAAGTCATCTAACTCAAGGTCTTGTGTTGCAGCAATAATCTGGTTTGTATCCATCTGATCAATGAAGTTCTGACGGACATCCTCAACAAGTTCTTTAAGAACCTCGCCTCCGTCCTCTTGATCAACCATACGCCAGAGGATTTCTCTCTTTCTTGGCTCCATGGACTCTAATAATCGAGCAATTTCATATGGGCTGAGTGAGGAGAGCTTGCTTCGAATTCCTATTGATCTTTCCCTTTCAAGATCATGCAGCAACTGTGTTAGATTCTTTTCAGTATTTGAAATTTTATTTCCCCAATGTAATCAATTTGCCAAAATGAAAGAGAAAAATCTATTTACATCCTGAAGCTTTCTCCAAGGTAAACCTTTTTCACTTGTTTGTTTTCAAGGATCTGGTCTGGCGTTCCATAAGCAATGGATGTACCTTCACTGACAATATAGCCTCGATCACAAATACCCAAAGTCTCTCTAACATTGTGATCCGTGATAAGTATTCCGATGCCCTCGGATGCAAGTGATTTTATAATCCTTTGTATATCCAGAACAGAAATTGGATCAACGCCTGCGAATGGCTCATCAAGCAGTATAAATTTAGGCTCAATTGAGAGCGTTCTTGCAATCTCAACCCTTCTCCTTTCTCCGCCTGAGAGACTCATCCCAATTGTATTTCTTATTTCATTGAGATTGAGTTGATCGATAAGCTTTTCAAGAATCTCAGATCTTTTTGTTTCTGATAGGTTGCCTCTCATTTCAAGCACAGCAAGAATATTTTCTTGAACTGTAAGCTTCCTAAAAACCGAGGCCTCTTGAGGCAGATAGCCTATTCCAATCCTTGCTCTTTTGTGTATCGGATAATTGGTGATGTCTAGATCATCCAATGTGATTTTTCCGCTACTGCATGAGACTAGTCCAACAGTCATATAAAAAGCTGTTGTTTTTCCCGCTCCGTTTGGTCCAAGCAATCCAATGATCTCTCCACTTTTAATATTGAAGCTCAGATTGTTGACTACCTTTCTGGAACGATATTTCTTTTCAAGTGATTCTGCTATCAATATGCTCATGTTTCATTAGTCCACCGAAATTGGTGCATTTCTTGTTCTAAATTTAATTTGATTCTTCTCAAGCGTTGCATTAAAACCAACAGCCTCAATGGTATTATTATTTAGAGTAATTGTTACCTCTTTATTCGTAGCTATTGTCATTTTATTGGGGTTTATCTCTATATATTCTGTTTCTATGAGTGATGGTCTAAGAGTAGAGCTATTCTTAATCACGACATTGCCCGATAAAACTAGAAGATTAGCGTCGTCATACATTTCACCTTTTTCTGACGAAATCTTCCAGTCATTTAGCTCATCCGAATAATACTTGAGTTCAACTTGTTCCAATATGATCTGGCTATTCCCACTTTCAGTTTTAGCTTTTTTAGAGAAAACCTTATAGGTTAGCTTTCCATCTGGGTCTGATCCAAAAAATTCTGCATTTTTTAGGCTGTAAATCTTTTCGCTGGAATCAAGTGATGTCTCAATTTCAAGTTGATTGGTAGATAGGTACGCAAGGTAGCTCCCAGTTGCTAAGAAAAGCAGGAGGGTCAATTTAAAGAAAAATTTAAACACAAGCCTTTTTCTACATTAAGCCGGCTCTAAATAGATCATGGATATTCAGGGCTCCTATTACTTTATTTTCTTTAGCGACGATAATTGAAGTGATCTTTTTTTCTTGAATGAGACTTACAGCATTGTAGGCAAGAGTATCAGCCGAGAGTACAAATGGATTTGCGGTCATGACTTCAGACATTTCTGTTGCTTGAATATCTATGTTTGATTCAAGCGTTCTTCTGAGATCCCCATCAGTAAAAATACCCACCAGTTGATTGTTTTGATCAACCACTGTGGTCATTCCCAATGCTTTCTGCGACATTTCAATCAGACCCCTTGCAAGCGTGTCATTTGAATAGACAACCGGTATTTCATCCTCAGTGTGCATGATGTCATTGATGGTCAGCAGTAATTGCTTACCAAGAGAGCCTCCTGGATGAGATTTTGCAAAATCTTCCTTGGTGAATCCTTTGCGCTCAAGAAGCGCTACGGCAAAGGCATCTCCAACTGCCAATGCAGTTGTAGTGCTGGCTGTTGGAGCAAGATTCATAGGACAAGCCTCTTCTTCTACAGGAACATGTATATGAACGTCTGACTCTTGAGATAGTTTAGAGTCAGCATTACCAGTGAAAGCCAATATCTTGATTTCTTTTTTCTTGAGGTATGGAATCAAAGAGACTATTTCTTCTGTTTCTCCAGAATAAGAGAATATCAATACGATGTCTTTCTCATCGATCATCCCAAGATCGCCATGGATTGCTTCACTGGGGTGAATAAAGTAGGAGGGCGTACCCGTGCTTGAAAGCGTTGCTGCGATCTTATCCGCAATATGCCCAGACTTACCTAGACCCATAACGATTAATTTGCCAGTACATTCAAGGCATAATTCACATGCTTCGATAAATGCTTCATCAATATGATCAATTTGCTTAGCAAGAGCCTTAGATTCTATTTCCAGAACCTTCTTTGCAACACCTATGTAATCAAAATTTGTCATGAACATTTAAAACAAAAAGCATAATGAGTTTCTCTATGTATAATCTCAACGAATTAAGAATATAATAAATAAAATGAATCCTGAACAAATAACTCAATTAATACAGTCTGCAATTCCTGATGCTGATGTTTCTGTTTCTAGTGATGATAATGTCCATTTCACTGCGATTGTGATCTCTTCATCGTTTGTGAATCTTTCATTAATTGATCGGCATAAGATCATTTATGCTTCTCTGGGGGGCAATATGCGACAAGAAATCCATGCACTCAGCATAGACGCTAGGACGCCAGAGTCCTAGTTCAAAAATACCGTTGAAAAAGTTAGTAATTAATGGTGGGTATCCTCTAAAGGGGGCTGTAAAAATATCAGGCGCAAAGAATGCAGCATTACCAATGATGACTGCATCCATTTTATCGGATCATGATATTACTCTCCATAATGTTCCTGAGCTAGCCGATGTCAGAACCATGATGACCTTGCTCGAATCCATGGGAATGAGGATAAACAAAAACCATGATGACTCATTGAAATTGAATGGCGCTCAAATCGAGTCAAAGTTTGCATCATACGACTTGGTCAAAACGATGAGGGCATCGATCATGGTCTTAGGACCATTGCTTGCAAAGTATGGTGAGGCAAAAGTTTCATTGCCCGGCGGATGTGCGATTGGTGCGCGACCAGTTGATCTTCACATACAGGGATTGGAAAAACTTGGAGCAAACATAGAGATCAAAGACGGTTATATATTGGCCTCTGCAGAACGTTTAAAAGGTTCGATGTATCATTTTCCAATAAAGAGTGTGACCGGTACCGCGAATATTCTGATGGCCGCGACCCTAGCAGAGGGTGAAACAAAGATCCATAATGCAGCTTGTGAGCCTGAGATTACCCATCTTGGCGAACTTCTAAATTCTATGGGAGCAAAAATTAAAGGCCTCGGGAAAGAATGCATCACTGTGGAAGGTGTGGAGAATCTTGGTGGCGCTGAAATCAAAATTATTCCGGATCGAATCGAAGCAATCACGATGATTATTGCTGGAATCATAACTCGAGGTGAGCTCACCATTCAGAACATCAATCCTTTACATATGCGACAACCGATTGAGTTGATCAGGCAGAGTGGAGCAAGGCTTGAGATTTTTGAGGATAGTTTGTTTGTGGACGGTTCAAATGAAATTCTTCCCATTGATTTTGAAACCCAGCCATACCCAGCTATACCCACTGATATACAAGCGCAATTGATGGTATTAAATGCCATTGCCGAGGGTGACTCTAAGGTCACTGAGACCATTTTCGAGAATCGATTTATGCATGTACTTGAGCTTAAAAGGATGGGTGCCAATATTAGGATTGCTGGCAATACCGCTGAAGTAAGAGGGGTTTCAAGATTAAACTCTGCCCCAGTAATGGCTACAGATTTAAGAGCTTCTGCAGCATTGATTCTTGCGGGTCTTATTGCGGATGGAGAAACGATTATTGATAGAATTTATCATTTAGATCGAGGTTATGAGAATCTTGAAGAAAAGCTTTCCAATATTGGTGCAAAAGTTCAAAGAATTGACTAATGATTTTTGTATATTCGTGTATAATCGCACATGATTTTTAGGGTGAATCGGTGAATAAAATCCATATGGAAAAAAACATTAACAGAAGAAAGTTCTTATCAATCGCTACGAGTGTTACCAGTGCAGTTGGTGGAATTTTTGCAGTCGGCGCATTTGTCTCATCCCTTCAGCCCAGTAAGAAAGCAAAAGCACTCGGTGCTTCTATCAAAGTAAATTTATCAAAACTCGAACCTGGCTCTATCATCAAAGTAATCTACAGAGGCAAGCCTATATGGGTTTTACGAAGAACTGAGCAAATGATCAATGAATTGGATAATGAGAATTCAAACTTAAGGGATCCAGAGTCAGACCTATCTATCCAGCCAGATTTTGCTAAGAATCAATTTCGGTCTAAGAATCCTGAATATTTTGTAGTCGAAGGCGTCTGCACCCACTTGGGATGCGCCCCAATTGAGAAATTTGCTATTGCACCCGCAGACATGGGGCCAGACTGGAAGGGCGGTTTTTATTGCCCATGTCATGGATCTAAGTTTGATTTATCAGGAAGGGTGTATGCCGGTGTTCCAGCTCCTTCAAACCTTAGGGTGCCGGCCCACCAGTTTGTTGATGGAACCACTTTATTAGTGGGCGAGAATAGCTAATCAAATGGCAAAAAATACAGAAAGCATATTTACAAATCCAATCTTAAGATGGATAGATGACAGATTCCCTCTGTCTTCTCTAATCAAGGATCATGCAACTGAGTATTATGCTTCCAAGAACTTCAATATATGGTACCTATTTGGAGTTTTATCCATGGTTGTTTTGGTGATCATGTTGTTGACAGGATTTTTTCTTACCATGAATTACAAGCCATCGACTGAAGATGCGTTCAACTCAGTGGAATATATCATGCGCTCTGTCGAAAACGGTTGGCTTATTCGATATATGCACTCAACCGGCGCCTCATTCTTTTTTATTGTAATCTACCTTCACATGTTCAGAGCCATGCTCTATGGATCATACAAAAAGCCACGAGAACTTATATGGGTCCTCGGAATGCTGCTTTACTTTTGCCTAATGGCAGAAGCATTCTTTGGCTATTTATTGCCATGGGGAAATATGTCTTATTGGGCAGGACAAGTGATCGTGAATTTATTTGGATACATCCCATTCATTGGAGAGTCTTTAACAGAATGGATCAGGGGTGATTACTTTATTTCTGATATTACACTGAATCGTTTTTTTGCATTTCATGTTATATTTTTACCCCTTTCGATTATTGGTTTAGTGGCCGCTCATATACTCGCACTTCATCATGTTGGATCGAATAATCCAGACGGTGTTGAAATCAAGGAACACTTAGATGAAAACGACAAACCTATTGATGGCGTTGCTTTTCATCCATTTCACACCAGTAAAGATTTAGTTGGGATTACGGTCTTCTTGATTTTTTATTTTGCAGCCGTATTTTTTGCGCCAGAGATGGGTGGATACTTTCTTGAAGTAGACAACTTTGAGCCTGCTGATCCACTTAAGACTCCAGAGCACATTGTACCTTCTTGGTATTTCACGCCATATTATGCAATCTTAAGGGCTGTTCCAAATGCTGCATTGGGTGCATTATTCCTAGTATTGGCAGTCCTTTTATTTGTATTCTTGCCATGGCTCGATAAGTGTGAGGTTAAATCGATTCGATACAGAGGCTGGCAATACAAGTTTGCTCTTGCTCTATTTTCCATATCATTTGTTGCTCTTGGTTATCTGGGTCTTCAGCCAGCAACTGGAATTTATGTCGCTTTAGCCAGATTTTTTACCATTACTTATTTTGCATTTTTCTTGCTGATGCCTTTTTATACCAAGCTTGAAAAAACAAAAACCGTTCCTGAAAGAGTGGTTTACGAAAAGAAAGAATCATGAAGAAGTTGCTTCTAATTTGTCTTGCATTCGTATTCATCCCTGGGATGGTAAATGCTGCCGGCTCTATGAATCTTGATGAATACATAGAAGGCATGGATGTAAAGACATCCGATGCGAAGTCATTACAAAGAGGCGCAAGAAATTTTTTCAATTACTGCTCAGGCTGCCATACCCTCCAGTACATGAGGTATAACCAAATTGCTGACGATCTAGGCATCACTGAAGACCAACTTATGAAGAACCTCATCTTTACTGAAAGCGCTCCTCAAAATTTAGTGAAGAATAATATGCTAAAAGAAGACGGTGATCGTTGGTTTGGAAAGGCCCCACCAGACCTTACGCTTGTTACAAGGCGAAAAAGCTCAGAGTATGTTTATGGATTTTTAAATTCTTTTTATGAGGACAGTAGTTCACCCACTGGGGTAAACAATCATGTCCAAGACGCTTCAAGCATGCCTAATGTTTTATGGGATATTCAAGAAAGATTTTCAGATGAACAGTACAGTCAATTTCTCAATGACACTGTGGGCTTTTTGGTTTATGCCGGAGAACCCATTATTGAGAAGCGAAAATCAATGGGCGTTTGGGTTATTGGGTTTTTACTTATTTTTTTAGTATTAAGTTATGCTCTTTATAAAGATATTTGGAGGGAGGTTAAATGACCAACGTTTCTAATAGAAGATCAATGATGGGTTTGTTCTCAGGGAATACCTGCATAAGATCCCATCAAGTTAGGTTTGTACTCAGAGAAAAAGGAATCACAACTGATATTCAAAATGTAGATGGCAAAAAAGTTCCTGAAGATCTGATTGCGCTCAATCCATATGCTTCAATCCCAACTCTCACTGACAGAGAACTCGTTATATATGACTCTGGCGTAATCATTGAATATCTTGACGAAAGATATCCTCATCCACCACTTATGCCCGTTAATCCTGTTGACAGAGCAAAGGTAAGACTTGTGCTGGTTTCACTGGAAACTGACATCGTCTCGACCGCAATTGAGCTTGACGGTGCACTCGGTACGAAGAATGAAAACAGCCTCAGGAAAAAACTCAAATCAATGTTGAATGCATCATTGGATTTATTTTCGATGAATAATTATTTTCTCAATGATGAGTTGACAGTAATAGACTGTGTATTGGCTCCAATACTTTGGAGATTAGGTTACTTTGGTATTTCACTTGGCAAGGAACATAAGGCCATTACAAATTATATGGAGCGAGTGTTTTCGCGTGAAACATTCCAAAATAGCTTGAGCGAGGATGAAGAAGAAATGCACCTATAGCCTTCATGAATGAAACTCATATGACAGGCACTCTTTATCTTGTTTCCACACCAATAGGCAATATCAATGACATTACAATTCGAGCGATCGATATTCTAAACAATGTTGATATTATTCTGACTGAAGATACAAGAGTCACAACTAAGCTCTTAAAGCATCATTCAGTGCTAAAAAAAGCACCCTTGGAATCATTTAATCAGATCAATGAGGACAAGAAGACTCCAAAGATTATTTCAGGATTAAAGTCAGGTAAAAATATTGCGCTTGTTTCAGATGCTGGAACACCATTGATTAGTGATCCTGGATATAAATTCATTAAGACTGCAAGAGAAAATAACATTAAGGTGGAACCGGTCCCAGGGTGTTGTGCTCTTATAGCTGCAATCACATCATCAGGCTTGCCTTCTGATCGGTTTTCTTTTCATGGTTTTTTACCCAGAAGCAGCTCTAAAAGGATCACTGAGCTCAGTGCATTAAATCATAATAAAGAGACTCTTATCTTTTATGAATCGGTTCATCGCATTCAATCTTCAATCGAAGACATGATCAATGTTTTTGGTGGCAGCAGACCTGCTGTGCTTTGCAAGGAGATCACGAAGATGCATGAGTCTTTCATTGGCGATACATTATTGGATATTTTCAACTTTATAAAAAACAATAAAGAGAAGATAAAAGGAGAATTCACCATCGTTATCCAAGGTTCTTCTGAAGGAGAAGTTGCAGAAGAAGAGATTGATGCAATTTTGAGAATGCTGATGGAGGACCTATCGCTTAAAAAAGCTGTGGAGATCGCTGCCAAGGTATCCAATCTCAGTAAGTCCAGGATTTATGATCGAGCGCTCAAGATTAAGAACCAATAAGCTTGTATTTTTAAGCATCATGATGAATAATCCAGCTTGGAGTTGGCCAGGCAATCGCTGAATTTCAGAGGAAAGTCCGGGCTCCAACGGGAACGATGCCAGGTAACACCTGGAAGGCGCGAGCCTATGGAAAGTGCATCAGAAAATATACCGCTTTAACTATTTAAAGTAAGGGTGAAAAGGTGCGGTAAGAGCGCACCGCCTCATTGGTAACAATTGAGGGCATTGCAAACCCCATCGGGAGCAAGACCAAATAGAAGAGTAATGATATCCCGTAATCACTCTTGGGTAGGTCGCTTGAGGTGCTTGGTGACAAGCATCCCAGATGAATGATTGTACAAAGACAGAACCCGGCTTATAGGCCAACTCCAAAACCCTTTAATTATCCCTTTTATCTATTGACATCATTTGTATATAAACTATAGTTATCTATTAGTGGTAAAAAGTGGGATAAAACGCTTGATCTTACTGATAAACATGATGTTTAGAGGATTAAATAAAATTAGTTTAGATACTAAGGGACGGATATCCATTCCTACAAGGTATCGATCAGAACTTGCAAAATACGACTCAAATAAGCTCATATGCACAATAGATATTGATCAATGTTTGCTCTTATATCCAAAAAAGATTTGGCTCAAGATTGAGAAAACAATCATGGCGTTGCCTTCGCTGGATAAGTCTAGCAGAATCCTACAACGCCTAATGGTTGGACATGCCAGCGAATTAGCAGTCGATAGCCATAATCGAATTTTGGTGCCATTAGAACTGAGGGAATTTTCTGGCATTAATAAGTCAGCCATGCTTATAGGTCAAGGGCAACGTTTTGAAATATGGAACTATGATTCATGGACTAAATCAAGGGATTCATGGCTCAAGAAAAATGATCTCACATTAACTGAACAGCTTAGAGAAATATCGATTTAGGTGACCTCATATGGGTGAATTTGCATTTGAATTAATGGATACAGACAGCCAAAGAGCCAACATAAAGGTTATTGGTGTTGGCGGCGGCGGCGGAAATGCAGTCAATCATATGATCAAGCAGGGCATTCAGGGTGTAAATTTTGTTTGTGCAAATACTGATACTCAAGACCTTTCGTCCTCACCTGCTGAAGAAAAGATCCAGCTTGGAGTTGAGACTTCAAAAGGATTGGGTGCGGGAATGAATCCAGAGATTGGAAAGGCTTCTGCCGAAGAGGCAGTTGATTCTATAAAAGCACTTCTTTCAGATACGGATATGCTATTCATAACGGCAGGATTTGGTGGAGGAACTGGTACTGGAGCCAGCCCAATCATTGCTAAAATTGCAAAAGAGATGGATATCTTAACCGTTGGTGTCGTCACCAAACCATTTAAATGGGAAGGCGATGAAAGATCTTCTCTCGCACAACAAGGACTTAGGGATCTTGAGCAACAAGTCGATTCTTTGATTGTTATTCCCAACGATCGATTGCAATCATTGGGTAAAAAAATTACGGTTTTTAATGCATTTGATGCAGCCAATGATGTTTTATTAAATTCTGTTCAAGGAATTGTGGAGTTAATCACGGTTCCTGGTGTCATCAATCTCGATTTTGCAGATGTAAGGGCAGTGATGGGCAAGAAAGGACGAAGCATCATGGGGTCAGCGGTCGCATCAGGACCCGATAGAGCAAGGCTTGCCGTTGAGAAAGCTATCAAAAGCCCTTTGTTAGAAGACATCAACTTGGAAGGAGCTTCTGGAATATTGCTCAATGTCACAGTGGGAACTGATCTTGAGATTTCAGAATTTAATCAAATTGGAGATATCGTTCAAGGCTATGCAGCTGAGAAATCAAAAGTGATTGTTGGTACAGCATTGTCGAGTGATTTAGATAATGACAGCATTAGGGTGACACTGGTTGCCACAGGTTTAAATACGGAAAGCTCAGAGACAAGCACAGAGCAAAGCCGAGAAAAATCCTTTGATGACCTAGACCGTCCAATCACAGCAAGAAATGGATTGCGACAACAAGCAACTCAAGACATGTTCGAAAGCTTTGAAAAAGCAAAACCATCGGGTGATCATGATGAAGAGTTGCTGGATATACCTCGCTTTTTGAGAAGACAAGATCCTGATTTAGATTTCTGATTCTGGCAAGCACCATGGTCGATGAATCATTTCATATCCCGGTATTGACTGAGGAAGTCATTCAGCATCTTATTCAAAACGCAGATGGCGATTATTTGGATGCTACCGGAGGCTTTGGCGGTCACTCTGCTGCTATTTTGGGAAAAATTGGTTGTGGCTCGCTCATTGCAACGGATCGAGATCCAGAAGCTATCAAATATTTAAACTCAAAATTTAAAGCAGAGGAAAAAATCAGTATCCACCAGGCTTGTTTCAGCGAACTAACTGAATTATTTAGAGAATTAGAGTTCGATGGGATTCTTGCTGACATAGGGGTTTCTTCTTATCAGCTTGATAATGCATCGAGAGGTTTTAGCTTTAAACAAAATGGTCCTCTCGATATGAGAATGAATCAAAGTATTGGCCAAGATGCTTCACAATGGTTGAATAATGCTTCAGAAAAAGAGATATCAAATGTTATCTGGAAGTATGGTGAAGAAAAAAAAGCGAAGAAAATCGCAAAGATAATTGTAGAAGCAAGAATCAATTCTGAAATTAAATCAACAAAAGAACTGGCAGAAATTATTCTTGAAGAAATTCCACGAAAGTTCAATGACAAGAAACATCCGGCAACAAAAACTTTTCAAGCAATAAGGATCTTTATCAATAATGAGCTGTTAGAGCTGGAGATTCTTTTAGAATTTATTGCAAAACACCTAAAGATTGGCGGAAGGGCTTGCATCATTAGTTTTCATTCATTGGAAGACAGAATGGTCAAGCGATTCTTCAGAGATAAATCAAGAAGAGATCCAAAATTATCTAAGCTCCCAAACCTACCCGATGATTCATCTTTTAAGTTAGTAAGCAAGGCGTTAAAACCAAGCGACAACGAAGTGAATGATAACCCACGGTCAAGGAGTGCCACACTTAGAGTGATTGAGAAAATAAAATGAAACCCGGTGGCATAAAATATAAATGGCTTTTTCTCTGGTACATCATGGTCTGTCTTTCTGGCTTATATGAGGTGCAATTACACTTTAATAAAAGAAATTTATTTCAGGAATATCAGGTCATTGCCTCTGAAACTGAAAGACTTGAAATGGAATGGAGAGAGCTTCAGCTTAATTATTCTGAATTCACATCAGGCCAACAGATTGGATCAGTTGCTCAAGAAAAGGCCAAAATGAATCTTCCTGACTCTAGAAAAATAAACTTACTCAAGAAAGATGAAATCAACTGAAAAAGGATTAATTAGATCAAGATTTATTTTCTTATTGGCCTTGATATCAATCATGCTTTTAGGTTTATTTGCTCGTTCTTTTTATTTGCAATATCTCGAATCTGATTTTTTAAACACAGAGGGTGACAAGAAACATATTAAATACAAAAATATTCCAGCAAACCGTGGAAGCATTTATGACCGAAACGGTATTCCGCTAGCTGTCAGTATTCCGGTGTATAGATTGATAGTTGATCCAAAGACAATGCTTGCAAAGGAAAACTACATAGAACTTCTCAACTCCCTATCTAAGATTATTTCAAAGCCAGTGAGTGAGATTGATACAGAAATAAAAAAGAGAAGCGCCAAGAGATATTATGTGCTTAAACGAGAATTAAGGAAATCTGAGGTCGAAATTGTTCGTCAAGACAGTTTCGGAAATTATATTTGGCTAGAGACTTTCTATAAGAGATTTTATCCAAATGGAGAAACATCAGCTCATTTATTAGGTTTTACTGACAGCGAGGGAAAGGGGCAAGAAGGTTTAGAGTATGCCTTAAACAAGGGTCTGTCAGGAAAAAGTGGCCTGAAGAAGACACTGACAGATGTGCATCAAAATAGCATTGCTGATATAGAAATCATCAATGATGCTGTGATCGGTGAGGATTTCTATTCAAGCATAGATATCAAAATCCAGCATTTTGCTCATCAAGCACTGAAGTCAGCAATTGAGAAAAATAATGCAAAGGGTGGCTCCGTGGTTGTAATGGATGTGACGACTGGAGAGATACTTGCAATTTCAAATCAGCCTGCTGGAGATCTTTCTCTATCCGTGAATCGAGTTCCGAAAATTTATAAGAATAAGGCAATCACAGATAAGTTTGAGCCTGGGTCAACTTTCAAGACTCTGACGATGGCAGCAGCTTTGAAGTACCAAACCTTCCAGCCTGAAGACACTATAGATACATCTGCTTACAAGATTGGCGCAAGAACTATACAAGATCCGAGGAATCATGGCGTGCTATCCATGGAAGAGGTTCTCATCAAATCAAGCAATGCTGGAATATCAAAGATTGCCTTAGAGATTGAGCCATGCAGTTTGTATTCTTTTTTCAATAGCCTTGGATTTGGCCAAGTCACATCTACAGGTTTTCCAGGAGAGGCATCCGGAACCCTGGATTATCAATGCTCTCGCTGGAGAGACGGTATGATTGCATCTCTTTCATATGGCTATAATGTCGATGTCAGTCTCATACAACTCGCAGGCGCCTATGCTGCAATTGCAAATGGTGGAATCAAATTACCCATAACTTTGAAAAAGATTGAGCCTGAAACAATAGATGGCGTTCGTGTTCTTTCAGAAGAAACATCCAAGGACATTATGTCAATGCTTGAGAAAGTTGCTGTAAGGGGCGCGCCTCGTGCAAAGATCAATGGTTATCGAATTGGCGGTAAGACTGGAACAGCACAAATTGCTGCCGCAAACTATGCATCGGATCGACACAATGCTCTTTTTGTTGGTTTGGCACCATTGACAGAGCCTAGACTATCAATCGCAGTGATTGTTAATGAGCCCGGAGGAAAAGAATATTATGGTGGGCAGGTTGCAGGCCCAGTCTTTTCTGAAATAGGCTCGCACACTCTCAGACTCTTAGGAATAGCTCCCGATGATAAATAATTTTACTGTGTTTAGTGTTAATCTAACGAACGATGGTTTTAAGCCAGTCTTCAGGGAGTAGGCCATGTTTTTGTATTTTTCAGAATATTTGATTGAGTGGTTCTCACCACTTAATGCCTTTACGTATATCACAACGAGGGGCATTCTTGCTGCATTAACAGCCCTTGCTATTTCTTTCTTATTTGGACCTAAGATCATTGAAATCCTACAAGGAAATGATATTGGTGAAACCATTAGAACGGACGGCCCATCAACACATTCTTCAAAAGGTGGAACCCCTACCATGGGAGGATTAATGATCATTCTTTCGATTTTGGTCAGTGTTCTTATCTGGTCAGACCTAAGCAATGTATATAATTTAGTCCTAGTTGCTTCGATCATTTCTTTTGGGTTTATAGGATTTATTGATGATTTTAAAAAGCTCAAAAAAAGCAAGAAAGGCATGTCTGCAAAAACAAAGTTTATTTTACAATTCATTGTTGCAGCATCCGCGACTTACTATCTTTTAGGTCAGGGAAGCGGTCCACTCAGTTCAGAGGTGCTGATACCTTTCACTAATAATATTCGTCTTGATTTAGGATGGGCATTTTTTCCATTTGCAATCTTTGTCATCGTTGGATCAAGCAATGCGGTCAATCTGACAGATGGCCTAGATGGGCTAGCAATCATGCCTGTATCAATGATCGCAATTGCCCTTGGTATTTTTGCTTATGTGACTGGCAATTTAAATTTTGCTGAATATTTGGATTTGCCATTTCTCCTAGATGCAGGCGAGGTATTTGTTTTTTGCTGTGCCATCTCGGGTGCCGGCCTGGGGTTTTTGTGGTTTAACACTTATCCTGCGCAGATTTTTATGGGCGATGTGGGTGCTGTTTCGCTGGGAGGAACTCTTGGAATGATTGCTGTTATTGTGAAGCAAGAATTAGTATTGGCAATCATGGGTGGTGTTTTTATCATGGAAACATTATCAGTGATTCTGCAGGTGGGTTCATTCAAACTTAGAGGCAAAAGAATTTTCGGCATGGCTCCAATTCATCATCATTTTGAACTAAAAGGATGGGCAGAACCCAAAGTGATTGTGCGGTTCTGGATCATCACAGTTTTTCTAGTTTTGATTGGTTTAGCAAGTCTTAAGATAAGGTAATTATGAGCACGGCTACAGGAGAATCAAACGAAGCATTTGATCGGCTTTTTCTTATAGCCTGCGCGTTTTTAATAATTGGAGGCATCGTAATGTTAGCCTCAGCATCTATGCCAATTTCAATGAAGCATTTTGGAAGTCCTTTTGGCTATGTAAATAAGCAACTTTTTTCAATAGGACTTGGTTTGATTGGAGGTCTTTTTATCTTTGTTATACCCACCCAATTTTGGGAAAAACTAGGAATATTCTTACCACTGATATCGTTGATTCTTCTGGCGTCTGTATTTATTCCAGGAATGGGCCTGACTGTCAATGGTTCAACTAGGTGGCTGGCCATCCCAGGCCTTCCCAATATTCAGGTCATTGATCCAGCAAGATTATTGCTCATGATGTATATGGCGGGATATTGCTATAGGCAACAAGAGAATGTAAAAGACAATTTTATGAGTTTTATTAAACCCATGATTTTCATTGTCCCGGCTTGTCTTCTATTATTGATTCAGCCAGACTTTGGCTCAACCGTGATCATATTGTCCGTGACCGCTGGACTCTTTTTCTTAGCAGGATTTAAGATGAGATACTTCACTTTATTGGTCATGATTCTCATTTCTGCATTTGCAGTGCTCATATATATTGCTCCATATAGGATGGCCAGGCTGACATATTTTCTTGAACCATGGAATGATCCATTAGGAGCAGGTTATCAACTCACAAATTCTTTGATCGCAATAGGCTCTGGTGGGTTATTTGGTTTAGGGCTTGGTGAAAGTTTGCAGAAACTTTTTTATTTACCAGAAGCACATACTGATTTTATATTCGCAATCATTGCTGAAGAGCTCGGATTGGTGGGCACGATGATGCTCTTGTTGTTATACGGTCTTTTAATTTATCGAGTGTTTATAATTGGATTCACGGCGCTGAATGCAAAAAGAGTTTTTCAGAGTTACTTATGTATGGCGATTGGTTTGTGGTTGGCAATGCAAGTCATTATCAATCTGGGAGTCAATATGGGCATGCTACCAACCAAAGGATTGACTTTGCCGCTTATCAGTTATGGAAGCAGCAGTATTTCCATGACATTGGTGACACTGGCCATTGTTTTAAAAATTGGATATGAGAATCCAAGGCAAAAGAAAAATCTAAGATCAAATGGATAAAAAATGCACAATTCTTATTGCTACAGGAGGCACTGGCGGTCATATTTATCCTGCAATTGCTCTAGCTCGTAAGTATAAACAGGATGGGAATCGTGTCATCATTGTTGGAACCGGGAATGAGATAGAGAAGAAAATCTTTTCATCTGAGAATTTTGAAGTTAAATATTTCCAATCAAAACTCAAGGGCTATTCCACATTCAAAAAACTTTTTCTAAGCTTTAGAGTTGATAAGGATGTTAAAAATTTCGTAAGGAAGAATAAACCTGACTTGATTCTGGGAATGGGAGGATATGCTTCATCAGAAGTTTGTCGTGCAGGCAATAAGGATTCATGTGTGATCATTCATGAACAGAATTCAGTAGCGGGAAGAGTCAATAGATTTCTTCTTTTCCTCAAAGCAAGTGCTGCAATACAAGGATTGCCAGGTTCATTCAGTTGGATTGATAGGCTATTTATGCATTTTTCAGATGACTTGAAATTTTTGGGAAATCCGATCAGAAGAGAGATCTTGAATCTTAGAAAAGATTCTTATGGGAAGGATAATTCAAACGCATTAAAGGTTTTTATAATGGGGGGCAGTCAAGGTGCAAGATCAATAAACCAAAGCGCTCCTGAAGCCTTAGCAATAGCTAATCAGAACATAAAAATTCAAATCAGGCATGACACTGGAGAACATGATTATGAGAATGTTAGAGACGCATACAGAAGGCTTGATTTGGAGGCAAAGGTTACTAAATTCAATCCAAATATAGAATCCGAATACGCGTGGGCAGATTTATTTATTGGAAGAGCTGGCGCAATGACGGTTTCTGAACTAAGCGCCATAGGGCTTCCATCAATCCTTATTCCTTATCCGCATGCTATGGATAATCATCAATTTTATAACGCCCGTTTTTTGGAAGGAAAAGGTGGAGCAGTCATCATCAATGATGAAAATCTCACTTCCGAACTCTTAGCGGCCGAGATCAATGCTCTCAGCAAAGACAGAAAAACCTTAATCAAAATGTCTGAATCAGCATTTGATGATCATTTTATTCATGCGACCGATAATATTGTTGAGTTTACCTACGAGGTGATCAAGAAGCATAAACTAATGACCATGCATCAGGACTTAAGAGGTGGCGGGAGTTATTAAAAAAGCAAATGACTCAGCTTCAAGAAAATTGTACCCAGAATGAGCCTCTAGCAAGGCATACGTCCTGGAAGGTCGGCGGGCCAGCCGATATTTTTTTTACACCGAGCAGTCGAAGTGAACTTTCACAATTCCTAAAATCAAATGATGGCATCATCACATGGCTAGGAAATGGAACGAATGTTTTGGTCAGGGATGGAGGCATCAGAGGTTCTGTCGTATCAACAAAGAAGTTTTTCAATCAAATAGAGTTGATCGAAGAATCGATTTGCAGAGTAGAGGTCGGTGTTTCATGTTTTGAATTAGCGATGTTTGCAACAAAAAATAGCTTGGGACCAGCTGCATTCTTTTCTGGAATACCTGGATCAATTGGAGGAGCGCTCACTATGAATGCAGGTTGTTTTGGCCATGAAACGTGGGAATTTATTAAAAGTGTCGAAGTCATTGATCGGAAAGGTGACATTCATCAGTTGGATCCTGAAGAATTTTCTTACTCCTATCGATCAGTTAAATTTCCCTTCCCGCTTTGGTTCTTGTCATGCGAGATGACTTTTCCGGGTCGAGAAGTAACAACAATAGAAGAACTGAGGGGTTTGAGAGATTCTCGAATAGAACGCCAACCCCTTAATGAGAGTACATGCGGTTCGGTGTTTAAAAATCCAAAAGGACATCATGCAGGTGATCTAATAGAAAGATCAGACTTGAAAGGTTATAGAGTTGGTGGTTGTTTCGTATCTGAAAAGCATGCAAATTTTATCATCAATGACAAAGAAGCAACTGCTAGTAATATTGAAAAACTGATCAAACATATACAGGATACTGTTAAGGAGCGCTTTGGAGTAGACTTGGAAACTGAGGTCAGGATTATCGGTGAGCATGATGAGCGATAAAATAAAACCTTTTTCAAAAGTGGCAGTGCTTTATGGCGGAAGTTCCTCTGAGAGGGAAATTTCACTTATAACCGGTAAGGCTGTATTTGAATCTTTACAGTCCAAAGGAGTCAAAGCAATTCTAATCGATACAATTGAGCCTTTCGTTGAAGCTTTAAAAACTGAGAAAGTCAGTCATGCATGGATAGCTCTTCATGGTTCTGATGGAGAAGATGGGAAGATACAATCAATTCTCAGAATGCTGAATATAAAACATACAGGCAGTGACCCCATTACTTGTTCAATTACAATGAATAAGTACTTCACGAAGTCAATATTGCAATCAAATGGATTTAAAACACCCAAATTCATGGTGGCTGATTCAAGCACTCAGTATGAAAATATTATAAATGAATTGAGTGAACCCTTTGTCTTGAAGCAATGTTCAGAAGGGTCAAGCATCGGCATTTTTATCATTGAGAACAAAGATCAATACCTGACCCATTTTTCTGAAATAGAGAAAAACAATGATTGGATAATTGCAGAAGAGTTCATGCAAGGCGATGAATATACCTCAACTTATTTGAATGGCAAAGCTCTGCCAATCGTCAAAATTAAAGCAAAAAATCATGAATTTTATGACTATGAAGCAAAGTACTTGAGTGATGAAACGGAATATATATGTCCCTGTGAGTTAGACCAAGAAATAGAAATGGAAATCAATCATCAATGCGAAAAGGCATTCAAGCTATTCAATGTAAAAGGATGGGGCAGGCTTGATTTTTTTCTTGATGAGGGAAATTGCCCCGTAATTCTTGAAATCAATACAGTTCCTGGAATGACAACGCATAGTTTGGTACCGATGTCGGCGAAACAAGCAGGAATTGATTTTGAATCATTATGTTTTGAGATATTAAAATCATCGGATTGAGTTTTGGCATTTTTTTCAAAAAAAAGATCGAAGAAGAACAGAAGAAGACGCGGCTTTTCTTCTAGAAGAAATTCCCATCCAGAAAGAAAACCAAGAGGGATCATTAAGAAATTAGTCTTATTGATTGCTCTATCATCCATTCTTTTCTTTTCATCCTCTTTTCTTAATCAAAGTATCACCGAGGTTCAATATTTAAATACAATGAAGAGAGTTTCCTCAGATGACTTGGAGGCCATATCATTAAAAATCTATAATCAAGGTTTTTTGCTAATTGATCTCAGCCAGATTAAAAAAGAAATAGAAGGAATCAATTGGGTAAAAAGCGCGAGCCTTGAAAGGCGATGGCCAAATGAGGTTAATATCTTTATTGAGGAAGAGGACATTATTGGTTGGTGGAATAAAGATTCCATTATCAATTCAAAAGGCGATCTTTTTATTTTAGATAAACAATCAATGCCAGTTGGTTTGGTTGAATTCTATGGACCCAATGGTCAGCAAGCGATGGTTTTTGAAAAGTATTTATTATTCTCAGAAGAACTAGCCGCAAGAGGAATCTTGATCGAGAAAATGACGCTTGATTTTAAAGGGTCATGGAGCATAACAATTAGACCTGATCTCACTGTAAGGTTTGGAAAGGAGAATATTAGTGAACGATTTGATCGATTTTTAATGATCTGGGATCAATCTCTATTAGATAATTTGGCGGTAATTGAATATATTGACCTAAGGTATACAGAGGGTTTTTCAGTTAAGAGAAGAAACTAAATATTCAGATGGCAAGAAGTAGCTCAAGCGAGATCATCGCATCACTAGATATTGGGACATCCAAGATCGTAGCATTGATTGCAGAAATCAATGGCGATGATGAGTTAAAAATCATTGGAGTGGGGACAGAGCCATCTCGAGGATTGAAAAAAGGTGTTGTGGTCAATATTGAGTCCACCGTGGACTCCATTGGGAAAGCAATTAAGCAAGCAGAAAGAATTGCGGAATGTGATATCAATACCGTATTTGCCGGCATAGCAGGCAGTCATGTCAGAAGCTATGACGGCCACGGCTTTGTTCGGATTAATGAAGGCGAAGTGTCTCAAGAAGACATCGATGGAGCAGTCGATGCATCCATTGCTATGAAAATACCCTCAGAGGAGAGAATACTGCACGTGCTTCCAAAGGATTTTGTTATTGATGGTCAAGATGGAATCTCCGAGCCTATAGGTATGTCAGGAATAAGACTTGAAGCAGATGTTCACATCGTAACCATATCGAGAACAGCAGAAGAAAACATTGTGAAATCACTTGATCATTGTGAACTTGATATTCAGGAAGTTGTTCTTGAGCCTCTTGCATCCAGCATGTCTGTCCTATCACAAGACGAGAAAGAACTGGGCGCTTGCTTGATTGATATTGGTGGTGGAACAACGGATATTGCAATCTTTAAGGATGGTCAGATCATAACCACTAAGGTCATTCCAGTGGGCGGTGATCATGTCACAAGGGATATAGCGCATGAATTAAAAACGCCAGTCGATGAGGCAGAAATCATTAAGGTTGATCATGCCTCAACGCTTTCAAAACTAAATGGCTCAGATGAACTCATCGATGTCCCAAGTGTTGGCGATCGAGAAACAAGGAAAACGGATAAGAAAATACTGGCTTCAGTTGTTGAGCAAAGGTATGAGGAAATATTTGAGGTTGTAAAGAGTGAAATTGGAAAGATCAATCTAGAAAGCTTGAGGGCAGGTGTAATTTTGACTGGAGGTGCCTCTAAATTGGAAGGCGCAGTTGAATTGGCTGAGGCCGTTTTCAGCTGTGATGTAAGATTGGGTTATCCCAAACCAATGAGCGGAGCATTTGAGTCTATTAATGGTCCTGAAAATGCCACTGGCGCAGGGCTTTTACTGTATGCACTCGAAAAATATAAATTCAAGCCAGATGATTTAGTTAAGCAAAAATCTTCTGCACCAATTTTTAGGAAAATACAAAATTGGTTTTCATCAAATCTATAAAAAAAGATGCTTGGGATGCAAATCTCCTTTATGGTAGTCTTTATCAGCCTATATTATTGATTTATAGATAAAAAAGACAGATGCTACACCAAAGAACAATAGCAGATTCCATAGAAACATCAGGCGTTGGATTGCACAGCGGGAAAAAAGTGCAAATGACTCTCAGGCCTGCTTCTGAGAATTCTGGGATTAGATTCAGAAGAATGGATACTGATCCGATCAAGGAAGTCCATGCGGTTGCAGAGCATGTAACAGATACAAATCTTGGGACAACCGTATCTCAAAATGACACTTCGATCATGACTGTTGAGCATTTACTTTCTGCATTGGCCGGACTTGGCATAGACAATGTATTCATCGACCTTCACGGTCCTGAGATTCCGATTATGGATGGAAGTGCAGCGTCATTTATTCTACTCATAGAGTCAGCAGGCATACAAGAGCAGTCGGCTCCAAAAAAATTCCTTAGAATCAAAAAAAATATAAGAGTAGAGGAAGATGGAAAGTTTGCAGAATTTAGGCCATTCGATGGTTATCGTCTGACTTTTGATATTGAATTTGAGCATCCAATGATTCAGAACGAATTGACCCATTTCAGTTTTGATTTTTCCACAATGAGCTTTCTTGAAAACATCTCAAGAGCAAGAACGTTTGGTTTTTTGAAAGATATTGAATCATTAAGAGCAAATAATTTAGCCCTGGGCGGAAGTTTAGACAATGCCATTGTGCTCGATGACTATACAATTATTAATAAAGATGGGCTTAGATTTGAGGACGAGTTTGTCAGACACAAGATATTGGATGCAGTCGGTGATTTATATCTAATGGGACACATTTTGGTGGGCGAATACTATGGATATAAGTCTGGCCATGACCTCAATAATAAATTGATTAGAAAACTCTATGCTGACTCTTCAGCTTGGGAAGAAGTGGAAGAAAAGGACATTAAAGAAATTCCGATCTCTTATTGGACCGCTGCACTGGGGAAGGTTTAATTTTCAATTACTGTTCTGAATTTGATTTTTTCAGGACGAATATTTATCTTATCTAATATTCTCAGAATCTCTCTTTCGTCATACCTCAAAGATTCTGTTTCTTCTGCACTTTTGTTCTCAATATAGAGTGTATTTTCCTTTAAATAGGCATTCTCAATTTTATATGGTTTATCTTTTAGGCAATTCTTAAGATGCTTGAGTATTTTTGTTTTTTGATCAAGTAAGCTTGAATTTTCCCTATTCAGCCCTAAATCTTTAGTGATGACATCTGATATGTGTTTCATGATTAAATTGTGTGAAGTGAACTATTGGGCAAAATTATTTTTCTTACCAGTATAATATCAGCCTAATAATTCCATGGACATCAATTTGCTCATGGAAAATTTAAAAGAGCTTTTAATTGAAAAAATTATTCAAAAAATTTTTTGGCAGTCGAAACGACAGACTGCTGTCTGATTACTCAAAGATTGTCGATCAGATCAATCTCTTTGAGGATCAGCTAAAGGAGCTTTCAGATACAGCAATTTTGGCTAAGACTGATGAGTTGAGGACACAATATGCTGAACACAAGGATCTTGAGCGAATACTTCCAGAGGCATTTGCAGTTGTAAGAGAAGCATCCGTTAGGACATTGGGATTGAGGCACTACGATGCACAAATGATTGGTGGGATCACTCTTCATCAAGGGAAAATTGCAGAGATGAAAACCGGAGAGGGCAAGACTCTGGTTTCAACACTACCAGCATATCTAAATGCCATTTCAGGAGAGCCTGTGCACATTGTCACAGTCAATGAATATCTGGCAGAAAGAGATGCTGAATGGATGAAACCCATCTATGAGTTTCTAGGGTTGACCGTTGGTTGCATTAAGTCAGAGCATAATCCGAGAGAAAGAAAAGAATCGTATGCTTTCGATATCACGTATGGCACAAATAACGAATTTGGCTTTGATTATTTAAGAGACAATCTGGCCTTTGAAAAGGAGAATCAATCTCAGGGATCTTTAGGGTTTGCGATCGTTGATGAGGTGGATTCGATTTTAATTGATGAGGCCAGAACACCGCTCATCATATCTGGCAGAGCAGAAGACAGCACAGAGCTTTATCAAAGCATTAACTCAATCGTGCCCAAATTATATGCAGCGGTTGATGAAGATGACACCAAAGACTTCACGGTTGATGAAAAAACAAAGCAGATCTATCTGACAGAATTGGGACATACAAATGTTGAGAAGATTCTAAATGAGATGAATTTACTGCAACCAGGTGAGAGTTTATATGACCCTCAAAATATACGCTTAATGCACCACATCAACGCGGCCATCAGAGCACATAGGTTATTTCAAAAAGATGTTGATTATATTGTCAAAGACGGCGACGTAGTCATTGTCGATGAGTTTACGGGCCGGACAATGGCGGGTAGAAGATGGTCAGACGGATTGCATCAAGCAGTTGAAGCAAAGGAAAACCTGAGAATCAAGGAAGAAAATCAGACCATTGCCTCAATTACATTTCAGAATTACTTTAGGTTGTATAATAAATTATCTGGGATGACCGGAACAGCTGATACCGAAGCATTTGAGTTCCAGCAAATATACGGCTTAGAAGTTGTTGTCATACCCACCCATGAACCAATGATTAGAGAAGATATGCCTGACCTTGTCTATCTCAATCAAGATGGTAAATTTCAGAACATCATTAAAGATATCAAGGAGAAGCAAGACATAGGCCAGCCTGTTTTGCTTGGTACGGCATCCATTGAAAATTCGGAATACATTTCAAAGCTTTTGCAGAAAGAGAAAATCAAGCACGAGGTTCTGAATGCAAAGCAACATAAAAAAGAATCCATGATCATTACACAGGCCGGCCGACCGGGTGCGGTGACAATTGCAACAAATATGGCAGGTCGGGGAACGGATATTGTTTTAGGTGGAAGCTTAGATGGAGAAATCAAATCACTTGGAGAAAATGTGACTCAAGATCGCATTGACCGGATTAAGGAAGAATGGTCACAAAGACATCAAGAAGTTATTGATGCCGGCGGATTGCATATCATTGGCACGGAACGTCATGAGTCCAGAAGGATTGATAACCAGCTCAGAGGTCGATCGGGCAGGCAAGGAGATCCAGGTTCCAGTAGATTTTACCTGTCTCTGGATGATGATTTATTGAGAATATTTGGCGACCCTGAAAAAACAAAAGCAATGCTCTCAAGGGTTGGCATGGAGCAAGAGGAGGCAATTGAGAGTAACCTTCTCACAAAACAGATTGAAAGAGCACAAAGAAAAGTTGAGTCTCACAACTTCGATATCCGAAAAAATTTATTGGAATATGATGATGTGGCTAACGATCAGAGAAGCGTCATTTATCAACTCAGGAATGATATTTTAGATGCAGACAGTATTGGCGAGATGATTGATGGCATCAGTGAGGAGGTGATTCAGGAATTGGTTTCTAATTATATTGAGCCAGAATCAATGGAGGAAACATGGGATTTAGAAGGCCTACAGCAAGCACTGATGAATGATTACATGATCGATGTAGATTTGGTGAGTCTGATTGAGAGAGATGAGACCATCAATGCGGACAATCTTTGGAATGTCATACATCAAGAATTTCAAAAAAACTATAGCATTAAAGAAAATTCGATAGGTCATCGTCCGATGAGAGAGATTGAAAAAGCCATAATGATCCAACAGCTCGATATGCAATGGAGAGAACATTTGGCATCAATGGATCATCTCCGTCAAGGCATTCATCTCAGGGGATATGCTCAAAAAAATCCAAAGCAAGAATACAAGAGGGAGTCATTCGAGATGTTCTCATTCATGATGGATCAGCTAAAAACAAATGCCATCGGTATTTTAGCGAAAGCAAGATTTAAAGGTGAAGAGGATGCTGAATCGGTTAGTCAGCAAGCACCAGACATTGCTAAAGCGAAGCTATCACACAATGATGGATCGGCATTTCAGCCCTCAAAATCAGGTCAAAAGAAGAATGATGCCAAGACGTTTGTGAGAGGGCAAGAAAAGATAGGACGGAATGAGCCTTGTCCATGTGGCTCGGGTAAGAAATATAAGAAATGCCACGGCATGATCACGCAGTGATTAATGAGTTCCTCAACAGAGGGATAGCTTGAATTCGATATTCTCTTCAGTTTGAACAAACTGGCCTTCTTTATTTCTCTCCAAAAATCGGATGGCAATCATGTGTCTGCCACCACTGATCTCAGGATAAACAGATGCATTATCAAGAAAGACCCTGATCAATGAGATTTGAGCCGTTTTTCCAATTTGATGGTTGTATTGACCACTTGTTGCCGCCGTTCTTATGGGTTCACTGCTTTCTCTTATGATCCACATCAGCTTTTCAATTCCACCACATATGGGCTTGATTACATTGATCCATCGACTCAAGTCTTCCTTGACTGTTTTTTGGTCTCCTTCTAGCCAAAATTTATAGCGAGGCATATCAAATTCAGCTTTACCGCCTGGCAGTGTATGCCTGTGCAAAAGTGCTGAAATATAGTCATCGTCTCTGAGTGGTTGGAGGTAGCCAGTCCCGAGCTGCATCATTTTTTCTTTTATGGCGTTTAAATCATCCAGTAAATTCGTGGCCATTTCATTATCGGCATCAGGTATGGATTGAAATCTTTGCATTTGAATGATGTAACGATCCAAGTCTGCCAAGACTTCTCTTCGGACATCTGTTCTTGCAAGAATGGTATAGATTTCTAAGAGCGTATGAATCGTTGTTCTGATCTTCCAATGATTTTTTGAGCCACTAAAATTGTTGAGCCTCTTGAATAAGAATTCAATTCTCATGAAGGTTCTGAGCCTTTCGTTCAGTGGTAATTCATATATGCCATGTTCCATTTATTTGAGTCTTTTACTGTTTTGAATAGTACTCGTGAAGCTTAAGTACTTTTTTTTCTAATTCCTTCAAAGTGACATTTTTTTCATTAACAATCAAGTCGTCAGCAATCTTTTGTCGATCCGATCTTGATGCTTGATTTGCTAAAATGGACTTTGCTTCATTGAGAGTGATTTTATCACGATCCATCAGTCGTTTTATCTGTGTATTTTTCGAACAGTCGATCAGTAAAGTTCTGTCCATTATTTGATTCATTCCGGTCTCAACCAATAAAGGAACGGATACGATCAGGTAGTGATCATTCGATTGATTGATTAACATGAACATCTGATCTTTGACTTTTGGATGTATGATTTCTTCAAGAGTTTTTTTCTTGGCCGAATCATCGAAGATGATTGCCCTCATTTTTTTTCTATCGATCAACCCATTCTCATCGAGAATATCGGATCCAAATGAGGACAGGATCTCATTGAATGCTGAGCCATTTGGTTCAGCGACTTCATGAGAAATGACATCGGCATCAATTATTTGTGTACCGATTTTTTTGAAACAATCACTGACAGTTGATTTTCCAGATGCTATTCCACCCGTCAGCCCTATTTTTATACTTTTAGACATAAATTATTAGAAAAAAGGTTTCAATAGATTACAGTTTAGATCAAAATATCCTAGTTGTTATGAGTCTACGACCAATCTTTTGAGTTTCAAATTATGAATTTACACGAATATCAGTCGAAGAAACTATTTTTTGAACACGGAATACCTGTGTTAAATGGAAAAATAGCCAATTCTTCCGATGAAGCCAAATCAGCAGCAGAAAAACTTCAGTCCGATATTTGGGTGGTTAAGGCACAAGTTCATGCTGGAGGTCGCGGAAAAGCCGGTGGGGTAAAAATTGCAAAAAGCATTACTGAAGTTGAGCAGAGGGCTTCTGAAATGCTCGGGACAAATCTGGTAACAAAACAAACAGATGCCGAAGGATTGCCTGTGAATCAGGTCTATATAGAGTCAGGCACGTCAATCAAGAGTGAATATTACTTAAGCTTATTGGTTGATCGAACAAAGGAATCATGGACATACATCGCATCAAGAGAAGGCGGGGTTGACATTGAGGCCGTGGCCGAAGAGTCTCCGGATAAGATCATCAACTATACTATTGACCCATTGAAGGGCCTAGAAATGTCATCCTTGCATGAAATGGCAAATGGAATGGGTTTCAGTGATGACATTGAATCTCAATTCATTTCGATCACTCAGAAGATGTTTGAAATTGCAAAAGGCAAAGATGCAAATCTAATCGAGGTCAATCCGCTTATTTTGAATGAAGACAATCAACTCATTGCCTTAGATGCAAAAATTTCAATTGAAAGCAATGCATTATTCAGACAAGAAGAGCTTTTATCATTTAAAGATGACTCTCAGGAAAATGAACTTGAAGTGAAAGCATCCGAGCATGATCTGAGCTACGTATCCTTGGATGGAAACATTGCTTGCATGGTCAATGGGGCAGGGCTAGCAATGGCAACGATGGATTTAATTAAGCTCCACGGTGGAGAACCAGCAAATTTTCTTGATGTTGGAGGAGGCGCGACAACCGAGAGAGTCAAGATGGCAATCGAGATCATTATGGCGAATCCCAATGTCGATGCCATTTTAATCAATATTTTCGGTGGGATCGTTCGCTGTGATGTCATTGCTCAAGGCATTACTGAAGCAGTGAAGTCGACAGCCATCGATATTCCCATTGTGGTTCGATTGCAGGGAACCAATGTGGAGTTGGGTACAGAAATCCTTGAGGAATCTGGGATGAAAATTATTTCAGCAAGTGATCTTACAGATGCAGCAATAAAAGTCGTGTCTTCAGTCAAAGGATAAATTACATGAGCGTATTAGTGGATAAAGAGTCAAAGATCCTTTGCCAAGGGATCACAGGATCGCAAGGCTCCTTCCATGCAAAACAATGCATAGAATATGGCTCGAATATCGTCGCTGGAGTGACGCCAGGAAAGGGCGGCTCGACCCATCTGAATGTTCCGGTTTTTAATTCTGTCGCTGAAGCCAAACGAGAAACAGAAATAGATGTCAGTATGATATTTGTTCCCGCAAGATTTGCAGCAGATGCCATGAAATCGGCCATTGAATCTGAAGTAGAACTTATTGTGTGCATTACCGAGGGCGTCCCTGTTCAAGATATGATTGAAGTTAAAGCGATGCTCAATGGTTCTGATTCCATTCTGCTGGGTCCAAATTGTCCTGGCATTATAACGCCTGAAGAAGCAAAAATTGGAATCATGCCTGGTTTCATTCATCAAAAAGGTTCCATAGGTATAATCTCTAGGTCCGGAACTCTGACTTATGAAGCTGTCCATCAGACATCGATGTCTGGCTTGGGTCAAAGCACATGTATTGGCATAGGTGGCGATCCCATCAAGGGATTGAACTTTATTGAATGCTTGTCACTCTTCGAGGCAGATTCGGCAACGAATGGGATTGTTATGGTTGGTGAAATTGGTGGCTCAGATGAGGAAAAGGCCGCAGAGTTTATTAAAGATAATATCGGCAAGCCTGTTGTGGCCTATGTGGCTGGTGTGTCTGCGCCTCCAGGCAAAAGAATGGGCCATGCTGGAGCAATCGTCACTGGCAATGAGGGAACTGCTTCAAGCAAATACAAAGCCCTGAATGATGCTGGAGTAAGAACAACTGATTCTCCCGCCATGATTGGCGAGATGATGAAAGAGTTACTTGATCAATGATTTTACCAAAGTCGATACCAAGGCTTTTCTTCATCGACGTCTAAGTCTGATTCAAAGCCCTCAGGTATATTGACGGCATATATTTCTCTTGCTTGATCTGCCAGGTCCATCATGCCTAATTTTTCATATGCTCTGGTGATGATCTCGAGAGATTTGACTGTTTCAGGTGCGCCACTGTATTGCTCAAGCGAATATTTTGCACGATTCGCAGCTGCGACGTATGCACCTCTTTCCATATAATGTTCCGCAACATGATTTTCATATTTTGCGAGACGATTTCTTAAAAAAGTCATCCGTTGCGTTGCATCATCGATATAAGTGCTGTTTGGGTATCTTCTGATGAGTTGAGAAAAAATAGAAAAAGCTTCTTCTGTATTCGAGGGAGGTCTTTTACTCAAATCAACATCAAACCATTCGTGATACCAGCTATGCTGCCCTTCAAACAGCGATAGCCCTCTCATATACAGCGCATAATCAACCCTTGGATGAGTCGGATTTTCTTTTTCAAATTGTTTTGCTTCATCAATTGCTTCTTCCATTGCATTGCTTCTGTAATAAGCAAAAATTAAATCCAGTTGTGCTTGCTTGGCTTCATTGCTGAATGGAAATGACGTGGTCAGCACTTCCAAGTAATTTGTTGCATTACGGTAGTTTCCGCCTGCCATCGCTTTGGCAGCTCTGTCATAAATCATTGCAGAGGATGATCTCGTATCGGTTTGCTCATCTTCTCTGCTGCAACCAGCTGTAAAGAGAACAAGTACGAAAATAAAATAAAATAGTTTGTTATGCATTCTTCTATTTGCTAAATATTCGATGAATTATAGCCTAAAATGAAATCAAAAGAGCATGAACGATAATTTTTATTGATGGAAAAGCAAACAGAAAAAATTAAATTGACGGTCAATGAAGAAGGGAAAGGTCAAAGAATAGACAAGTACATAAGCACCTTGTTGACTCAATTTTCAAGGTCGTCCATCAAGTCTTGGATCGAATCAGGAAATATACTGCTAGATAATGCGAGCGTTAAACCCAGAACTTTGCTTTCAACTGGGCAAGTGATTGATGTTCATCCTCAATTTGAAGACCGCGAAGAAGCCAAAGCAGAGGAAATCGATTTAAGCATTATTTATGAAGACGAGGATATTCTAGTCATTGATAAGCCATCAGGAATGGTGGTTCATCCAGGCCATGGCAACCTCAGTGGCACACTCCAGAATGGATTGCTCTTTTACAATGAAGATCTAAACATTCTTCCTAGAGCAGGCTTGATTCATCGATTGGATAAAGATACAACAGGATTGATTTTGGCAGCAAAGACGACGGATGCATACAATCAACTAGTCAAAGACATGCAGGCAAGATTAATCCAAAGAGAGTATCGAGCGATATGCAAAGGTGAGATGGTTGCCGGAGGAATGATTGAAGTCAATCTTGCAAGGGATCCGCATAATCGATTGAAATTTAAGGTTTCGGATAAAGGCAGGGAATCCAGAACCCATTATAGGGTTCTATGCCGCTTAAAAGGACATACATTATTGGCCATTCGCCTCGATACCGGAAGGACGCATCAGATTCGAGTTCATATGGTACATATCAAGTATCCGATACTAGGGGACCAACTATATGGCGGAAGGTTGGCGATTCCTAAGAAGTTAGATGAAGGGAGCAGAGAAATGCTGGTCAATTTTAATCGACAGGCATTGCATGCTTTTCGCTTGAGTTTTATGCATCCTGCCAACCGTGAAATGATTTCATTGACCTCTCCAATACCCGATGACATGGAATCTATGATTATTGCCCTTTCAGATCAGAGATTGGATTCCAAAACCATCAATGAATTCAATTATCCCGAGTGAAAATTTTAGAATATTTTTCTTTGCTGTCGTAATATACTCCGTTTTCACATACTGATTTTTTAATTACCAAGAAGAAATGCCAATATACGAATACAAATGTAGTGAATGTGGACATTTTTTGGACGTGCTTCAAGGGGTAAATGAAGCGCCTTTAGAAATTTGTCCTGATTGCTCGAAGAAGAGCTTAAAGAGACTCATTTCTGCTCCAAATTTTAGATTGAGTGGAGACGGTTGGTATGAAACCGACTTTAAGACGGGGAACAAAAAGAACATCGCTGAAGACGGGAAAGCAGAAACTAAGAAAAAAGAATCCAGTCAGCAATCTTCTGATTCCAAAGCGGATAAGAAAAAAGAGAAAAAGAAAGATAATTCATCAAAGAATGATTGAACGTATTAATATAGATTGAGATGAAAAAGTTAAGAACCATTATTGTTGCTGGCCTTTTGGTATGGATCCCACTTGGCTTGACCATTTTTGTCATCAAGCTTCTGATTGATTTATTGGGCCAGACATATCTTCTGGTACCGTCTGCCTTGAGACCAGAGAACTTATTGGGTATAGAAATACCCGGTATTGGGGTCGTGACTGCAATCGTCTTAGTTTTGCTAACCGGATTGACTGCAGTAAACTATTTTGGCAACAAAATCATTAAGTCCTGGGATGCTTTCTTGGATCGCATCCCATTGATTCGAAGCATTTACTCTCCGCTTAAGAAGTTTTCTGAACTGGTGCTTTCCGATCAAACGCAATCCTTCTCAAAGGTTCTGTTAATCGAATATCCAAGAAAAGGAGTCTACAGTCTCTGCTTTCAAACGTCTAAGGAGTTAGGGGAAGTTCAAAATCATACTGGAGAGGAGTTGGTTTGTGTCTATATACCAACAACGCCTAATCCAACATCAGGCTACATTGTCTTGGTTCCTCAAAATGAGGTTAAAGAGCTTAAGATGGGTGTTGAAGATGCATTGAAAATGATTATTTCGCTTGGCGTAGTGGTCCCCGACCCTGACGCACTAATTGATAAAGAATAAATATGAACGGAAAATACAGAACTCACTTGTGTGAAGACATTGGTATTGTTGATATCGGAAAGGAGTTATCGGTATCAGGATGGGTCCACCGAAGAAGGGATCATGGCGGTGTAATATTCATTGACCTAAGAGATGTCTCAGGAATACTGCAACTGGTTTTTAATCCCGAAAATGAAGATCTCTTCAAGACGGCCGAAAAAATGAGAAGTGAATTTGTACTCTCTGTATCTGGTGTCGTAAGAGAAAGACCTGAGGGCACTATCAATAATGATATGAAAACTGGAGCAGTTGAATTGTTGGTTGAATCAGGGGAGGTTCTCAATGCTTCAATAACACCCCCATTCCATCATGATGAAGCAACCAATGAAGACATTCGCCTGAAATATAGATATCTTGATCTCAGGCGAGAAGACATGTCGAAGAACATTAAAATCAGACATGAAATCACCAGATCATTGAGAGAGTATCTAAACAAAGCCTCTTATTTTGAAATTGAGACGCCCATTTTAACCAAGGCGACCCCAGAGGGTGCCAGAGACTATTTGGTGCCAAGCAGAACACAGCAGGGCAATTTCTTTGCTTTGCCACAATCCCCGCAATTATTTAAGCAGCTCTTAATGATGTCAGGGTTCGATCGTTACTATCAGATTGCAAGATGTTTCAGGGACGAAGACTTGAGGGCAGATCGCCAGCCTGAATTTACTCAACTCGATGTTGAGATGTCATTCGTTGAGCAAGAAGACGTTAAGACTGAGATGGAGTCCATGGTAAGAGAGTTGTTCAAATCCGTGCTCGATGTTGATCTCGACAAAGAGTTTGTTCAAGTCACGCATGCAGAAGCAATGCAACGATTCGGTTCAGACAGTCCACATCTGGGCATAGATATGGAATTGACTGAAGTCAGCGACCTGATGCAAGAGGTTGAATTCAAGGTTTTTTCTGGTCCAGCAAATGATCATGATTCAAGAGTAGCATGCCTCGTACTTAGGGATTCATCGGAGATGTCTCGCAAACAAATTGATGATTACACTGATTTTGTTTCAAACTACGGTGCAAAAGGATTGGCCTATATCAAGGTCAATGAGATTGAAAAAGGAATTGATGGCCTCCAGTCTCCAATACTTAAATTTTTGAATGATGAAGTCATCAGCCAATTGATTGAGAAACTCTCATTGGAAAACGGCAATACGGTCTTTTTCGGTGCTGATAAGAAAGGAATTGTAAATGCGTCGCTTGGCGCCCTTCGGGTCAAAATGGCAGAAGACTTTGGCTTGATCCACGACGGATGGTTTCCACTCTGGGTCACTGACTTTCCGATGTTTCATTGGGACGAGAAAGAAAAAAGATGGTCTGCAGAACATCATCCATTTACGTCCCCAATAAACCTCGACCCTGAGGAGCTTAAAACGAATCCCAAGGACTCATTGTCTCAAGGTTATGACATGGTCCTCAATGGACATGAAATTGGTGGAGGATCCATTCGTATTCACTCAGAAGCAATGCAGCAGTCTGTCTTTTCAATACTAGGCATCAATGCAGAAGAGGCAGATGAGAAATTTGGTTTTTTCCTAGAAGCGCTAAAGTATGGATGCCCCCCTCATGGTGGGATTGCATTTGGCATCGATAGAATTGTTATGTTGATGACAGGGTCTTCCAGCATCAGAGATGTGATTGCATTTCCTAAAACACAAACGGCCAGTTGCCTGCTCACTGATGCACCAAGTCATGCTGGAAAAGGCCAATTGAATGAATTGGGTATTTCTATCAAGAAGAAAAACTGAATTTGATCAATATTTTCTTTAAATTTGATCCAGATCATCGATAATACGACCTCAATTGATCAAACTCTTAATTAAATGTTTCAAAACAAAGCCTTATCTAAGAATATTGCCTTGATTTACCAAGCCGGGAAGGTTCGTCTGGGTTTTTTGATCATGGCTTGCACACTTGCTGGCATTGCAGTATCTCCTTCATCTTCATTGTCAGCTTTAGAAATCTTTGCACTGGCAGCATACGTTTTGGTTGCATCATCCACTTCCGGGGCATTCAATCAATGGTATGAACGTGACATTGATTCAATCATGGATCGGACAAAAGAAAGACCTTTTGTCACCAAAGAATTGACTCCTACAAAGACTTGGAATGTTTGGTTAGTAATCATTAGCCTTTTGTCACTGTATGCCACATATCAAGTCAGTAATTTTGAGGCAGCATTCTATCTTTTTGCTGGGATTTTTACTTATGGCATTGTTTACACAGTCTGGCTAAAACGCAGTACATGGATGAATATTGTTATTGGAGGATTGGCAGGGAGTTTTGCGGTTCTTGTCGGATCTGCAGCAGCAGGCAATGCATTTTCAGAAGCTCCCTTGATACTTTCAGCGGTCCTATTTTTTTGGACACCTCCACATTTTTGGGCATTAGCGATCAGCTTCAAAGATGAATACGCAAAGGCTGATATCCCCATGTTGCCAGTTGTTTACGGTGATCGAGTCACCAGCCAAGCTATTTTTTGGCATACTCTGATATTGGTTGTTCTCTCTTGGTCTTTATTTTTCTATGGGATGAGTTGGATTTATCTGTTTTTTGCGGTCATAGGTGGCGGATACTTTTTGTATTGTTCAATCCTTTTGCTCAAAGAACAAAGCAAAGCTTTGGCTAGAAAAACATTTTTCTCATCAATAATTCACCTTGGACTTCTTTTATTAGGCGCAATGTTTGATGCTATGATATTTGCTTAAACAGCAAATATTTATATAGTCATGAAGAAAATAATCAATGTCATTGTCTTAATTACTATTCTCAATACTTTTGGCTATTACCTCTGGGTTGGCTTGTCACCAATTCGTTTTGAAGATGAGAGTTTCCGATCAGGAATAGCCAGTGAGAGCGTGAATGCTTCAGGACCAACTTTCATTGATTATGACGACGATGGCGATATTGATATCTATGTTGTCACTGAATATCACGGCGAAGGACAAGGCAATCGATTATTTGAGAATCAGGGCGATCGCATTTTTGTTGATGTCGCACAATTAAGAGGAGTTGATAACAACAATGCTCTCGGTCGCGGTGCATCGTGGGGTGATTATGATAATGATGGCGATATGGACTTAGCCATCTCAAATTTACCTCCAACAGACAAGAGCACGCATATTCCAACAACCCTTTATAAAAATCTTCTCAAAGAAACAGGCCAGCCGAATTTTAAAAACGTGACTAGAGAGGCTCAGTTATTTAGGAAGGGCAATGAAAATGATCGCAAAATAGGTGGGATTGGAAACACTGGCGCTGGAATTGCATGGGCTGACTATGATAACGACGGTGATTTAGATCTCTACTGGAAGTGTGCAGACTTTGATATAGAGAATGCGCTTTTTAGAAACAATGGTGACGGTACTTTTACAGATGTAACTGATGAAACCGGTACCGGAGTACTACAATTTGTTTTAGAGGGGAACTCTCAAGGCGCACCCAGTTGGACAGATATAAACCATGATGGATATGTGGATCTATTGGTTACCAACGAGGGGGATAAAAAGATATTGTTCTTGAATGATCAAAAGGGTTCTTTTAAGAATATTACAAACTCTTTTCGGCCGCCTTCAGGGGTTGCTTTCCTGAATCCTGGAAATGCAAACGGCGCTTGTGTTGGAGACATTGATAATGATGGAGACATGGATGTTTTTCTCCCCACCTCTGATCAAGCAAATCGCCTTTATATCAGTCTTCTAAATGATACCGGGCAGCTCAGCTACAAAGACATCACTCTCTCATCTGGAGTAAGTCACAAATCAGGAGCAAGAGGATGTGCGATGGGTGATTTTGACAACGATGGATTAATTGACATTTATGTCAACAATGGTGGGCTGTCAGACACATTGATTAATGATGTGATTGATATTCCTATTTTTGTGCAGTTTTATATCGCCATTGAACCCGATTACAACAAGCTCTTTAGGAATAATGGAGATTTAACCTTTTCAGATCTGACTTGGCGTTCTAGAGCCAAGGGATATGGAGTAGGAAGCGGTGTTGGAACAGCTGATTTAGACGAAGACGGTTTTCTCGATATTTTTTTCACCAACAGAACCTTTTATACCGGCGGCGAACAAATTACAGAATCTGACAGAAACTATTTGTTGTTTAATAAAGGCAATAAAAATAATTGGTTGAAGATTAACCTCATCGGCAAAGAAAGCAATACGAATGGCTACGGGGCTCGCGTGACCTTGGCCTCAGATGATTTCACTCAGTACAGAGAGGCCACAAGCGCACACGGATATAACTCAGGAAATGATCCAAGGCTGCATTTTGGATTAGGAGATAAATCCGCAATAGATTTCATTGAAGTCATTTGGCCCAGTGGAAAAAAATCAATCATTCAAAATCAATCAGTCAATCAGACCATCACCATCGAGGAGTAAATTATGCCTAAGTTATTTAACCAAAATTCATACTCTAACTTCAGAAGAAGGCTACTCAAAGCAATGGGATATGCACCCATTTTAACTTTTCCAAATATCATCAAATCAAATGAATCAATCGATGTACTCATTATTGGTGCTGGACTTTCTGGTTTGTATGCAGCCAATCTTCTAGAAGAAGAAGGTTATAATGTAAGGGTGCTTGAAGCCAATGATCGGGTCGGGGGCAGGGTGCTCACTCAAAAACATATACCAGGCTGTCCAGAAAGCGGGGGAACCGCATTCGGCTCAGGGTACGCAAGGGTGATTGATACAGCCAATAGATTTGGGGTCAATCTGATAGATCTTAAGCCTGTCATCCCTTATTTCAGAGAGAGAACGCTTGCTTTGGGCGGAAAGATTATTCATAAAAATGATTGGCCAAGTCATCCTAAGAATGCACTACCTGAAGACTATCGGAATATGCCACCCAATGCTTTTTTTCACACTTATCTTGGGAAAAATAATCCTTTGAGTGCACCGCAAGAATGGATGAATGAAGATCACTTTATGCATGATATCTCGGTCCATGAATGGTTGAAAAAAGAAGGTTTCTCAGATGATTTAATTGATTTGGCATATAACCTCAATATCAGTCATGGCTATAGCGCCAAAGATGTTTCAGTCTTGATGCTGATGTTTGTTAATGCTTTTGCCGCTTCCCAAAGCAGACTGGGTTTTCAAACAAGCCTTGTGGCAGAAGGAGGGAATATTTCAATTGTAGAGGCCATGGCAAATAACCTCAGCGAGGAGGTTTACTTCGGCAAAAGGGTTGTATCCATTGATGCTTCAAAAAATAGAGCTGAAGTCAATTGCGAAGACGGGACATCGTACTCGGCCAATAAAATAATATGCTCATTGCCATTTTCTGTCTTAAAAGATATTTCAATATATCCAAAAATAATTGGTGCACAGTCAGAGGCAATTCAATCCCTTAAATCCCAAAAAATTAATATGCTTCATCTCATTCCAAAGACACCATTTTGGGAATTAGATGAGATGAGCCCAAACATGTATACCGATGAACTTGCAGGAATGATTCTTTCTCAAAGACAAGCATCAACCCCAGAGCAAGTTGACAGTCTTACCGTTTGGTTAAGAGGCCCAATCGCGGAAAAGCTGGATCGAATGAAGCAGGAAGATGCAATAAACAGTGTCATTCAATCCATTGAAAGGATTAGACCCAGCTCGAAGAATCAGCTCGAGGTTGCTGCTTATCACTCATGGTCTCTGAATCCTTACTCCAAAGGCGACTGGGCGTATTGGGGCCCTGGTCAGGTATCTAGATTTGGTCAGGCAGTTTCGAACCCACATTTAAACCTCCACTTTTGTGGTGAACATACAGCGGTTGCCAATCGAGGCATGGAAGGAGCTCTAGAATCAGGTGAAAGGGCATTCTTTGAAATCGTTGATCTTTAGAAAAAAAGCATTTTTTTATTTGTTTGAAACTGACATGTTGCATGCAGTCGGATCAACAATCAGATTATCTTCATAACATTCAATTTTCTCAATTTCTCCATCCAGATCAAAGAATTCCCAGAGCCCAACTTTTAAATTAAACTCATAATGACCTCGATAATTGATTTCACCCGTAGCATGAAGAACTTTGATGGCTCCATGTCTGTTGTTATTCAAAGCAGTGCCTTCCCACCAAAGAGCCCCATTATCATAGTAGCCTCTAAATACGTCCTCTAATTTTCCATCAGCATACATCTCATCCTCAAATACCATTCCATTCTTGTGAAATGTTTTTCTTTCCCCTTCTTTCTTGCCATTGATGTATGAATTTTTTTCTTTGATACTGCCATCCTCATAGAAGATAGTATGAACTCCATTGAAGGGTAGGTCTGATGTCTCTTCATATAGCAGGCCATCCTTTTCTGACAAGATGGGCCTATTATCGGCCATAAGAATGGAGCCATTTACTAGGAGAAATATGATTATGATGATCTTCATGTTTTGCAACCCTTTATTATGAATGTCATTATAATTTTTTGAGCATCACCACTCAATAACTCTTCCGTCTTCATAATCAAGAAAAAGACCATTCTGATCCATTGATAGATTCTCAATTACAAGCATCATCTTTGTAACGCTTTCATCGATATCTATTGCACCCATCAATCCCATGCCCATGGTTGTATTTACAATTCCAGGCGATAAGGCAACCACAATAATATTGCTTTCAGCAGTTTCAAACGATAGCGTTTTAATCATGCTATTTAAAGCAGCCTTACTCATTGCATAGCTATACATCATGGGAATCTCTGGTCTTTCGTCAAATGAGGCGGCTTTTGTTGAAAGGTTTACTATTTTACCGCTTTTGGATCGCTCTACATTTTCGATAAATGTTTGAATGACTCTCATGGTTCCAATGCTGTTAACTTCAAAGCTTTTTCGTGTTGCCTCAATATCAACCCCTTCAATGCCTCTGAAAGACGAAAAGTATCTGGGAGTGTAAGCTGCATTATTAAGCAAGATGTCTACAACATCATCCTGATATTTTTTCTTTAGATTTTGAAGATGCGCATCATTAGTGATATCCAATTGTTCAACAATGACATTCCGATTCTTATTTGAGAATTCAATCAGATCATCTGCTGAGTCCAGTGATCGTGTTGTGGCTATTACCCTCCATCCTTTTTGTGAGAATTGCTTTACAAATTCTAAGCCGATATTTCTATTTGATCCTGTAATTAGAATTGTTGAGACATCTTCCTCAGATGAGTGCAAGCCAGAGGAAGAAATTATGAGAGAAATAAAAACTAATGAAATTATTTTCTTCATATTTTACTCAACAGCTTGGTTATGGCCTATAGGAGGATAGTCTTTTGGGTTACAGCCTTCTGGCGGAGACATAGTGACATCATCGTATAGTTTTCTTTCCGACTCCATGCTTTCATTCGAAATACAGGCAATCGCCTCCCAATCGTCATTCGTGAAGACCTTCTTTTCTAAGCTGTAGGTTGAGTGTCTATTCGATGCAAGCATTGATAGGAATGCTTCTAAGAAATCATTGGCATTTTTTTTAAAATCTTCCAATCCATATAGCCCATTCTTAACTAATCGCTCTTTTGATTTTTCTAATTTAAGAATAAATGATTCCATGGAAACTAATCCTAATTCTAGTTTTTCTAGTTTATCTAGATATTCTGAATTATCCGAATCAACATGAGGATGAAGTCGCTCATGCAATACAAGATCTTGTTCAATCAGTCGCCTTAAAGAAAAAATCAAATAGTTACAGCAGGCAACCAAAAAACTGGCTAATGAGGGATCTTTTCTATCAATCTCTAGGGCATCAGAAAAAGCACGCCTTACTTGAGATAGATGTGTCCTCTCATTGGAAACATGGCTCTCAAAACTATTTTTATTCTCGTTCATTATTCACCCAATCGACAAACATACATTTTATCATCTGTAATAGATCCGATTAGCAATGTATCCTCCCAGATTGCTCCAACACTGGCCGTCGATAAATCAACGCCTTTACTGAGAAATAGAATCTCGGTCTCTTCTTCTAAGTCATTCTTATTTTTTGACCATGTTAACCTTTCTATTTTTGATGGAGATGGGATGTATTCTCCTTTTTGAATGGCTATAAAATGTTGAATCAATGCGAATACACTTGGTATTTGTGCCACGATGACTGAGTTTCCATTGGTGCTGATGTTGTCTGGCGATCCATTCAGTGAAAACGTATTTACTTTTTGCAATCGGCCACTTTCAAAATCTCTTTTTAAAATGGCTAGTCTTTTGGCATTTGTTTCTGAGGCAAGGATGTATTGATTATCAATTGCATCAATCCCAGAAACACTGGAGAGATTATCAATCGCAATACTGACTTGGTTACCATCATAATATGCAATGCTTGAATAGGGTCTGCCCATCTGTTCTTGTATTTTCTCCAAGCTTGAGAGGCTCAGATCCTTATCATTGCCCACATAGAATTTTTTCTCATCAATCAATACCACATCATTGGGACTGTCAATGAGTTCAGAAGCGATGCTTTTTTGGTGGATTAATTTTCCACTCTCTTCAATGGAAAATATTTCGATTGATTCCAATGCATCGCCTCTATTTTTCGGGTGATTGATTGCAGCAACTGTGTTGCCAAATAGGGATAAGCCATGGGGTCTAAAGTTCTCCAAGCCATTACCTGAAAATGCATTCTCAATGACCCATGGCATGTTTTTTAAATCGATCTTACCGATGCTGCCTTGCACATCTTTTCCCTGAATTAAGCCTGTTCGGTCAAGCATGGATAGATAAGCAATTCCATTTTTATAGTCTATTTCAATGTCTTCTGCGCTACCTGCGAGGTAGATTGGTTTACAGGTCTCAGGCTTCTTTTCATTTATGGTGACAAATACTCCCAACCTCCATGCCATAAGCAATGAAAAAGCCAAAATGAGCGCAATGATCCAAAGTGTTAATTTTGTAATTTTTTTTAACATAAGACTTGGTGTATTGTTATCTATTAGAAAATATAATTCAAAATCATTCCATAAAACTAGAAAGGGAGAGAGGTATTAATACTAATCAAGAAATGGGACTTAAGATAGGGCCAATAGTTTTGATGCCAGATATTGAGAAAAGACATCTATATACGTTATTTTTTGGGGCATTCTTTGGAATTGCCAGTATGTCATTTGTAAATGTTTTTAATTATTCAATTTTCAGCGCACTAGAGCTTCCAGAAGATCAATTCGGAAGGCTTGCCGGTAGCCTCACTGCCGTTCAAGAAGTCGTAGTTGTTTCGGTAATAGGTTTTTTTGGTGCCTTATCTGACAGAGTAGGAAGAAGAATCGTATATTCGATGGGCTTCTTTTTATTGGGTATCGGTTATTTTATTTATCCCTTGGCAGATAATATTTCGCAATTATTATTTTTTAGAATTTTCGTTGCGCTTGGCTGTGCTGCCAATACCGTTATGCTGCCAACCGTTGCGAACGATTATGTGCACGATAGCACCAGAGGCAGGCTAATCGCTTTTACATCGATATTGAACGGTCTTGGTTTGGTTCTTATTATTTCAACATTCAGAAACTTTGCTACTTTTTATGAGCAGTTAGAGGCACCCAATTTCCTAATTAATCTTGGGTACGATACAGCGAATTGGGCTCAGTATACCTTTTGGTCTGCTTCCGCCATGGTCTTTATCGTATCTGTGGTCCTCTATATGAATCTCAAAAAAGGCGCCGCTGAAGCTACTGCAAAAAAGGACTCGTACTTTTCCACGCTAAAGATTGCTTTTAAAGAGGCCAAAAATCCCAGAGTCGCCTTGGCATATACAGCAGGCATTGTCTCTAGAGGCGATTTAGCAGTTGTCAGCACTTTTTTTGCACTTTGGCTGGGTATTGAGTTTCAATCAATGGGCATGAGCAAGCCGGAAGCTCAAAAAATGGCAGCACTTTTATATGTTGCTGTCCAGGCATGTGCAATTCCAGGGGCATTGTTGATCAACTTTTTTATTGATAAGTTTGATCGGGTCGTGGCACTCGCAATTGCAATGGCTATTGCAGCTTGTGGCTATCTCTATTTAGGATTTATAGATGATGTAACAAGTAATCAAATGTATTTTGGTGTAGGCCTTCTTGGCTTGGGTGAGATATTTGCAAATATTTCTGCCATATCTTTGATTGGGACCGTTGCACCTGCAAAAGCAAGAGGTGCCGTTATTGGTGGTTTCAGTTTTTTTGGAGCAGTAGGCATCTTTCTTGTTGCTGGGATTGGAGGGCAGATATTTGATAGCATTGGCCCAACCGCACCGTTTACTTTGGTTGGGATTGCAAATATCGTACTTTTACTTTTGGCACTGTTACTATTATTTGTAGAGCGTAAAAAAATAACAACTGATTTGAGGTAAATATGAAAAGAAGAGATTTTTTTAAGAATGTTGGAAATGTTGGAGCATTTGGTGCGGGAGCTATGGCTCTCAGTATGATGTCAAATCAAGCAAAAGGTGATTCGGCTTCTTCATATGGTCAGTCCATGGGCCAAAGCCTGAAAGGACCGTATCTTGATCTCACGACGGGTCCTGGTAATAAAGTCGGTTACGCAAGGCTGAATGGCGATCTTGATGAATCAAAACAGAAAATCGGATGGTTTAAAGGGCATGTTATGGCCATTAGACCAAACAAGCCTATTTTGGATACTGTGGGTTTCCAAGGCTTTGGTGTTTCACGATTAGAGAAACAGGCCGACGGTTCATATGCAAAAATCTTAAGAGAAGTGGGACTTTATACTGATCTCAGAACCGGAGAAGTTTTGGAAGAATGGAAGAACCCTATGACCAATGAAGATGTCAGAGTGGTTCATATTGCCAATGACCCTTTCAACTATGTTATTAAAGATCATTTTCCTGAGCCGCCTAAATTTGGAGATCGAAATCAAGAAGAAATCCCTAAGATTCCTTTTATCCTTCCATGGCAACAAAGAGGAGATAGGTTGGACATGGAAATCCATATCAACCTTTTTTATCCAAACGCATTGGATCCCAAGAAATGGGTGAGGGAGTCAAATGGACCAATGGTACAAGTCTCAGAAGGTTTTGCCTTTCATATTGACGCGGCCAAGATGCAAGACTCGAGTTACACCACTCTTCCTTATTCAGGAACTTGGAATAGGGTCACGCCATGGCTTCCATGGATGCTGATGGGCCAAACTCCTGGACACATGCTCTATAACGCTTTTATGGGTTCTGGAGAAGATCTTGAGCAAGTACATAGTCGACAAGTCTTGGATTATGTTGAGAAACATTATCCCAAGTATTTTACTGCTCCAGAAACATATGATCCAAAAACACCGAGCTTATCCAGCCTTGAGCTTTATGCCATCGAGCAGGAGCCATTCAAGGGGTAAGTATTTATGGCGAAATTGACCAAACTGAAGACCAGGAAGAGACTTACACCAAGCGATCGAGAGCAAGAGATCATTGATGAAGCGGTGCAATTCTTTGCTGAAGTTGGCTTTGGGGGGTTGGTTTATGAGTAATTCGTTTCTCTCAATCAAAGTTTTAGGCAGTAGTAAATTTAGAATCGATATGGTTGATGGAGTGACGAAAACCCATTTTCTCTCTATATGTTATGCAGCATTAACAACTATTGGATTGCTCACCTTTATTTCATTTGCCACTACCTATGTTTTAGTTGCCAACCTGGGTTATGCGAAAGAATTTGATGAAGCAGGGAGATACATAGGTCAATTAGGAAGAGCAGTTGGAGACCTACAGGTGGTTAGTGAGATTGCTCTTCTCTTGATTTTTCTCCCAGTCGGACTCATTGCAGATAAGATTGGTCGCAGTCAAGTTTATGCCTTTGGCATGTTAACCATGGGGCTTTCTTACGTACTTTATCCTCTGGCGACTGGTATCACGGAGCTTACTGTCTATAGAATTGTTTATGCCGTAGGAATGGGTGCGGCAACTGGAATGTTAGGAACGGTCACTGCAGACTATCCTCAAGATCGAACACGCGGCAAGATGATTGGGCTCACAGGGATCATGAATGCTTTAGGTATTATTTTTGTGACCTTAGTTTTTGCAAGATTGCCAGAAACATTTAAAAGTATGGGCTACGATGACATTACTTCGGGAAAATTTGCGATGATGATAGTAGCAGGAATGTGTTTCATCACAGCAATTGTTGTTGCGTTTGGCCTAAAGAAGGGAACTCCTACCGAGGAGCAAAAGAAGATTCCATATTCAGAACAAATCAAAGCTGGATTGGCAGAAGGAAAGAATCTGAGAATTCTACTTGCTTACTTTGCCGCTTTTGTTGCTCGTAGCGATCTAGTTATTCTTGGTGCTTTCTTGGTTGCTTGGGGAACTATCAGTGGCATGGAAAGTGGCCTAGAACTTCCTGAAGCTACTTCTAAGGCTAGATTATTATTTGTTGCCTCAATAAGCGCAGCTTTAGTTGCCTCACCTTTTATTGGTTATCTTATGGACAAGGGGGATAGGATTATTTGTGTCAGTATATGTATGGCAATGGCTGCAGCTGGTTATGGTTCCATGATGTTTGTAGAAAATCCTTTGGAATCAAAATTTCTGTCTCTTTTTATGCTTTTAGGCGTGGGTCAGCAATGCGCATTTTTTGCAGCAACAACCCTTTTGGGTCAGGAAGCCCCTAAAATTAAACGAGGAGCAGTAGTCGGAGTATTTAATCTTTCTGGCGCCTTAGGGATATTGATTTGTTCATATATTGGAGGTCGAATATTTGATGCCATCGATCCTTCTGCACCTTTTGTATTTATGGGCATTTGCAACATCATCGTTAGCATGTTTGCAATCTATGTGTTTAGGAAAGAAAAAAACGCTGAGCAGGTCCCGATAGGGAATACTGACTAACTAAAGAGCTAATTAAAATATCAGTTATTGGCGCGCCCGGAGAGATTCGAACTCCCGACCTTGTGGTTCGTAGCCACACGCTCTATCCAACTGAGCTACGGGCGCAATAATTCCATTATAAAGGAATAAGATTGATATCAGCGATTCAGAATTGATCTTTACGACTTCTTATCTCTGCAAAAACCTCGGATCTACTTGATGCCATCATACCTAATTCTAATCTAATTTCTTTATCATCAGATCTCAAAAAAGGATTTGTTTTTTTCTCTATATCAAGTTTTGTTGGGATGGTTGGAATGAATTTTCTTCGCAGGGCATCTACTTCAGATTTCCTCTTGAGAAGATCTTTATTCTTTCCATCAACTGTGATCGCAAATTCAGCATTGCTTTGAGTGTATTCATGAGCACAATAAAGCATGGTTTCATCCGACCATGACATGATGATGTCAAGAGAATCAAGCATTTGCTCAGGAGTGCCTTCAAACAGTCGCCCACAACCCATTGCAAATAAAGTATCGCCAACAAAGGCAATATTTTGATCCTCAAAATGATAAACCATGTGCCCAGTGGTGTGTCCTGGCGTATGAAATCCCTTAACTCTAAAAGACCCAAACTCAAATTCTTCTGCATGCTCAATGGTTCGATCAATGCCAGGAATTCTATCTTTGTCTTGCATCGGCCCAATGACTATGCAGTTTGTTTCCTTCTTTAGTTTCAGATTGCCCCCCGCATGATCATAATGATGATGCGTGTTAATTATATAGTTCAGCTTCCAATTATTTTGATTCAGCGCTTGCTCGATGGCATGAACATCCGGCGTATCAATTGATGCTGTTACATCTTGGATAGGATCATGAATGAGGTATCCATAGTTATCCGACAAACAGGGAAACATGAACACTTCTAGTCGTTCACTCATTTGAGTTTATTCCTCCTTTAATCGAGGCATTAATTCCACAAGATTGCAGGGCTTCGTTCTACTGTCCAATTGATCTTTGATTAAGAAATTCCAACCATCCTTGCATGCACCCGGTGAGCCGGGAAGGCAAAAGAGATATGTCCCATTGGCAACCCCTGAAAAGGCTCTGGATTGCAACGTTGATGTTTTAATGTTTTGATAAGAAAGCGATCTGAACATTTCGCCAAAGCCGTCAATGGTTTTATCCAAAAGAGGCAGGATCGCTTCTGGCGTTCCATCTCTGCCCGTGATTCCAGTGCCACCAGTGGTGATGATTCCATGAACGTTTTCATCCAGAATCCATTGCGAGACGATTGCTCTGATTTCATAAGTGTTGTCTGTGCAGATTTTTCGATCCTTTAAAAAGTGCCCTTGCTCTTGCAATGCAGAAACCAGATATTCGCCTGAGTCATCTTCATCAATACTTCTGCTATCAGAAATGGTCAAAACAGAAATATTGATTGCCTTAAATTCATTATTTTTATCGCTGTTCATTCCAATAGTTTATTTGACATTTCGAGACATATCCATTGATTGAGTAAGAAATTAGTGAGTACAATAGCTATATATTTTTTTGAGGGCAATTTTATGAGCAATGCGTTACCAAATTTAGAACATTATTGGATGCCATTTACTGGCAATCGATATTTTAAAAAGAATCCAAGAATGCTTAAGAAAGCCAGCGGAATGCATTACACAACATACGATGACAAAACCGTCATTGATGGCGTTTCAGGTCTGTGGTGTTGCAATGCCGGACATTGTCATCCAAAGATAGTTGAAGCCATTCAAAAGCAAGCAGAAACATTGGATTATGCAACTGCATTTCAACTTGGACATCCAACCATTTTTGCAATGGCAGAAAAATTGGTAGACATTGCACCAAAAGAATTGACGCATGCGTTCTTCACCAATTCTGGTTCCGAAGCGGTAGACACAGCTTTAAAAATTGCACTGGCATATCATCGTGCGAGAGGAGAGGGACATAGAACTCGACTCATTGGACGGGAAAAGGGCTATCACGGAGTCGGGTTTGGAGGAATTTCTGTTGGCGGTATGTCACCCAATCGAAAAATGTTTGGTGCAATGCTGCCCGGTGTGGATCATCTCAAGCATACCCACAATCTTGAGCACAATGCTTTTTCAGTCGGCCAGCCTAAATGGGGAGATCATCTTGCAGATCAATTGACAGAAATACTTATGTTGCACGATCCATCCACAGTGGCCGCAGTAATCATGGAGCCCATTGCTGGCTCAGCCGGTGTTTATATTCCGCCCGTTGGTTATCTCAATAGAATCAGAAAAATCTGTGACGAGCATGGCATTTTACTTATTCTGGATGAGGTCATCACTGGATTTGGAAGAACAGGAAGCAATTTTGGCGCAGATGCATTCGGTGTTACACCAGATATTATGACCATTGCCAAGGGCATGACCAGTGGAGCAGTCCCTATGGGTGGTGTTTTAGTCAAAGAAGAGATATACGATACTTTCATGACTGGGCCGGAAGATGCCATTGAGTTTTTCCATGGCTATACCTATTCAGGCCATCCCTTGGCTGCAGCAGCAGGATTAGCGACGCTCAATGCATATGAAGAAGAAGGACTCTTTGAAAATGCCAGAGAGCTTGCACCCGTATTGGAGGAAGAAGTACACAAAATTAAAGGCACAAAACACGTCATTGATATACGAAATTTTGGTTTATTGGGCGCTGTCGAGCTGGAACCCATAGAAGGCAAACCAACCGCAAGAGCAATGAGTGTATTCAGGGAGTGTTTTGACAGAGGCGTTCTAATCAGAACCACGGGCGATACGATTGCAGTGTGTCCTCCATTCATTGCTAGTGCTGATGATGTTCGAACAATCCTTCATACCGTCAAAGAATCGTTAGAAGCAATCAATTAAGGACAACCCATGACATCAATCATTAACCATTGGATTAACGGCGAACGGCAGCCATCGACATCTGAACGATACGGGGATGTCTTTAATCCCGCGACCGGCGAAGTCAGTGCTTCAGTTTCAATGGGCAATTCCGATGATCTCAGCAAAGCGGTTGAATCCGCCTCTGAAGCATTTAAGACTTGGTCACAAACTTCGGTTACAAAGCGAGCTCAGATCTTTTTCAAATACAAAGAACTGCTTGAGACAAACAGAGAAGAACTGGTCGACCTCATTACCCGAGAGCATGGGAAGGTTGCATCAGATGCAGCCGGTTCCTTGCAAAGGGGCATTGAAGTGGTGGATTTTGTATGCGGCATTCCACATTTGCTTAAAGGTGAATTCAGTGAGCAAGTTGGAACGGGCATCGATTGCTATTCCACCCGACAGCCGATCGGAGTTTGTTCCGGTGTGACGCCGTTTAATTTTCCTGCCATGGTCCCCATGTGGATGTTTCCAATTGCCATTGCATGCGGCAATACCTTTATCCTAAAGCCTTCAGAGAAAGATCCCTCATGTGCCATGAAGCTCGCAGAGCTTTTGCACGAGGCTGGATTGCCTAAAGGCGTTTTGAATGTCGTCAATGGCGACAAGGAAGTCGTCGATGCAATTCTAGAACATCCTGCCATCAAGACATTTAGTTTTGTTGGATCAACCCCTGTGGCTCAGTATGTTCATGAGAAAGCCTCGGCCAATGGAAAAAGGGTTCAATCATTGGGCGGAGCAAAGAATCACGCCATCGTTCTGGAGGACGCATCACTTGAGCAAACGGCAAACGCAATCATTGGTGCTGCATACGGGTCAGCAGGCGAGCGATGCATGGCCATTTCTGTGGTGGTTGCTGTTGAAGGAGTTGCAGATGATTTATGTAAGCTCCTGGCTGAAAAAGCAGGCGTGCTGAAGATTGGGCCAGGGAATCAGGCTGAAAATGAAATGGGACCGCTCATTACAAATGAACATAAAAATAAGGTCATGGATTACATTCAGCAAGGCATCGATGCGGGTGCAACCGCAGTGCTTGATGGACGCGAGCACGGAATGACGAACGAGCCAGGCTTCTTTCTTGGCCCGACTCTTTTTGATGATGTCAGTCCAGAGATGAGCATCTATAAAGAAGAAATATTCGGTCCGGTTCTGGTTGTGCTCAGGGTCAAAGATTTCAATGCTGCGATCCAATTGGCGAATGAGCATCAATTTGGAAATGGTGTAGCTATATTTACCAATCAAGGCTCAAAGGCGAGAGAGTTTGTCCATTCGGTTGAGGTGGGCATGGTGGGCATCAATGTCGCCATACCCGTGCCGCTTTCTTTTTACACATTTGGCGGATGGAAGGATTCTATTTTTGGATCATCAAATATTTACGGAATGGACGGCATCAGATTTTTTACGAGAACCAAAACAATTACAGCCAGATGGGTCGAAGACGATGGATCAATCAATCTCTCGATGCCAACCATTAAATAAAAAGGAGTTTTGACATGTTAATCGGTGTGCCAAAGGAAATTAAATCGGATGAATACAGAATCGGGCTTACGCCTGAAAGTGTCGAAAAACTGACCCAATCCGGCCATGAAGTGCTGATCGAGCAAAATGCTGGGCTTGGCATTGGCAAAGGCAATGAAGCCTATGAAGACTCAGGTGCTGAGATTGTTCAAACCCGGGAAGAGATTTTTCAAAGAGCCGAGATGATCGTGAAAGTAAAAGAGCCGCAGCTTGACGAATGCGCATTATTGAGACCCGATCAGATTTTGTTCACTTACCTCCATTTGGCGCCAGACCCTGAGCAAGTCAAAGCACTCCTGGCTTCTGGCTGCAGGGCCATCGCATACGAATCTGTCAAAGCTGAGGATGGCACATATCCTTTATTGACCCCAATGAGTGAGGTTGCCGGAAGAATGGCTGTTCAGGCCGGAGCAACATGCCTTGAGAAAGCAAAGGGAGGACTCGGTCGATTGATTGGGGGGGTGACCAATGTCGAACCTGCAGAGGTGGTTGTGATCGGAGGAGGCGTTGTTGGATATAACTCAATTGAGATTGCCATAGGCATGCAAGCCAATGTCACCGTTCTTGATAAATCGGCCGCACGATTGAATCAGTTGGAGTCGATCTTTGGAGACAAACTCAATGCTGTGATTGCAACACAAGAGAACAATCAAGAATGCATTAAAGCAGCAGACATTGTGATTGGCGCTGTGCTCGTTCCGGGAGCATCTGCACCCAAGTTAATCAGTCGGGAACTGGTTAAATCGATGAAGGAGGGCTCGGTTTTGGTCGACGTTGCGATTGATCAAGGCGGTTGTTCGGAAACCTCAAGACCAACCACCCATTCAGAACCCACCTATGAAGAAGAGGGGGTGCTGCACTATTGTGTGGCAAATATGCCGGGCGCTGTTCCGATGACCTCCACCTATGCATTGAATAACGCAACCATTCCCTATGTTTTAAGTCTGGCAAACAATGGATTCAATCAGGCACTGAGCCTTGACGAGGGGTTTTGTGAAGGCCTCAATATTCATGCTGGCCGAGTAACAATTACAGCCGTGGCTGATGAGCTTGAGTATGAGCACCATGATCCAATAGAGCTGATCAAAAGCCTTAGCCAATAAATGTCCAATTTAAGTCACTTGAGTCCCATAAGGGACAATCTGGGAAGACCGCTCAAAGACCTGAGGGTCTCGGTGATGGATCGTTGCAACTTCAGATGCATTTATTGCATGCCTGAGAAAAAGTTTCATTCAGGTTTTAATTTCCTTAAATCCACAGAAAGGCTTTCATTTCAAGAGATCTTCAGAGTGACAAAGCTTTTCAGTGATTTGGGCATCAGCAAAGTAAGAATCACGGGCGGGGAACCCTTGCTGAGGGTTAATCTATCTGAGTTGATTGGGGATCTCTCAACCCTTGAAAAAATTGAGGACATTGCACTGACGACAAACGGTGTTTTGCTGAAGAAATATTCAGAAGAGCTCAAAGCCTGCGGCTTGAATCGAATCACTGTCAGTCTTGATTCCATTGATCCTGAGCAGTTCACCGCGATGACCGGGGGAAGAGGCAATCTTGATACAGTCATAGAAGGAATCAGTAAAGCACTTTCAGTGGGCTTTAAGAAAGTCAAAATCAACGCAGTCATAAAAAGAGGCACCAATGATGATCAAGTGATGGAGATGGTCGATTATTTCAAAGGCCAATCCGTGATCATTCGTTTCATCGAGTATATGGATGTTGGAAATCTCAATCAGTGGCAATTAAATGAAACGGTAGGCAGTCATGAAATCATTGCAAAGCTCTCTGAGCAATGGGCATTAAAGCCACTTGATAGGAATTATGAAGGAGAGACCGCAGAAAGATTTCAGATAGCAGACAGTGAAACTGAAATTGGTTTGATTTCTTCTGTCACCAAACCTTTTTGTGGGTCTTGCACAAGAGCCAGGCTGTCATCGGATGGCAAGCTTTATAATTGTTTGTTTGCCTCTGAAGGAAGGGATATACGAAGTTTGATTCGTAGCGGCAAGTCGGATGATTTCATCAGGAATGAGATTGCATCAATTTGGAAAGACAGAAAAGACCGCTACAGTGAATTGAGATACAGCGAAAAGAGCGATAAAACGAACGAAAAAGTAGAAATGTATTACATAGGCGGATAGATTGTTCTAATGAAGTTCACAGCGGAGGAAAAAAGATGAAGGGATTGATGATGGATACGCCATTAATGATTGGTTCAATAATGGATCACGCAGACAAGAACTTTCCCGATCAAGAGATTGTATCGGTCGTGGCAGATCAACCAGATTTTAGATATACATTTAAAGAGGCTTTCCAAAGAACAAGGCAACTGGGCAATGCTCTAAAATCACTCGGCATTGATATCGGTGATCGTGTGGGAACGCTTGCATGGAATGATCATAGGCATTTTGAGCTTTACTATGCCATTTCTTCCTCCGGAGCCATTTGCCACACCGTCAACCCTCGACTGTTCCCTGAGCAGCTCATATACATCATGAACCATGCCGAAGACAAAGTTGTTTTTTGTGATCCCATGTTTGTTCCTCTGCTTGAGAGCATTCAAGACCAGCTGGAAACCATTGAACATTTCATTGTTTTAACCTCTGAAGAGGCCATGCCAAATTCATCATTAAAGGGATTGTTGTGTTATGAATCGATCTTGGCAAAAGAATCCGATGAGATAGAGTGGCCTGAGTTTGATGAGACCACGGCAAGTGGAATGTGTTATACATCTGGAACCACCGGGGATCCAAAAGGCGTGCTTTACAATCATCGCGCCACCGTGCTCCATGCTTATGCAGCTGGCCTGCCGGATGTTTTTGGGGTCTCAGCAAAAGACATCATTTTGCCTATTGTTCCAATGTTTCATGTTAATTCATGGGGTTCGGTTTATGTCGGCCCAATGGTTGGGAGCAAGATCGTTCTTCCAGGACCAAAAATGGGAGACGGGGAAACACTGCAACAGCTCATAGAGACAGAGCACGTCACGATCTCAATGGGGGTTCCCACAGTTTGGTTGAATGTATTGCAGTATTTGGAAGAGTCTGGAAAATCTATACCCACATTAAAGAGGGTGGTTGTTGGAGGGGCAGCATGTCCTGCTTCTATCATGACAGAGATGCAGGAGAAACACGGAGTTTATGTTCACATTGCATGGGGCATGACCGAAATGAGTCCTCTGGGTACTTATAATACTTTTAGAGATGGAATGGATGACCTCGAAGGGGATGAATTGCTCGAAATGAAACTGAAAGCAGGGCGAGGTGTTTATGGCGCTGAAATGAAAATCACAGACGATGACAACAATGAACTCCCATGGGACGGTGAGGCTTTCGGAAGTTTAAAAGTCAGAGGCGCATGGATTCTCAGCGATTATTTTAAAGCCGAGCCCGGAACCACATTGGAAGATGACGGCTGGTTTGAAACAGGCGATGTCGCAACCATTAATCCAAAGGGATTCATGGCCATTACCGATCGTACAAAAGACGTGATTAAATCTGGTGGAGAATGGATCAGCTCAATCGATCTTGAGAACACTGCTACCGATCACCCTAAAGTTGCCGAATCGGCTGTGATTGG